>Ga0105046_10003253_pt1 | contig 25777 bp, 20 predicted proteins | sample MAT03_FD_78385 | JGI IMG/M metagenome (GOLD analysis project Ga0105046, IMG submission 78385) | Freshwater microbial communities from Lake Fryxell liftoff mats and glacier meltwater in Antarctica - MAT-03 (megahit assembly) | ecosystem: Environmental > Aquatic > Freshwater > Ice > Liftoff...
CAGGGCGAGCGAGGGGACGAGGATGAGGATGAGTGGCGCAGGCTTTCCAGCCTGCGATTCCGGGCGGGCGGCGCACAGGCTGAAAGCCTGTGTCACTTTCTCGGCGACCCACAGGGCGACGAGCGTCTCGCCGCTGCCGCAGGCCATGAGTGCCGTGGCGCGGTCGTGCTCGCGGAGCGCGGCGAGGATGTGGTCGAGGGCTTCGCTTTGGTGCAAGAGCGGGGCCTTGTGGGTGCGCTCGACTTTCGCGTCTTCCAGCCATGCGCGAACCGCGGCGAAGTCCGGTGCGGTGAGCTTGTCGAGATCGTTGCCGGTGATGGCGTAGAACCGGGCGCGCTCGCCGACCACGCCGGCGAAGGTGTCGCAGTTGGTGACGAGCACGCGCGCGTCCGCGCGATCGGCAAGACCGATGAAAGTGGAAAGCTCAGACCAATTCAGCGAAGGCCGCCCGGTGCGGAACTTGGCTTGATACGCGTGAAGCTCGCCAAGCTGCGTCTCCATGATGCCGTCCACGCCCATGTCGGCGGACCGCAGGGCGAGCCGTTTGCGAAGAGTCGGCGTCATGCACGATCCCGGCCAGATGGCTTTCGCTTTCTCGACAGCGAGCGTGGCGAGATACGCCTCGGTGAAAACCTCGAAAGCCGCGCCGCGTTCCTGCGCCGTTGGCATCGCGCTGATGCGGGCCTCCAATTCGCGAAAGTTTCTCGGCCCGTCGAAAATCCCGCGCTGCAAGCACGCCTGGACTTTCGAGTGCGTCGGGGGATTCATGTGCGCCCACAATAGAACGCCAGGCGGAATTCGAGCACCCTCAGAAAAAAGCAGCGACGGAGTGGCCGAATCCCGATCTGGAATGAGCGACGGACGGGAACGAGAGGGCTGATGTATCGTCGCCAAAGCGGATGCAAGGCATTCACGCCTATGTTCTCAAAGGCCGACGTGTTGCGCGTGACGACTGTCAGAGATTGCGTGCGGGAATCTCGAAAGTCGCGGGACAGGCGGGCAGCAGGTCCACCAGGCCATGATTCGCGGGCCGGGTGATGCGGCGCAGGGTGATGGTGTCCTCGTCCTTGATGGAAAACTCGAAGTCATCGCCTGCGTGCAGGTTCATCTTCGCCCGGGCGGGTCGGGAAGGACGATCTGGCCTTTCTGTGAGAGCACGGTGGTCATGGTGGAAAAATCCTGCACTCCGTCGGAAGGCAGGCGAGACATCGCAGGAGTCATTCTGGATTGCGGAACCTCGCGCGCAAAATCCGGCTTCGGGCGAGGGACTTTTTGAGGCCGGCGGTCATCGTTTCCGGACGGCGTTGTCGTAATCGGCGTGGATGGGGACGGCGCGAGTGTAAATGGTGGACTCGGACGCGCGTCACTCTCGGCCAGCGGCCACGGGCGACAATTCGTATTTCCGCGCTACCGGTTCACTCATCAGGTGGATCTCGGCTTCAATCTCCCGCGACTTCGCCACGTAGTCGGAGATCGATTTCTGATTCGTCTCGAAGAACCTCTCGAAGGCCTTCTTCGCCTGCGCAAGCTTCCCCGGGTTGTCCTTGGCCTCCCCGGCCGCTCTCAGGACGTTGCGATGGCCTTTGAGCAGGGCCCAATCAATCCGCATGGGATGCTCTCCCAGGGCGTTGCGCTTCTTATTCAGCACGGCCACGCGCAGCGCCTGCTGGTATTGGGGAGTCTTCGGATTTTCGCCGAGGTCCACCCCGGCCGCGAGTTCGACATCGGTCCATTGGCCCACGGATTCGCCATCGATCTTCAGGTCGAAATTCCCCGGCGCGAGGCCGCGGACAGACAGCTTCTCGCTGCTCAGCCTGGGTGGTTTCTTAAACGCCGAGGTGATCAGTTTCCTGCCCTCATCGGCCTCGGGCGGCAGAACCCACGGCAGGGATTTGGCGGTAAAGGTGAAAGAGATTTTTATATTCCCCTCCAGATCGCTCAGCTCGCCATTCCCCACGTTCCCGAGCCACTCATTGGCCTTTTTTGCGATCAGGATTTCGGAAACCGGCGGACAGAAAGCGGTGTCGTTGATGAAGGCGGCCGCCATGAGAACGTGCCCCATGGCCGTCGGGTGCATCGTGTCGGGAATCATCGTCCAATCCGCCTCACTCCGGCGCCGCTCGGTCGTCGCTTCAAGCAGCGGCGCATAAAGATCGGCGACCGGGATCTTGCGCAGTTTGCCCTGCTCCTTCACCCAGGTGCCGTAAGTCCCGAGCACCGTGTTGTAAGCTTTGTCGCGTGGCTCCTGAACCCGGTCGTTCAGCTTGTTGGGCAGCGAGTCGAACATCGTCGGCGTCATCGGAACCGGTGTCGCGTGAAGTGCCGCGATGCGCTCGAACAATGTCGTCATGTCCCGTTGGAACATTTCAAACACCGGCTGTTGCAAATCGGTGAAATTGCCGTCGTTCATTCCGAACAGAACGGAGACGAACTGAGGCTTGAACGCGGCCACGTCATCATCGAATCGCTCGAACGAGTCCGCCGTGCGGTCACCCATGGTCCCGGCATTGTGAAAATGGATCCGGCTCGCCGGAAACCGCGTGTAGAAGAAGTCCTCAATGTACTGCGTGTAGAGGCACTGCGCGGTAATCGAATCCCCGAGAAAGACCAGCGTGTCACCGGGTTGGAAGACAAGCTTGCCAGCCGCCGGGACAAAATCCTTCGGCGGCGGAATGGGCGCGAGCTTCTCTGCTGGCAGCGCTGTGGCCGCTGCAAGGCAGATAGCGATCAGCGCCAGCGGGAAAGTGGGGAGCCGTTTCATTGTGGTCATGCTTATGGGTGAATACCTAAGAGCTGGCAGTCATTTGGTTGGCCGTCACCGCGACCCCCGGAGCGTCTTTCCTTTTTCTGCGGCCCGTGGTGATGGGGTCGGGCGTCAACGACCTTGATGCTCTGGGTGCCGGTGAGGCGGGCAGCCCGTATGCACGAGAAGAGGTGGCTTCGTGGGAGCCTGCGAATTTGCAGGAGACTCGGGCCGTTTCATGGAGTGAGGGTAAGTTCGGAGGCTCCTTTCGGCAGGGCAAGGCAGACGAGGGTCGCATCTCCGTCGCGGCACCAGGTGGCCGGTTTGAGTTTCAATGGAGCGCCGGCATCTTCGAGAGGCTTCGATTCGGCGCCGGCGCGGAATTCCGGCGGGGTGCGCGTGCCGATCGCGAGGCGCAGCGTGAAGTCGGGGCAGGCGAATGGCGCGTGGAGCTTCACCGTCGCGCCAGTGCGCTCGATCTTCGTGAGTTCCTTCGCGGCCCAGTATCGCGCCACTTCGCTCAGCTTCATCCACACAAGGTTGTCGAAGCGTTTGCGCAGCCGCTGCACGACTTCGTCGAGGACTTTGAAGCCGAGTTCGTAGCCGTTGAAATAGATGCCCGTCCAGTGCCCGAACATCAGCGCGGGTTCGCCGCTCTTGATCACATCCACCATGCGTCCGTGCTGTCCGTCGGCGGTGATGAATTTGTCCGCGCCCGCGGGGTTCACGCAATCCCAGCCGCCGGTCCAGTCGCCCGTGCAGCCGGGGATGTACACGGTGCAGCGCGGGTCTGTGCCATCGAGTCCGGAGACGCCCTGCACGAGGGGCGCGACACTCTTGCCGGGCTCGGTGAAGAGATCGGTGAAGTAGTTTGGAATCTCCGTGCCGAACACTTCATGCACTGCCTGATACACCGCCTGAATCATCTGCGGTCGCGCCTTCTTGCCGAATCCGCCGGGAGTGGTGATGCCTTCGCACGGCAGCCCGACATTTTTCAAAATGCGGAGCGCGTAAGCCATGTAGTCGGCGATTTCGTCGGCGCTGCGGCCCGTGGTCCACTCCCAGTTCTCCATGAATTTCGGCGAGATCTCGGGAAAGGGATGGCCGGTCTTGGTGTCGATTACGCGCGTGTGTGTGAGCATCTCGGGGTGGATGTCCCAGTTTGGCAGCATCGCCTCGCGCACGAGCTTGAGGCTGTCGTCCAGTTCGCGCTGCGACCAGCCGGGCAGGCCGCGGTCGAGTCGTCCCACGCACGCGGGAAATGGGACGATGCTGTATTTTCCCTTCACGCCATTCTCGGTGCTCCACTCGGCAAATTTGCGCACGAAGCTGTCGGGGATTTCCGCCGGCCACTCGCGCCAGTTGCGCTGGTAGATGGGATTCGCGCCGCGATGCACGGCGTCGAATTGCGGGATCGCAAAGCGGTTGAGATTCACGAGCACGGTGGAGTCATCGATGATGAGGCTGACGGGAACGCGGTTGCGGGGATTGAGCACGGAGATGCCGTCCGGGCGTGTGAGCCGGTCGCCGGGGGTCTGCGCGCGGCAGTCGAGGGCCTGTCTTGCAAATGCAGCGCCGAGGAGACCGCTGGTGCTTTGCTTGACGAAGCGGCGGCGTGAGATGGACCGGGTGTTCATAGGGGTAAGTCGGTGAGGGGATTCAATCCGGTCGCAAGCCGATGGTCGAGCGTCGTCCCGCGACTGGAGAGTTGGCACTCGAACCGTGTGGAACCGCCACCTCGTGTCGCCACTTTTCCGAGGACTGTGAGGAATGGAGGTGAGGACCCGAAGGAACGAAACAGCAATGGTGTCCCCAAGCTTGCACCTCATCACCTGCGGAATGCCTTGCTCCAGACCACCAGCGCAGACACGTTTCGGCCCCCAGACCATGAACCTCCGCCTCGCCCTCCTGGCAGTTCTTCTTCCCGCAGCCGCCCTTGGCGGTTCGCGTAATTCCGCGGCTTACTTCATCGCCGCGGACGCTGCCGACTCCGGGGGCCAGCGCACGACGAGCGCGAACTATACGAACGACGGCAGCGTGGGGTTGATTGCCGGCATTTCCGCCGTTGCGACGCCCGAGGAGGTCGCGAAGCACGGCTACGTCGGCCAGCTTTATGATGTGATCGGCTTCTCGATCGGCGCTTCGCCCGCGACGGTGAATGAGGGGGGCACGCTGCAATTGCGAGCCGGGCGACTGCTCGACGACATGACGACGCTCGCCTTGCCGGTCGCCTCCGTGGCGTGGAGCGTTCTCTCGGGACCGCTGACGGGGATCAATGCGAGCGGTGTGGCCACGGCGGGCATCGTCTATCAAAACACAGCGGCCACTGCGAAGGGCGTCTTCGAGGGCAACACCGCTACGCTCGCACTCACCGTGTTGAATTCGAACCCCGACAACTTCGGCGCGTATGGTGGAGACGGGCTCGACGACGCGTGGCAGGTGCAATACTTCGGCCAGCCGCCGAATGCGAATGCCGGCCCGACCGTGGACTTCGACGGCGACGGACAGAATAATCTTTTCGAATGCATCGCGGGCCTTTCGCCGACCGACCCGTCGTCGCGCTTCACGCTCTCCATCGCCCCGGTGCCGGGCCAGGCTACGCAGAAGAATCTGATCTTTTCGCCGGTCATGCCCGGCCGCACCTACATGCTGAAATCGAAGTCCGGGCTGGTCGCCGCCACTTGGGATCCGGCCACCGTCTCGCCGCCGAGCGACAGCGGCGCGACGCGGACAATCACCGATCTGGACGCCGCGGGCGTGACGAAGTTCTACCGCATCGAGATCACCAAGCCATAGGGCCGGATCGCCGGATGGGATCATTCACGATGAATCGTGGATGCGATGTCGGTCACAGCCATTGCTGGCGGGGGGGGCTCGACGCGCGGCCGGGTGGGGCAGCGGTACGCGGGAAAGAACCGGGCGGAAGTCGGCTCCCTGCCATTCGCCTCATTGGCGCGCGCCGCGCTCGCGGACAACTCTTCGTAAACATCCGGGCGGAGCACCCAGCGGAACGTGGAGAATGTGTGCGTGCGGGTGGTGAAGCCGGTCTTGTACTTGAACACGGAGTCGATTTGCGCGCCGACGCCGCCGCCGAGATGGTAGGTGCGGGCGCCTGCTCCCCTGGCCCAGACCCGTGCGGTATCGACGACGAGGCGGTCTGGCGAGAATTTGAGAAACTCAGTCCGTGTTCCGCCCAGATGATCCTGCGCGACGCCACCGCAGATCGTGCAGATGGAGGCGGAGGCGACTATTCCGTCCTTCAACGCGACGAACAGGTGCGACGTGTTTCCAAGTTCCTGCGTCAGGAGATCAAAGTACGACTGGTCGAAGAAATACGAACTCAGCGCGCCCACGCGGCGCATTGTCTCGCGATAGATTTCGACGAACTCGGGGAGATAGCGCTTTTCGTGATCATGGACTCCGACGAATCCGGCATCCTTGAGTTTGCGGAGACTGGTGCGGCAATTTTTTGTGTAACGCGCCCGCTGCTCCTCATCGGAAGACGTCAGGTCGATCGAGAGAGTCGTCCCGTCCACCGGGCACTCGCCGATGCCGGTGAGGATCTCCTGGTGTGGAATAAGAGGGTGCAGCCTGGAGAAGACCGTCACGACTGCGCGTTCTCTCAGGAGATCGGTCAGGTCCGCCTGGAAGCCGCGCACGATCTCCGGAGGCATGTTCTCATGCGAAGCGATGGGGCCACCGTAGCCATAGACCGAGGTCGCATCCAGCCAGCCATCCGGCAGTGTGGCATCCACCGGGCGCAGCAGCAGTGGCAGCGCGATCGTGTATTCGCCCTCGGCATACACGAATAGGTGCGCCTTGCCGTCGCCGCGCTCTTCCGCGACGCGATGATACTGCGGCAGGTGGTGAAAGTCGTGCTGCCGGACGCGGCTCAGGATCGCGAGCCACTCGTTCGCGTTTGCGGTTCCCAGGATCTGAATTGGCATGGTGTTTGGCTGAATGGTTCGGGCTGCTTCAGGCCCGACGAGTCGGGCGATGCTTCACAGCGATGTCCGTTGGTTAGCGATTTCCGTTCCGGGCACCTCGTTGCCGAGAAAGGGCGACGCGGTAGCCTGCCCGGGTTCGTTGATGTCCTCCCGCTTGATCACTTTCCAGATCGTGAGCCAGAGGATTCTGATATCGAGCCACAGCGACTGGCGATCGACATACCACACATCGAGTTCGAACTTCTTCGGCCAGGTCAGCGCGTTGCGGCCATTGATCTGCGCCCAGCCCGTGATGCCGGGGGGCACGTCGTGCCTGCGGCTCTGCTCGGCGGAATACCGCGGCAGATATTCGGTGAGCAGGGGACGCGGCCCGACCAGGCTCATGTCGCCCTTGAGGATGTTCCAAAGCTCGGGCAGTTCGTCGAGGCTCGTGCTGCGCAGGAATTTGCCGAAGCGGGTGAGCCGATCCGCATCGGGAAGCAGCAGGCCGCTCGCGTCGCGCGCATCGGTCATCGTGCGGAATTTGCAGATCGTGAATGGACGCGCACGGAACCCTGGCCGCACCTGGGTGAAGAGGACTGGCGAACCGAGCTTCACCCGGACCAGAAGGGCGAGGACCAGCATCAGCGGCGCGAGCAGGGGCAGGGCGGCGATGGTGAGCGCCAGATCGAAGGTTCGTTTCAACAGCAGGCTGTGCATGCGAGGCGCGCTACGGGAGCGGAAGTTGGTTCATTCGTCATGTGGATCTGTGGAGCGATCGTGAAGTGGCGGCATAGATTTCCTGTTGCTCCCGCACAAAGTGCCGCCGACTAAAACGATCACGGTCGGCCAGCGCGCGCTCCGACATCTGCCGCCGCAAGTCCGGCTGCGCGGCGAACTGCTGCATTGCCGCGGCGAGATTCCCGACGGTGCAATCGCGCACCACGATTCCATCGATCCCGTCGCGCACCACGTCGCGGCAGCCGCACACATCGCGGGTGAGGACGGGCACGCCCATCGCGAGCGCTTCCATGAGGCAGACCGGCATTCCTTCGCGAAAGCTGGGCAGCACCATCACGTCCGCGGCTCCCAGGTAGTGCTCCACCTCATCGCGGTGGCCCGTCGCCACGATGTTGGGCGCGGCATTCAGTGCCGCTTCCTCCGCGTCTGTCAGGCCGCTCGGATGCAGCGGATCGCGTCCGCCGACGAGCAGGAGCCGCGCATTCGGGTGCCCGTGCGCGAAATGGAGAAACGAGCGTACCGTCGCGGCAAAGCCCTTCGCTTCGACGAGCCGCCCGACGTAGGCAAAGACGCAGTGGTCCGGGGAAAAGCCGAGGCTCGTCCGGACCGTGTCGCGCCCGGCTTTCGATGGAGCTACGAAGCGTGTGATGTCGCAGCCGACTCCGGTGCTCTGGAAACTCCGGATGTCAGCGCGGGGTGCAGCCGCGCGGAGGAGGCCGAGATTCTCGGAGTTCAAAACCCAGACCGTATCGAAGTGCCGCACCGCCCACACCGTGGCCGCGCGAATGGCCAGCTTCCGCCAGCCGGACAGGATCGGGAACGACAGGCCGTGAAATGTCGCGATCGTCGCCGGCCATCGGCGCACGCGCGCCACGGCCGTGGTGAGGATCGCGGCGTCGAAGTGGGCATGCACCACGTCCGGCTTGAGCTGATCGACGAGCGCCCTGAGTCCACGTGCCGCGCGCAGGTGCGCGATCGGATTCATGCCGCGGGCAAATTCGATCGGGTGGACGGTGGGCTCGCCGGGCTTGGGAGGTGCGACCGGCGCGGCAGGCGCGGCGAGGGGATCGGCGAAGTTTCTGGTCGAACACGCGAGATGCACTTCGGAGCCGCTCCGCAGCACGTCCGCTCCGAGTTCCCCGAGGAAGGAACTGTAGCTCACGATATTGGGCATCACGAGGAGCAGGCGCATATCACTTCAGGGAAAGATAGAGGTCCTCGTAGTGGCGAATGATGTTCTGGATGCTGTAGCCCTCCTGCACACGGAGGCGGGCAGCCTTGCCAAGTTCGCGCCGCTTTTCCGGCCCTGCCGAGAGCATGCGGTCGAGCCCATCCGCGAGCGCCGGCGCATCCGCGGGAGGCACGATGATGCCGGTCTCGCCGACGAGGATGCCGCTGTCGCCGACATCGGTGACGACGCACGGCACTTCGCAGGCCATCGCTTCCGCGAGCGCCAGCGCGAGCGCTTCGCCGTAGCGGGAGGAAGAGGTCGCCACATCCAGCGCCGCGGTGAGGCGGGGGATGTCGCGGCGTTCGCCAAGCAGGTGGATGCGCGGGCCGAGATTGAGTTCCCGCACCAGTCCGGCGATCTCGGGATTGGCATCATTGACCTGCGATCCGACAAGGACGAAGCGCACATCCGGCCACTTCCGCGCGACGATCGCCGCGGCGCGGAGGAAATTCGGATGATCCTTTTGCGGATGATGCCGGCAGATCAATCCGACCAGCAGCGCATCCGGCGGAAGCCCGAGTTCCTCGCGCACGCTCTGACGCGCCGTGGCTGAGGCCTGGAACAGCACGGGGTCGGCGCCGTTGGGGATGACGCAGCCGCGCTCGGCGGCAAAGCCGAGTTGCTCGTGCTGCGTGCGGCTGACGTGCGAGACGTACACGACCTTCGCCGCCCGGCGCGACATGCGGGCTGTGAGCCGGATTGCGAGCCGCGTCAGCGGCTTCTCGGCGGCGAATGAAAGAAAGGAACTCTGGATGCACCAGCAGACCGGCGCCTGCACAAAAAAGTTTGCGAGCTGCGCGGCGAGATTCGCATGGTACATCCAGCCTTGGATCACATCGGGGCGCGCAGCGCGCAGGATTTTCACCAGGCGGAAAAACGCCGAGGGCGTGGCGCGGCCGGGACGCAGACCGATGGTGTGGACGGGGATGCCCATCTGCTCGATCTCGTCGCCGAACTTGCCGCGATCCATGAGTGAGATCACCACCAGTTCAAAGCGCCCGCGATCCATGAAGCGGAGCATGTGAAAGAGCATCGTTTCGGCGCCGCCGCCGCAGAGGCCGGTGATGACGTAGGCGATGCGGAGTTTTTTGTTCATCAGATTCCTTCGATTGCTGCGAGCGTCTTGCTCACCAGGTGATGCACCTGGAAATTTTGCTCGATTCGTTCCCGTTGCCGTGCGCCGAGGCGGGCGCGTTCAGTGGCCGGAGTGTCGAGCAGGCGGAGCCACGCCTCCGCCAGAGCCTCCGGATTCCCGATGGGAACGATCTGCGCCTTGTCTCCCACGACGACTCCCGAGTCGCCGCAATCGGTGACCACCACCGGCGTTCCACAGGCCATCGCTTCGCCGACGACATTCGGGAAGCCCTCGCCATTCTTCGAGGTGAGCGTCGCGAGGTTCAGCGCGTTGTAGATGCCGAGGACTTTGTTCGAGGCGGGCACCCATTGCAGGCAGCCCTCCAGGCCGAGCGCGCGCGCCTCGTCTCTAAGTTCGCGCGCGTAGTCCTCCGGTCCGTTGCCCACGGCAACGAAGCGAATCTCCGGACGCCTGGCGGCGACGATGGCTGCGGCGCGCAGGAAATTTCGGTGATCCTTCTGCGGATCGAGGCGGGCGATCAGTCCGATGAGCAATTGCTCATCGTCCATCTTCCATTCGCGCCGCATCGCACGGCCGGCGGCGGGGTCGGGATGAAACCGCGCGGTGTCGATGCCGTTGTGAACCGCCACCATGCGATCCGCAAAGTAGCCGTGCATCGCGTAGTCGCGTTTGCCGGCGATCGAGTTGGCGATAATCAGGTCCGCCGACTTCGAAGTCCACGCGCCGACGTGATCGAACCAACTGCTCAGCCAGTCATACTGCTTCGGATCGCGGTCTGACTGGCGCAGGCCCCACACGACCCTGCCGCCGTAGAGACGGCCCATGAGCGAACACAGCTCGTTGGCGATGCCCATGTAGCCGTGGAGCACATCGGGCCGGATTTCACGCACGAGTCGCGCGAGCCGCCAGATGAACGGGAGCAGATCCCAGCGGCCCTTTTTCCCGAGGGAAACGAGGCGGACGCCCGAGACTTTCTCCATCTCCGGCCACAGGCCGCCGCCGTCGTAGAACGTCACGACGGTGATCGTGAAGCGCGACTTGTCGAGAGCCTTCACCAGTTCAATGAGCTGGCGCTCGGCTCCGCCGTGATCCAGTGCCCGGATGAGGAAGAAGAGGTGCATGTGTCTATGCGGATTGCGGCTTTCGTGAGGCCAGCGTCTCGACGATGAGGGCCTCCCACTGGTCCATGATCTTTTGCAGGCTGAACCGGTCGAGGACTTCAGGTGCTCGCGCTGCAAGAGACTCCCGTCGCTGTTCGTCGCGCATCAGTTCACCCATCGCATCGCTGAGGGCAGCCACATTTTCCGGCGGAACGAGGATGCCATCGACACCGTCGCGGATGATCTCCCGTGGCCCGGTCGGACAATCGAAACTGACCGCCGGAAGTCCGCACGCCATGGCTTCGCACAGGGACAGCGGGAATCCCTCGTGGCGCGAGGACATGACGAAAAGGTCGGCGTTGCGCAGCTTCTCGTGCGGTTGCTTCGTCGTGCCGGGCAGTCGGACGCGGCCCATCAGGCCGAGGGATTGCACCTGTGCCTCCAGCTCTCCGCGCAGGCGGCCTTCGCCGAGCACTTCGAGCGACCAATCGGGATGTCTGTCCGCCACGCGCGCGAAGGCCTGCAGCAGAAGGTCGAGACCCTTCTGCGGGACGAGGCGGCCCATGGCGATCATCGTCTTTGCCTGGCCGCGATTGGAAAAGGGCGTCCGCGGCGGGACGTTCACGATTGCCGGATTCGGGATCACCCGGGCGCGTTGCCGGATCCTGCGCGAGAAGAAACTCAGCGAGCGTTCGGTGAGGACGACGACGTGCGATGCGCGCGGATACATCCACCGGCGGAGCACATTCCACTGCCTGCCGATCTGCAGATGGAACGGATCATTCTGCTCCTGCACCAGGACGGGGACGCCCATCCCGCGTGTTGCGAGCAACGTCTGCACGTTCGTTTCGCTCATGAGCGAGATCACAATGTCGGGCTGCGTTTCGCGGATTGCCGCGCGAAGACGGCGGATGCGGTGGATGTTGCTGCGCAGCGCCTGGAAGGGATTGGCCGCCACGCTTGCGAGCGCGAGCGGCGAGTGGCGCACCGCCGGATGCAGCGGATAAAATGGCGGCTCCTTGCCGGAGTCGAGCGTCAGCAGACTGACGGTCCACCCTTTCTCCGCCCAATGGTTCGCCATCGCCGCCATCATGCGTTCCGCGCCGCCGGCGACCAGCGAGAAGATGACCAGCGTGATTCTCATGCGGGTGCGGACTCCGAGAGGCTCTTCAATTTCATCCACAGCACCGCGCCGAGGAAGACGCACAGGACCGCATAGACGATGCTCGTGGACAGCGCGATCCCGGCGACGCCCATGAACTGCATCAGCACATAGTTGAACGTGATGTTCACAACGAAGCTGATGGCTGTTCCCCACATCAGCACGCGATTCGCCTGGAGGGATGAGATCATCCGGACGAACAGGATCGTCAGCGTGTAGAAGGGGAGTTGCAGCAGGAACATGGACTGAATTCTGGCGACGAGTTCCGTGTCGGCCACGGTGAAGTTCCCGCGCTGGAAGAACAGTGCGACGAGCGGCTTTGAAATTAGGACGCCGGCTGCCGCGATCGGGATCGTCGCGAGGAGGATGAGCCGGATGTAGGTCTTCAGCGTGTGCCGGAGCGCGGTCCAGTCCGCGGCGGCGGCGAGCTTGGAAAAGAAGGGCAGCACTGCGGTGCCGAGTGCCATCGCGCCGATGGAGAGCGCAAACGCGACGAGCTTGTTGCCGTAGTTCAGCGCGGCGACGCTGCCGGAATCGAGCATCGTGGCCATCGACTGATCGATCACCTGCGAGCTGCACATCATCGCCGATGCGGCGACAGCCGGGAGATACTGGGCGACCAGGCGGCGCAGGCCGGGATCGAATCCGCGCCAGCGCGGAGTGAAATGGATGCCGCGCCTGTTCAGCGCCAGGATCATCATGACGAGCTGCACCGCGATGCCGCCGACCAGCCCGTAAACGAGAGTGTGGACGCCCCAAGCCTGCGCCAGCGTCCAGATGACGATCACGGAAATCACGGGCACGACCGCTGCCGCGACGTGGGCGAAGATAAACTTCTCGCCGGCGTTGAGCGCCGCCTCGCAGTTCATCACGATGCCGGTGAGCAGCACGACGGGCAGCAGCAGATGGAAGAGGTGGAAGGTGAGTTGCAACTTCTCCGCTGAGAAGCCGGAGCAGCTCATGGGCAGCAGCACCGGCGCGATCGCTGCGAGCAGCAGCGTCGCGGCTCCGAGGACGGCGATGCTGAGCACGAGCGCACCGGAGAAGAGCCGCTGCGCCGCGGCTGCGCCTTCCTTCTCACGGACCTCGACGAATACCGGGATGAACGCGGCATTCATCTGCCCGGCGAGCACGTTGATGGTGAAGGTCGGCAGGACGAATGCGGCGAGAAACGCATCGAGCGCATCCCCGGTCCCGAACGATGCCGCGGAGACCATCTCCTTCACCATCGCCAGCACTTTGACCGACAGGGTCAAACCACCCACGAGCATGGCCGTGCTGAAAATGCGCCGGTTTAACGTGCCGGAAGAAAATCTTTTCCACCGGGAGAGAACTGAGGTTCGGGCGCCCATTCAGAAATCGAAAATGACCGTGGCGGAATCGACTTCTCCTAGCGGGAGATGGATGGACGCGCCGTTCGGCACGAGCGACCGATCCGTTCCCGCGAGTTTCGCCGAGCGGGGCTGGAGGGCGGCGGGGAGTGTGAAGACCGCATCCGCCGGCGCGTCTGTCGGGTTCGTCGCGAGAAGGTACAGCCTGCCGGAATGACGCTTCGCGATGAAGCGCACTCCCGGTGTGTTGCAGCGGATACCGGGCGCATCCTTCCCGAGCAGGATCGGGTCGGCGAGCGAGGCGATCTCAGCGTTGATCTCTTTCATCCGCGGCCAGAGCGGAGTGGCGGTGAGATCCCACCCGTCCTTCTCCTGCCGCGAGTACCAGAAGATGCCTTTCGCGCCGCCGATCAGGGCGAGGTAAACCATGGCGCGTGCCTGGTGGAATGTCGGCTGTGTCTTCAGGTCGCGGGTCCAGCCGCATTGCACGACGCAAGTCAGATTCTGCCACGGCAGCATTACCTTTCGCGTGCGCTGGCAGAAGTCGAGGACGTCGGTCAATGGCCGGTCGGGCACCGGATAGCGATCGATCTCGACGAGTTCGCAGAGCGGCGTCCAGTCGGCGAGCGTGGGATCTTTGCACAGCGTCAGCTCGACGGGTTGGGGCGGGTTCAGGGCCTTGATGGCGCGGTATGCGGTGGGAACCTCGGGGCGGAGATGGGCGTAAGCATTGGAGTCCGGCTCGTCGCAGATTTTCCACGACAGGACTGCGGGGTGGTGTTTCGCAGCGCGGATCTTGTCGAGCGACCTGGCGAGGTTTTCCTGGATCAGATTCTGCGCGTGCAGCGGCACGGCCACGGCGAGGTGGTGCCGCTGGGCGAGGTCGAGGGTTGCGATGAATTGCCCGGTGTCGGTGGTGAAGTGTCCCTGAATGGCATTGAAGCCGTTCGCGGCGAGGAGTGCGTATTCCTCCGCGGTGTGGCGGACTTGGTAGAGGCCGATCGGGAAAAACGGTTTGCCGCGGAGCAGGATTGTTCCGTCGGCGGACAGGTTCTCCGGCTGCCGGGGTGCGAGCGGATCGCCGCGACCGTGGCTTCGATTCACGAGCAACGCCGCGCCGATCAGCGAGCCCGCTGCGAGAATGGTCCAGATTGCTCGTTTGGTCATCATGCGCAGACGGGTTCGCGGGCGACATTCTGAAGCGCGCGGTGAGTTTGGAGAATGGCTGGCAGGTGCCAGAGCAGGGCCACGTAGATCATTCCTGAGAACGCGGTGAATTGATTGTGCCAGGTGAGCCCGATGAGCAGATAGCAGAACCACATGAGCAGCACTGCGATTCTGTCCGCGGAAAGCATCGGCAGGACGAGCGCCCGGCGGAGTCCCGCGGCGAGGATGAGCAGATAGGTGATTGCGACCAGCGGACCAGCCTCGCCCCACACTGCGAGGTAGATGTTGTGCGACGGAGGATCGATGGCGGTCGGGATCGACTCCTGGGCGTGCATCTGGAAGGTGAAAAGTCCGTGCCCGTACCACGGACCCTCGATGGCGGTCTGAATCGCCATGATCGCGATGTCACGGCGCGAGCCGTCGGCCGGGGCGTGCTCGCCTTCGGTGACATCGAGGATCCGGGCGAACTTCCAGTGCTCCGCGGGGTCGAAGTCGAAGTGGACTGCGACCGCGATCGCAGCGGCGCCGACGCTCAGCAGCGCGGCGAAGAGAACGGCCAGCCGCGCGGAATCGATGCGGTGACCTTTCAGCCAATACCCCGCGTATGCCAGACCGCAGATGACGAGGAGGTAGGCGCCGGTGCGGGATGCGCCGAGGTAGATTCCGACCACGGCGGAAAGGCGTCCCAGCCATGCGAGCGGAAAGCCCGCCCAGCGGGACAGGAGCAGCGCAAAGATGAAGGACGAGGCTGCTTCATCGGGATTGCTCCACAGCCCGGCCGGGCGCAGCACGTCGAAGGCGGTGGCGCCTTCCTGTCGGGTGTGCGCGATCTGCGCGATCAGCGCGGGATTGGCGGCTTCCCAAAGACAGAGCCCGAGATTGGCGATCGCCGCGACCTGGATGAGCTGGGCGAACGGCTTGAGGTTCCGCCGATCCAGCGCGAGCGCCAGGGAGCTGATCAGCAGGAAGTTCTTGATGTACAACTTCAGCCCCTCGGTGGTCACGATCGCCTCGGAGGAAGTCGCGATCATCCCCCAGATGAAATAGCCGAGCGTCCAGATGAGATACGGTGCGACCGAGCGCACGTTGCGGGTGAGCGACCAGTCGAAGGCCAGGCACACAGCGAGGCATGCGATGATCACGACGTATGTGCCATAGAGGAGGACTGGCGAGAACGTGATGAAGAACTCGAGCGATCCCGCGTAGATGATCCCGAACAGGAGAAGGAGCGCGCTGCGCGTGGTCCGAAAGATCGGGCCCGCAACTGGCGCGATGCCGGGAGATGCCGCGGAGACTTCGGCGGTGTTCATCGGAAAAAGCGGCGGCCTGCCTCAGTGCAGCAGCCTGCCATCACCGCGCGTCGCCTTGGTGCGCTCGTAGTACTGGTGGTAGCTCTTCTGCGGCTTGACCTGATTCCAGACGAAGCCCATGAGCGGCGCTCCTGCCGCCGCGAGACGGTGCGCGGTGCGGAGCACATCTTCAGCGGGCGTCCGCGCAGCATGGATGACGAGACACACGTAGTGGACGTGCTTCACAAAACGCAGCGTATCGCTGACCAGATGGATGGGAGCGGTGTCGATGACGACGCGGTCGAAATCGCGGGCCAACTGTTCGATGACGGCCTGCAATTCGGGGCGGCTGAAGCACTCGGCCGGTCGTGCGACGCGCCGCCCTGCGGGCAGGACGCTGAGGCTGTCGATGCGGGTCGGATGAATGGCCTGTTCCCGATCCGACTGGCCGAGGAGCAGGTCACTCATGCCCGGCGCTTCCTCGGTGCCGAGCAGAATCCGCTCGATGCCCGGCAGCCGGAAATCCGCGTCGATGAGCAGCGTCTTCAGCCCGAGCCTGGCAAAGGATGCGGCGCAATTGATCGCGCAGAAGGTCTTTCCCTCGCCGGCGTGCGCGCTGGTGAAAAGGATCACCTTCCGCCCCGCGCCTTCATCGAGCAGCGAGAGCGAAGTGCCCAGCGTGCTGAAGGACTCCACGACCGCGAGATCGGATGCGACGCCGCCGGCGGCGTTCCCCATTTTTCCGTTCGCGCCGGCGAGCCGCGGGATTTCGCCGAGTGAGCGGAGGCCGAGACGCGCCTCGGCGTCTTCCAGTGTCTGGAGCGAACCATCGGCAGCATGGGACGCAAATGCGATGAAGCTGCCCGCGCCGAGGCCGGCAAGCAGGCTGAGCAGGAGGATGACTGACTTCCTCGGCTTCACCGGAAGATCCGGCAGCAGTGGCCGCGCGACGACTTGGACGACTTCCCCGGCCAGTTCCTTGGTGACGTCGGTCTCCTTCACGCGTTTGAGCACGGACTCATACATGGTGCGGTTTGCCTCCACCTCGCGCGTCAAAGCCGCGTAGCCGATGGTGACGGCGTCTTCGCCGAGGGACACCTTTTGCTGGTCGCGGAGCGCCTGCTTGAGGTTCTCCTCGGTGAGCCGCAGTTCGCGGAGCCGGGTGTCGAGTTGCTTGGTTGTCTGGTTCGCCGCGCTCGCGAGTGATGCGCGCAGTCCTTCAAGTTCGGTTTCGGCGGCGGCACGCGCGGGATGTCCGTCCTTGTAGCGCTGCCGCAGCGGGGCGATGGCGGTCTCCTTTTCGCCGACCTTGCGGGCCAGATCGACGATGGCCGGCGCGCTGGCGATGCTGGGAAATGTGAGGAGTTCTTCCGTCGAATGCCTGGACTTGGTGACAAGCTGGGCGGCATCGGATGCCAGCCTGAGATATTCCGCATGGGCTTCGGTGATGCGCTGGTTCAGCCGATCCGTGCTTTCGGGGCTGCCGGCGGGTCTGGCACGGAGGGACACGTCGCCGTGGAGTTCCTTGTAGGCTTGCAGGGCGTGCTCGGATTTTTCGAGACGGTTGCCGAGGTCGCTGGCGCGCTCGTGCAGGAAGCGGTTCGCCGTCTGGGCCGCTGCGCGCCGCGCCTCCGAATTCCAGAGGATGAATTCCTGGATGAGCAGCCCGGTGATTCGCCGGGCAAGGGCGGGGCGGGGATCCTCCACGGTGATGTCGATCAGGCGTGAGTCGCGACGAATTTTTGCCGTGATCCGCCGGGCCAGCGCGGCCTGAAGTGCGTTGTCGGACCGCGGGCTTTTCACTTCGGGCAGGAACGCCGGATCCTTCGCCAGGTCGGGGTGGTTGATGACGCGCAGGAGGACATCCGGGCTCAGGATATTTTGCTCGTAGGTTTTCAGCACCTCCGGCGCTTTCAGGTCTTCGGTCTTCACGCCTTCAATCTTCACGACGTTCTGTTCCTGCTGCTCGATCTGGAGCGTGGCTTTGGCCGCGTAGATCTTCGGGCTCGTCCACGCGTACGTCGCGCCGATTCCCACCGCGGCAAGCAGGCAGAGGAGGACGATCCACGCCTTCGCCCGGAGGATTCCCAGCATGTAGCGCAAGTCGCCGCCGAATGACGCCTCCCGTCCGCGTGTCCGAGAGGTGTGCATGTCAGAAGAGCCGTTCGCCGACGGTGATGATGTCATTGGAATGGATCTCGATCGGCGTGGATGTGTCCACCGCCATGCGCTTGGCGTCCAGCTTGAGCACCTCGGGTTTGCCGTTCACCGTGCGCTTCACGGTGACGCGGGTGGGATCGCCGATCGCCGTGTAGCCGCCGGCGATGCCGATGGCCTGGATGAGGTCGATCGTCTCGCGTTCGGGAAATCGGAACGTGCCGGGCCGCTGGACCTGACCGAGGATGGTGAAGAGCTTCCGCGCCGGTTCCACCACGGTGAGTGTCACCTGCGGATTCGCGAGGAAGCGGGTTTGCAGTCGATCGCGGATCAGTCCGGTGGCGGCCTGCACCGTCATCCCGGCAAGCGGGAGTTCGCCGATCATGGGCATGATGATGCGCCCGTTCTCCGGGATGCGAGTCGAGGTGGTGAGATCCGGCTCCTGAAAGACCTTGATCTCGATGAGGTCGGTCGGAGCGAGAAGGTGTTCGGAGGCCGACTTGGGAGCAGCGGCAGTGAAGGCTGTACGCGGCGAACCCGGCGTGGGGGTGCAGGAAACGACCATCGCGAGCAAGGCAGTGACGATCAGGTTTTTTGAAATCCGGTTCAATTTATCGGTTCAATCAATAATTACCATTTCCGGCCGGCGCAACGAACTTCATCCGCCAGATCAATACTTCACGGCGACTTCGACTGAGACCTGGTTGTTCTCGAAGCTCGACAATGCACGACTCGAAGCGTTCTCACCGTGCTGGTAGCTGACGCCGATCGTCCCCCAATTGCCGAGGACGCACGCGATTGCGGGCCTGATGAAGAAATAGTCGTCCGTGCGTGATTCGCCGATGTAGCCGGCGACCTGATAGCCGCCGTCGATCGTGACGAGCACTCCGCTCCACAGGGCGCGTTCGAAAGTGAGCGCGAACCCGGTCAGGGTAAAATCCCGCTCGGGCTGGAAGATCGACTTGTTCACGTTGCGGAATGCATTGATCCCGACGCGGGTTCCGGCCACCGGCGTCCAGCGCGCGCGGAAGTCGAAGATCGGATAGGTGCGATCGCCGGGCTGGATGGACTGGCGGAATTCGACTCCGCCGCGGAACTCGGCGTCCACTTTCTCGCTCAGCGCATAGTTCGCTTTCACCAGGAACCTCTCGAAGGTCTGGTCGAATCCTGGTTCGACTTCCAGCAACCCTCCTGCTGCGCCGAGTCCGATCCGCATGCGGGCAGTGGCGAGGTAGTCGATGAAGCCTTCGCCGCGCCATTCCGCGGTGCGCGCCAGGCCCGAGGGCCGGTTCGTGCGGTGAGCCATTTCGAGTTCGAGCGCGAACTTCTGGGAGAGCTGATAGCGCGACGTGAGTCCCGCGGACAAAGTCTCACGGGTGATGAGGCGGCCTGGGTCGGCGTTGGGCTCCAGCTTCGTCTCGAACCGAAAACTTGCGCCCAGTGCCAGCTTCTCCCGCTCCCACCGCGCATCGAAGCGCGCATCGTGGTTGACAGTGTTCAGCGAACTCGTCCGGGCGAACCCGAGCAGCGCCGCCGTGTAGTCCAGCGCCAGGAAAGTGCCCTGGCTCCGGTCCACGACCGTCAGCCCGCGCCGGTAGTTCATGAAGCGTTCGCGCGCTTCCACGGAATTCCAGAATCCCAGCGCGAGACCGGGGGCGAAGGTGAGGACGTAGTCTTCGACCAGGTTGTTGCGTTGGATGAAAATATTGTCGTCGTAGGTCCCGGTCACTTCGAGGTGTGGCGTGATCTGCCACTTGCCGCGTTGCGCCGGGTTGTCGGTCGGGATGATCACCATCGGCTCTTCGAGCGGCCTGCCGACGCTGAGATCGCTGTCCTGCACCGCCTCGCCGACGAAGAGGGATGCGCCGAGATCCTCGACCCGGGCCGGTGCGGTCTGCGATTCCGCGGCGAACCCTGCGCACGGCAGGAGCGTGGCACCCAGCAGGGCAGGGAGGAAATGGCGTTTTGTGTGAATGGCAGTCTGGTTCATCTTCGGCGTCCCGAGGCAGTCCGACTGTTCATCGTTCCGGGTACGGAGGACAAGACAACGATCAAGGTCGGGATTCAGGACACACCATCATCGGTTTGTTGCGCGGCTGCACGTTTCCGACTCGATCCCCAAGGTCAGTGATGCGCCAGGACGCCGCCGTGTTTCGCTTCCGTTTCCGTTGGTGGCGGTGCCGGCGAGTCCACCCCGTATGGCGTGTAGTCTGGCAGCATCCCCGCGAGCAGTTCTTTCAGGCTGGCCGGATCAGAATCCCCGTCTTCCAGTTCAGCCCTCAATTCATCGAGGAATGCCGCGACGTAGCTGTGGTGCAACGGCGTCGTGACCAGTCGCGCGATTTTCTCATGCGCGGTGGTGGTGACGCTCTCGCCCCCGTGGCTGAGTTCCTCGAACAGCTTTTCTCCCGGACGCAATCCGGTGAATTTTATTTCGATGTCTTCGTGCGGGGTCAGCCCGCTCAGCGCGATCATCTGGAGCGCGAGATCGACGATTCGCACCGGCTTGCCCATGTCGAGGACGAAGATGTCGCCGCCTTTGCCGAAGGCGGAGCTTTGCAGCACGAGTGACACGGCCTCGGGGATTGTCATGAAGAAGCGAGTCACCTCGGCATGCGTCACTGTCACGGGTCCGCCTGCGGCGATCTGGCGCCGGAAAGTCGGCACCACGCTTCCCGAGGAACCGAGGACGTTGCCAAAACGCACGGCCATGAACTTAGTCGCGGACGAGAGTGCGCCGAGGGACTGGAGGTACATTTCAGCCAGCCGCTTGGTCGCGCCCATCACGTTGGTCGGGTTCACCGCCTTGTCGGTGGAGATGTGAATGAAACGCTCGACGCCATGTTCGATGGCGAGGTCCGCCAGCAGGGCCGTGCCGAAGACGTTGTTACGAATGGCCTCGGCGGGCTGCATTTCCATCATCGGAACGTGCTTGTGTGCGGCGGCGTGGAAGATGATCTCCGGCCGGAACCGGCGGAATACTTCCCGCATCCGGTTCTCCTGCGTGATGTCGGCGACGATCGGGATGATTTCGGCGGTGGCGTGCCTGCCGGTCAACTCCTGCTCGATGGCGAAGAGCTGCGGCTCCGAGCGCTCGACCAGCAGGAGGATGCCGGGATTGTAGGAAAGGATCTGCCGGCACAGTTCGCTGCCGATGCTGCCGCCTGCGCCGGTCACCATCACGGTGTGACCTTCGATTTCTTCGCGCACGGCCTCGCCGCGGATCTCGACCGGCTCGCGGCCCAGGAGGTCATGGATTTCGATCGGGCGGATGCTGGTGACGTTTACCTGCCCGGTTGCCAGTTGATTCATCGACGGGACCGTGCGGCAGCCGAGTCCCGCCTGGTGGCAGAGTTTCAGGATGTCGCGGATCCGCTTCGCCGGAGCCGATGGCATGGCGATAATGATCTCCTCGAGTTCCAGCTTGGTCTTGAATTCCGGGATCCGCTCCGGGTGGCCTGCCACTGAAATGCCGTGGACGCTGCATCGCGAGTTGCGGCGGTCGTCGAAGAAAGCGACCGGCTTTAACCCGAGCCACGGCTGCTTGAGCAAGTCCTTCGCGAGACCGGCACCGCAGTCGCCGGCACCGACGATCGCAATGCGCCGCGTCTTCCCCCTTTGCCGCACCGTCGCACCGGCCCCGATGCGGCGGAGATTCCGAAACGTCAGCCGCAGCCCGCTGAGCAGGAGGACGCTGAGAAGATAGTGCATGAGGAGAACTCCGCGCGGCGGCGCGAAACCGACTCCCAGGGCAAGCCGCAGAATGCCCAGCACACCGACGGCGGACAGGCACGCGAGCATGAGCCGTTTCAGATCGGGAGTGCTGAAATAGCTGAGCAATCCGTCGAACTGCCGGAACAATGCCATGCACAGCAGTTGGACACCGATCACGGTGGCGCAGACGGTCGGAAGGCTGTCGTACACCCAGCCTGGCAGATGGAGGTCGAAGCGCAGCAGATACGCCGTCGCAAGGCTCAGCGTGATCACCGCCGTGTAGAGCAACGCCAGGGCAATCAGGCGACTGGAGTGGGCTCGCAGGCCGAAATTCAGAAGGGGACGAATCAGAGTGGAAATCATGGCAGGACGTTCTTCTTGGTCTGGGGCGAGGAAAGGATGAGGCCGCAGATCCGATCCAGATCGGCGGCGGAAAGACTGGAGCCGCTCGGCAGGCAGAGGCCGCGGTCGAAGACCGACTCCGCGAAGCCGCCACCGCGCACACGGCTGCCCGCGAACACCGGTTGCAGGTGGAGCGGTTTCCAAACGGGGCGTGACTCGATGTCGTGCGCCTCCAGGGCGAGCCGCACGTCCTCGCGCGATGCGCCGAAGCGCGCCGGGTCGATGGTGATGCACGTCAGCCAGCAGTTCCCGCTTCCGTATGGCGCGAGAGGCATGAATTCGATGCCCGGCAGCGCGCCGAGTGCGGTCCGGTAGCTTTCAAAGTTCCGCCGCCGGGCCGCGATGCGCTCGGGCAGGGCCCGCAGTTGCGCCCGCCCGATGCCGGCGAGGACGTTGCTCATGCGGTAGTTGAATCCGACCGCTGAGTGTTGGTAATGCGGCGCAGGGTCGCGTGCCTGTGTGGCGAGGAAGCGCGCCCTTTCGATGAGCTGCGCGTCGTCGGAAACCAGCATGCCGCCGCCGGAGGTGGTGATGATCTTGTTGCCGTTGAACGAGAACACGCCGAGGCGCCCCTGGGCACCGGCCATGCCTCCCTTGTAAGTCGCCCCGAGCGCTTCTGCGGCATCCTGGATCACCGGCACTTCATATCGTCCGCAGGCTTCCAGGATCGGATCGTAGTCCGCGCACTGGCCGTAGAGGTCCACCACGATCGCCGCGCGCGGCAGACGGCCACGGGCGGCGCATGCGGCGAGTTCGTCCCCCAGCAGCGCGGGGTCCATGTTCCAGGTCGCGGATTCCGAGTCGATAAAGACGGGCTTTGCACCCTCGTAGAGGATCGGATTCGCGCTCGCGCTGAAGGTGAACGTCGGGCAGAGCACTTCATCCCCGGGCTGCACTCCGAGCAGCCGCAGCGCGAGGTGAATCGCCGACGTTCCCGACGAGAGCGCCGCCGCGTGTTTGACCCCGGCGAATGCAGCGACCTCCTTTTCAAACGCATCAACGTGCGGCCCGAGTGGCGCGATCCAGTTCGACGCGAACGCCTCCTGGACCATGGTCAATTCCTCGCCGCTCATGTGGGGCGGTGAGAGGTAAATGCGTTTGGTCACTGTTTGGGTCATGCGACGGCGTGGGCCAGTGGCAGCACGGGGGCCCGGTACGCGGGGAAATAGGCCGCTGATGCCGGGCGCAGTTCATTCGCCTCGTTCCAACGCTCCTTTTTCCCGCACAAAGAATCGTAGGCGAGTGGATCGAGCATCCATCGCCATAAGAAGAAATCGTGCCGCCGGTCGGAGAAGCCCGACTTGAAACGGAACAGGGAATCCTCCTGCGCGCCGACGCCGCCGCCGAGGTGCAGGACTTTGTGCCCGCGCTCCGTGCCCCACAGGCGGACGGTGTCCACAAGGAGCTTCATCGGCGCAAGCTGCAGATGCTCCGCGCTCGTCCCGCAGAGGTGATACTGGATGATGCCGTCGCAGACGATGAACAGGGCGGCGCAGGCGACCTCTTCACCAGCGAGGACGACGAAGAGCCGCAGCGCCGGGCCGAGTCGGGCCGCGAGGTCTTCGAAATAGGCATGATCGAAAAAGCAATGATCCGCAGCACCGACCCGGCGCATGTTCTCGGTGTAGATCTCGCCAAAGCGGCCCAGGTGTTCTTTTCGCGTGTCCTCGATCACCACGAGGCCGGAACGCTGCGCCCGCTTGATCTCGGACTTGTGGGAACTGCGGAACTGCGCGCGCTGGAATGGTTCGGTTGGCTTTCCTTCACACGTTGACCGTGGAGAAGCCCAGCGATCCATGAAAGCCGCGGTGCGCCCACTCGAACGGCAGATTCCTGCTTGGAAACGGGGAAGCCGTTCCCCGCTGAACGCGCTCAACGTCGCGAGGAAATCTCTTGCTTTCGGGCTGGATGAATTTGTTTGCACGTGATCGGACCGCCCTCAGTCTTTGACCGGGCGCGGCATGGAGTCACGGTTGCGGCGGAAGTGTCAATACGAGTCTCAAGGATATGGGCTGGCGAACCCAGTATTGCTTTCTCTGGTTCAGGCTCTTTCTGCCGAATTCTTATCGCCCTATATCGCTTTAGTGTGATTCTCCGAGAGATCGCAGCGAGTCATGTTTTTCCTACTGGTCACAGTCTGCGCGTCCTTTTCTTGCCGGTCCCTGGAGCATTCGGGATGTGGGCGGCACGGTTGTTCGACTCCCGTCCGCGCTCCATGCACTGTCGTCATCAGCACATGCCAGCCGGCACCCGGGTGGCTGCTTGGGGATTCCGGAGGATTCCCGGCAGTGGGTCGGGCGAGACTCGAACTCGCAACCAACGCCTTAAAAGGGCGCTGCTCTACCATTGAGCTACCGACCCGGTGGCCGAAAGGAGCGGTGCAACTAAGGCACGCTGCAACGTGACGCAAGCGCGAAAAGCCGCTAGCCTCCGCGGCCCCGATGCCATTCCTCCGTCTCCCGCAGTCGAAACCCAGGCGTATCGCCGTCCTGGCGCTCCTCGCCGTCGCCGTGTGTGGCGGCGGGATTTGGCTCTGGCGGAAGATCGAGGCGCGCAGGAATCCGACCGATCCTCTCGTCATCACCCCGCAGGTTGCGTTGGCGGAGGTCCGGGCGCGCTCGCTCTATTACAATGGGCTCGCGGTGCCGTGGCTTGAGCGAATGCGCCCGGATTTGCTGACCGCCGAGGATCGCGAGGTTGAGAGCCCGCGGCGGCGCGCCCTGGTGCAGGCTCCGCAGAATCCGAAACTTTTCCGTCAGCTCGATCGCCAGTATCGGTTCGACACGATCCTGCTGGTGGGCGAACCGAGCAACTACCGCCGGCTCCTGGATCATCTGCTCGAACCGGAACCGGAGAAGCGCGATTTCCGGCTGGTGTATCTCGATCACTGGGCATTCGTCTTCAAGCGCGGTGCCGTCCGCGAGTGGCAGCCGGCGGATGCTGCGCCGCTCCGGCAGCGAATCGCCGGGACCCGGCCCCCGGATCGCGCGGCCTTTCTCGCGATGACCGCGGGCAAGATGCTCGCCATCCGGCAAATCGAGGCCGCAAAGTCGTGGCTCGATGCGGCGAACGCGTTGAATGAGAATTCGGTCGATGTGATCGGTGGATATGCGGGCTACCAGATTGCCATCGGGCGTTGGGTCGAGGCGGAGGCGTATGCGGACAAGGCGTTGAAACTGAATCCGGACTTTGTCCCGGCGCTGGCCGCGAAGGTGGTGGCGATGCGGGCGACGCATCACAACATCGATGCATTCAAGTATTCCGAGCGGCTGAACCGGCTGCTGCCCGAGGAACCCGTGCGACTCTGGCAGCATGCGCAACTGGCCCATGAGGCGAAGGAGATCCCGGCGGAAATCACGGCGCTGAACCGCCTGGTGGAACTCGCAAGGGAGGAGGGACGCCCGGCGGGTGAATATGAATTTTTCCTTGGCGAGGCACACGCGCACGAAGCAATCAACGACCTCGAACATGCGCCGCTCGCACTCGATCACCTGCGGCGCGCGCTGGCCGATCCGCTCCTTGCCCCGGACAAACGGAAGTTCGCGGCGGAGAGGATCGCCATCATCCGCGAACGCACCGGTCTCAAGTAATGTCCGAGCTTCTTGCAAAACCCACCGCTTCCGGTGAGAAAATTTGAACGAAACGCGGGGTGGAGGGATCTAGAGGAGGATGAATCTGCTCAGCGAGTTTTCTGTCTTTCTGCAACGCAGCCTGTTCC
>Ga0105046_10003255_pt1 | contig 25773 bp, 19 predicted proteins | sample MAT03_FD_78385 | JGI IMG/M metagenome (GOLD analysis project Ga0105046, IMG submission 78385) | Freshwater microbial communities from Lake Fryxell liftoff mats and glacier meltwater in Antarctica - MAT-03 (megahit assembly) | ecosystem: Environmental > Aquatic > Freshwater > Ice > Liftoff...
CATTACAGTTTGGAGTCCGGACTTTAGTCCGTCCGGAGAGAGTGCAGGCGGATTTTCGGACGGCCTAAAGGCCGGACTCCAAACGTTGCAGCGACGGGGAGTTCGTCGGCAGCGCGTGGCCGCGCAATCCCGGCCACGACGGAGCGTGGCCCTCCAGCGGATACTTGCCCGTTTCCGCTGTTGCGTCGCCGCGCTTTCGACTTTCGGTTGACAGCCCGCATGCCCGATCCCGTTGCCGTCAACTCCATGTTCGCCCGCATCGCACGTCGCTACGACGTCGCGAACCGCTTGCTCAGCGGCGGGATCGACCGAGGCTGGCGACGCCAGCTGGTGAAAGCGGCGGCCGAGGGGAAACCGCAAGCGGTGCTCGACCTCGCAACTGGCAGCGGCGACGTGGCCTTCGCGCTTGGGCGAGCCCTGCCGAAATCGACTGCGATCGTCGGGATGGATTTCTGCCCGCCCATGCTCGACGAAGCCGAAATCAAGAAAGCGGCACATTCGGGCGAGTTCCCGAACGTCGTTTTCCAGCTAGGAGACGGCCTCGATTTACCTGTCGCGGATGGGACAGTCGATGCGCTGACCGTTTCGTTCGGGTTGCGCAACATGGCCGATCGACACCGCGCGCTCCAAGAAATGCATCGCGTGCTTCGCCCGCAGGGAACGCTCCACGTCTTGGAGTTCTCGCAACCGTACGGCTGGTTCCGGCCGTTTTATTACGTTTACCTCAAGTTCTTCCTTCCCGGGATCGCGGGATGGGTGACTGGAGACCGGGGGGCCTACGAATACCTCTGCGGCTCGGTGGAAAAATTTCCAAACCATACAGAACTTGCGGAAGAAATTCGTCGCGCCGGCTTTCCTTCCGTCCGAATTTGCCGTCTGACTTTCGGCATCGTGGCGTTGCACTCGGCCACACGATCCCTCTCCCCAAACGTGCGTCCGTAGGAGTTAAGCGAAAGATTTTCCACAGCCACAGGTGCTCTGCGCGTTGGGATTCTTGATCTCGAATCCCTTGCCCTGCAGGCCGTCGTCAAAGTCGATGCTGGAACCCTCCAGATAGGCGAAACTAGTCGCATCCATCAAGAACGGAACTCCTTCGCTCTCGAGCACTTGGTCACCTGGCTTCTCCAAATCGAACGACATTCCGTACTGGAACCCCGAACACCCGCCGGACTCGACGAAAACTCTCAGCCGTTTTTCGGCGGCGTCTTCGAGTTCTCCCCGCATGGCGAGGACTTGGGCGGCGGCCTTCGGCGTAAGCGTAATCATCCTCAAATTCTACCGCGGAAGGACGATGTGTCAACTGAAGCAAGGAGCTGTAGCAGCTTTCGTGCTAGAACGAACTTCGCATCTTGCCAGTTAGGTTTCCTCCCGCTTTCCTTGACGCACGTGCCGACGTCCTTCCACCACTTTCTCTCCCGCATCGTCACGTCCGATTGTCCACACGCGGTCCGTTTGCACGGCATCGTAGGTAACGTCTGACGCCTCGTATCATGGCCGGCCCAGGATTTAGTCAGGACCTTCGTCAGCGGCAGACTCAGTCGCTCGTTCTTGCGCCGCAATTGCGGCAATCGCTCAAAATTCTCCAGGTGGCGGCGCTCGATCTCCGGTCCGTAATCCAAGAGGAGTTGCAGAGCAATCCAACCCTCGAGGAGCTGCCGATGGAAGGGATGAGTCTCGAAAAGGAATCGGAAGACCGGGAGCGCGACAGTCAGAATCGCGACGGCGAGGGCCCTACGACGACTCAAAGCGAACCGGATTCGGGCGAACGCGAGCAGATGGATTTTTCGAAAGAATACGACATTTTGTCGAAGCTCGACGAGGATTGGCGGGACTTCATGACCAACGCTGGCGGCGCCCAGCCTTTCACTGCGGACGACGCCGAGAAACGCCAGCATTTCTTCGACTCGCTCGTCACGGAAACGTCGCTGCAAGAGCATCTCATGCGTCAGGCCGAAATGTCGGACCTGCCGGCAGCGGCGATGACCGCCATGGAACACCTCGTCGGAAGCCTCGACGACCGCGGCTTCCTCACGCAGCTACCGGCCGACGTGGCGCTGCAAACCAATCTGTCTCTCGATACCGTACAGGAAGCATTGCGGGTCCTGAAAACCTTCGAGCCCTCCGGCATCGGGGCCCGCGACCTGGGAGAGTGTCTTCTCCTTCAGCTGCACTCGAAAACGCGTGGCGATTCGTTGGCCGCTCGGATCATACGCGACCACTTCGCGCTTCTCACCCGCCGCCGCATTCCGGAAATCGCCCGAAAAATCGGCGCTCATATGGACGATGTGCAGATCGCGATCGAGGAAATCGGCACTCTCGATCCCTCGCCCGGGCGGCGTTTCGCGGACGACAACAATCGCGTGGTGGTTCCCGACGTGACCGTCGAAGACGACCGCGGCGAGTGGAAGATCGTCCTCAATAGCGATTACATCCCGCGCCTGCGCATTTCCAACACGTACAAGGACATGATTGCCAAAGGAGCGCTTTCGAAAGACGAACGCGACTATGTCCGTGAACGGATTCGCTCCGGCAAGTTCCTGATCAATTCGATCGAACAACGGCAACAGACGATCGAACGCATCACCCGCGAAATCATCCGCGTTCAAGAGGAATTTTTTCAGCACGGCGTCGCCAAATTGAAACCGCTCACAATGACCCAGATCGCGGATGCGGTCGGAGTGCACGAGACGACGGTCAGCCGGGCGATCGCAAACAAGTTCATCAAAACGCCCCACGGCGTCTTCGATTTCAAATTCTTTTTCACCCCGGGCTACCAGGCCGACAGCGGTGCGTCCGTTTCCAACACCAGCGTGAAGGAGATGATCGACGAGTTGGTCTCGCTCGAGGACAAAAGCCATCCGTTGAGCGATCAGGAAATTGTCGCCAAACTGCAGCAAAAGGGCATTAACATCGCCCGGCGAACCGTCGCGAAATATCGCGAGGAACTTGGCCTGCTCCCAAGCAATCTGCGTCGGGATTATACGTGAATCGGATACTTCTCCGAAGAACCGAACCTCCCTCGTCTCACACGGCGGAATTTTACCGCGAAGACACAGAGGCATAAAGTTCGAAAGAAGGCAGGGCGTCGTCTTGTTTCCATCCGACCTCTGTGTTTTTGTACCTCTGTGGTAAAATTCCGATCCACAGGATAATCTCCACCGAACCGATTCCCGAAACTGTTACGTCGCCCCCGCCAGCGGCAAACCGGGCTCGATTCTTAGATCCGCAACCGAACCGGCCACTGCGAGGGGATCGCACCACGCCGCAAAGGCGATCATCCCGGCATTGTCGCCCGTGTGCTTGCTTTCCGCAGCGAACACCGGCAGCGCCGCCCGCTGACCCAACTCGACCAGCGCGGTCCGAAGGGTCCGATTGTTGGCAACGCCGCCGGAAAGCCCCAGACTGCGATAAAAGCCCTGACGCAACGCGGATTGGGTCTTCGCGAGCAACGCGTCGATCACCGCTTGCTGATAGCTTGCGCAAAGATCCGGCAGGCGAGCGGCCACGTCCTCGGTCGACATCTTTTCGATCCGATAGCGCAAACTCGTCTTCAAGCCGGAAAAGCTAAAATCCAGCTCGTCCCGCCGCCCGATGCCCCGCGGAAATGCGAATGCCTCCGGTCGGCCGCTTTCAGCCAATTTTTCGATGAGCGGCCCGCCCGGATAACCCAATCCCAGCAACTTCGCCCCTTTGTCGAGTGCCTCGCCCGCCGCATCGTCGCGTGTCGACGACAACACCGAAAGCCGCCGTTCTGAATCGAGGGAAAAGAGCAGGGTGTTCCCGCCCGAGACGATCAAACCGAGATGCGGAAGGAGCCCGCGCCAGCGTTCCTCAAAGGCGCCCGGAGCGGCCGCATGCAGGGCGATGAACGGCGAAAACGCATGGCCGCGGAGATGATTGACCCCGGTCAGCGGCACGTCCTGTTGAAACGCAAGCGCCTTGGCAGCGGCGACCCCGATGGCCAGGCATCCGGCGAGCCCAGGGCCTTGCGTGACCGCGATGTGGGTGAGGCTGCGCCAGTCGTCCGACGCCTTTCGCGCCTCCGCCAGGAGCGGTCCAAACGCATAGAGGTGCTCGCGGGTGGCCAGGTCTGGCACCACCCCACCGTACCGTCGGTGCAGGTCGATTTGACTGCTGATCCACTCCCCGCGCGGCCCGGATGCGGGATCGAACAAAGCGACGGCCGTTTCGTCGCAGGAACTCTCCAACGCCAGAATCATGGGACGGTTCAGGGACCGCTGCCCGCGCGCGACTCCCACGACCGCAAACCTTGAATCACTTCCAACGCCGCATCCAGTTGCCGATCGGCGATCGGTTCGAATCCGAAGCGGGCTTTGAATTCTTTGACGTCTTCGACGTCGCTGCGCGCGCGCTGCAGACGGAGTTGCCGATCTTCTTCGGGCGACATCACGACATCGACTTGAGGTTCGATCCCCCTCTCGTGAATCGTGACGCCGCTCGGCGTATAGTACCGCGCGGTCGTCAGCCGCAGCCCCTCGCCATTCTTCAATTGAAAGATCGATTGCACGGAGCCCTTGCCGAACGAGCGTTCTCCGACGATCACCGCCTTACGCGTGTCGCGCAGCGCACCCGCGACAATCTCGGCGGCGCTCGCGCTCCCCGCATTGATCAGGACCGCAACCGGAACAGTCAGGGGGGGTTCATCGGCTTCGCCGAGAAAATCCTCCCGATCCTTGGGATTGCGCCCTTGGGTATAGACGATGAGCTCACCCTTCTTAAAAAAAGGCTCGGCGACTTCCACCGCGGCGTCCAGCAGACCGCCCGGGTTGTTGCGCAAATCGAGGATCAAAGCGCCCAGTCCCGCGGCGGAGAGCTTGTTAAGCGCGTCGATGAATTCCTTGCCCGTACGCTCGGAGAACTGGGTGAGCTGAATGTAACCGACGTTGCCCGAAAGCATCCGAACGTCGCGCACACTTTCCACCTTAATGACCTCGCGGACCAGGATGAGCTCGAACTCCTTCCGCGTGGAAGGACGATAGAACTTCACGGTCACGCGGGTACGCGGTTTTCCGCGCAAGCGATCGATCACGTCGTTCATGGTCACCTTGTCCATGCCCTGACCGTCGACGCTTCTGATTTCGTCCCCTCGAAGAATCCCCGCACGGTCGCCCGGCGTTCCGGCGATCGGTGCGATCACCACCACCCGGTCGTTGCGCATCTCGACCTGAATACCGACGCCACCGAACTCGGCGTTCATGTCCTCTTCGAGCTCCTTAAAATCCTTCGCCTCCATGAATTCGGAGTGAGGATCGAGCGATTCGAGGAGACCGTGCAGCGCGGATTTCGTCAACCGCTCGTAATTTGCCTGCGTTCCGTCCACGTAGTTTTCGGCGACCAACTGCAGCACTTGACGCACATAGGACGAGGAACGATCGAGCTCTCGGTTGGGCCAAAGACCCCAACCCGCCGCGAGGTGAGCGGCGGTGTAGGCGAGCGCGGTGCCGACCATGGCGCCACCGGCAATCGTCAGAAAACGTTTGAGCATCGGGCCAAGCGTGGCCATCCGAAGCATTTTGTAAATGGCATCTCCCGCTGCTTCAGCCGCACTCCCCCCCTCGGCCGCGTTCGCTACCGAGTTCCGACGACACGCGGACACGACCGGTCGGATGCCTTTCGATCGCTTCATGGCGCTAGCGCTTTACCATCCCCAATTGGGCTACTATCGAACCAGTCGGCGGCGGATCGGTCGCCACCGGGAGACGGATTTTTACACCGCGACGACCAGCGGGCCTTTTTTCGGCGAACTCGTCATCGGTGCCTGCATCGCGTTATTGGGCAAGCGCGATGCGTCAAAATACAGTTTTGTGGAGATCGGGGCCGAACCGGATTTCTCTGCGTTGCAGGAGGTCGTGTCGCCTTTTCGCGCCTGCCAAACGGTCCGGGTGGGTCAACCGCTCGCGCTGACGGGTCCCTGCGTGGTCTTTTCGAACGAACTCTTCGATGCCCAGCCGTTTCGCCGCTTTGTCGTCAGAAACGGACACTGGAGGGAAATCGGGGTGCAGTTGCAGGTGTCGGAACTGGTCGAGGTGGAGTTAGGTGAAGTCATCGAAACCTGGTTGCCCACCGCAACGACCGAAGGTGTGCGTTTCGATGCGCCCCGCGATGCGGTGGAGCTCCTGGAGGAAATCGTCCGGCAACCTTGGACCGGTCTCTTTCTCGCGGCGGACTACGGGAAAACTTTCCGCGAATTAGCCGAAGCCACCCCGGCCGGAACCGCCAGGGCGTATGCGAAACACGTCCAGTCCAACGCGCTGCTCAGCCAGCCCGGAGAGCAGGACCTGACCTGCCATGTGTGTTGGGACTGGCTCTGGGATACTCTCCGAGCGCATCGCTTTGCAGAACCGACCGTTCAGTCGCAGGAGAGTTTCTTTGTGCATCACGCCGCCGACGTCCTAGCCTCGGCTTTCGATTCCGACTCGACGGTGCATAACCCCCGCAAACAGGCGCTCATGCAGTTGATCCACCCCGGCAATCTGGGTCAGAAGTTTCAGGTGCTCCATGCGTTGCGCGATTGAGAAGAATGCCCTTGCACTCCGGTGGCGCCGCTCTTTATTCCTAACCCTTTAACCACTTCGAATATGGCCCGCATTTGCGCAATCACTGGTAAACGTCCCACCATCGGCTCCCGGATCAACCGTAAAGGTCAGAGCAAAAAGAGCGGAGGCATCGGCACGCACGTGACGAGCATTACCTCACGCAAATTTCGCCCCAACCTGCAACGGATTCGCATCCGGACGGAAAATGGCGGCACCAAACGCGTTTGGGTCTCTGTGAAGGCCATCAAGGCCGGCTTGGTTCAGAAGGTCTAACCTTCGGATCGATTTCTCCCTTAAACCGCAGCCTCGGCTGCGGTTTTTTTATGCCCGGGAACGATGCACCGCGGCTCGGTCGCTGCCACGCGAAGCTCACAGCGCGCGAAAAACGATCGCCGCGTTCTGTCCGCCGAAGCCGAGATTGTTGCTCAGCACCGTCCGCACCGACAGCGTGCGCGCCACATTCGGAACATAGTCCAAATCGCACTCGGGATCGGGGTCGTGCAAGTTGATCGTCGGGGCAACGATTCCCGTCTGGATCGTTTTTACACAGACGACACTTTCGATCCCGCCGGCAGCGCCGAGTAGGTGGCCGGTCATCGATTTGGTCGAGCTGATCGCCAACCTCCGTGCGTGGTCGCCGAAGACCTTCTTGATCGCGAGGGTCTCGAACTTGTCGTTGTAGGGCGTGCTGGTACCGTGGGCATTGATGTAATCCACGTCGGTCGGGACCGACTTTGCGCTGGCCAATGCACGCCGCATGGCGACGGAGAGCCCTTTTCCTTCGGGGTCGGGCTGCGTGATGTGATGCGCGTCCGCCGTCGCCGCATAACCGACGATTTCGCAATAGATTCGCGCTCCCCGGGCTTGGGCGTGAGCCAGAGACTCGATCGCCAAGACTCCGGCACCCTCGCCCATCACAAAGCCATCGCGCCCGAGGGAGAAAGGCCGGCTGGCCGTCGCCGGATCGTCGTTGCGCGAGCTCATCGCTTTCATCGAACAAAAGGCCGCGTACGCAAACGGGGTGATCGCCGCTTCCGCCCCGCCCGCCACCATCACATCGACGTCCCCGCGACGAATCATGTGCATGGCTTCACCGATCGCGTGCGTGGCGGTGGCGCAAGCCGACACGAGACCGAAATTGGGCCCGCGCGCTCCCAATTCGATCGAAAGAAGTCCGGAGCACATGTTACCGATTAGCGCTGGAATCGTGAACGGCGAAACCCGCCGTGGTCCGCCCTCCATCAGCCGCTTGTGCTGAGTTTCGAAGGTGGCCATGCCCCCGATTCCCGAACCGATGACGACTCCGACTCGGTCGGGATCCTCCTTGCTCATGTCCAGACCGGCATCGCGGACCGCCTCTTTGGCGGCCACAAATCCGAAATGGGTGTAGCGGTCGTTGCGACGAACCTCTTTGGGGTCCATGTGTGCGTCCGCCTCCCAACCGCGCACTTCCGCACCTATTTGGCTGGAAAAGCCGGTCGGATCGAACAGGGAAATTCGTTCGATACCCGACCGTCCGGCCACGAGGCTCGACCAAAAAGCGTCGACAGTGTGTCCGAGGCCATGGACGACACCGAGGCCGGTGACGACGACGCGCAGGGTGGCGGGAGGCGTTTCCATTGGCATTCGCTAGAATAAAAGGGTGAGCGAACGGTTCATCGCTTGGCCAACTCCGAATTCGGAAAACGAAAAGGCGCCCTTCCGACGGACGGAAGAGCGCCTCGAAAACGCAAAATCGGATTATTTAGCCGCGGCTTTGGCGTTAATATAATCGATAACCTGACCAACGGTTTGGAGCTTTTCGGCGTCGGACTCGGGGATCTCTCCCTTGATCTCGTCTTTAAACTCTTCCTCGAAAGCCATGATCAGCTCGACTGTGTCGAGAGAATCCGCGCCGAGATCGTCGAGGAACGAAGCTTGGGGCGTGATCTGCTCTTCGTTCACATTGAGCTGGTTGACGATGATCTCTTTAACGCGTTGTTCGATGGTTTTTTGATCAGCCATATTGGTAAAATTCGTAAGGTCGCAGGCTTCACATCGCCATGCCGCCGTCAACGGTAAAAACTTGACCGGTAATGTAGCTGGCCTCTTCCGAGCAGAGGAAAGCGGCCATGTTGGCGATATCCGCCGCCTCTCCGAATCGTTGCAGCGGGATCATGCTCTGGGCGGCCTTTTGCACCTCGTCGCCCAAGGTCGAGGTCATGTCGGTCTTGATGAAGCCCGGCGCCACCACGTTTGCCGTCACGTTCCGGCGGGCGAATTCCTTCGCCACGGATTTGGTGAAAGCGATCATTCCGCCCTTTGCGGCCGCATAGTTCGCCTGCCCGGCATTTCCGACCAGACCGACGACGGAGGCAATATTCACGATCCGTCCGTAGCGGGCTCGACACATCGGCCAACCGATCGCCTTGGTCCAATGGAAACAGCTGGTCAGATTGGTCTGCAGGACCACATTCCAATCCTCATCGGACATCCGCGCAATTAGCCCGTCGCGAGTGATTCCGGCGTTGTTGATCAGGATGTCGATCTTGCCGAACTCGGCGAGCAAGGCGGTCGCGGCGGCCGAAATCGCCGCGCCGTCGGAAACGTCGACCGCCAAGGCCTTCGCCTTGCCGCCGCTGGCGACAATCGCCTCGGCCACTGCCCCGCACGAGGCCTGGCTCTTCGAAACGCAGATCGCCGTGACGCCATTCTTGGCCAGAACTTCGGCAATGGCTTTTCCGATGCCGCGACCGGCCCCGGTCACGATCGCTGTCCGTTGATTGAAGGTCATATCGAAAAGGGGTTGAAACTCAGTAGACGTCGCGCTGGTACCGTTTTTCTTTTTTCATCTGTTTAACGTACTCGGCGGCCTGCTCCGACGACTTCCCGCCGCGATCGGCGACGATCGCCAGAAGCGTTTGATCGACGTCCTTGGCCATACGCTTGGCGTCTCCGCAGACGTAAAAATAGGCGCCACCTTGGATCCATGTCCAGAGCTCGGCGGCGTTCTCGCGCATGCGATCCTGCACATACACCTTGGTGACCTGATCGCGCGACCAAGCCAAATCCAGCCGGTGCAGCTGCTTTCTCGCACTCCATTCGACCCACTCCTCTTCGTAGAGAAAATCGGTCGCCTTCTTCTGATCGCCAAAAAACACCCAATTGCGGCCCGAGGCCTTGTCCGCGTAGCGATCCTGGATAAACGCCCGGAACGGCGCGATCCCCGTGCCCGGTCCGACCATGATGCAATCCTTGCTGCGATCCTCGGGAGGACCGAAGTGCGAGTGCGAAACGAAGACCGGTGTGGGCGTGGTTCCGACTAGCACACGATCGGCCAGGAAGGTCGAGCACACGCCGTGGCGTTCGCGATGATTGGACTCGTAGCGCACCACCGCGACCGTGAGATGAATTTCCGCCGGATGCAGTTTCGGCGAGGACGCGATCGAATACAACCGCGGCATCAGCTTGCGCAGGTGGTCGACAAATTCCTGCGGGGTCAATTGCGCGCTGGGAAACTCGACGAGCAGGTCGATGTATTCGCGAACGTCGAGGAACGCGGTCAGAACTTCTTTCGACTCCGGCGCGAGCAGGCCACCCAGCTTGGCTTTTTCGTCCTCGTTGCCGGCTTTGGTCTGGAGCGTTTCGACGATTCTTCGGGTGGGTCCGGAGAGCGCCACCTTCGACAATAACACCTCGCGAAATGGGAGGGCCGCCGTCGCTTTCGGCAGGAGGACCGGCTCGCTCCCGCTCGCGCCCAGCCGTTGAAGAATCGCGTCGACTTCGGACGGACGGTTAGAAGGAAACACCCCGAGCGAATCGCCCGCTTTGTAATGCAATCCGCTGCCCGCGAGACTGACCGTAAAATGGCGGGTTTCCTTGGCGGAGCCCGGACGACTGAGCAGCCGGTTATCGGCGACCCGCGCAGGAAAGGGATGGTCTTTGTTGAAGGGAGAGGCGTCAGCGGCGGCAGACATACGCGCTACAAGTGAGTTCAGCACCGGGGGTGCGCGCAAGGTTCAATTTTACGCCCTCGGGACCGCCGCCGGGTGGCATTTGAAAGCGGCGTGCGGCATTGACAAAAACGCCTCCCGGTTCGTCGTTTCGCCCCATGTCGCCAGCCGCCACACCCGAGCGTATCCTCGTCGCCCTTTCCGGCGGGGTCGACAGCTCGGTGGCCGCTTTGCTCCTCAAACGACAGGGCCACGACGTGGTCGCGGCGTACATGAAAAACTGGATCAACGAGGATAATGTCATCGGGGACTGTCCCTGGCAGCAGGATATCGTCGACGCGCGCGCCGTCGCCGATCGGATCGGGATCGAGTTTCACGTCGTCAACCTGATGCGCGACTATCGCGAGCGCGTGGTGGACTACTTGCTCGACGGTTACGCGCGCGGTCTCACCCCCAATCCCGACGTGATGTGCAACCGGGAGATCAAATTCGGCGTTTTCCGTGCATGGGCCCGCGACCACGGCTTCTCGGCGTTGGCCACCGGTCATTATGCGCAACGCCAGCCCGCCGTCGGCTCCCGAGATTCCGGCGGGGCTTACGCCCTGATGGAAGGCGCCGATGCCAAGAAGGATCAATCGTACTTTCTCACCCTGCTGACACAGGAGCAGCTGCAGGACGCGCGTTTTCCCATCGGTCATTTGGAAAAACCCGAACTGCGCGCCATTGCCCGCGAGGCGGGCCTCCCCACCGCGGAAAAAAAGGACAGCCAAGGGATTTGTTTCATCGGTCAAGTGAAGATGCAGGATTTTCTACGCGCCTACGTCCCGGATGCGCCGGGCCCGATTCTGCGCATGAGCGACGGCAAGCCGCTCGGCCGCCATCGCGGATTGCACTACTACACGATCGGCCAGCGCCGTGGAATCGGCGTCCCATCGAACACCGACCGTCGCGCCTATGTCGTGGTGGGAAAGCGGTCGGCCGATAACGCTCTCCTTGTCGCCTTCGAGTCCGCGGACGCGCCCGGCCTCTTTCAAACCGACGCGGTCGTCCACTCGGTCCAATGGAACTGCCCGGCGGTCGGTGTACCCCGTACGTTGGAGGGACGCGTGCGTTATCGCGATCCGCGGACCCCGCTCGATTTTTATCCTGAAGAAAACGGTCGCGCACGGATACACTTTCACGTTCCCCAGCGAGCCCTCGCCAGCGGCCAAATCCTCGCGCTCTACGATGGCCAGCGACTGCTCGGCGGCGGCGTTTACTTGTAAATCCTGGCCGGGCGCCCCTGCCGCTTTTCTCTGGCGGCAACGCGCGCAAAGAAGTAACATTTCACGTTCTATGATTCTGCCGAACCGCTCCTTCCTGATCGTATCCGCGCTCGGTCTCTTCGGCATGATGCGAGGCGCTCCCCCACCCCTTGCGGACACGCGGCTGCTCCGATTTCCGGCCACCAATGGGGAGCAGATTGTATTCTCTTACGCCGGTCAGCTTTACACCGTCGGAACCGCGGGCGGCACCGCGCGCCGGCTCACCGACGGTCCGGGCTACGCGATTTTTCCGCGTTTCTCCAGTGACGGGAAACAGCTCGCGTTTACCGCCCAATACGACGGAAGCACCGAGGTCTACACGATGCCCGCGGCCGGGGGCATTCCCCAGCGGCTCACCTATTCGGCCACGCTCTCGCGCGACGATCTCGCCGACCGGATGGGACCGAACAACGCAGTGCTCACCTGGAAGAACACCCGACCCGAAGTCGTTTTCCGTTCGAGGTGGCGCTCCTTCAACCCCTTTATCGGCGAGTTGTTCAGTGTGGGACTCGACGCCGAAGTCCCGACGCAGCTCCCGGTTCCCCGCGGTGGCTTTCTCTCTTTCTCGCCGGACGATACCAAGATTGCCTACAACCGGATCTTTCGAGAATTCCGCACCTGGAAAAACTACCGCGGCGGCATGGCCGACGATATCTGGATCTTCGATCTAAAAAGCGGTGCGCTCGAAAACATCACTCGGAACGATGCCCAGGACCTCTTTCCGATGTGGGCTCCAAACGGCAAAATCTATTTCGTTTCGGAGCGATCCGGACGGGGGAATCTCTTTTCCTACGAAATCGCCACCAAGAAGACCACGCAGCTCACCCAATTCGGGGAATACGACGTGAAGTTCCCGTCCCTTGGCCGCGGCGCGATCGTCTTCGAACAAGCCGGCCAGATCTGGCGTCTCGATCTGAGCGACGAAAAATCGGCCCCGATTTCGATCGTCGTCAGAGAGGACTTTGTCGGCGCTCGTCCCACTCAAACCGGCGTGGCCAAGTTCGTGCAAGGCGTCGCCCTCTCCCCCGACGGCCAACGCGCGACCGTATCGGCTCGAGGCGATATTTTCACGGTGCCGTCCAAAGACGGTCCCACCCGCAATCTGACGAAGAGCCCCGGCACGCATGAGCGCGGCTCGACCTGGTCTCCGGATGGAAAGTGGATCGCCTACCTCTCCGACGAGTCGGGCGAGTCCGAACTCTACGTGCGCTCTCAGGACGGCCGCGATGCTCCCGTCAAAGTGACGAGCGATGCCGACACCTACTACTACAGCCCCTCCTGGTCGCCCGATTCCAAGTCGCTCGCCTGGTCCGATCGCAAACAGAGGCTTCGCGTCGTCGACGTGGATTCCAAAGCGGTCACGCTCGTGGCGGAGAATCCGGATGGCGTCATCCGCGATTTCGACTGGTCCCCCGATTCGAAGTGGCTGGCTTGGACGAAATCCGGCAACCGCATCCTTGGCCAGATCGTGCTCACGCGGATCGCGGACAAACTCGCGGTCGCCGCAAGCGACCCCGTTTTCGAAGCGAACAGCGCGCGCTTTTCCGACGACGGAAAGTGGCTGGCCTTCGCGTCGTCGCGGGATTTCAACCCGATCTATTCGAATACGGAATGGAATCACGCTTACCAGAACATGGAGCGCGTCTATCTCGTTGCGCTCGCGAAGAGCACACCGTCGCCGTTTGCGCCCAAGAGCGACGAAGTCTCGATCGCCGAGGACGACGAAAAACTGTCCACCGAGGACGCCTCCCCGACCGACGCCGAAGCGAAAGCGGGCGAAGCAAAGTCCGGCGGCGACAAAAAGCCCGGAGACGCAGCCAAGGAAAAAAAGCCCAAGATCGACGTGGCGATCGACGTGGACGGCCTTCACCAGCGAGCGATCGGATTGCCTATCGCTCCGTCGAACTACGGCACGCCCCGCATCCTCGGAGACAAAGTCTATTATCGCCGTGTGCCGTCGGGACCGGTCACCGGCGGCGGAGGCGGCGAGGGTTTCGACGGCGGCAACAATTCCCGTGCGGTCATCGCGGTCTACAATCTCAAGGATCGCAAGGAGACCGAACTCGGGAATGTCGACGCCTTTTCCATCAGCGGCAACGGCAAGAAAATGCTGGTCCGGATCGGACGCGATTGGTCGATCGTGGATACGCCGACCGGCAAGCTGGAGGTGAAACCGGAAAATAAACTCGATTTCAACGGAATGGAAGTTCGTCTCGATCGGCATGCCGAATGGACGCAGATCTTCAACGAAAGCTGGCGGCAGATGCGGGACTTTTTCTATGCCCCCAACCTGCACGGAGTCGATTGGCCCGCCCAGCGCGAAAAATACGGCGCGCTCCTCCCTTATGTCGCCACCCGCAACGACCTCACTTATCTGATCGGCGAAATGATTTCCGAACTGCATGTCGGCCACGCCTATGTCGGCGGCGGCGACCGCATCGAGGCACCCCGCACGCTCACGGGCTTGCTCGGTGCGCAGGTTTCTCGAGACGCCCAGAGTCGCGCCTACCGGATCGATCGCATCCTTCCGGGAGAAAACTGGCAGAATTCGACGCGGTCCCCCTTGACCGAAATCGGCGTGGACGTGAAGGAGGGCGAATTCATTCTCGCCGTGAACGGACAACAGGTTCGCGATCTTCCCAACCTCTACGCCGCGCTGACGGGAACGGTCGGAAAACAAGTGGTCTTGCGCATCAATAAAACGCCCGTCGACGAGGGTGCACGGGATGTTACCATTGTCCCGATCGCAGACGAGGCGCCGCTTTACTACGAAGGTTGGGTCGAGAAAAACATCGCTTATGTCAGCTCCAAAACGGACGGGAAAGTCGGTTATCTCCATATTCCCGACATGGGCCCCGAAGGACTGAACGAATTCGTTCGTCGCTTTTATCCGCAGCTTACTCGAAACGCGCTGATCGTCGACGTGCGCGGAAACGTAGGTGGAAACGTCTCCCCGATGATTATCGAACGGCTCAACCGGGAAATTGTCATGATCACCGTCGCAAGAAACGGAATGCCCTTTCCGAATCCCGTCGGTCAACTCCTGGGGCCAAAGGTGACCCTGCTCAACGAATACTCCGCGTCGGACGGCGATCTCTTTCCCTATCGCTTCCGTGCCGCAGGCTTGGGGAAACTCGTCGGCAAACGCAGCTGGGGTGGCGTGGTGGGAATCACCGGATCCCTGCCCTTGATCGATGGCGGCACCCTGATGAGGCCCGAATTCGCGCCCTACGCGGCCGATGGGAAGAGCTGGGTCATCGAAGGTCACGGCGTCGAACCGGACATCGTCGTCGACAACGACCCTGCCCGCGAATTCCGCGGCGAGGATCAGCAGCTCGACAAGGCGATCGAAACGATCCTGGAAGAGCTTAAGACAAAAACCGTTACGCTGCCGCCGGTGCCGCCATTCCCAATCAAAAAATAGCGGAAACGCGGGACGGTCTCGGTCGCTCTACGCGAACGCCCGCTCTAGCGAGGGCGGACTTTATGCGTCAACCTTGCGAGCCCCGCGACTCTTTCCAGGCTGCCAGCTCGGTGAGCAGACGCGCGTTTTGCGCGTGCGTGCCCACCGTCACGCGCAGCCATTCCGGAAGACCGTAGGATTTAACCGGACGCACGATCACCCCGCGGCGTTGCAGCGCCGCGAAGGCTCCGGCTCCGTCGCCGACCTTCACGAGCATGAAATTCGCCGCACTCGGCACGTAGCGCAGTCCGAGGCGAGCGAATCCCGTTTCGAGCTGCGCCAAACCGAGACGATTTTCGCGAATGCACCGCGTCGTGAACTCGACGTCGTCCAAGGCGGCCCGCGCCGCCGCCTGGCCGACGGCATTGACGTTGAACGGTTGCCGGACGCGTCCGAGCAGACCCGCCAGTTCGGCACTGGCGTAGCCGTATCCGACACGCAACGACGCCAGGCCGTAGATCTTCGAAAACGTCCGGAGCCCGATCGCTTTCCGTCCTTCCGCGATGAGGGGCCGGATGTCGGGCGGATTCTCCACGTACTCCGCGTAAGCTTCGTCGAAAACGAGAACGACGTGCTCCGGCAGGGCGCGCGCGAACGCCAGGACCTCTTCGGCGCGATTGGCGACGCCGGTGGGATTGTTCGGGCTGGCGACAAACACCAGCTTCGTGCGGGGTGTGATGGCTGCCGCCATCGCCACCAGGTCATGGCGGTAGTCGACCGTCGGAACCTCGATCGCCTTGGCGCCGAAGAGCAGCGTGACCAATTTATAGACGACAAACGCAGGAGCGCCCATGACCACCTCGTCGCCCGGCCGCAGAAACGCATGACCCAAAAGCTCGATGATCTCGTTGGATCCGTTGCCGATGGCGAATTGCTCCGGGGAGAGGCCCCAGACCTGCGAGAGCTTCTGCCGAAGCGCGAAACACCCGCCATCGGGATAAAGCTCTCCATGTTCGAGGACCGCACGCGCGGCCGCAACCCCCTTGGGCGAGGAGCCGAACGGGTTTTCGTTCGAGGCCAGCTTGACGATTCCGGCGGGATCGAGGCCCAGCTCGCGTGCGACGTCCTCGATCGGTTTGCCGGGTTCATAAACCGGTTGGGTCAGGACCGCAGGATTGACCAGGGACGTAAGTTGCATCGGACCAACGAACACGAATGGACACCGGCACAAAAGCTCGAAATCATCTGTTATGAACCGTCGCGCCCGTTTGGCCTGGATTCCCGTGCTCTTCGAATTGTCGGCAATGTGCGCCTGGGCCGTGGCCGCCGCGTCCTTTCCCCGCGTGGCGGAAGGGGAGATCAACGGAGCCCGCACCACGATTGCATATCCTCCAGGAACCTGGAATGGACGACTGCTCCTGCACGCGCACGGCTACCGGGCAGAAACCGCGCCCTTGGTCGCCGATCTCCCCACCACCCATCTGGCCTATGCCACGCTGCTGAGCGAAGGGTGGATGGTTGCGGCAACCAGTTACCGACGGAACGGCATCGTCCTCGCGGACGCGATCGCCGATCTCGATGCCCTGCGCGCGCACATCGTGCAAACCTACGGCGAGCCCTCGATGGTCATCCTGGAAGGCGAATCCATGGGAGGAACGATCGTCGCACTCATCGCAGAACGAGGAACCGACGCCTACGCCGGCGGCATCGCGATCGGCGCGTCCCTCGATGTGCGCGAAGCCAACGGATCGGGTGGAGTGACGCTGCAGCCAAAGATTCCGCTCATTTTCCTCACGAATCAAAGCGAGTTGGAGGGACCCAAAACCTACGTCCAGCGCGTCTCTCAAAGCACCGCCACGGTCAACGGACTCGTCGCCCCGGCCCTCTTTCGCGTGTCGCGAAACGGACACGTGAACGTCAATCAACCCGAGCGCCTGATTGCGCTACGCGCCTTGATCGCTTGGATCGAGAACGGGCGCGAAACCCTCCCCAAACCCGCGGCACCCCCGGCCGGCGAGCACGGCATCGTTTTCGGTGCGAGGGATTTTTTCGACGCCACGGTTGTTCCCGCCCCACAACCTTCCCGCGTCGTCTTCGGCCCCGACGAAACGTCGTTCGCGGCTACTGTGACCGAAATCTCCGCGATCTACGGCAACGCCTTCATCGACGTTCAACCGGCGGATCTCGCCAAGGCGGGGATTTCGCCGGGGAGCTACTTTCAACTCGTTTCGGGAGAACGAACCTTTCGTGTCCGTTACGGCAGGGACTTCAGCAGCGTCGACAGAGGACAATGGGTCGTTTTTCCCAACGCCGACGGTTTTTTCTGGCTGGCGCGTAACTCTGGTAACGCGGCGGAAAGCGCCAGCCTAGCGATCGGCAGTGCGGTCCGAATTCTTCGGTATCCAGCGCCGTAAGCTCCTATTCGGTCAAAACTCGATTGAGGGCCGTCAAAAGCGTGTCCGCCGTATAAGGCTTCTGGAGAAAATGCTTCGGCATGCCGCGGATGGCGTGGGCAGGCGCTTCATTCGCGTTGAGGCCGCTAACCGCGAGGACACGAACGTCGGGTTCGATGCGGGCCAGCGCATGGATAAGCGCCGGTCCGTCCATGATCGGCATCATCATGTCGGTCACGACGGCGGCGATCTCCTCTTTGTGTTTGGCGTAGATCGCGACCGCCTCCGCCCCATTCTTCGCCGTGATCACCCGGTATCCGAACGCCTCCAAGGTCTTTTGCGAAACCATTCGCACCGAGGCCTCGTCGTCGACAATGAGGATGCATTGACCGTCTCCGCGCGGGAGCTTCGCGCCGGGGAGCGCCTCCGCTGCCGACTCGAAGAGCTTTTCTCCTGGAAAGTAGACCTCGAAGGTCGTGCCGCTCCCCACTTCGCTGGAAACGCGGATAAATCCATTGTGACTGCGCACGATCGTCATTACCGTGGCCAGACCCAAGCCCGTGCCCTTGCCTATTTCCTTCGTGGTGAAAAAGGGGTCGAAAATCTTGGGGCGTATGTCGGCGGGAATGCCCGTTCCCGTGTCGCTGACCTCGATCGCCACGTGCGGACCCGCGCGGCCCTCGTGATTCAGCTTCACGTACTGCTCGTCGATCTCGATATTCTGCGCCTTGATCGTCAGTTTTCCGCCGTTCGGCATCGCATCGCGCGCGTTGACGCACAGGTTCAACAAAACTTGTTGAAGCTGGGTGAGATCGCCGATGATGCGCCAGACATCGTGCGGCACTTCCGTTTCGCAGCGGATGGACTTCGGAAAAGTTTCCGCGATCACGCTGACGACATCCGCAATGAGGTGGCGGGGCGGAAGCGGCATATGATGCCCCTCGATGCCGCGAGCGAAAGAAAGCACCTGACGAACCATGTCGGCACCCCGGCGCGCGCTGAGTTCGATCGTGTTCAACACCCGCAATTCGTCTTCTTCCCGCGGCGTTAGCTTGAGCAATCCGATCGACATCATGATCGGCGCCAGCACGTTGTTTAGATCGTGCGCAATTCCACCGGCGAGCGTACCGATGCTTTCCACCCGCTGGGCCCGCAGAAACTGGCTCTCGATTTTTTTCCGCTCGGTGATGTCGGTGTTAATCGCGAGAACGGAGTGGGGACGATCGAGGTCGTCCCGCACCAGCGTCCAGCGCGCCTCGACCGTAATCCGCCGCTGGTCGCGGCGCAGGTGTTCGATTTCCCCGCTCCACTCGCCTTTCGTCATGAGGCGATCGGTCGCCTCGCGCATGTGCGGCCGATCGGGATAAAGCAGTGTACTCGTCGACTGACCGAGGGCCTCCCTCTCCGTCCAGCCGTAGAGCCGCTCGGCACCCTTGTTCCAATAGGTGATCCGAAAATCGAGGTCCTGGACAAAAATCGCGTCCTGAGCCTTGTCGAGTAACGACGCCTGCTGGCGGATCCGCGCGTCCGACTCGAGTCGCTCGAGTTCGCCCGAAACGCGCGATGCGAAAATCCGCAGCGTCGACGTAATGAACTCATGCTCCGTCAACGGTTCCCGAAAAGCCACCGACACGATCGCCGTCGGGTGGCCCGCCGAATTCTCGAGCTTCATGCCGACGTACCCCTGCGATCCGAGCGAAGTAAACAGCTTCAGGCCCGGGAACCGCGTCGCGACGCCCGAGAGCACAATCACCTCGTCGCACTCTAATAGGCCGGCACAGGGCGAGCCCTCGAGATCGAAGTCCGCGTTGGTGGCCGTCACCCCCTCGATCACGATCGCGATCGTTTGCACTTTCGGAGGAGTTCCGGGTACCAAACGACCGATGAAACCGACTTGGGCTCCCAATGCCTCCGCCATACTCCGGGCCAATTGACCGAAAAACGCCGTACCCGATGACGCGGAAACGCTGCTGGCGACTTTCAGGATCGCCGCCTGCAGGCGGCGCCGCTCGAAAGTGAAGCGAAGGCCGCGAATCCCGAACGCAAGATCGTCGGCGAGCTGTTGGAGCAAGCCTATCTCGTCCGAGCCCACCTGTCTCGCTTCCGGCGAGTAGAGCCTGAGCAGGCCGAAGGTCCTGCCGCTTTCGCGCAATGGCAAACAGATCGCTCCGCGAAGACCTCCGCGTTGCGCGAAGGCGATCCAAGGAGCCATCGAAGCGTCCAGCATGAGATCCTCGCAGACCGTGACCGCACCCTGCCGGACCGTGCGACCCGAAACGCCCTGGCCCGCCGGCTTGTCCGAGCACAAGGTTTCGGCGAAAGCCGAATCGATATCATCTTCGCACCCGGCATGGGCCATGGGAACGATCGTCTTCTCCAAATCGCTTTTCGCGTACCCCACGCTCGCCAGCTTGTATCCGCCAATCTCGACGGCGATTGCGCAGATTTCCCGTAGCAGCGTCCGTTCGTCGTCCCCTCGGATCAGCGCCTCGTTGCAGGAACTCAGCATCCGTCGCGCGCGATCGATGCGCGCTTCGGAAGCCTCCGGCGCTGTCGCTTCGTCTGCGGTCGCCTCGGCGGCACTGTCGACCGGCAACGCGAAATCGTGGGCATCGACGGCATCGGATGGGGTCGATTTGCCCGCGGTCGCACTTTCGTCGGTGGCCGACGACGGATCCGGGTCCGGCTTCATCGTGCGGAATTCGCGACCGGCCAGCGCGCCATGACCGTCGTGCCCTCGCCCAATCGGCTTCGGATTTCGAAGGTTCCCCCGTTGCGCGCGATCAGATGCTGGGTCAGCGTCAGTCCCAAGCCAAGCCCTTGCTGTTCGTATTTGGTCCGATCGAACTGCCGGAATGCACCGAGCTGCGAAATCTGCTCCGGGGTCATCCCTCGTCCCCGATCGACGACGGACACTTCGGCGTGCGTCGCCGTTTGCCCCATCCGAATTTCGATCGACGTTCCTTTCTGGGAGTACTTGCACGCATTGTCCACGAACTCCGTGACGATCGCCGCGAGATTTCCGAGCGAGACCGGCAGGTCGATTTCCTCGCACCGCGGAATCAAGTCGTTCCCACGACCGGATCGACCCGAAGTCCGAATCGCAGCCTGACGCGCCGCCGAGGCCAGTTCCGCAGGCGCAGGCCGGCTTGCCTCGGGCCCAACCGACGAGTTCTGTTCCAGCACCTCCAGAATGCTGAAATAGTTCTTAAGCGTGTGATGCAGTCGTTCCGCACTGTAGTGGATGTCCTGAACCAGTTCGCGATGCTCCGGAGCCATGGTTGCGTCGCTCTCTTCCATCAAAACCTCCGAAAGCCCGAGGATTCCCGTCAAAGGCGTCATCAACTCGTGCGGCAGTCGCTTCGAAATGGTATCGCGGAGTTTTTCCAGCGCACGGCTATCCGCCTTTTGCGCCAGTTCCGCGCGCCTAAATCGCGCTTTGACGCAGCGTAGAAATTCGTCGATCGAAAAAGGCTTCTGCAGGTAGTCGTCGGCGCCGAGATTCATCCCCAGTCGCTGGGTGGTGCCCTCGCGGTCGCCCGTCATCAGAATAAACTGGGTCATCTCCATGCTTTCGTCCTGCCGCAAGGCGGCGAGGATCGACGGCCCATCGCGGTGCGGCAGGTGAACGTCGCATACGATCACCGCGGGCTTGAAATCGAGGGCCGCGGCAATCCCTTCGTCGCCGTCCTTGGCGGTTCTTACCTCATACCGGGACAGGGTAAGCGCCTGCTCCAGGGACGCGCGCATCGCCGGATCGTCTTCTATCACCAGCACTCGACTCGGTAGGGAGGGAATCATGACGCACGGGCGGTTTCATTTCGATCGACCTTAAATGACGGCAAGGATGTGCGTGTTCGTAAGGGAATAGCCAGACTTTCGAGATCTCCGACTCGCCTCTCCGAGGGTTTGCGGTTCGATCAGGGCGAAATCGGGCGTTTTCCGGCAGCCGATTTCCAGTAGCCCGCTTTCCGGCCATTTTCGTAGTCGTGCGTAAATAGCTCCACCCACACGAATTTCGACTTCACCTGCTCGTCGATCTTCTTCCAAAGCTCGGTCGTATCGGCTTCCTGATACCAAAGGATATAATCGATGCCCTGGGCCTCCAACCAATCCGCGGAGCCGGCAAAACCGCCCTCGTAGAATTTGAACAAAGCCGCCTGGCGCTGAGGAAGATCTTCGCGGTAACCCCGCCAGAGTTGCTCGTGCCCCAACCACCCGAGCCACATGCGGTGTCCCGCGAAGAGCGGGAGACAGGCTGAGTTGGTAAACGCGTCCTTGTTCGGGCGTTCGATCACAACGCCGGCCGGCTCCTCTTTCAAGCTCCCGAGAACGAGGCGGGGGAACATCTCCTTGGTGAGAAAATAAGTGCCGTCGATCTTCCCCCTGGCTTCCTTCGGCCCCTGAATCCAGTTCGCCGCGAGGTCCCAGGCAAAACTGCAGGGGTAGAGGCAGAGAATCAGCCCGAAAACGCGGATCCAGCGCCGGGCCGTCCGATCGAGGACGATCGGACCGAGCGTCAAAAGTACACCCGACGCGATCAACGGCCACCATTTCAACGAGGTGTTGAACCGGTTGTACATTCCACTGTAGACGTCGTCCACATAGACAAACTCGGAGAAGACGATCAGAACGAGCCAGAGCTGGGCCAGCCAGCGACCGGCGCGTATCCCCGAGATCCAACCGAGCACGCAAAGGCCCAGCGTCGGAAAGAGAAAAAGGACAAACAGCAAGGGCGGCGCGTGTTCGTCCATCGGGACCAGCCGAAGCGCCGTGCCGTAACCGCTCGCGGCCGTCGTGAACGCGCTGAGGTACACCCACGAGAGCATCCAGATCGCGGCCGCTCCCGCCGCAATCCACGGAGCCAGCCGAAGAAAGTGACGACGCTGGTAGAGCAACCATCCGCCGATGCCGAGGGCCTGCAAGGGGAGCGCCCAGGTGTTCGCCAGCAACGTCCACGTCAGCGTCGCTCCGATCGCCGCCGCATAGCGGCGACGCGGATCGCGTCCCCACAAAATCATCGCGATCGCGGCCACGCCGAGCAGCAGATAACTGGAAAGCGGGGCGTGGTAGTCGCCCAGAAAAATGGAATAGGAGAAAGGCTCTCCCGGGAGTTCGAGTTTGGTGAACTTGTCCTGATACGTCTTGAGCGCGGTCCCGAGGGGCGCCTGGTCGAGGGGCGCGCTTCCGATGAAACGCATGCTGCTCCACGGACTGGGATTTTTGTCGAGGAGGTGAATGAAACCCGACATACCCGAACCTCCGATCGTAAAGCCGACCAGGATAGCGATCCGAATCCAAAGCCGCCGACAGACCAGCCAGACTCCGCCCGCGAAGGTCACACCCCCGAGTCCGATCAAAACGCAGAAGCCCAGGTTGTAGGTCGCTCCGGGCGAAAGGCCGAGAAGACGTCCCATCAGCGCCGCGGCATAGTGCTGGAAGCTGTAGTATTGGGTCGATAAATACGGATGCAACCAGGCGTCCGGTACCGGGAGCGTCTGCCCGGTCAGATAGCTGCAGATATAGGAAAGGTCGGCGAGTTTTTCGGACGAACCGTCGACGTTCGGATAGGTGAAGCGCCACGCCAGCGCGTACCCGAAGACCGCGAGGAAAACGACTCCGCAGGACAGAAGGCACCGGGGCGCGAATTCGTCCCTCCACGCCTGCAAGCGGACGGCCCACGAAGGACGAAGACGCACCGGCTGCCACTGGGAAGCGCTCAGAATTACCAGTGCCAAGGAGGTAATAGACCCTAGAAAACCGACCCCGCGGAGACTACCCAGCCCATGGTAGCTCTCGATCGCGTAAAACACCGTAGTAATCGCCCACGGCGCCAGGGCGGCCGCCAGCCAGCGGCTCCGCCAGATCCATCCGGCCAACAAGGTGACGCCCCACAGGTTAAGTACGATCAAGCAGAGGGTGAAGAGGAGGCCAAGATGTTGCATGGATGGTTTCGAAAGGGCGGAGAGCTAGGTATAAATTCTTACCGCCGATGGATAATGGCGCACACAACCCCTGTACGACACAAGCTGTTTAAGTAGCGAATCCCCCTAGAGTTGTACTTCGCACTCTTACAATGTTTTGACCGGATTTTGCGTTGTAAGCGGTACCGTGGATACGCAGAAAACCGATGGAGCATTCCAGCTCCTTCGCGCTTGAACACCAACTCTCATTCTTCCTCGTCCGCCCAGACGGACTCGGGTCCGGGCCTGCGTTCCACCCCGCTTCCGGTCACGCTTCGCGCTTCACGAGGGACGCCAGGCTCCGCGGTCGGCGGCTTCAGTTTGGTCGAAGCGATGATTGCCACGCTGGTGCTCGCTTTCCTCGTTCTCTCCATTTTCACGGGTCTCATCTTTTCCTACCGGTTGTCCGCTCATACGCGTTACCGCGATCACGCCCGCTACGTTCTCAAGTCGGTCGGCGACGAATTCCTCACCCGGCAGGCCGAGGATGCCAGCGGCACGCTGAAACCGCTCTTCGCCCTCACCACCAGCCCCACCGGTCGCGGCGTTTCGTGGCGGGGCGTCTATGGCGACAGCATGCCCAATCCCGACGCAGGTCTCAAAGTCACCTTGGGCACTTCCACCGGCGCCGTGATCGACGACGCACTGTTGACGCGCAACGTCACCTACTTGTCCGACACAGGCACCGTTTCCCTCACGGCTCCCGCGTCCTCCGCGGGCGTGCTGCTGCGGGGCGATTTTAAAATCCGTTACGTCTTCAACAAAGTTCCCGTCGAGCAAAGCGTCAGCTTGGTTCGCAGAGTCCCATGAGCACACTTCTCCATCGCTGGCGGCAACGCAAAGATCGCGCGCGATCGAATTCCCATGCCTTCACGCTGGGCGAGACTCTCATCACCATTGCGGTCTCGAGTCTTCTCCTCATTGCCGCCGGCATGTTCTTCGTCAGCGGCAATGTCGCGGGCAAGAAGATCACCACCCTCAATAAGGTAAGCGTCAAAGGCCGGTTCTCCTTCGACCATATCAGCAAGGAGATGTCTATGGCCGACGATCTCAAGGCCGAGAACTTCCAGGGGCCCAATGCGTCACCCGCCACCGCCTTCTCGCGATTGACCTATCGTCTGAATCTGGGTCTGCCCGGAACGACATATCCGGCCAATCCTACGGACTCCAAGATCAGAGTATCGCTCCCACCCGACACGAAACCTCAGATCGGCGATTACATTTCGGTGGGAACGCCCGATCTGGGCACCGGTCGCGGCGCTCGGATTATTGCCGTTTCCGACGGACGCGCGCCCAATTCCCTGGGCGACGTGACCGTCACCTTGGAAGGCGCGATCGAAACGCTCGTCGCCGGCTCCGGGGATAAAAGCGTTCAAGACAAGCAGATCGCCACGTTCTATCGCGAGCGCGCCTACGAAACGAGACTCGCGGGCGGCGTCAATTCGTTCGTTTGGTACGAAACCTATCCGAGCGGCACGGCAAAAAATCTGATCTCCCCCATTGTCCCGGCACAGTTTCCTTTCCAGATGCGCGACTCGGGAGCGTTGTCGGGCAATCGTTACTACGCGGACTTTCATCTCCTGCTTTCCAGTCCAGATGAAGACAAGGTCCGCATCAAAACAGGTCAAAAAGACTTTTACGAAAAGAATGCCGTCGCCGGCCTCCTCGTAAACAAATCGGGCGCATCCTACAGCCTGGCCTACAATCCGCCTCCGGCCGCCACCGCTCTGCCCACACCCACCTCGGCGCCCACCCCGACCCCCTCCCCATCGCCTACCGCGAGCCCAGAACCGACCGCAACGCCAGTTCCAACTCCTACCGCGACCCCGACCCCATCGCCGACCCCGTCGCCGTCCCCGACTCCAACATCCGCGTCGCTTGGGACGCCTACGCCGACCCCTACTCCGTCTCCTACGCCGTCTCCGACTCCGTCCCCCACGCCGTCTCCGTCGCCAACCCCGTCGCCCACCCCGTCGCCCACACCGTCTCCGACCCCGACACCCACGCCGACCCCATCGCCCACTCCGTCGCCCACACCGTCTCCGACCCCGACCCCCACGCCAACCCCCACGCCCCCGCCCACGCCGACCCCGTCCCCCACCCCGTCTCCGACCCCGACCCCGACCCCCACGCCTTCGCCCACGCCGACCCCGTCGCCCACACCGTCCCCAACCCCATCGCCGACTCCAACTCCGTCGCCCACACCGTCACCTACACCGAC
>Ga0105046_10003257_pt1 | contig 25767 bp, 8 predicted proteins | sample MAT03_FD_78385 | JGI IMG/M metagenome (GOLD analysis project Ga0105046, IMG submission 78385) | Freshwater microbial communities from Lake Fryxell liftoff mats and glacier meltwater in Antarctica - MAT-03 (megahit assembly) | ecosystem: Environmental > Aquatic > Freshwater > Ice > Liftoff...
AAGAAGACCTGGATCAAGACCGGCCTGAGCGATGGCATCAACCTGGAGATCGTCTCAGGTGTCGATGCCACGACCGAACTGAAGGGTGCGAAAAAGCAAGCGGAAGGCGAGGGGATGGAGGTGCGTGTGGATTAGGATCACTGCGCGGATTCGGACTTGATGTGATCGAGCACACGGCCGTGTATACGATGCACCCTGGGCCAAGAGGCGTACGCTTTGGGCTCGAGTAGTATACAAGCGGTCTCATTCGCTAGTTCCTCAGGACTGCACCAGTACAGGCTGGAACAACTCCTTCCTCGGCTGCAGGAAGTCGAATCGCAGGCCGCTTGATCCCACGCCGCGACCTGTCCCTTTGCGCATGCCCATCCACACATGCACGCTTCCATCGGTCCAGCGTGTACGTTGAAAAGTGCGCGTGACCTCGATACCGGCGCGTGGCACCTCTTCCTCCTGAATGAAATATCGTTGAAGTGCGCCGACATCGAGTCCTTGGCGCAACAACTGTCCGCGTGGTTTCACCTTCGCGGGTGATGCCGTGCCGTGACGAAGAATGCGCGGCATGCTCGCTCGTTGCAGCATGGTTTGACGGGTGCTGCCGGGCGCATGCGCGGAGATGAACGGGATCCAATGCTCGGGCACGGAGGTCATCAGCCGGTAGCGCAAGTCGGCGCTCCATGCCGGATCCACGATGGTTCCGGCGGCGAACGCATCATCCAGCCGTTTTTGGAGACGGGTGCGCAGTTCGCTCGCCGCTTCCTTGCCCGCGCGGCCTCGACCATCGGGCATGGGCACAACGGTCTCCATGGCCCAGACCATGTTGGCCATTTCATCGCGCACCATGGCGAAGGATTCCAGGGCATCGCTCTCCTGCACCTTCGGAACCGTGGGCAATAGCAGCAGTCCTGCGGATGGTGAAGTACCCCTTCCGCTCACATCGGCCAAGGTGAACATCGTGCTGTCGCGCTCCGTGCCTGTATCGCGCGAAGCCGCAGTTATCCAATGCTTCTCCCCAAAAGTGTTCGTGATGATCAGGCCCTTGACGTTACACCATTGGCCCACACCCAGGCGCACCGGGAAGTTGAACCAGTCGTTGGCATAGATCAAGCCGAACTCCATCACCACCAGCTTCACCAGATCGGTACTATCCGGTGTGATGGCCCCGATGTTCACACGCTCGTCCTCGAACTTCCACCAGCGGGTGTTGGGCATGCCACTGAATTTCACTTGCGTGGGCAGGAAGGTGTGTACCACGTTGTTGGTGGTTACCTGTGTTCCGGGTGCGGCATTCACGAGGTCGAGGTTGTACCAATCCAGGTTTCCGTGGTAGTACTCCTTCGCCTTGAACGCGGATCCGGCAGCGGCGAGATCGAAGCCGTACTCCAAGCGATCCGGCTGCCACGCATCCTCGGTGGCCGCAGGCTGAAGGATGAGCCGCTCGTACCAGGCCAGGTACTTGTCGCACAGTGGATCCAGTGCGTTGGTGGCCCCGGCCACTTCGGGCACCAGCGCAGCGAAGCTCCTGGGGGCGGTGGTGCCTTTGATGCGTTCATACCAGTTCGTGCCATCCATGGCGCGGCCGGCCAGTGCGGCGAAGCGCTGCCAGGTGGCGCGGTGCGCGGTGATCGGATCGTCGGTGGCGAGCAGCGGATCGGGGGCAAGGATCGGAAAAGCATCCATGAACTGTTGCACGATCGGGCTCGCTGGTGAATCCAAGCCGGCCTTGACCAAAAGTGATCTCCACTCGCGGCCCATGAGCACGCGCAGATCCAAGCCCACGGCACGGCCATCAAGCGTGAACGGCACGGTATGCTTCTCTACTTGGGCTTCCAGCGGAATGGACGTTTCGAACGTGCGTTGTGCGCTTCCATGTGCGGTGAAGTGCGACAAGGGTTCGGCGGCCACATGCACCTTCGCCAGAACGGGTGAACCAGCATCGTCCGCTTTCAGCTCGCCGAGTTGCCATTGGCGCGTGAGCATCCAGAGTGCGTCGCGCACCTCGGCCTTCAGCGCACGATCGAAGTGATGCGTGCGTGGTCGCCCCTCGAGCCGGTTCCACCGCGTGATCGTGGGGAAGGACTTCTTCTGGAGTACCTCACGGATGTTCGCGATCGGCAGGGTGATATCAGCCATTGGCCAGCACGGTTTGAAGGATCAATTCGGACTTGATGTTGCGCGCCAGGTCCACGCCCATGGTCACGCGCCTAGTGGTCACAGCCGCGATGGTGGCCGGCAAGAAACGCGCAATGGGGCTGTTGTCGAAAGCCCTTGGCTCAATGGCCCGCATGCGTGCGAGTTCGATGGTATCGGGAATCGTCTGTCGCAGATCTTCCCAGTTCCAATGCGCGCCAATGGAAGCGGGCACAGCCAGCAACCACGCTTGTGGCGCTTCGTTGCTCGGGCGGTCGTAGTTGAAGGCAATGTTCGTGGACTCGTCCTCTTTTGGGACCACTTCGGTCCATTCATCTAGGAGCAAGCCGCATACGGCGAGTGCCGGGTTGAACGCACCACTGGCGTACGCGCTGGTGTACAGCACATGGTCCCCGGCCTCGTGCGGATCGAAGTCACCCGGCCATTGCAGCGCCAACCAAGGTTCGCTGGCGCGGAAGGGGAATTGCACGGGTTCAAGCGTGGGTGATGTGCGATCGAAGGCTTCGGCCATCACTTGCATGTTCTCCCATGCGGCTGCTTTGCCGCGCACACGCGCCACACCATAGAGCCATTCATCCATGGGCCGGTCGACACCTAGCCCTTGCACGAAGGCGATTTTGTTTGTGCGATCGTCCCAAGCGTTGGTCCACTCCGCGGCTTGTTCCGCACCAAGGACATACCGCGGCAGCACCAACACGTCGTCGCCCATCAACGCCTTCATCGCATCGATGCGCAAGGTGATCTGTTGCTCGCCCGTGACTGCCAGCGCCTCGTCCAGTTTCGCCTTGGACTTGTCCAGGCGCGCTTTCAGATCATCCACCAAGCCACCCAGAGCGCGCGACATGTCCTGCATGAGCGTAATGATCAACACGCGATCAGGGCTGGGATCCATGGGTGTGGGGTCGTGCGCGGCCATGTTTACGATGGCATTCTCCCAACGGGCATAGAGATCGAAGAAGCTGCGGTCCGTGTTGGTGGCTATTGCCTTCAACTCATCATGGACGATAACAAAAGCCGGGCGCAGCGTACCCATCACATGGCTGCGGAAGGCGACGAGCGTGAGCGGGTTGGGCAAGGTGGCACGCGTGAACACGGTGCTGATGGCCGCCTCGGCCTCTTTAAGCAACTCGATGCGCGAATAGTCCGAAAGCGTGGAAGCATCGGATTCGGCCACCTTCCGATCACACAAGTCCAGCTTGTCCTGCCAGCGCGCCACATGGTTCTTGTTGCCCTTGTCGTCGATCACCGGTGCAGTAACGCGTTTGCGGATCTCTACGAACCAAGCACGTTTCGTTTCCATCGCAGCGCCGAAGCCCGCAAGTGCCACACCCATGTTGCCAGCGCGCTTCTGGATGTCGATAAACTCCCCTAGACGTTCATCCACCACGCCGATCACACCGGTGACGCCGACAAAATGCGCTGCATCCGGTGGCACCGCCTCGATGCGCCTCTTCCGATCGTCGGCTTCCACGCGCAATGCTTCCATCGTATCCCAGCGATCTTGCACGCGGGCAGGTTCGATCGTTCCACTTACAGCAAGGCCCGATGCTTCGTTCGGCAAAGAGGCGTCCTGCGGTTTCCATGAACGAACGCCCAACAGCAGCGTGCGCAGGCTTTCCACCAGCGGCGCAACCTGGAAGAGCGTGACCTTCCCTATCACTGCATCGGTGTACATCAACCGCAGTTCGTTGTCCGGAAGGATCGTTGGCTTCGCCCGCATGAACTCCAGCACCCGATCGTCGATGGCGTTCATGCCCTTCTCGTTGTGCATGTCGAGCATGTGCAACAGATCGATCGCATCCAGTTGCAGATCGGTCCATGTCACAGGATCGAGACCGATCTCCGTTCCATCCGCAGCGACTTCAACGATATGGATCACGATATCGCCCAAAAGAGGAAGCACGGTCCTTAACCATGCATTCACCGCAGGTTCGGCTTGTACCCTTGGCGGATCCGTTGGGCTGGCGGTAACTCCCGCATCGAAGTGCAAGGCCATGCGATGGGTGAGCACAGTACCACTTCGCGGCGTGTTCACTACTTCAGGTTGCACCGGGAAGGTGCCCTTGCTGAACATGTCCATGGTGGCCGCGGCGCGTTCGGTATTTCCCCGAGCCACTTGATGCACACTTTCGGCCAGCGTGAGGTCCGCCAGTGCGTCGTTCGCTTCCTTCAACTTCTTCACCTCGGCGTTGATCCAGTCTTCCCCTGGACCGCGCAGAAGGTCCTTGCCCCACGGGTAAGGAATGTCGTGGTGGGCCACTACATGCTCCAGGAGCTTCTGGCCGTCCACCACGTTGCGCGCCTCGATGGTCTCGATGCTTCCCTCTTCGTCGGCGGTGTCGTTGTGCCGGTTGGCGCGCAGCGGAAAGGCCATGCGTATGGAGAAGATGAACTGATCGAGCTCGATCGACCCGCCGCGATCATGCAGGCCGCGCTCGAAGCGGTAGCCCAAGAGGGCGCCCAACGATTGCCCATTGCGCAATCCTTCGATCAATCCCAAGGCCACGCGCACGCGCTCGCTGCTGAGGTCGATGGCGAAGAGATCGGGCTGGGTCGGCGTGGCGTGGTTGATGTGCGCGTTGCGCAGTATCGCCGCCGTGGTGGCTTGATCGGCCGAGGGCGCATGGATGTAACCGGCGTTGGTGGGATCCACGATCGCGGTCGATGCTCCAAGGATCGCCGCTTCAACCGGATCGATCGCGACGTGTTGCGCTGTGGGCTTCGCGTGCAGGTTCTCCACATAACCGTACGCGCCGATGGCCAATGCGGTAGCGTTGCGCGATCGCATGTCCTGCAACCGTTTGTGTACGAGGCCGAGCAACCACGCATCTAGCCGGTGGGTGCAGAGGTCGATGTGCTCGGCGAAGAGCCGCTCGAGTTCCGCTGTCGGCAGACCAGCGAGACTTACCACGGCCTCGATCTGGCCCTTCAGGTCAAGCGTAGCAGGTGCGGTACCGAGCACGTTGATGATGTGATCGGCCAGTAGCAGATCCGCGGATCCGGTGATGGCGATGTCACTCTCGTAAAGCAAGGCGTACCGGCTCTCGCTGACAGCACTGTCCTGTATGTGTATGAAAGGCTGCTCGGTGCGTAGTGCTTTCAGCGCGGCTGCACCGATATGGTCCTTCTTCATGCCCACAGCGGTGGAATGGAAGCCGAGTTCCAATGCATGGTGCAGCATCAGGTAGAGCAAGGCACCCGGCCGCTTGTCATCATCGAAGCCTTCCTCACGGCGCAATGCATCCAAGGATATCGCAGCTTTCGCGGCAAGCCATTGCAGGTAGTTGCCTTCGGGGCTAATGGCCTGCAGCTTCTCCGACTCGCTCAGTGGCCGATCATCGATCACGGCACCGTTCATCAGGATAGGGTCCGCGCTGAAGATCTTCTTCAGCATGTCGGGATCCTCTCCGGTATGGCCGAGCGCACGTAGATCATCGGTCGGGTCGGCCATCAAGCTTGCCACTTCGGGCCACCAAGCCCCAATGAAGCGGGGCGTAAGGCGCAAGCGGTTCCAGAACTCGTCCCCGCTCTCGGTCCATTGCTGGTGGAATTCAACAGAGGCCGGGTGAAGGCCGATGATTTCGAGTAAGAGTTGCTGTGGATCGCTGGTCGTCTTGCCCACGTGCGCGGCACCGGCAGCACGTTCGTTCCAGAAATTCTCACGCAGCAACTTGAGCTTGGCGTGCAACTCGCTCTCGAAGGACTGTTGCCCGCCTACTGACTGCTGTTTGGAAGCGAAAGCCAACCGGCTGAAGGCCGTGGTGGGCAGTATGCCGTACGGTTGATCGCCGATGCGGACAGCGGGCAACGCACCTCTGCCGCTCACATGCTTCTCGAAGAACCCGCGCGTGCGGCCGATCGCTTCATCGGTGAACACGGTGTTCATCATCGTGTCCATCCAATAGCCCATGGTGGCGGGCCAAAGCGCGGCGTTCATACAGTGTGCTTCGGCCATGTCGGTGCCTCCGGCGTTGGCGATGGGCTGCAGCACGCCCGGATACACGCCCAACGCGTTGGCGAGCACGGCACCATCCTGTCGAAGGCGTTCATCGGTTATCGTCGCATCGAACGACTTCCCGTTCGCGACTTCCACCGCGAACGAATCGAAGCCATCATCGCCCTGCCACACGGCTTCGCCGCTGTCGGCTTCCGTGCGGTTGGTGGGCGTGCCTTGCGGAAGCAGTTCGAAGCCCGCGCTGCTCTCGTGGTGGTGCTGGATGAGCTGGCTCAGTTCTGCGCTGCCCTCTTCCTGCCGATGGGAAATGCGCAGACCGGCGACATACACTTTCTTGAAGCCGAGTTGCACTTGCATCGGATCGAGCGGAACGCGGAAGGCCATGCCCACCAGCAGCGCGCGCTCGAAGTCGAACATCCATTGCTGTTCCTCGGGAATAGAGAGTTCACCGCCATCGATCGGCTGGTACTGATCCTCTTTCGCTGCACGCGGATCAGGCCCCGTGGCCAACGGACCCTGCACGGGCGCGCCCAGCACTTCCAAGCGCGGGGCGTTCACACCCTCCAGTACCAGCACGAAGCGATCAGGCAGCAGCCAAGCCTTGGGTTGCGAGGCCCATGCGGTGGTGCGCAGGTCCAGCGTGGTCGGATCAGTGAAGACCGTATGCACCACGCGCACGCTGGGACTTGCGTAGTCGTCCTTGCCCTGCGCATCCTTCTTCGGCGTTGGCTCCTTCATGTTGAACGGCGCGAAGCCCGCGATCAATTCGTTCGCGCGCGCTGCGCTCGTACCACTCACCAAAGCGTCGAAGGCGTTCTGCGATCCTGCCGCATCGCCATGGGCGCGCCATGTGCTTTCCCAATACGTGTTCACCAGCGCCTTCTCGCCTGCGGCCAACGCGGTGTGCGACGGGATCACAAGGATCACATCAGCCGCATTCGCGACCGGCTGCGGATCGGATGAGGCGAGAATGGGTTGGTAGCGCAACGCGGCATACCGCGCACGTCCCTTCCCTTGCGCGGAAACGAGGTCACGCCAGTACGCGCGTTGTTTCAGCGCATCGCCTTGGCATTTCCACCAGCCGCACCAGAAGATCTTCGCGTTCGCAACCTCGCTGGTGCTTAACGTTTCCTCGAAGGTGTCCACCAGCGCGTCATCAGGATAGACACGCACCAACAGGCACGCTTGATCGCTCTGACCGGGCATGGTACTGAATCGAGTTTCCAGCCGCATGGGCAGGAGCAGCACGGGCACATCGGCCTCCAATGCAGTGATCAGCTTGCGCGGATCGGAGGAAAGTTCAAGGATGCCGATCAGGCCCGCAAGCCGGTTGGCGGCCTCGGTCTTCCCGGCTTTGGCACCATCGAAGACACGCTGGGCTTCGTCCCGATCCGCACGGAGCTTGTTGCGCTCTTCCACCTTCTTGCCGTCTTGTGGATCGAAGGTGCGTTCCAGCTCCTTCACGCGTTGCTCCGCACGTTTCAGCCGTTCACCGGTGCGTAGTGCGAGACTATTGGCTTGGTCGGCCAATGCACGCAGTTCGCTCAATTGTTCGTTCTGTTCTGCTGGCATGGCATCAAACATCAGGTAGCATTTCCGAAGCATGCACCGCTACGAGTACGGGCACTTGATAAAGCACATAGGCCACGTCGGCGGCGTTCGTGTTCGTGTTCCACTCCACGGCTAAGTCCTCGGCGTGCTGCTCCACTTCCGCCGGTGGTTCCACCTCCGGGGTCGTGCTGGGCGCAACGAGTTCCATCACCGGCATGTTCGCTTGGATCCTTAGGCTGCCGTCCTCCACCCGCACGTCATCCCATGAGAGATCGTTCCAGGTCACGAGCGCCTCGGTCCGGTTCACATCCAAACCGAAGCGCGGCTCCCCTGGGCGTTCCTTGATCACGAAGAACCAGCCCGCATCATCGGTGCGGTTATCGCCAGTGCCGCCTTTCGCTTGCGGAATGGTGAGGTCGAAACCGAAGAACCAGATGTCCGGTTGGATCTGCGCGCCATAGAGCGGTGTCTTCAGTATGGTGCGCGGAATATCCGAGGGATCCGCACCGGGCGCGGGCGCTGGAGGAGCCACCGCCTTGCGCGGTTTCGAGCGATCGATCTCGCCGTTCGCCCTGTACTCCCACTCCGCTTTGTGCGCGTAGATCACCGCCGTAGGGTAACGTTTCAGCAGTTCGCCACGGATCACCAGCACGGCTTCGTCCTCGGCAGTGCCGTTGGCTTCGCGATTGTCATGCGCACCCAATGCGGTGGTCTTGCGCCACGTGTGGATCTTCGGGATATCGTACAGGCTTTCGCGCGTAGCATCGGGGTCGGCGCCCGTTTCGGGCTTGTAGGCGCTCACATCCCAGAACTGCCGGAAGTAGGTGCCGCGTTGGTCCGTAGGGTATTCACGCCACAAGAGTTCGCGCGCCATCTCGTGGTTCACACCCACCATGTAGCTCTCGATGAATTTCTGGTTCGTCTCCAGCAGGCTGATGCTGTTCTGGGGTACGAAGCCCACGTTCGGGAGGAAATTGTCGCTGCTCTTATCGGCAAGCGGCTTGTACATGGGCACGTCGATGCGCGGGTAGGCCATCGGCTCATCGTTGGGATCCACCATGCCTTCACGGATGTGCGCAGGCAAGCGCACGATATTGTGGTAGCGGGCGGAAATGGTGCGCGCCGGATTGAGCATTGCTAACGTGCGCTCCATGGTAATGGGCACGTTGATCGACCGCCGCTTGATAGGCGGCGATGCGCGTTGCGCCGCGATCACGCTTGCGTAGCCCTCCTTCAATGCGGTCTTGAAACGAGCAGCTTGTGCGTTGTCCGTTCCTGCGGCGGCGGCCGGTGCAGCACTTCCCGGAACGGTGATGGTGAAGTTCGCCACGCCCGGCAACGCATCAATGGATGCAGGTGTGCGCTGCTCCGGCAGCACGGCATCCAGAGCCAGCACGCGATCGTGCAAGCGCTTGAACCAACGTGCCACGGCAACGCCCGCAGCGAGCACAACACCGGCCGCGCCAACGAATGCCGCGAAGGGCAGCAAGAGGAACAGCAGTATGGCCAGGAAGATCGCGACGATCAGCGGCCACCACGGCGCCAGCGGATCACGGAGGAAGGAGACCGGTACCCAGCCCGGCACGGCGGCCGTGGTGATCGCACCAGCCACTTCCTCGGCGCTGGGCACTGCTTCGGGCAAGACCTTCACCGGTGCTGCCAATAGCGAGCCCGTATCGAGGCGTCGCGCCATTTCGTTCACCCGCAGGCCAGCGGGCATGGCTGGAGCCAGCATGCGCTCAACGCGAGCACCGCTGCGCATTGCGCGGCGCATGGGTGCACACAGCGCTGCGCTGGCGATCGGACTATCGCGCACCAGCGCTTTCACGGTAACGCGCTCTGGCACCACGCGCTGTAGCACAGGCGCGGCTATCAGCAATGCACGGTCCGGCGAAACCGCGAGCAAAGGGCGAAGGTCCCGGTTCCACAGCGCGGTGCTCACGGCCTTGGCGCCTTTGTGCAAGCGCGCTTCGCGTTCGGCTTTGAGCACATCGCCCACTTGCTTCCAAGCGGCATCCATGTAGGTCTCCTGCTGCGTGCGCACCACATCGGTGCCCATGCCGGCTGGCACACGGAAGCGCGGGTCCAGGTTCAGTTCATGCACCCAATTGGCGCGGTTCTCCAATGGCGCCCCGGTGCGTTCGTTCAACAAGCGTTCCTGTCGCGCATGCCAGCGTCCATAGAGCGGTGGCAGCACCCAGGGATCTTTATCGCCGGCAACGATCGTTGTAGCGTCGTTCGCGGCTTCGGCGGGCTGCACCGTGTACGCATCGCCCAGATTGATGAAGGCCGCGATGTCATCCTGCATCGGTTGCGGATAGGGCGTGGCCCAATCGCGGTAGAGTTCGTAGGTAGGCTTCTCCTCATCGCTGATGGAATCCTCCGGTATGCGTAAGGCACCGCCGAGCTTCAGCTTGCCACCCAATTCGGGTCGGGAGAGCCCGCGCACATTCTCCAACGGCACTTGCACATCCATGTCGCGCTGCCCCACGCGTTGGTCCATGGGCAGCGGCTCCAACAGGCGCACGAGGTATTCGAAGTCGCCCTTTTCGCCACTGCGGAAATACCAGCGGTGGTAGTAGGGATAGTGCGCTATGTCGGGCCGTGCGATCGGAGCGGCTGCCGGATAATCGGCCCAAGCGCTTTGAGTGGCGAAGGGAACACCCTCCACATTTCCGCCAAGGCCGGCAATGCGCCCTGCCTCGAACGAGGGAACAAGAAAGGCGTGGTAGCCGGTGTTCGGTTCCAGCTTGCGCGGACAAACGATGCGTGAATAGGCGAGATCGGCGTTGGCGGCCAATGTGCTCTTCAGGTTCGCAGCGATCGCGTCGCCATCGTCACTCACGGTTCCATCACCGCTGGGAGCGATCCGTTCGTTCACATGCACGTGCGCCCAGGCCCACAGTTGCTCGGGAAGCGGGAACAAGGTGAAGGCTCTGTCGCAGATGATGTAGGGCAACGGCCGTTCACGATCGCGTGGGCCGTCGGTGAACTCGTCTTCCTTCAAAAGCACGAGGGCCATCCACGGCTTCAAGCGATGATCGGCGCCGGGCGCTGAGGGCGTGTAGCGCCACGCGTAGTCCTCATCGTAGAACTCGATGTGGGCGAGGTTGTTCGGTTCGAAGTTGGTGATGCGATCGCGCGGCTCGGTCTTCACAATGGCCTTGCGATCGATGCCCACGATATCGCCGGGGCCGATCAACTGCACCATGCGTGTGGGCACAGGCAGATCGTTGGTGGCACCGGCCAGGTCCGTCACGCGCAATGTCACGTCCACGCCCACGCTTGCGCGACCCGTCACAGCCGCGCCATCGGGCGTGTTGATCAAGTTCGAGAGCCCTTGACGTACCCAAGGCAGGAAGGTGTAAGTGGCGATGGGGTCTTCCATGGTGTTCAGTTCAACAGTTCATTCTCAGGGATCACAACGAGCCTGCCATGCAAACCGGGGTCGGAGACGATGGCGCGGGACAAGGCTTGGGAGGCTTCGGCTTGGCTGCGGTAGATGCCACCGACGGTATGGGGGCCGTTGGTATCGGCATCGGCCAGCGCATAGCGCGCGCCTTTCACCTGGATCACATCTGCAAAAGGCTGGAGCTGTGCCTTACGGGAGCCGCTCAACACGCTGTTCGCCACAGTAGCTCCTCCAACGAAGTGCGCGAAGAGCCCGCGATCGAAGCCTTTGCCCCATTTCTCGTGGTCGCGGAATTCGTCATCGATCCACCATTCCTCATAGCGGATGGTGCGGCATGCAGCACGTGATGCCGATAGGTCATTGTTCGGTCCGATGGAAAGACCGCTGACGGCAAGCTCGAAGGAGGGACTGGACAACTTCTTCTCGTCGCTCATGTCCACGAACTGCGCCATGGCGAAGCGCTCTTCGGCATCGGCCTTCTTGACCAGGGTGCCACCCGGAAGCAATTCGAAACGTTCTGCATCGCTGGGCGCTTGTGTTCCGAACTTGTCCAATTCCAACTGCAATGGCAGCAACCGCTGGCTGAAGGTGAGCGTGCCCAACGGATGAACCACGAGGTCGTCCGAGGCTTGCTCGCGATTGCGCAAGGACACGAGAAGGTTGTTGGACGGTGGAAGCACCGCACTCCAGTTGCCGGTCTTGTCCAGTTCGGCATTCATCAATGGAAGCAAGGCCACGGGAGGTAGCACCGTATCGGCTTCGTCTCCCCAACGTTTGTCGAACTCCACTTCGAAATCCCAGAGCAGGAAGCTGATGCTGCCTGTTCCGTGCGCGTGCCATGGTGTCGGTCCTTCCAAGGTCACACTTACGCGGATCGTGACCAGATCGAAGCCGAACACATCCACATGCAGGCTGGCGCGTACCTCGATGATGAAGTAGAAGGGCGAGAACTGGAAGAGCGCATCGAAGGCGATATGGCCTTCCACCTTGCAGTCGCTCAGGCCGAAGTACAGTTCCGCGCTGGCACCCACTTGCACGGTATTGCTCGTTACGGCGAAGTAGGCCTCGACGCGGATCTTGGCGTTGGTCTCGTTGAGGATCGATAAGGACAACCGTTCTGGATCCGGGAACGGTAGCGGCGGCGGATCGAAGCGTGGATGGAAGCCGCCTACGCTGATGACGAATTGCGGGTCGTTGCCCCACGAGAGCAACAATCCCATCTGCCCATCGAGCGCGAAGGTGAGCAGGTAGGACTCGTACAGCACCGCATAGAAGAAGAGGTAGCCCTTGTCCAAACTGAGCCCACCGACAAAGGCGACCTGCAGGTTCACCAAGGGCGTTTCCATAGTGGGCAGTGCGCAACGCAGCACACCCACAATGGCTTGATCACCTTGGATCTCGATGATCACCCCCATTGAAACGCTGATGAGCGTTGGTGTGCCCCAACCCAACTTCACCATGGGGCCAATGAGGAACTTGCCCTCTTCAGGTGGGAAAATGGTCCGCAGGTCGCTGATGATGCGCGGGGCTTGCGGAATGATCTCCCCTTGCGGGAACATGATGGCGTTGATGGTGCCATTCTTGGCGCCTTGGGCCAGCGCCTCCAACACCATGGTGCGGTTGAGGCCGATGATCCCACCGAGGCCGATGAGCGTGAAGCCGTATCCGAGTTGTATGCCGGGGTTGAACTCCACGCTCATGATCAGCAGCAGGCTGAAGCCATCGCTGCCGTCGGGCATCTTGGTGGTAATGATGCCGATGGCGGTTACCGTGAGCAGGCCCAGCACGCTCAACTGCGCAATGCCTGCGTATTCGCCACGTTCGGGCGCGAAATAGAGGTAGCCGCCACCGCTCACCGCCCCGGCATCCAAACTGAGACCGATGCCATTGGGCGGTTTGAAACCGAGCTGCAGATCGAGGCGACCGAGGTTACCACCAGCGCTTGGTGTGCTGAAGGTGCCGATGAGGCCGATGCCTTCCACCACACCGGCCAGCGGACCGATCACACAGGAGATCGTCGCCGAGGCTTCAACCGGTATTACGCCATCCTTCGGAGCGATCCGGACAAGGATGTCCTGCACTTCGGCCGGGCCAATGGCCAGGTGCAAAGGCAAATAGAGTTCGATGGTGCCGCTGCCCTCCAAGAAGAAACCACTGTCGCTGGAGTACCCGAAGGCAAGGCTGAACTCCGTCTTGAACCCATCAAGCGGCAAAACGGATGCGAGGAAGCCATCGGCAGCGGAGGTGTCGAAACTCACCACGCAGTCTTCGAGGTAGCCTTTGATCGAGTAGTTGCCTGTAGCCGTGCGGCTCGCCACATCCCACCCCAACTCCGTCCTCGCACGAATGCCAAGCTCTTGCGCGGTCCACGACAGTCCGAAGCCGTTCAACAGACCAATGGGATCACCGCTGTCCTTGCGACCAATGAGCCCGATACCGAGCGCACCGGAAACAGTACCCGTGGGCGGGATCACTTCAACGGTCGCAGGCGGAAGCACACGCAAACCAGTGGAGGCTTGCAGGCCACCTTCCACCACAAGTTGCAACTTGATGGTATCGCCCCAAAGCGGAACCGTGATGGTGGCGATATCGGAAATAGCCGCGCGTGCAATGATGTCCAGACCATGTGGATTGAAACCGGGACCCGCACGCATGCGGAACGGACCGAACAACAGCGCGGGACCGATGTCATCGCTGATGGGATCCTGGATCGTGGACGGTACGGAAATGCCGTAGAGCAACCGATGCAGACCAAGGATCAGCTTGGCGCCATCGAAGGCGGGCGTGTTCCAATCGTAGAGATCGGCGAAGAGCGCACCGGAGGGTTGCAACCAACGCGGCAACAGATTGAAGTGCACAGCGCGGTGGTAGTAGGTCGGCTTGTAGGCCACGGCGGGATCGCCATCCACCTTGGTCTTCTCGATGATGCCCATGAAGCTGCTCACCGCGAAGAGCGATTGGTGGTAATGCTCCACGTATTCTACCAACAGATAGTCGAACACCTTGCGCGCGAGATCGGCAGCGAAGGCCTGCAGATCGGCTGGTGTGATCCCGGCGATAGTAGCTGTGCTGAACTCCGCTTCCAGATCCTGCAGGTCCTGGATCAACCGGACCAACAGGCCAGCGAGAGCCACCGCTGCCGCGACTTTCGCCGTGTTGTCATCGGCTTCAACGGCGGCCACCAGATCATTGACCAGCGTGGGCAGTTGTGCGGCGGTGCCACCTACTTGACCCAAGGCTTGCACCAGCGGCGCGTTGTTGCCGATGCTTTGTGGCAACTGCAATCCGAGTTCGCGCAAGAAGCCGATCACCCGGTCCGCTTGCAGCTCGGTGGCCAGCGGCTCCAGCGCGTGCGCGAACTCCGTAAGGAGGGCTTCGAGGGTTTCTTGCGTGGTGGGCATGTGCGCGTGCTTCTCCTAGTGACCTCCGTGATCGGTGCCACCAGTTCCACCAGTTCCTGATCCACCCGTGGCAGGCACGGGCACTGTTGGTAGCAAGCTGGCCAGGAATGGTTGTAGCTGAACGAACCTGGCGCGTTCGCATACACGGCCATCCTTGTCCATGAGAAAGAGCATGTAGAAACCCGCAGGTGCCACCGACTTGTCAATGGAGATCCACATGCTCACGCGCACTTTGCCTGTTCCGTTGGCGGTGAATGGCAATGGAATGTGGCGCTGTTCGGTATCGGTGTGATGCGTCATTGCCCCCGGTCGAATGATGATTACTCGTTCTATCGTGGTCACCGCCGTGAACTCCACCATGAATTCGCGCCCGTAGTGGATCTTGTCCTCCGCGCCATCACCATTCAACACCTTGGTGATCTTGGGGCGGTTCTTTCCACCGTCGATGTATAGGTAGGGCGGGCGATAGAATTCGATGGTCTTTTGGTTCAATGGCATCGGGTACTGCCTATCGGTTACCGCTCCGTTGGGATCGCGCAACGTGTTGTTGATCGCAACAGGTTCGGCCAGCGCAACCCGACTGTCCGAAAAGCGCATCTCTTGCTTTGCGCCATTCGCACCACCACCAACGAACACACTGCCATCCGGCAGCAACAGTGCCGCAGAGTGGTACATGCGGGGTTCATGCAAACTGGCTACGACCTTGAAAGCAGGGATCCCCTTGGCCACGAAATCGGGATCGAAGATTTCACAGGGTAGTGTGGGTTGGGTCAGCGATGTAGTTCCGTCGTTGGCAGTAATGGGGCACCACTTGTAAAGATTGTGACCGCCTAGAATGAGCACCGTGCCATCCACCAGATTGACCGCGCTCGCGTTGATCCGTGGATGGTTCATTGTCATTGGCGTGCCCCATGAAGGTGGGTCGATCTGAGTGCTGAGCACTTCGGCGCTTGTGGAATTGTTGACGTTCAGCAGAGTGGCCAACAGCGGTGCATCGGGTCCCATATTCGGAAACCGGATGCCAGTATGCACCAAGTTGTCCATATGACCTCCACCGATCACGAGAATCTGCCCGATCTGATCTGGGTAACCCGGTAGGCGGCGTGAAAGCAGAATGGACGTTCCCTCCTCCCGCTCAGGGAAACGGAGTTGTAGAGGGCCCGCCTTTAATTGCCAAGCCCCCATATCTGCTTGGTTTATGGTATACTCGTAGGTGGGATCTGGGACCGCTCTGAACCCTGTTTGGGTGGCCGGTGGTGGTGGGTTAGGAACTGCCGTTCTCGGAGTTTCATATCTCCACGTCGTCCCAGAATGCACGATCCTATTGCCCGGTACCAAGTGCATGCCTGGATAAGTCGGGAAATCGCCGTAGAAAGGCACCCCACCAGCACCCATAAGAGAGAGTGTTCCTTGGATTTCGGGGTCATAACTCTTCGCCTCCCTGAACACCTCCACCAAAGAATTGATGTCGGAAATGGGATCGGTGAAGGCTCTATGCCCTGAAAAGACCAGAACCCGATCATCTTCCATCAGAACGGCTGTCGGATACCATCGCCCGTACCACATATCCATGCGCGGATCGAAAGAAACTGGCCCTCCGGTTCCGCCATGCATGGGATCGAACGTGGAGACCTGGGGAATCCCAAAAGCGTCGTGGGCGTGGTCCGCTCCCCCCATCAGCAATATCCGCCCGTCCTGCAATTGCACGTGGAAGCAGCAGAATACATCATTGCTCGGGGTGTGTTTGATGGCGTTGGCCGGGTTCGGCTTCCAACCCGCTGTATTGTTCGGGTCGATCGGCGCAGCAAGCGGGTCCCACTCCCAAACATGCCGGGCATACGCGTTGTGCATGTTCTCTGCATGCCCTGACCAAATGAGGATCCTGCCAGTACGAAGCATCACAGCATGCACCACGAACACACCATCCTGCACGTGCTTCAGTGCGCTGTCATCATACTCGTATGTATGCCCCGGCGCCACGAACGGCCCCAGCCATTCACCTTCTGTTGCGGGGTTGGGCATGTGGGATTGTGGGGTTGTTGATCAAGCTCAGTTCAAGCCGCCATCAGTTCCATTTCCGGCACCACCACCAAGCGCCCAACAAGAACGGCATTGTTCGCCATCGTTGCGCGCATGAACGCCTCCGCTTCCACCTTACTGCGGAAAGCAGTTGTGCCGGTATGCATCACGTTGGTGTCCGCGTTGGCGATCGCGTAGCCCATCTCGGCCACCGCGATCTTCTCGGCAAAGGGATCCAAGCGCCCTTTGTACTTCGCGCTCAGAACGCTGTTCGCGATCGCCGCGCCACCGATGAAGTGCCCGAACAAACCGTGATCGATGCCCTTGGTGAACTGCTGGTGCTCCTTGTACTCATTGTCGATCCACAACTCCTCGTAGCGTATGGTGCGGCAGGCAGCGTGATCCGCGCGCAGATCGGTGGCCACACCCATGTCGATACCGCCTTTACCGCGCTCGAAGCTGGGGCGTGAGAGCTTCTCGGCATCGTCCATTTCCACGTACTGCGCCATGGCGAAACGCTCTTCGCTGTCGCCCTTCTTGATCAATGTCCCGGCTGGGACCAAGTCGAAGCGCCTGGCATCGCTGGGCGTTTGTGTACCCAGCTTGTCCAGCTCGATCCCCAGGGGTAGCAAGCGCTGGGTGAAGGAGAGCACGCCGAGCGGATGGATCACCAGGTCGGCGTCCGCATCGTCGCGATCGCGCAGCGACACGAGCAAGTTGCTCGATGGCGGCAGCGCGGTCTTCCAATTCTCCAATTTGTCCAGCTCCGCTTGCATCAACGGCAGGATCTGCACCGGTGGCAGCACGGTATCGGCCTCCTCGCCCCACACCTTATCGAACTCCACTTCAAAATCCCAGAAGAGGAAGCCGATACTGCCCACGCCGTGCGCATGCCAGGGCGTGGGTCCCTCCAGCATCATGGCAACGCGGATCGTCACCAGATCGAAGCCGAAGATCTTCACGTTCAGGCCCGCGCGCACTTCGATGATGAAGTAGAAGGGCGAGAAACGGAAGAGCGCATCGAAGCCGATGTAGCCTGTGATACAGCAATCGCTCAGCCCGAAGTACAGTTCGCAGCTCGCGCCCACCTGCACGGTGTTGCTGGTAACAGCGAAGTAGGCCTCGACACGGATGCGCGCATTCTCCTCGTTGAGGATGTTGAGCGCGAGCCGACGCAGTTCGGGGAAGGGAAGTGGTGGCGGATCGAAGCGCGGATGGAACCCACCCACGCTCACCACGAAGTTGGCGTCATCGCCCCACGCCACCAGCAGGCCCATGTCGCCCTCCAGCGTCATGAACAGGATGCGCGACTCGAAGAGCGTGGCATAGAACCACACCCGTTTCTTGTCGAATTCGATCGCGCCGACGAACGCCACCTGGATCACCACGAGCGCATCTTCCTGCGTGGGCAGTGCGAGGCGGAGCACACCGATGATGGCGATGTTGCCGGGTATCTCAATGATGACGCCGAGCGAAAGGCTGATCAGCGTTGGTGTACCCCAGCCGATCTTGGCCATGGGGCCGATCAGGAACTTGCCTTCCTCCGGGGGGAAGATGGCCCGGAGGTCGCTGATGATCCGTGGTGCCTGCGCGATGATGTCCCCGACGGGGAACATGATGTCGTTGAGCGTTCCGTTCTTCACGCCGATCGCGAGCGCCTCCAACACCATGGTGCGGTTGAGACCGATGATGCCACCAAGACCGATGAGCGTGAAGCCGTAACCGAGCTGGATGCCGGGGTTGAACTCCACACTGATGATCACCAGAAGGCTGAAACCCTTGCTGCCGTCGGGCATGCGCGTGGTGATCATGCCGATGGCGGTGACCGTGAGCATATTGAGTATGCTCAATTGCAGCACGCCGGCATACTCCTCCCGCTCAAAGTCGAAGAAGAGGTAGCCGCCGCCGCTCACCGCGCCCGCATCGATGCTCAGGCCCACACCGTTCGGCGGACGGAAGCCGAGCTGCAGGTCCATGGGGCCGAGATTGCCCTGGCGGAAGTCGAAGAGCGCCTGTATGCCAATGCCCTCGGCGACAAAGGCCAGCGGACCGAGTTGACCTTCCAATGTGATCACACCTTCTATGCGTGCCTTGGCGGGCGTATCCGGAGTGATCGTGAGCGAGAGCCGCAGGTCGGGGATCTTCAGCGGGCCGATCTCGATGTGTGGATGCAGTTGCACTTCGAAATTGAGCGAGCCACGGAAACCGAAGCCGTGCTTGCTGCTCCAGTCGATGCCCAATGGGATGTCGATCTTGGTTTCACCATCGCCGAGTATGGTCTGCAGGAAGCCATCGCCTTCGCCGGCGGCAAGCACCACGCTCAGCTCATGCACATCGGCGCTGAAGATGAGTTCGATGTCGTTCACCGGGCCAGTGGCGCGCAGGCCGATGGTGAAGCCTTTGAATTGGAGGCGGGATGCGGTGGGGTCGCCGAGGAGGGTGACGGGGACGGCCGGGTTGAAGGCTACGGCCGCACCGAACGTTACGCTCGGAATTGTGCTGGCATCCATGAAGGGATACTTCACGCTCAGGCCATCGGGGCGGATCAGTATGCCGAACTGGTTGCCGATGTCGCTGCCGATGGTGATCGTGAGGGTGACCTCTTCACCGAACGGGAACACCAGAGGAATAACTGTTGGGATGCCCGGTTGGATGACGAAGCCCGGTTGGTGGTCGGTATCGCCCTTGAGGGGCAACATCAAGAAGGAGATCTCGAAGGGCGTTTCGCCGATCTGGTTGTAGTGGATGGGCCACTTCAGGCCGTGGGGCCTTCCGGCATCGAGGAATGCGCTGCCTCCATCGTAGGCCGCCATCGTAAGGCCATCGGGTCGAATGATGCTGATGGGGAATCCCAAGCCATGCAGGATGGTACCGAGCTGGTGGGCGACAAGCCCATGGTTAAGGTCCGGAGTGCCCCACCCGTAAACCCGTTGCGCGATCAGGTGCGGATCCTTCAGCAGCTTGGGGATCTCCTCCCAGCGGAACACACTGCGCACGTAGCCGTGCTTTTCCCCGGCCGGTTCAAGGTTCTCGAACCGGATCACGTCCAGTGCCTGGAAGAGTCCATAGAGTTGCGCCCATTCACGCGCCAGGTAATCGACGATGAGCAGATGCACGAGGTTAACGGCGGCCTCCGTTGCGAAATCGGCGGCTGCTATGCCAGTGGGCTCCGGAAGACCATCGTCTATGGTGCGATAGATGTTCGCGACCTTCCCAAGCAATTCACCGATGGCTGCGCGGTCCTGCGGATTCTCCGCCAAGCGTTCCACACTCGCAACGGCGTCGGCAATGGCCGCGCCCAGTTCGATGTACTCCGTAGGCAGGTTGCCTGCCTTCCAGCCCAATTGATAAAGCAGAGACTTGAACCGGTCGGCGCTGGTGAATCCCTGCCGCAGCGGCTCCAACACGGATAACAAGTGCCGGGCTAAGAGGACCAGTGTATCCTGCTCAGCGCTCATGATCGTATGGGATAGCTGGCATCATAGGCACGGTCGATCACGCCGTGATGGCTCGGATCGATGGCGTCCACGATCAAGTAGCGGCATACATGGCAGAATTCACGGCCGTGGCTGTGGCTTTCGCGCATGATGCAATGGCCGGTGGCATGGTAGATCTTCCCGAAATGCCGATACCCACCGGAGTACAATCCGACCACCGTGGGGCGGTTGATGTTGAAGCAATCAGGAAGCGCGATGTTGGACAGGTCAGGTTGTTGCACTTCGCTCCGGCGCGTGTCCTCGAACGACCTTGTGGTGAGGGCGGCGTGCCTCCGCGTGATCTCGTTCATCACGGTGATCGCCAACAACTCCGCATAGGGATAAGAAAGGGTGTTGACCGAAGCGTGTGCCGGCTTGGGCACATAGATCACCGAGCCAGCACTGAAATTGGTTGAGACGGCCGATATGGCAATGGTGTTCACACCTGTACGATATGGGAATGCGATATGAGGATTTCCCAGGATCAGCATATCAGCGGTACTGCCCGCCAGCACCACCATGGGATCGCTGAGCTTGGGAACCGCTTGCAAGGCGCCGCGCGGGTCGCGCTCGCGAAGGATCACGATATCGTTCGCGCGGAATATGGTACCCTGGCCGGGCTTCACCGGAACGGTCACCCGGTCCACGCCGCTGTTGGTGATGGCGGCGCCCACTTCGGCGGCCTTCAGGATGCGGTGCCAGCGCCACTTGATCTTCTCACCGTCAATACCACCGGTCCCTGTGAGTTCCTGCTCGCGTTGAAGGTTCGCGTACAAGGGATCCACGGTGTTGGCTACAGGCAGGTCGGTGGGGAACTCAGCGTATTCATCGCCGATCTTGAAGGAATGCGTGAGTTCGTGGGCGAAGGTTCGGCCCTTGTCCACCATCCCCGTACGATCGGCCGTGCGTGGATCCACGGCAGGTTCCGGTTGAAGCACGAAGCGCGCAGTGGTTCCTGCGGCCAGGGTGGCTTTCATCCCTGAGAACATCGCGTGCTGGTTCAAGTGGAAGAAGCCATTGCTGGTTTCGTTCACCGCACGGCCGAATGAAGAGGACAGGATCGCCACCATCATGTTCGACTTCGGTCCCGTAGTGCTCCACGGCGCCCAGAAACCCGTGAGCGATGCACCGGCTGCGGTGCTCAGGCCATCGAGGATGTCGTCGATGCCCGCTGCACCCGTGCGCTCCATGCGATCGGTGTCTATGCCCAGCAATCCTTCGCCGTGGAATGACTGATTGCCGGCCCGCAGGCCCAATGCGGAGTCCACGGCATCCACCATGCCCCGCTTGGCAAGCTTGCGCCAATCATCGAGCAAACCCCGATCGATGTTGACAAGCAGGACATCCGTCCGGCCCAAGTGCGGTGTGGGATCCTGTGGTAGCCAAGCCCGCCATGCATCCATGATCTGCGTGTCGGAACGGCCCGCCCCTTCGGCGTCTCCGGGCATGGGAAGGCCCACCATATAGATGAGTTCCGCCAATGTCCAGGTTCTGTTGGCGGCATAACTGTCAAGCGGCCGCACGGGATGGGGAACGAAGCCGAGGGTGTGCACCGCCCCGTTCAGCGCGTCGGAGTATACCTCCCCCCCGATCGTTACACCGCCGGTGGGACGGCCGATGAAAGCGGACCAGAACGTGATGTTCTGCCGCAAGGCACCGTATGGAACATTCAGTGGTTCGGCCAGATAGGCTACTAGCGCAGCAGCATACTGCTCGAATCTGGTGCGTTCCGTTGCCGTATCCGCGAACCCTTCGGACAGAAAGACGAAATTGAACTTGTCGGCCGAGGCGGTTGCTGCATTGGCCGCCCCACCGGCCACCAGTTGTGCTTGGGCGCCCGGAGACAAGGAATTCACGACAACCGCGCGGGCGGTGTTTTGCAAGGCTCCGCGTGCCACTGTCACGTCGAAGCCTTGGCCGGCAACCGTGCCCGACGGGATGACGATATATCCGAAGGACGAAGTGCCCGCTGTCCAAGTCAAGCCAAGGATGCTCTCGTGCCCGGAGATGTCCGCAACGATGCCATCATCGAAGGCCGCTCGCACGGCCAGCTTCCTCAGCGCGGCATTGCTGCTGGCGGCAGGTTGCGTGCGCATGACGCGCAATTCCGAAGGCGTCAGCCATAAAGCTGTGATGTTCGGGTGTACATGGATCCTGATGAAGGCCGGGATGATCGCTGTCGTTTGTACCACGCGTGCCTCCACGATGAAGCTGGGCTTGAAGCCAGCGGGGAGCGGTGCGGCAATGGTGACCACACCGGTGTGCGTGTTCACCGTTATCCCCGTGTTGTGCACTTGGTTCGCAACCCCACCGGTGTCCTTCAACAGAGGTTGAAAGCTGAGCGTGCTTCCGGGGTGCGAGAAGGCATTACCGTGTTGCGTGGCGGCCGGACTATCGGTAACGAGCCTCAAGGCCGCACCCAGATCGATCGATCCGCCGGCGACCAGATGGATGTCGCGCGGCACACCGCTCCAGGACATACTGATCACCGCCATGGTGCGCAGGCGTTATGATCGTCGGAGGTAAAGCACCCGCGCGAACCGTATCCTGTTGACCATGACCAACAGGAGACAGTTCGCGCGGGTGTGCTGTTGTGCTCCATTCTCGTCGGCATCGGATCGATCGAACTACCTTCTCAACAAACGCACCTTCCGGGAGCAACGGCGGTACGCAACAAGGATAGTCATGGGCTGGGACAAGTCCAACCGGTGTTCAAAAAATAGGATCGGTGTGATCACAACGAAACGTTACCGCACACATGCTACAGCATCACGGCCCGGGATACCTCTTTTCGTACCACCTGTCGAACGAGCCGTGCAGTTGCGGGTTGATCTGATCGATCAATTGATAAGCGCAAACCGCGCAGAAGGCGCGTACACCATCACCCACGGTTTCGCGCATGCGGCAATGGCCGGTCGGATGGAATACGCCCAGGTGCGTGTCTTCACCACCGCCGTACAAGCCGACGATGCTCGTCCAGAACCTGCCGCTGAAATTGGCAGGCAGGGCTAAGGTCGTAGTGGATGGCAGGTTCGGTATCTGATCCAACCGATCGTCTTTCCGCATGGGGTGGGGGGTCAATGGCAGACCAGTGCTGGAGATCTGCGCCCTGATCAGTCCGGAAACCAACTCTCTGGGTTGGATCGCCAACGGCGGGAAGGGAATGCCCGGAAGCAGGTTCGGCATGTAGATGATGTCGCCTTTGAACAGATGGCCCATGGACATAGTGAAGGCCGCAGGATGATTGAACGGTGTGTTCCGATCCTCGAGTTCGATGATGTCCCCTTGCGCGTGCTTGACCCAGAAGGTCTTCGTCATGAAAGCCGGCGCACTGAGCGATTCGCCCACGCGCCGCCGACGCAGGTGCACCGGAGCGTCCACGATGAAGACCGATGCTTCACCCATTCTAACGCGCACAGCCCAGGTTGTCGCTCCTATAGACACGGGTTTATCCGTGAGCATGGCCGCTTCTTCGATCCTGTGCCAGCGCCAGCGGATATCATTGCCCACTCCGGTGCCCGGAGACATGATGCCAAAGGCAATTTCCAATTGTGTATTGGTTCGCCTGTCGAATGACATTGCATTGATCAGCTCCTCATTGGGAGCCGACATATCGCCGCCGTGCTCGCTGCCGATGGTGAAGGCCTGAGCAAGCTGCTGCACCACGAGACCAGCATGCATGGAGGAGGCTGTCCGTTCAGGCACCGGGGGCACCAAAAGGTACCTGCGTCCGGTAGTGGAAGATGCAGTCACTTGGCCCCGTTTCCCGCCGGAGCAAAAGAAGGCGCCCGGCCGTTTGGCCTCTTCACCTGGCGTGTTCAGTACGATGCACACGAGTTCGGCGCTATGGCTTGACGACAAAGGCGTCTGCTGCCAGAGCGTGCCCACCATCGGCTCGGTGGGTGATGTGAAGCTGCTGAACAGTTGGTTGAGCCGAGCGCGGGATAACCGGTCATCGTGCAGGTGCATCCGGTGCGCACGATGGTCCGGTCGCAGCTCACCCACCTCCACACCTAACGGTGAGTCGATCATGTCCACCAAGCCGCGCGTGGCCAGCGAGCGCCATTCATCGAAGAGAGAGTACGTGTTGCTGATGACGCCGGGCGGTGGCGGCACCGGAGGAGCTGGAAGGTGCGGCCTTGGATCCTGGTCCACCGTCGCAAGCCATTCATCGCGGAGCTGATCGTCCGAACGCAAGGCGTGCAATGGCATTGGCAGGCCCACGGCATGGATCAACTGCCCGATCGTCCATATCGCATTGGACCCGGTGAATTCGATGTCTTCCACCAGCGGCATGAGGGCCATGCGCATTGCTCCCGAAGGACCAGGCGGGCCATGTGTGTAAACTTCAGTGGCTATGCTCACGCCTGCACGGCCGGCAACGCAGGGTTTGAACACGCTCCAGAAACCCATTGAGTTGCTCAAGCCATTGAACGGCGAGGCCAATGGGTCCATGCGTATGCTGCCCACCAGCGAGCGTACGAACTGCTCGAACAAAGGCTGCTCGGCCGATTCGTAGCCCTCGGAGATGAACAGCACATTGGGGACGTCCGCAGTGGAGGGCGCGACAGTGGGCGACAGGTTCAATGGCCCCACCGGGGATCGCCGCAGCGCCACCGGGAGCGATGGTTGTGCACCGGTCCAATCCGCCTCGCGTTCCACGGTGCCACTTGCGGTCTGACCGAGCACCACCACCGAAACCGTGGAAGTGGTGGCCGTGGTGGCCGCGATGTCCACCACGCCCTTGCTGATGCTGATATCCGCCGGTGTGGTCCACTGCTGAATGCCGTCCATGGTGCTGATATCGCCCACGGTGCCATCATCGAATTCGGCGCGCACGGCGAACCGACCGACGTGTTTCCCCCCATCCACGGGATCGCTGGTGAAAAAGCGCACTGTTATCCGCTCCGGCGATAGCCAGATACGCCGAATGGAGCGATGCAGGTGTACGCGTATGCTGGTGCGGAAATCATCGCCGATGAACTTGTTGGTGGCTAGCACGTCCACCATGAAGTTGCTTTTCACGAAGGCTCCCGATGACGCCGGCATGCGTATCGCCCCGGTGTTCAGATCCACTTCAACTTGGCCGTTCCCGTGTTTTCCAACCGTGGCCAGGTTGTCCTTGAAGCGCGGTGTGATCTTCAGGAACACATCCGTGTTCTGGGTTTGGTAGGTAGCCGCGGCGACCGTGCCTGCGGAAGTGGTGTACTGAAGACTACCAGGACCGACGAACGTGGACGCTTCACCCGCGATCAAATGCGCCTCGCGGCGATGTGGTTCGTAGCTGATACCTCTGATCGACATCTCTCAGTCGCGTTCAGGGTGAACAACGAGGTACTGGAGGCTACTACGATCAGCATACGTCCTCATTCGCTCGATCAGCATCTACAGAGCACCTACGGGAGTAGCAACAAGTGTAGCCGACGCTCGCGATAAGTCCAAGCTCTGTTTGAAATTAGGCCGGACCGCGCTAGACGAGCCTTTCAACGGACACCCTCGCAGCTTCTTGATAGGTATCAAAATGCATCAACGGATGGTCGTGTCAACACATTTACTTGACCACCATCCTCGGATCTGTCGATCGAAGGAGACCGGAGAGCGGGTCGCACACAGATCGCCTCCGGGATCACACCAGATCCCACACCGAATGCTTGCGCCGTGGCAAGAATACGAGCATGATCGTGATCACCACGTTTAAGAATGGCACCGCGCTCAAAAGCCCGAGCCAATGCGGATACCCCGTGTCCCGTGTGCGGTGGACACTGTTCCATACCAGGGCGGTGAAGAAGATGAAGGTGCTGGCGC
>Ga0105046_10003260_pt1 | contig 25755 bp, 19 predicted proteins | sample MAT03_FD_78385 | JGI IMG/M metagenome (GOLD analysis project Ga0105046, IMG submission 78385) | Freshwater microbial communities from Lake Fryxell liftoff mats and glacier meltwater in Antarctica - MAT-03 (megahit assembly) | ecosystem: Environmental > Aquatic > Freshwater > Ice > Liftoff...
CCTCGCTTGCTAATTGACGGTTCCGGTTTTTATAAGTGAGCTTTAAAAGCGACTTGTCCGATGTATCGGCTTCTATTTTAACGGTGAGGCCTAATCCTTTGACCATGGTTTCTTCAGGAGTCAAGTAGAGATCGTAACGGCCCGCATGTGGGGTTTCCCAAAACAGCGTTAATGTGAGGGGCCCCTGTTGGAAGGGAATGCCTATCTCTCCTTCACCTAGCGACTTTCCATTTTCGTTATAAAAAGAAAAGCGCCCCTCCTTTTCCACCTTAACCGTGTAAATCGTGGGGATGGGCAGGGTATAGGTGACATTCCGGGTGGTCAGTGGTTCTTTGGCATCCGGAAGGGAGGGAAAGCGAGAGCGGTTAAAGAGAGCCCATTCAGTCCGGAGGTTATCCCGCAAAGTGGCCAAATCGGGAAATTCAAACCAGCTTGGTGAAATGACGGTTACTTGCAATCCCAATTCCCGTATCACATCCGTAAGCACGGATCGGGAATGCATGTTCGAAATGGCTTCGCTTTCGGTCACGCTTATGCTCGTTCCACTCAAGAACATATCCGTAAACGATTGATGGATACCTACTGAACTTCTCCCTTTTTCGCGGAAAGTAGCCACGGCTTCATATTGGGTAGGTTGTAAAAGGGTATAAATAGCAAGGGAGACCGCACAGAATCCCATCATGCCTAAAATGGCTTTGCGATGCCGTTTGAGGATGTCGAGAAAATCGCTTAAGGCGTAGGAAGAGTCATCATTGGGTGATGCGGTAGATTTCATACGCGGTCAGGGCCCCTCCAAAGCTTGGCATTAACTGATTGATGAAAATATTCCATTGGGTGATCGGTGTTTGTGAGACATAGACCGTATCGCCAGGCATAAGTAATAAACTATCGTTAGGGAGGTGGATGATATGTTGCCACGAGAGGATGTAGATTTTCGGACATTCCAGGTTGCCACGGATCACCTGGATGTGATTTTTATCTCCTGTAAAGGGAATGCCTCCCGCTGTTACAAGGGCTTCTCGAAGAGAAATAGATCCATACGGACAATTGATCGGCATGGGACGGAAGACTTCGCCCATCATCATCACCGTCGAATCGGCGGGATTGGCGATATAAATTTTGTCTCCCCCGCGCATCACAACGTTATGACACATATTCCCTCCATTGATGAGCTGATGCAAATCAATGGGCAACGGGCATCCATCACGTAGCACATAACTCATAAATAAGTTAGCACCTGGGGGAATATGGACACGTGCGCAAACTTCATACAAGCGGATCTTTCCATCCACAGGAATCGTTGAAGTGGAGGTCAGTCCTGTGATTTCAACTTTCCGTGTTAAACGGTCGCGATAGGTAATAAAAAGTTCTACATCCTTGATTTCATCACGCATCCTCTCTTGAAGCCGTTTCTTCGCTTCTTCCAAGGTGAGACCCACCACTTCTACGGGGGGAACATCGGGCAGATCGACTTTCCCTTGATACACCCGGAACCCACCCACTTGGTGATTGACAAACTGAAACGATTCCATCAAATCGCGCCTTGACGGATGGTAGACTGTAATATTGAGTAAATCGTCTTCGGCAATGCTGTCGCGGTATTCACGCATCGTGTCAGGATCGATTTCCGGCACTTCGATGCCCATCATTTCCAAAATCGCGAGTTTTCCCTGCCGAATTTTGTACGAATCGATCACAAATTCATCGGCACCATATGTCGCATAATCGCATGGAGGACGCGAACATCCCACTAACGCCATCATGACTACCAAAAGACTCCAAATCCTAAACATGACCACTATCTTACGTCACACCCCCGTTTACTCGCGAGTATTTGTTGATCCTTGCCTTTTGTTTAAATTTAGATCCTCTTCTTAATGTTTACAAAGGCTCTGAGAAGGGCGGCCTCCTCCACTTGTGGCCCTAAAGGATGACATAGACGCCAGCATCTGAACTCTTTGGGTTTAAACTGTGTGTTTTCTTTTCCACATGCACTTTGCTTGATTAATACCTTTTGCGTGTTGGAGTTTTGTATGGTATTCTGTCTACTATGTCGGCTGAATTTCAGAAAAGCGAATACAAATATGGTTTTGTCACAGATGTCGAGAGCGAATCTCTTCCTAAGGGGCTGAACGAAGAGACTATCCGTTCTATTTCGCGTTTGAAAGCAGAACCGTCGTTTTTGCTCGATTTCCGTTTGAAGGCCTATCGGAAATGGTTAGAGATGGAAGAGCCTAAATGGGCCAATGTCAACTATTCCCCAATAGATTTTCAAAATATTACCTATTATTCAGCTCCCAAATTGAAAGAAAAGAAAGGGAGTTTGGCTGAAGTAGATCCCGAAGTTCTCCGGACTTTTGAGCGTTTAGGCATTCCCTTGGATGAACAGATGCGGTTGACCAATGTCGCGGTGGACTTGATTTTTGATTCGGTGTCGATTGGAACCACTTTTAAGAAAAAATTAGATGATGCGGGAGTGGTATTGTGCTCGATCTCAGAAGCAATGCAAAAATATCCCGCTATCATAGAAAAATATTTAGGTTCTGTCGTTCCGATTGGAGATAATTTTTACGCTTGTCTCAATTCAGCCGTTTTCTCCGATGGTTCCTTCGTCTATGTTCCCAAAGGGGTCAAATGCCCGATGGAACTTTCCACTTATTTCCGCATCAATGACAAAGAATCCGGTCAATTTGAACGGACATTAATTGTCGCCGAAGAGGGTGCTTCGGTGAGTTATTTAGAAGGATGTACGGCGCCCGCTTTCACAAATCATCAATTGCATGCCGCGGTGGTGGAGTTAATCGCCTTGGACAATGCGGAAATTCGGTATTCAACCGTGCAAAATTGGTATTCGGGCAATCCTCAAACAGGCGAGGGTGGCGTTTTTAATTTTGTGACCAAACGAGGTAAATGTGCGGGTCGACGGGCGAAGATTTCGTGGACACAAGTAGAGGTAGGGGCTGCTATTACGTGGAAATATCCGAGTTGCATTTTGCAAGGGGATGAATCGGTCGGAGAATTTTATTCGATTGCCTTGACAAATGGGCATATGCAAGCCGATACCGGCACTAAAATGATTCATGTGGGAAAAAATACAAGCTCCACCATCATCTCTAAAGGTATTGCCGCCGATGTATCTCACAATAGTTATCGCGGACTTGTGAAAGTCTCTCCCCAGGCGGAGAAAGCGCGTAATTACACCCAATGCGATTCGATGTTAGTGGGAGATAAATGTTCGGCCAATACGTTTCCCTATATTGAAGTGGGCAACTCCTCAAGTCAGGTGGAACACGAAGCGTCGACCTCTAAAATGAATGAAGAACAGCTCTTTTACTTTATGTCGCGCGGTATTTCGCAAGAAGATGCCATTAATATGATCGTCAATGGTTTTTGCAAAGATGTGATTCGTGAACTTCCCCTGGAGTTTGCTGTTGAAGCGCAAAAATTGTTGACCTTAAAACTTGAAAATTCGGTGGGTTGAGAATGTTGAAGATCCGGGATTTAGTGGCCTCGATTGAGGGAAAAGAGATTTTAAAAGGGTTTTCGCTCGATGTGAAACCGGGAGAAATCCATGCGATCATGGGGCCCAATGGGGCAGGAAAATCGACGCTCGCGAAAGTTGTAGCGGGCCATCCAGGCTATGACGTGACGAGCGGCAAAATCGAATTGGATGGGACAGATCTTCTGACGCTTGAGCCCGAAGAGCGGGCGCATAAGGGCATTTTCATGAGTTTTCAATACCCGGTCGAAATTCCGGGTGTGAGCAATCTCGAATTTCTCAAAGCCGCTATCAATGCCAATCGAAAAGCCAATGGACAACCTGAGATGGTGCAAGCGGAATTCGACCAACATCTCAATGAGACGATGAAAAAAATGGAAATCCGGGAAGAATTCCGTGATCGGAACTTAAATGAAGGGTTTTCAGGTGGGGAAAAGAAACGTAACGAAATTTTGCAAATGGTGATGCTAGAGCCACGTTATGCGATTCTCGACGAGACCGATTCCGGCCTTGATATCGATGCAATGCGCATTGTCGCAAAGGGTGTCAATGAGTTTATGAATCCAAAGAGAGGGCTGATTTTGATCACGCACTATCAACGGCTCCTCGATTACATTAAACCCCATTTCGTCCATGTGTTGCTCGAGGGAAAATTGATCAAATCGGGAGGCCCTGAGCTTGCACACGAGCTGGAAAGACAAGGTTACGATTGGTTGGAGAATCCATGAGCGAAGCCTTTCAAGCGGGTTTGCAAGCGCTTTTTGATGCCCATCCTACCAAGGATAAATTCCGCTCGGAGCTATGGAAAACGTTTTTGGCGTTGGGTTTACCGACGCGTAAAAGTGAAGTTTTTCAGTACCTTAAATTACGTCATCTCTATGCACTTCCTCCCGTTTCCGCAGAATCTGCTTCAATTGACCCTACGCCTTATATTCTCCCTGAATGTCAAGGCAGCTGCTTTGTTTTTGTGAATGGGCGTTACATGCCTTCCCTTTCGCGACTGAGTGCTTTTCCCAAGAAAGGCGTGGCGCTTCCCATGTCAGATGCTTTTAAGGTGTACGGAACCTTACTCAACAACCGTTTTTCAAGCATTGTGCAGGAAGAAAAAGATCCTTTTGCGGCTTTAAATGGGGCGCTTTATGAAGAAGGTCTTTTTCTCTATTTTCCTCCCAAACTTGTCATGGAAAATCCTCTGCAAATTTTGCATCTAAATTCAGACGAAGGATGGAGTTTTCCGCGTATCCAATGTATGGCGGGGATTTTAACTTCTGCCTCTATTGTGTCGACGATTGTGGGGCAGACGCCTTTTATTTCCTCCCCCGTGGTCGATTTTACATTGGATGAAGGTGCTCGGATCGACTACTTTCAAGATGCTTTAGAAATCTCTTCGTTGGGATGGGTGTTCGATGCGACACGGGCCACATTAAAACGAGATGCGATTTTTCATGCGGTCGCCTTGACCATTGGAAGTCGTGCGGTTAGACATGACTACAAAGTGAATTTGCGTGGAGAAAATGGAGAAGCCCTTTTGCATGGAGTGTGGCAATTACATGAAAACCGAGAAGCGCATACCCATGTGCTCATCGATCATGAGGCTCCTGCTTGCCGCTCTTATCAGCAATTTAAAGGAGTGGTGCATGACACATCCCATTCGAGCTTTGAGGGAAAAATTTATGTACGGCAAGCGGCACAGAAAACACAAGCCTTTCAATTGAACAACAACCTGATTTTAAGTGATCGTGCCAACGCAGATAGTAAACCCAACCTCGAAATTTTCGCGGATGATGTGAAAGCCTCCCATGGAGCGACAGTGGGGCAATTAGATGAGGAACAGCTGCTCTATCTCCGTTCACGGGGTATTCCCTTAGCGATTGCTAAGCAACTCTTGATTCATGGATTTACGCAAGAAGTTGTGGATAAAGTCGCGATTCTCTCCCTACGTGAAAAGGCCCGTCATGTCCTTTGCTGAAATGGAAAAATGGCGTGCAGATTTTCCTTTGCTTGCAACCGCTAAGATGCACGGAAAGCCGCTGGTGTATCTCGATACAGGTGCTACCTCCCAAAAACCGGCAGTCGTAATCGAAACACTGCAACGGTTTTATGCCTCTGAATATGCCACCGTCCATCGAGCTATTTATCAACTTTCGATCCATTCGACAGAAGCTTACGATCAAGCCCGACGCACGGCTCAAACTTTTCTCAACGCCCGCTTTTCCGAAGAGATCATTTTTACACGGGGAACTACAGAATCGATTAATTGCATCGCCAGCATTTTCGGAAAAACATGTGTACAGGCAGGTGATGAAATTTTAATCACGGCCATGGAGCACCATTCGAATATTGTCCCTTGGCAAATGCTGTGTCAGGAGCGAGGGGCCCGTTTAGTCGTGGCTCCTATTACGGATGAAGGTGTGCTCGATCTCGTGGCTTTTCGAAAACTCATCCATCCTAAAACCCGTTTGGTGGCAATTACCCATCTCTCCAATGTGTTAGGCACTCTCAATCCGATTCAAGAGATCGTGGCCTATGCGCATGCACAGGGTGCACAGGTGTTGGTGGATGGCGCACAGGCAGCCCCTCATCTTCCCGTGGATGTGCAAGCTCTCGATTGTGACTTTTATGTCTGTTCGGGACACAAGCTCTATGGACCGAATGGAATTGGACTATTGTATGGCAAAAAAGAGTGGCTGGAAGCGTTGCCTCCTTATCAAGGAGGGGGCGATATGATTGAAAGTGTGACGTTTGAAAAGAGCACCTATACCCGACTTCCTCTCAAGTTTGAAGCTGGAACGCCTATTATTGCAGAGGCGATTGGATTGGGAACAGCGCTCCACTATTTGCAACAGATTGGTTTAAAAGAGATTGCAAATTGGGAAACATTCCTTTATCAATATGCGCTCGAGAAAATCCAGGCATTACCTGGTATACGGGTGATCGGTACAGCTCCTCAAAAAGGGGCCGTTTTAAGCTTTGTAGCAGAGGGAATTCATCCTCTTGATCTAGGGACTTTGTTGGATCTTGAAGGGATTGCTATTCGGACCGGACATCTTTGCGCCCAACCCTTAATGGTCCGTTTCGGCGTTCCTGCTGTGGCCCGTGCGTCGTTTGGACTTTATAACAATTTCCATGACATCGACCGTTTTATTGAGGCCTTGAAAAACGCTTTGCAACAGCTGCGTTAATGCGTATTAATTCCACCGAAGCGATCACCCGTCTCAAACAGGGAGAGGTCATTGCTCTGCCGACAGAAACAGTCTATGGACTGGCCGCTTCGATACACCATGAAGAGGCAATTCGAAACATCTATCGCTTAAAGGGACGTCCCTCTAACAATCCTTTAATCGTCCATTTAGCCACACGCGGACAGTTGCTCGTTCCAGCCCCGCCTCGAGGATTTGACTCCTTGGCCGATCATTTTTGGCCAGGACCTCTCACCCTGCTCGTAGAGGCTCCTACAACCTTGTCCCCTTTGATTACAGCAGGCCTCTCTACAGTGGCTTTACGGATTCCCTCCCATTTATTGACGCTCGATTTGTTACAAGAGATAGGCCCTTGTGTGGCACCTTCAGCGAATCTTTCGGGCTCTCCCTCGGCAACCTCTCCCGCCCATGTTGAAGCCGATTTTGGAGCCTCCTTTCCGATTCTCGATGGAGGCGAATGTCCTTGCGGTGTCGAAAGTACCATCCTCCACTATCTTGAAGAGAGGTGGGTTATCGTTCGACAAGGGGCATTGCCGGCCGAAATGTTTGTTTCTGTACTCGGTTACGTGCCAGAATTATTATTGCCTGGCAAAAATCCGGTCTGTCCCGGTCAGCTCTACCGCCATTATGCTCCCAAAACACGGCTGCGTCTGACCTTGCATCCTGAAGGGGCAGTGGTTGGTTTTTCCAATAAAATTTATTTACGCGCCACGCGCGTTTTCGAATTGGGTCCGCATGATGCTCCAGAGGAGGTCGCGCATCATTTGTATGCGGTCCTACGTCAATTGGATGAAGAGAGAATTTCAGAGGCAGATGTGGATCTCGATATGCCCTCTGAGGGTCTCTGGGCGACCATTCAAGAAAGGCTTAAAAAAGCGTCTCAAAATTAAAGGCAATAGAAAATCAACCGGCTAGGTCTTGATCAGATAAATGACAGATATAGAAAGGCAAAAAGGGGCTTCCCTGGATAACCAGGGAAGCACATACGCAATTATGTAGCAGGATCTAAACGAGAACCAACAACAAGATCTGAACGAGGAGGAGCAATAGGGTGAGCAGGTAATTTCTGAAGAAGAAGATAGATCGCATACAGCCCAGAAGAGACTCCAGCTGTTACAGCAAGATGCGCTGTAAAGGCGACTGGAACAATAATATGAGCGACGTACAAGCTTGCTGCAGCTGTTAAAAAGGCACCTACAATACGCGCCATTTTGCAATTAAATGATTGGCTTCCATCAGGATTTGCCCAAACATTTTGGATCACTCTATCTACGATTGCTAAAGGAAGCACAACGAGCGCAGCTGTTAAAGCGGCGGGTCCTGGAAGCAATGTAGGGATTTTGTTGATAGGATTGAGGGCAATGGCCACCAGAGCGGATAGTCCCGATGCTGCTACAGTAGGTTTTACAATGTGATTCAAACCTTGTGTAACGTAGTAATTAACATTTGCTAACGCATTTTGAGCGACTGCCATGAAAACCTCCTTAAGGTTAGGGGAATTGTAGTTTAAAACGACGCCCCTTCTTTGTCAACCCATGCTCGCAAAGAGAGAAATTTTTATTAAATGAAAGGCTCTGAAGGAATTTTCATGACAGGGTGCTCCCTTCTGCCCGCCTGTCGAAGGGGGGTTAAATTTTTAAAAGAATGTTTTGCGACATGTAACCGATAGCTCCCTCTTCCGTTTCGACTTTGGCCCAGCTGCCTTCCCATTGCAAAATGGTGACAAGTGTGGCGGAAGAAACGGGAGTGGACGAAACAAGGGGAGAGGTCGCAGAGGGAGCTTGTCGCAAAAAGGAAGCCCGTAGAAGCACGGCTTCTTCAGGGGAAAGAGTAAGGAGGGTTAGAGAGGTCATCAGTGCTAGTAATGAAAGGGTAAAAAGGGTCCACAGCCAGCGATTTTGGCGTAGCAACAGCCAAGCGGCAAAGAGGGTGACAAAGAGTAAGGAGAGCAGGGCGGCTCCTTTTTTTTCAGGTCGAGAGAGCCATGGACGTGGGTAGTGCGTCAGGGCTTTTTCCCGGGGATGCTCGAGTTCAGCGTTGCGCAGATAATAGAGGGAATAAGGGGGTTGGTCGAGCGCGTCGAGAAGTTTCCCTTTTTCTTCAGAGGTTGAGGCGTGTTCTAATTGTGTATTCAAGGTGGCTTCATAATCGCTCCAAGTCCCTGCAAGTAAAAGCAGGGAAGCAAAAAGGGGACGTATTTGTTGTAAAAGTTCTTGAGGAGAGGGAAAGGGTTTTCCACTGAAACGTTGTTCTTCTAAAAGAGTGAGAAAGGGGAGCAAACGGGAATTGAATTGTTCCTGTTGGCGCAAGTAGAGGGCGTCCCGTAAGAGAGTATAAAAGCCAGGTTCATGACGTCCCTTTTCGGCACGTTTGAGCATGGTGCGGGCGGACGGAGCCCTTTTTTTGAGAGACGTGGCAAAAAGAAATAACACAAGAAGCGCCATTAGCAATGACCACCCCACAGGAGGAAGAGGAAAAGAAGGCGCCGCGTTTGAAACAAATGAGGGAAGAGGTGGTGGGATGGGAATCGTGAAAGGAGGGCGATTGGTAAGAGAAGCGTGGCTTTCGACACGAAGAGGGGTGGGATCCGAGTGAAGAGTTACAAATTCTTCTTTTTCGGGATCGAAAAAAGAGAAGTAAAGCGAGGGAATTTGTTCGATGAAAGGGGTGATGGGGCGGAGACGGATCCGATAAACGCGTCCCGCATCGGTGGATTCCGTTGTCGTCGGTAAATCACTTTGAACAAAACGTCCGGCGAAGCCTGGTTGACAGAGGATGTCAGGGGGATGAAGCGAATCGAGGGTCCCTTTTCCTTTGATGATCAGTTGGATTTGGAGGGGATCTCCCACTTGGAGGGAAGACGTTTGGGGGTTAGCATGAAAAGTAAATTGACCAATGGCTCCGTTAAAGGCAACCGGATAGGGGGTAGGAAAAGGGAGAACATTTAAAGCGAGAGAGGGCACTTCGGAACGGAGCTTTTGTCCGTTAGGTCCCACCCCTTCTACGAAAGCGGAAGGAAAAACAAGGGTTCCGGGTTGGATCGCTTCGACAAGTAAAGTGATGGTGCGGGTGCTGATAGAGCCGTCTTGTACGTCTTTAATTTGAGGTTCCCCAATGACCCGTAAACCTTTTGGTTTGAGGAAAGGAAGGTCTTCTTTTTGCAAGCTGACATTCGTATTAAAGCGGTAGCGATAAGCCAGTGTGGTTCGCTGTCCGGGATAAAGGGTCGTAGGGCCTTCCTGAAAAGCCTCTAATTTAAAAAAGGGACGATCTGAGGGAGGAAAGTCGAGGGTGTAAGTGGAAGGGACAGAAGCGAGGGTTTTTCCATTGATGACAACTGTGACTTGCGGCAGTAGATGCAACCCCTTCGATTGGGCCGGAAGCATGACCCGATAGCGGGTAGTGACGGTATTGCCATGCGTTTCTTCGTTCACTACATCAGGTTGTACCGATGCCCGATCGACTTGAAATTGGGTCGGAACTTCCTCTACAGGGTGTTCAAGGGTAATCAGGAGAGGAAGGGGTGCATCGGGCATCGCCGCTGTCTCTTCGATTCCCACATGCAGAATGGCTAAAAGGAAGAGGATTACCATTCCATTTTTCCTCCCTGTGGACGGGCTTGTGAAGGAGGAGGACGATCGTCACTTTCCATGTCGACAATTTCCTGAAGAGGAGGAGGAGCCGATTCCGGAGGAGGATTTTTCAAGAGGCGGAGGGATTCTTGCCAATCGCGTAAGGCCCATTGGCTATCCCCAAAAAGAGCGGCTTGCAAGCCTTTTTCAAAAGGGGGAAGAGAGGCTTCCCAGGGGCTTTTCTGACAGGCTCCCTTTTCAAAATGCGTTTGTTGGGTGATCCACACAAGAGGTAAGTAGGTGGCGGCTAAGGTATTCACTTCGGATTGGAGTTGAGGGGCATGACGGACGATCCGCTGTTCCACAATCAACTCTTCTAATAAAGAAAGCGGGGTAGCGGTTTGACTTTTCCAAAAACGTCGTTGTGTTTGAAACCAGGCTTCATAAAAAGGGAGAGACAATGGCTGAGATTCCAGCACTTTTTTTTCTTTCTCTACCGCTCCTTCCGCATCGGCAAATTGCCAGAGGAGCGTTTGCAGAGGATCAGTAGAGATAGGACGGGGAAGGGCTCCTCGTTGGAGAAGGATCGAATCGCGAAAAGCCTCTTGCTGGGGAATAGTTGAAATTTCATCCAGGGCTTCTTGATAACTTTCTAAATGGTAGAGAGCCACCGCACGTGCAAAAGAGAAGGCATGATGGAGAAAAGAGGGATCTTCTGGATCGAGTCTAAAACGATCGAGCGTCTCTAAAGCCTCTTGATTCTCTCCCATGCGCAGTTCGGTTAAGGCTAGATTGTAGGTCAATGCCATGCGCTCCCAGTCAGAGCGAGCTCCCCGCAGCTGTTCACGGTAAAGGGTGCGGGCGGTGGCAAAATCTCCCGCTTCATAGAAAGTGGCCGGAGAAACGGCGTAGATGGAGCTCACTAAAAGAGGAAGCACCGCAGTGGGAATCCAGCGCGTGAGGAGAAGAAGCGCAAGAGCGATCAACAGGGGAATTTGAAAATAGCGACGGTAAGCTAAAGAAGGGGCTTCTTCATTTAAGAGATTTCCCCCTTGAATTTCACGGGCAAGTGTTTCGGCAAGGGCGTGTGTCGATTGAGAAGAGGCCTCAAAATAAGTGCTGATAGCTTTTAAGGCATCGGAATGAAGAGTAGAAATGACCCGTTCAGGCAAAAGGGGAACGGGCCCTCCTTTTTCTGATCCGACTCCGACTGTAATCAAGCGGCTTTTTTGCTGCTTGGCGAGCGTTTCAAATGCGGTTAGGGCCACTTGTCGCGGTTCCCCTTGTAAATTTTCTAATCCCGTATCGCCTCCATCAGAAAACACAATCACCAACGGGGTGGTATACGCATTTTTAAGGAGGGGGGTGAAAGAGGTTCCTCCTACTTCTCCTTCATTGAGAACTAAATGTCGCAGAACGAGCCGCACAAAGAGTAAGTCAGGAGTTAAAGGTGTTTGGGGCACAAGGACCGCTGTAAAGGTGGTAAGCGCTGCTTGAGAACCTGTTAAAAAGCTTAGTGTTTGATCCGCGATTTCTTGCGCTTCTTGCAAACGGGTTAATCCTCCACGTCCATCCTCGACTCCCATAGAGAGGGAGGTATCGATCATAAAGGTCACAGAGGATTGATGGAGAGGAGAAACAGGTGGTTTAGGCGGATAATAAGCGCCTCCACGGGGATCCATCAACGCTAAGACCATTGCGATCCAGGACAAGGCGAAGAGTCCTTTTTTGCCTGCTATGGGGATGGGGAGGCGGCGGGCAAATGTGGTGTGTGGGCGGACAAACAGGTAAGCGAGAGGGAAAAGTGCGGCTAATAACCACGCAAATTTAGGATGTGCAAAGTAAAAATCGTTCAAGGGGCTCTCTTTAATAGGGTATAATTGAGCAGAAGGAACATCAGCAAACAGGCTGCACTTAAAGCGGCGAGAGGGAGATAAAAAGGAGTGGTCGCAGTTTGTGTGTAGGTGCGGGTTTGAGGAAGAGGACTTTTTTCTAAACGGTTAATCGCTTCTAAAAGTTCTCCGAGTTGATTCTCCTCTTGTAAAGTAAAAAAACGTCCTCCGGTTTTTTCGGCGGCTTGCTCGAGCTGTTTGCGATTAGGTGCATACTGTGGATCGAGCAACTTGGGATTGATATTGAGAATATAGAGATGAATCCCTTTTTCGGCGGCTTTATCTGAAGCTTCTTCTATGTCCATATTACGAAGACGTTTACCTGCATCGAGGGGATTGGGATCTTGTAGTCCATCGGTGACCACAATCATCGCCATCCCTTTTAACGTGTAGCCTGTGAAGGCTTGTATGGCCCCCATCATTTCGGCTCCTTTATAGATGGCATATCCGATAGCTGTTCCATCTTGTTCTTTTTGAGGCACGACTTGGAGGTTTTGCAAGGCGTGTAAAAGATCTTGATGATCGAGTGTCAGTGGAGTAAGGACCTCGGCGCTGCGGGCAAACGCAATCAATCCTAGCAAATCTTGCGGCCTTTTTTTGACGAAGGCTTGGGATTGGATTTTGAGTTGATCGATGCGACTTTTTCCTCCCCGCCCCTTTGCTGTCATCGAACCCGAACGGTCGAGAATCAAACAAAGGGCGATCCCTTTGGTAGGAGGTGGAGTGTACGTTTCAGAAGACAAAAGGGTCTCCCATCGGGGATCAAGAGCGGCGAGAGCTCCCAAGCCTAAAGAGGCGATAAAAAAAGCTTGAGGAAGAAAAGACCAACGACTTTTCCACGTAGGGGTAAAGAGGGGTGTGGAAGGGACCCAAAGAAAAGGGGCCGGCGGACGATGGGATTTGAGCAGATAGGCGAAGACGGCCGCAGCAGCCACAAGGGCTAAAACGGTCCAGTCTAGACCGATCATGGGAGCCATTTCTCGGTTAACCGATCCAGGTCGTCTAATGAATAGTAATGTAGGGTGAGAGTGCCCCCTTCGCCCTTTGTTTCCAAACGGACTTTGGTGCCTAAAGCCCGTTCAAGGCCTCGTTCAAAAGCGACAAGATCGGGGTCACGTGGATCGAGACGGACTTGTTGTTTATCCTGATGTTTGAGGGAGAGTTTAAACGCCTGTTCCTCGGTTTGGCGCACGGAGAGGTGCTCAGAGAGAATTTTTTCGTGTAACAGAAACTGCAAAGAGAGATCTTCGACAGTGAGGATCGCTTTCGCATGCCCCATCGTGATTAAATGTTGCCTAACGCTTTGTTGAATATCGACGGGCAAGGTGAGAAGGCGCAGGTAGTTGGCAACGGTGGACCGTTTTTTCCCCACCCGTTTCGCTAATTCCGCTTGGTCCAGTTTAAAATCGTCAAGCAGTCGTTTTAAAGCGGCCGCGATTTCGATGGGATTAAGATCGACCCGTTGTAAATTTTCAATGAGCGCCGCTTCAGCTGACATCCCGTCGTTACAGGCCTTAATTACCACGGGAATTTTGTCCAAACCGGCCATTTTAGCCGCCCGGCAGCGCCTTTCTCCAGCTATTAATTCATACCCTTCTTCGAGAGGCCGCACAGTGGGTGGGTGGATGATCCCTACCGCCCGAATGGAGGCGGCTAGCTCTTCGAGCTCTTCCGGGGCAAATTGGCGGCGGGGTTGAAACGGATTCAGTTGAATCGCCGCTAAAGGGATGAATAATTGTTCCATCTTCTCAAAAATCCACGTGTATCGATATCATGTTATCTTTGTACGTCAAAAATGAGAAAGTAGACAATGAACAAAAAGTTTGCGAAGAGTGAAGAGATGTTAAATGAAGACCATCCGTTTGCCGAATGGATTGCGGCCAATAAGCAGATCCTGGGCTATGTCGCCGTAGGACTTGTCTCCTTGCTTATCCTGGGCACCTGGTGGAGCTCCGGCACGGCCACTAAAAACGCGGCTGACTTTTCTCAAGCAGCCTTTGATCGTACTAAAATCGATCAGCCGACAGCGCAAGCCCATCTCGAAACGATCTTGCAAAGACAGCCTACCCTTCAAGCCAGATATGAGGCACCTCTTGCACAAGCTCTTCTAATTGAAGGACAAGTATCAGCTGCACTTCCTTTTGCAGAGCGGACATTACAACGTGTGGCGTCTGAACCGACAGAGGCTTATCAACAATTTGCACGTACGTCCCTTCTCATCGCGCAAAAAGAATATGCGCAAGCGCTGGAACAAGCCTTGGCTTTGCAAAGTGCAGAGTGGAATTATGGAATGGCGTTAGCAGGTCTTAATCAGTTAAGAATTGGGATGTTACATCGTGAGCTAGAACATCCAAAAGAGGCCGCTGCGGCTTTTGCCGCCTTTGATAAATTGGAATCGCTCCGTCCCCCTCTTGGATCTGATCCTGAACAGATACAGGCCGTTAAGCATCATGCGGATCAAAACGAGCTGACGCTCCAAGATTTTCTCAAATAGATAAAATCCGGGATTATTGCGCCCTTTTTCTCGCATCCCTGCCATTAAATCTGGATATAAATTTTTTTTTAAAGTTAAAGAAGAGATAGAGTCAAATTTTTTATTTGTTTTACTTAAACAGCTGGCCTTGTTAGACTCGGCACTTATTGTATTAAAAAAACATTATGGCAAAAGCGCAAAAAGCTCTGATCATTGTAGAATCTCCGACTAAAATAAAAACGCTCCGCAAGATCCTGGGCGCAAATTTTAGTTTTGAGTCGTCGGTGGGTCACATACGCGATTTGCCTGAAAAAGAGTTCGGGATCGATCTCGACCATGACTTTGAGCCCACCTATGTTACCATGCCTGATAAGCAGCATGTCATCGCGAAATTAAAAAAAGCCGCCTCCGAGGCGGATATTGTGTACCTCGCTCCCGACCCTGACCGAGAAGGAGAGGCGATCGCTTGGCACATTCAACAGATTCTCCCCGCCAAAACAAAAACCTTACGGGTGACCTTTAATGCGATTACCCGCGATGCCGTGACGCACGCCTTAGAAACCCCACGTGAAATCGATGAATCGATGGTAAATGCGCAGCAGGCGAGACGTTTGTTGGATCGTATTGTCGGATACAAGATTTCTCCCATCCTCAATCGGCGTATCCAAAGAGGACGGGAAGGATTTGTATCGGCAGGCCGCGTTCAATCAGTGGCCTTGAAATTAGTGGTGGACCGCGAAAAAGAGATCCAGGCTTTCAAACCGGTGGAATACTGGAATTTGGGTGCCATTTTTAAAGCGGGAGATTTTGAAAAAACATTCCGTGCCTATCTCTACTCTTTCAAGGGACAGCGGATAGAAAAAGAGGCCCTAGAAGGGAAAGATTATTTTCTCGTTCCTGATAAAACGACTGCCGATGCTCTCTTAGCCCGTCTTCAAAAAGGCCCTTACCGTGTCGAAACAGTAGAGAAAAAAGAAAAGCGAAGAAATCCGGTTGCTCCCTTTATCACCTCGACACTTCAACAGGAAGCGAGCCGTCACTATAATTTTTCTTCCACACGCACGATGAGTATTGCCCAAAGTCTCTATGAAGGGGTGGAATTGGGACATGATGGAATTGAAGGCTTGATCACCTATATGCGTACCGACTCAGTACGGGTGGTTCCGGAAGCGATCCAAGAAGCGCGACGTTTTATCACAAAGACGTATGGAGAGAATTATATTCCCTCGACGCTGAAAGTGTATGAGACGCAAAAATCGGCGCAGGATGCACACGAAGCCATTCGTCCTTCGAGTTTGATCCACACTCCTGAATCGATTCAACCTTATGTCACACGTGAACAGTTTCTCCTCTATCAATTGATTTGGCGCCGCTTTCTGGCCTCCCAAATGTTACCGGCCATTTACGATACGGTCACGGCCGATATTTCAGCAGGTCCCGATTTACTTTTACGGGCCACCGGTTCTCAGATCAAATTTTCCGGCTTTTTGGCCGTGTACGAAGAGAAACACGATGAAGAGGATAAAGATGATGAGAATCGTGTATTGCCACCCCTAGAAGAGAAGCAGCTCCTCGACTTGCAAGAATTGACGTCTGAACAAGCCTTTACCCGTGCTCCTGCTCGATTTACGGAAGCTTCTCTGATCAAAGAACTCGAAAAATCGGGTATTGGTCGTCCTTCGACTTACACCTCGATCATGAATAAGATTCAGAGTCGTGACTACACGATTAAAGAGGGGGGGCGTTTAAAGCCCACCGAACTCGGATTTGTCATTGCGGCTCTTTTGGAAGCAAATTTTGCGCCTATCATGAACATTGGTTTCACGGCCGAAATGGAAGATGATTTGGAAAAAATTGCCGAAGGACAAGAGAACTGGAAACAACTTCTTGCCGATTTTTGGCAGATGTTTAAACCGATTGTCGAAACAGCCGAAAAAGAAGGGTATGTTCCTAAACTTCCCACCGATATCGATTGCCCCACGTGTGGAGCGAAGCTGCAAAAAATCTGGTTTAAGAATAAATATTTCTACGGCTGCACCCGTTATCCTGATTGTACGTATTCGGCCCAAATCGAAGAGATCACTTTCAATAAAGACGATTACGCGGCCAATTTCAAATGGGATCAAAAATGTCCCCAATGTGAAAGCGAAATGAAAGTGCGTCATGGCCGTTTTGGGAGTTTTCTAGGATGTACACGCTATCCGGATTGTAAAGGGATCATCAACATTCCAAAAAAAGGGGAGCTCGTCATCGCTCCCGAAGAGATGCCTCACTGTCCCGCGATTGATTGCCCCGGTAAAATAGTGGCGCGTAAATCTCGTTTTGGCAAAACCTTTTATTCATGTTCTACCTATCCCGAATGCGATGTGATTGTCAATCAAATCGACCAATTGGCGGAAAAGTATCCCCACCATCCCCGCACGCCTTACCTGAAGGTCGCTAAAAAAGGAAAAGGGAGAAAGGGAGCGGTAAAAGCGGAGAAAACGTCTGCGGTTAAAAAGACATCCGCGAAAAAAACCTCTACAAAAGAGACGAAAAAAGAAGCTCCCAAAAAAGCGAAGAGCTCCACAGGTGCGAAGCAACCCGCCCAAAAACTCTCCCCTTCTTTAGCCGAAATTGTAGGCACCGATTCTCTCTCGCGGCCTCAAGTGGTCAAAAAACTGTGGGAATACATCCGGGAACATGATTTGCAAAATCCAGAAAATAAGCAGATGATCAATTCCGATAAAAAACTAGCGGCTCTCTTCGGTACATCCGAGCCTGTGAGCATGTTCAAGATGAATGCTCTGTTGAAACCCCATTTCTTGCATTCGATCTAGCTCCCCCTGCAAATTGAAGATACGATGTGTATGTTAGGGGCATTTTTCCCCCTCACACTAGCGTTTTGCGGGATTTCAAAGCTCCACTTTCACAGATTTAAGGGACAGTATGTGTTTTCAGGGCAATTTCTTTCCGTACATCGTCCCATAAGTTTTGCGGGATTTCAGCACCTAAAACGGTCACCACCGTGCCGCCGGTCACATGGCCACATTCCGCAGAGGTTTTGAGATTGGCTCCATTGAGATAGGCGTAGAGAAAACCGCTGGCAAAAAGATCGCCGGCTCCCGTTGTATCCACGGCCTCACGAGGGGATGTAGGGCTTAAAAATTGTCCGAGCTGAGATCCGATCCAGCACCCTTTTTCGCCCATCAAGATGACCACCACGTCACATTTTTGCCGCATCATTTCACAGGCTTTTTCAGCTCCCAAACCTGTCAGAGCTTTCGCTTCATCTTCATTGGCAAACACGATATGGATTTGAGGGAGCAAACGGAAAATTTCCTCTTGGAATTTGTCTACTAATTCATAACTCGAAAGATCGATCGAGGAAGTGATGCCCAATGCTTTACACTGTTTTAAAGCTTCTTGAACCAAGTTAGGATTGTACAAATCGTATCCATCCATCCGGAGATGTTTGATGTTGTGAAAATGGTGACGCTGTAGATCTTCACCTGTCATCAAGGTGCCAGCCCCTGGATAGCAACGCATAGTGCGCTCCCCATCGGGTGTGACCAAACTGATCACGTGGGAGGTGTTATCGGCTGTTGAGACAAGCAGACGCGATTCAATGCCGAGTTCCGCCATCGATTGACGCAAGTAGTGGGCGGCTTCATCATTGCCTACCATTCCGATAAAGGCACACGGGCTCTTTAAACATGCTAATCCACGGATGGTATTGGAACAACTGCCTCCTGGTCGCATATAACGTCTTTCCGCGGGAATCTGGCGCAAAATGGTCTCAAATTCCTCTTTTGTTAACCACCGGCTTCCCCCTTTTTCTAATTTTAAGGCTTCAAATTCCTCAAAGCTGACGGGAATGACCACATCCACAATGGGAGCTCCAATGCCGAGTGTAGTCGCGGGCAAAGGATGGAGGATAAAACAGAAACTCATCAAAAGTGAGAAAGTTCTCATAGACAACCTTTAGTTGCTAATTTCCAAAAGAGCTTAACTTAAATGGCTTTCTCTCGCAATCATTTAGAATCGGTAAGTTGTTACGTAAAAAGATATAAAAGAAAATATGACGATTATTCGAGTTCAATCGACTGATATTTGCGCATCATGTCACGGGCATGAGCGGCGTCTTCGTAACGCATGTCTTTGGAGGCCTTCTTCATCTCTTTTTCATAGAGTTGAATACGCGAGCGGATTTCATCGCGCGTAAGATAATCGTGTTTCTCTTCGGCAGCTGTAGGAAGAGATTTTTCGGCATCGGGTGCAACGAGCAAGGAGATTTCCCGTACGACCGTTTTGGGCGTGATGCCATGTGCGGTGTTGTAAGCTTCTTGAGTGGCGCGGCGTTTTTGTGTAATCGACAGGGTATTAGAGATGGATTTCGTGATTCTGTCTGCATACATGATCACCCGTCCTTCTACATTGCGCGAAGCACGGCCACATGTTTGGATGAGGGAGGTTTCGCTGCGGAGAAAACCTTCTTTGTCTGCATCCAGAATGGCGACAAGGGAGACTTCAGGAATATCTAGTCCCTCCCTTAGGAGGTTAATGCCGACAAGCACATCAAATTCACCGACACGCAGGTCTCGGATGATTTGGATTCTCTCCACTGTGTCGATGTCGGAATGGAGATATTTGGCTTTGACCCCTAGGTCGGTTAAATATTGCGTCAACTCTTCAGAGAGACGTTTGGTGAGTGTGGTGACAAGCACGCGGCCCCCTTTCTGCGAGTGTTGTCGAATCTCATCCAGCACATCGTCTACTTGTCCTTGCGCGGGACGGATTTCGATGAGGGGATCAAGCAATCCCGTAGGACGGATGGTTTGTTCGACAATGTCTCCCCCTGCTTGCGTAATTTCCCAAGGTCCAGGTGTGGCGGAAACATAAATCACTTGGTTAAAGTGGGCGTACGACTCTTCAAATTTGAGTGGACGATTATCAAAAGCCGAAGGAAGACGAAAGCCAAAATCGACAAGGGCCTCTTTCCGTGCACGATCCCCATTATACATGGCTCTAAGCTGAGGCAGGGATTGGTGAGATTCATCGACAAAGAGCAGGTAATCGTCAGGAAAATAATCGATCAAGCAAGGAGGAGCATCGCCTGGTCGTCGACGTGAAAAATGGCGCGAGTAGTTTTCAATGCCTTTGCAAAATCCGATCTCTTTGATCATTTCCAAATCGTAAGTAGTTCGTTGATGGATACGTTGATGTTCCACATACCGTTTATTCCCCTCATAAAGGGCCATCCGTTCCCCAAGCTCGGTTTTGATCGTCTCTAACGCTTGGAGACGAACCTCTTCAGGCGTCACGTGGTGGGAGCTCGGATAGAGAGTGAATCCTTCAATACGTTGTCCGACTTTGCCGGTCAATGGGTCGATTTCACTGATCCGTTCAATGTCGTCACCAAACATTTCGACGCGATAGGCGAGATCCTCTTCGTAAGCGGGGAAAATTTCGAGCACATCTCCACGCACGCGAAAAGTAGCCCGGGCAAAATCGAGATCATTCCGTTTATATTGCATTTCGACGAGATGAAGCAAAATATCATCGCGTCGTCGGTTTTGTCCAACACTTAGTTGTAAATTCATCCCACGGTAATATTCAGGAGATCCCAAACCATAAATGCAGGAGACCGAGGCGACGATGAGTACATCGCGTCTTTCGAGAAGAGAGCGGGTCGCACTCAAGCGGAGTTTGTCGATTTTGTCGTTGATGGCAAGGTCTTTTTCAATGTAGGTGTCTGTACGGGCTATGTACGCTTCAGGTTGGTAATAGTCGTAATAAGAGACAAAATATTCGACCGCATTATGCGGAAAGAAGGCCTTGAACTCTTGGTAAAGTTGGGCCGCCAATGTTTTGTTGTGAGCGAGAACAAGAGTAGGACGTTGCACTTTGGCAACGATATTGGCCATGGTGAATGTTTTTCCCGAGCCCGTGATTCCAAGAAGCACCTGCTCTTTTTTCCCTTCCAAAACCCCTTTAGAGAGCTTTTCGATCGCTTGGGGCTGATCTCCACTGGGAGCATAAGGTGTTTCGATCCGAAAAGTCATGTGCGTGCCACTCGTGAAATTTTATTCCATGTACCGCTGATCCCCATGGCGCTTCGGACTTCTTTGAGAGTGGCTTCGGAGACCTCTTGCATTTTGAGAGTGCCTGCGTAAATGATTTTTTCCACGACGCCTTTTTCAGCCGCAAAGTGGGCCCGTTTTTCGCGTATAGGAGCGAGAAAGCGGTTTAACGCCTCTTTCAAAACAGTTTTGACTTCGATGTCGGCCACGGTGCCTTCGCGATAGCGACGCTTTAACTCGTCTAATTCACTGGGACGATCAAAAAAGGCATTGAGATAATCAAAAACAGGATTCCCTTCGACTGTGCCGGGTACATTGGCATGAATACGATGGGGGTCGGTGTACATTGTTTGCACTTTTTTCTCGACCGTTTTGGCATCATCGGACAGAAAAATACAATTGCCCGCTGATTTGGACATTTTCCCTTTTCCATCGGTACCCACAAGGTTGGGGATAGAACTCAAAAGCGCCTCTGGCAGGGGAAAAACTTCACCATAGAGCATATTAAATCGGCGCACAATATCGCGTGTCAGTTCAATATGCGCTTCATTGTCCTTACCCACAGGGACAATTTCGGCTTTAGCGATCATAATGTCTGCCGATTGAAGGACGGGATAACCGATGAGCCCAAAAGGCATCGATTCAGGTTCGATATGGGCATTACGGGCCATTTCTTTTAAACTGGGAAGTCCTGCCAACCGATTTAAGGAAACCATCATCTCAAAAAAGAGGTTGAGTTCATACACAGCGGGGACAGCGGATTGGAGGTAGATAGTGGATTTGGCAGGATCAATGCCACACGCCAAATAGTCGAGTACCATCTCGTGGATATGGGTGCGTGCTTGTAAAATATCCTCTTTACTGGGTTTGGTGGTCAGTAAATGAAGATCGGCAATAATCACAAAACATTCATATTGATCTTGCAACTTCACCCGATTGGAAAGAGATCCGATGTAGTGCCCAAGGTGAAGAAGCCCCGTCGGGCGATCTCCGGTTAAAATCCGTTTCATCCGCGTAATCCTTCTACTGCAATAATCAAGACAGATACAATCCCGGCTAGAAATAGCGCTATTTTACCACCTGGCGCTTTGAAAGTCGACCGGTGGTAGTGGCGGTATCGTCCGAATGCCACCATTAAAACGGGAATCAAACCGAGTAAAAAAACCACCCCATAGGCTCCGGCATATTCGAGAGCGCTCAAAAAAGCGCGTGGGTTCGTAAGGGCGAGCCCCAAAGGAGGGAAAAAGGTCAGGCTCAACAAAATGGCCATATTTCCCCCCTGTTTAGGGATCTTTAATCCATCGGCTAAAAAGTCCATCAAGCTTAAGGAAACGCCTAAAAAAGAGGTGACAATCGCGAAGAACGAGAAACTCTGCGCCATCCCTTGTAGAAGCGGCGAAGAGAGATAATCGGCCAACAAAGCGGCACCGTTAATTCCTTGTGCATATCCTTTTTCCAATAAAGGGATAGGAAGAATGCCCAAGGCAATCAAATTCCACAACAAATAGACCACCAAGGGAATAGTACTTCCAATCATAATCACCCGCTTCAGACGGACGGGATCCCGATGGAGATAGGTGGTGAGGCTGGGAATGATAATATGAAAACCAAATGAAGTGGCGGCAACAGAAAGAGCTCCCCAAAGAAGAGGCCACTCTTGACGTGTCAATTGGAGCGGTTCGACGTGAGGAGTGAGTAAGATTAAAAGAGCTCCGTAAGCCACTGTGAGTCCGATCATTAACAAGCGGTTAAAGCGATCCACTGTTTGTGTGCCCAACGCTAAAAAGAGCATGAAAAGAGCAATGAGAGGCAAGCTTGCCAACCATTGCGGAATGTCGAAGCCAATATGGTGTAGAAGCAATTGAATGGTCGGCGCGCTGCCGGCTAAATAGGCAGTTGTGAGGGCATAGAGAAGATAGAGATAGGCAATCCAGCTAATAAAGGCCCCCCCCTTCCCCAATGTTTTCTGCACCATGGTGACCATATTCGTCCCATTTTCCATCCAAAGATTAACTTCTAGGAAAAGAAGGGCGGTATAGGTCATGAAAATCCAGTAAAAGACAAAAAGGGCCGCACTCGGCAAAAAGCCCGCAAAACCGGTTTCAACGGGGAGGGCCAACATACCCGCTCCAATGGTCGTTCCTGTGACAAGGAGGATGCCTCCAATTTCTCGATTCATGTAAGCTCTCGTATCATTTCTAAAAGAATGACAAGGATTGCAATAGCCGCGATAGCGGCCAGTGTCCCGTCTCCTCCAGGCACCAAAATAGGCCCTTGATGTGTTTTCCGTCCGACATACACCATCGCCACTGGAATAATACCAAAAAGGGTGACGGCTCCATAAGCCCCTGCCACATTCAAGGCTGTTAAAAAGGAGGTAGGGTTGAAGGCGGCAAAAAAGAAAGGAGGTGTAACTACCAGGGTGGTAAGAAGTAAACGGCCTCCCGCATTTTTTTTAATTTTCATTCCATCCGCTAAAAAGTCGATAAAACTCATCGCGACGGCGAGAAAGGAGGTAGCGATGGCGAGAAAAGAGAAAATCAAGACGAGAGTGGATATCCAGGAGGTGCCTACACTTCCTTCAAAAAGACGGGTCACTAGGGCTCCTTCATCAACCGCATCGAGGACGCCTTCTTGAGCGGGGATGGCCCCCAAAATCAACGCTTCCCAAAGAAGATAAAAACCGAGCGGGATGAGGCTGCCAATCAAAATAGCGCGGCGTAGCTGTGTCACATTTCCTTGTAAATAGTGCGTTAAGCTTGGAATCAGGTTGTGGAATCCAAAGGAGATGAACATGACAGGCGTGATAAAAAGAGAGGCTTTCCAGTTAACGTGGGCGAGGTTTTGAGAGTCGACATGGGGAAATCCAAAGACAAGCATGAGCGCATAGGTCCCGCATAACAGAATCATTAGCGGACGGTTTAAGGGATCAATGGCACGGATACCAACGAAGAGGAAGAGGGCCAGGATCAAAGAAAAAAGAGCCCCGGCGCCCACCGAAGAGAGTCCTGAAAGGTCGGCCAGCATGGCTCCACCGGCGGCTGAATAAGCCACCATTAAGCAGTAGAAAAGATAGAGGAAAATAGCCGTAACCGCGAGTTTTCCTCCATTTCCCAGGGTCTTTTTCGCCATGGTCATGAGATTGACCCCATCATGGAACCATAGGTTGACCTCGAGCACAAGTAGACCCGTGGCCGCCATAAAAGCCCAGCTAAAAACAAATAAAAGCGCAGAGGGAAGAAAGCCCGCTTCCATGGTCAAAAGAGGGAGTCCCAGCATCCCTGCCCCGATACAACACCCGGCAATCAATAATGTGGCGCCAAGCTCCCGCCCAATTAAATAAGTTAACATGACTTCTCCTTCTGACTCTGAATTAGGCTAAAAATGAAAAACAAGGAGGGATTAATTGTGGCTGGGAAGCCACCAAAAAGAAGCGAAGCCGGACGGGGAGTGATAAATCTCCATTTTTTCTAGTCTAGTAGTTATTTTCCTTTCCAGCAATAAAAATCAAGATGTGTTATGTAAATTTTTTATGGATAAACGGATGCTTCAACAACAAACACCTCAACAAGGACAGACGCTCCGTCAAACCCAACGCTTGATGATGGCGCCCGAGATGCAGCAGGCGCTCCAGGTTTTGCAACTTCCCTTAATGGAACTGCAGCAGGCGATTGAATTGGAGGTGGAGCAAAATCCCCTCCTTGAATATGCCGAATTGGAATCCGAAAAAGAGGAAGAAGAGCAAGAGCAAGAAGACCCGGATGCGCATGAACTCAACTTGAGTGAGGATGATTTTTCGGCACTTAATCATTTAGAAGAGACGTTTGAAGACCTTTATTCGCAAAGTGAGGCTCCTACACCTCCGAGCGAACAGCAAGCCAAACTCCGCAGTTTTCTCGAAAATTCGATTCCCGAACGACTTTCTCTTTTCGAATCCCTTGTACGCCAGTCACATGATGCTTTTGATCAGCCCGAAGATCTGGCCTTGGCGGAAGTGATTATCGGATCTTTGGATGAGCGCGGTTTTTTGGAAACACCTCTTGCTGAAATTGCGGTCACCGCGCACTCGACCCTCCCAAAAGTCGAAGCCATTCTAAAAATTTTACAGCGGCTCGATCCCCCAGGCATTGCCGCCCGTTCAACACAGGAAGCCCTTCTTCTTCAATTGATTCGTCAAGGGAAGCAGGAGACGTTGGCTTTTCGCATTATTTCCGATTGTTACGACGAGTTGCTGCACAACAAAATGCCCAAAATGAAACGACGTCTTAAAGTGGAAATCGCACAGCTGCAAGAGGTCATTCATCAAGACATTCTGCCCCTTGATCTGCACCCCGGGCTCACGCTCTGTCCCGCTCCCAATCAACCTCTTATTGCCGATGTGATCATTCGACAAGACGGGGATAGTCTCATTATCGAACTACCCGATGATGCCATTCCACCTCTCCGTCTCAATCGACGTTATCTCGCTTTGATGAATCACGCCAGCATGGATGAAGAAGGAAAACAATTTTTACGTCAAAAACTGCACTCAGCGCATTGGTTCCTTCACACCATTTTGCAACGCAATACCACCCTAGAACGGATTGCCAAATACCTCTCTGAAAAACAAAACTCCTTTTTTCTCGACCCCAAAGGATTGCTTGCGCCACTCACCATGAAAGAGGTGGCTGAAGAGCTCGAACTCAATGAATCGACCATCGCGCGGGCCGTCGCCAATAAAAATGTGGAATGTCCCCGCGGCCTCCTTCCCCTCCGTGGTTTTTTTACCAATAGCTACACCTCCTCTTCTGGAGAAGAACTCTCCTCCTCTACCATCCGTGACAAGTTGATCGCACTCATCGAGAAGGAAGATAAACAACACCCCCTTTCTGACCTGGAACTGTCTCAACAAATCAAAGCACAAGGCATCCCTTGTGCCCGTCGCACCATCGCCAAATACCGTGCCTTCCTCAACGTCGGCAATGCCTACCAACGCCGCGTTTACTAAAAGCTGCCGAAGAGCTCTTGTGAAGACATTTTCTCAAGATAATGCTATTAAAAAAAAGTTTTTTACATTC
>Ga0105046_10003262_pt1 | contig 25754 bp, 19 predicted proteins | sample MAT03_FD_78385 | JGI IMG/M metagenome (GOLD analysis project Ga0105046, IMG submission 78385) | Freshwater microbial communities from Lake Fryxell liftoff mats and glacier meltwater in Antarctica - MAT-03 (megahit assembly) | ecosystem: Environmental > Aquatic > Freshwater > Ice > Liftoff...
AATCGGGATGCCCCCCGCAACAGACGCTTCAAATGCAATCGTTCGGCCAAGCTTCCGTGCCGCAGCAAACAGTTCGGGGCCGTGTTCGGCAAGCAGAGCCTTGTTCGCCGTGACAATGTCTTTGCCGGCGGCGAGCAATCGCAGCATGATGGTGCGTGCTGGTTCTAAACCGCCGACCAAGTGGGCGACGACGGAAATGCTGGGATCATCGACGACATCGTCGACGTTACCGGTGATGACACCATCGGGGAGATTGATGCCGCGATCTTTCTTCAGATCGCGTACGACTGCCTTTTCAAGCCAAAGCGTGCGGCCAGCGTGGCGAGCGGTGCGATCTCCATGATCAAGCAACAAGCGAGCGACTCCCGTCCCGACAGTTCCCATGCCAACGATTGCGACCTTAGTCTTCTGCATCATCATTTCGGATAAACGAGTATAAATGGTTCGTTCGGATGGTAACTTGCGGTCCTACGTCGCGCCTATCCATCAGGAGGCCAGTGACGCGTCGGGAAACGCGAGCCGACCGGGCCTGAAGCCCGCAATCGTTGACACTGGGAGGTGGACCGATAGAATTCGGGCTCACATTTTCCCACCGTTATTTGCTTTAATAGGTGATCCGATGAAATGCCAACATTGCGAAAAGCCGGCGACATTTCACATCACCGAGGTTCTCGGCGATAATGGACCGCAAGTCATGCACTTGTGCGAAGAACACGCGAAAGTTTTTCTGACTCAGGGAGCCTCCGCCAGCCCAACTGCGTCTGTTACCGGTGCGCTAGTAAAGCAGCTGAAGCTAGGCGCGGCATCTGCCACCGCCGAAACGGACCAAAAAGAATGTCCGGTATGCGGCATCAGTTTTTACGAGTTCCGAAATTCCGGTCGGCTAGGTTGCCCCTACGATTACACACACTTCCAAGGTGAACTCGAACCGCTGCTAACGAACATTCACGATAGCGTCGAACATGTCGGCAAACGCCCTCATCGTGTTACCGTTTCCGCAGACTCCCAGGCGGAATTGATTCAATTGCGGCGGCAAATGGAAGAAGCTGTCGAGCTTGAAGATTACGAAAAGGCATCGGAGATTCGAGATGCGATCAAAAAGCTAGAACATTCTGTCGATGGTTGATGCGGGTCACCTGATTCGGGTCAAGTGGGCGGTAATCAATGATTGCATCCCAGTAAAATCTTCGGATGGGCATTTCGCATTTGGGGCCCAACGGACACAATTCACCGACGGTTCGATCTATCGGCGGGAGTTTAAATAGCGTGCTACGGAATCAGGTCTTTGACGAGTTAGCGACAACCTGCGGCGAGTGGCTGCGCGGTAATGGTCCCGAATCCGATATCGTGATCAGCAGTCGGATTCGTTTGGCACGCAATCTTGCCGATTTTCCTTTCATTCGTCGGTGCAGCGATGAGGATCGATTGAGCATCGAGCGAACCGTTCGGGCGCGAATGGAAAAGCTCGAAGACTGGGCTGATGTTCGGTACGTCGATGTCGATGAACTGTCGGAGGTCGATCGACAATTCCTTGTTGAGCGGCAATTGATTAGCCGTGAACTTGCCGAGACGGACGGCTCGCGAGCGGTCGCGATCGATCCAAACGAGCAGTTTAGTGTGATGATCAATGAAGAGGATCACCTTCGAATTCAGGTCATGCAGAGCGGCCTTAACCTGCAAACGGCTTGGCAGAAGATCAATCAGCTAGATGATCTGTTGGAAGGCAGTATTACGTACGCATTCCATAAGCAGTTTGGTTATCTAACGGCTTGCCCAACCAACGTCGGCACTGGAGTCCGCGTCAGCGCGATGCTTCATCTACCGGCACTGTTGGCAACGCAGCAGATCGATAAAGTTTTTCGAAGCCTCCAGAAGATCAGCGTTACGGTTCGCGGATTGTTCGGCGAAGGCTCGCAAAACACAGGCGATTTTTATCAAGTCAGCAACCAGATCACCCTTGGGAAAACCGAAGATGACCTGATTCAACAAGTTTCTGAAGTGGTACCGCTGTTGATTGACTATGAACGCCGAGCGCGGCAGTTCATGGTCGAGCACAGCGAAAAATATCTCCACGATGATGTCGCCCGAGCCCTGGGAATCTTGAGCACCGCGAAAAAAATAACCAGCGAAGAAACGATGCAGTTACTGTCCAAAGTGCGGATGGGAGTCAATCTCGGACTCATCGACAACGTATCAGTGAAGACCATCAACAAGCTGTTTATCCACACCCAGCCGGCTCACCTTCAGAAGATCCGAGGCAGATTGTTAGGCGCTTCGGATCGAAACATCGAACGTGCAAGCTATCTGCAACGCCATCTTAATAGCGATGGCAAGCAAGACGCCGAATTGAACTAGAGCGGGCAAAGAGGTATCTGGGACACTTATCTTCCCGCTTGGAATGATTACTCGTCAGATGCCTGAATCATTGGCGCGATGATCGGCTCGTAATCGCAGAAGTCCGATTTGTCGAAGTACAAGTCGAGCTCCCGTGCTGCGGCTTCCTCGCCATCGGACGCATGGACAAGGTTCATTTGGCGGCTACAGCTAAAGTCACCGCGAATGGTTCCTGGCGCTGCCTTCAAACCGCTGGTTGCGCCGAGCAAATTGCGAATCACGGTAATTGCGTCTAGGCCATCAATCGCCAAAGCCACGACAGGGCTGCTCGTGATGAACGCCTCGAGGCCAGGATAGAACGGTTTGGAAACATGTTCTGCATAGTGTTTCTTGGACAGCTCCGGCGTCACCTTGATCAATTTCATAGCCACAATTCGCAGCCCTTTGGCTTCAAATCGCGAGATCATTTGACCGACGAGACGTCGCTCAACACAGTCTGGTTTGAGAAGTACAAGTGAACGTTGCATTGCCATATTTGGCTCCTAGTAGTCGTTGGCTTGGTTGAAGTCGAGGGAGAGATTATGGATGGAAGATGAAAAGCTGCAAGGATGGCGCAGCTCCGACTTTCCAAACACGGACCCTCGAGCTCATTGCCTAACGCTGCGAACTTGCTTGCGGTTTTTGAACCGGCCGCGCAACCCTTCGGTACGGCGAAAGATTGTTTCGCGAATTCAGGTAGCTACCAAGATCCGAATCCGATGGTGACTCGGGCTGGTCTGGAAGCAAGTCGTCATCGGCGTCATTCAGAATGGGTGCTTTGCGAGCCGGTTTCGGCGTCGGCAGCGATTCAATAGGAGTAGCTTTGTTCAAGCGGGCTTCGACCTGCGGCTCAACGTTCATCGGAACTGGATCAGGTACAACGGTCGGCGTCAGGGTGGTTGGCGTGCCTACAACGGGGTTGCCTTTCCAAGCTTCCGGTGCCCAATCCCGGTGGCAATCGCCACCGGGACAACTTCCTTCCTGCGCAACGCTCAGTTGGTATCGAACAACTTGCTGGCGTGAAGACGCCGGCTGAAGTGAGTTCCGATGCGTATAACTCAAAGGTGGCAAATTCTCACCAACTTCATAGCAATTGTCGCCGCAAGCGTGATAGCCGTCGGACCAGCCAAATCCCCACAGACGTCCCAATCGGTCGATCGAATCACCCGCAGTCGCAGTCACGTGCCCCACCAAGGTACAGATCGCCAGCAATAACACTGTTTTCAAGTCTCGCATTTGCGATCTCTTATTCATTCCGTTGGTCAAATCAGAATCCTATGCACAACGTAATCTATCGGCATTTTCGGATGACGGTCCCCCGATCGCCTTGACCGCTTGAGCCAGCGAACCAAAATGAGCTTCTGGTCGTGACTTCTGGGTAAACTTTGGCGCATCGCGCCACTCGGTGTGTTACCATATCGAAAGTTTGAAAATGTCCGTGCGCGATCGACCAAGCCGCAACCCACTCAGACTCCCGCAATAAACTTTCCCACTTATCTATCCTGCCTCCAGGAATTCATTCATGCCGTCAATCAGTTGCGTTTTACTTAGCAGCTTTGTTTTTTCATTGCTGTCGTTGATGATGACTGCCTTAACTGCCGCTCCGACGACGTGGAGTTCGACCAAACTGCAAGGAAAATTTTACGCGGAAGGAGCGGCGTCGGGCGACATTGACGGCGATGGTAAAGTTGACTTGGTTTATGGCCCGCACTGGTACAAAGGCCCAGAGTTCACTCAATCGTTTCCGATCTATCCGGCAGCCGAGTTCGATAAGGCCGGGTACAGCGACAACTTTTTCGCTTATGTCGAGGATCTCAATAGCGACAAGCGAAACGACATCGTCGTCTTCGGTTTTCCGGGTAAGGACGCACGCGTTTATCTCAATCCTGGATCACCTGAGGCAGCGACACAGTGGAAGTCCGTCGTCATCGCAGAGCAAGTTGATAATGAATCACCGACTTTCATGGACCTGATTCCCGGTGGCCTGCCAGAAATCGTTTGTGGTCGAGGCGGTGCGTACGGTTACTACATTGCCGGCGATGACCCTTTATCACCCTGGACATGGGTGCCTGCTTCCGGCGTTGAAGTCGGCGCTAATCGTTTTTCACATGGACTTGGCGTTGGTGATGTTGACGGCGATGGCAAACAAGACATCCTTGATCGCCAATTCTGGTGGCGTCAGCCCGAAACGCCGAACGGTCAGCGGCATCCTACGTCGCTTTGGTCAATGCAAAGATGGAACGATGGTTCACTGTCAGGCGGAGCCCAGATTCTGGTGGAAGACTGTAACGGCGATGGCCTGAACGACTTGATTTCATCGATCCATGCACACGGTTTCGGCTTGGCTTGGTTTGAACAAAAAAAGTCTGCCGACGGAATGAGTTCGTTTGTTCGGCATGACATCATGGGCGAATCGTCAATCGATAATCCCTATGGAGTGACCTTTAGCCAACTCCATGCTCTCGCACTTCGTGATATCGACGGCGATGGAGTTCGCGATGTCGTCACCGGCAAGCGATTCTGGGCACACGCCGTTCGTGATCCCGGTGCCCAACAAGCACCCGTGTTGTATTGGTTCCGACGAACGATGGTTGACGGTCAAGTTCATTTTGAGCCCCATTTGGTCGATGATAAGTCCGGTGTCGGAGTCGATGTGCTGGTCACCGACCTGGATGCTGACGAGTCCGACGACATCGTCAGTAGCAGCAAGCTTGGCTTGACGATCCATCGTCAAAAGCGCGGCGATGGACCGGAGAAACTAATCCCTTGGGCTGATAAAGAATTGCTTGCCGGACTCAAGATCGGTCCCAGCCAACCGCTGGAAACCGCAGCATCGACGATGCAAGTGCCGCCAGGATTTGCGGTTGACCTGATCGCAGGCGAACCAGAATTAAAGCAACCCATTGCGATGTGCTTCGATGCACGCGGACGCATTTGGGTCGCGGAGGGACACACCTATCCGATACGTGCTCCCGAGGGCGAAGGGCGCGACCGGATCGTCATTTTCGAAGACGCCGATTCGAACGGCTCGTTCGAGAAGCAAACCGAATTCATCAGCGGTTTGAACTTGGTCAGCGGCATCGAAATCGGTTTTGGTGGCGTCTGGGTCGGAGCCGCTCCCTACTTCATGTTCATTCCTGATGCCAACGGCGACGATACGCCCGACAGCGAGCCGCAGATTCTGCTTGATGGCTGGGGATACCAAGATACTCATGAAACGCTCAATAGTTTTCGCTGGGGACCGGACGGTTGGCTTTATGGTTGCCACGGGGTTTTCACTCACTCAAAAGTCGGCAAACCAGGGACACCGGATAAGGATCGTCAACGGTTAAATGCCGCCATTTGGCGATATCATCCCGTTCGCCATGCGTTCGAGGTCTATGCCGAAGGTGGAAGCAACCCGTGGGGACTCGACTTTAACGAACGCGGTGACTGGTTTATGGAGACTTGCGTCATTCCCCACATGTTTCATGTCATTCAGGGCGCTCGTTACTACCGTCAAGCGGGACAACATTTCAATCCATACACCTACGAAGATATTCCCACTATCGCGGATCACCTTCACTACGGCGATGGACACTTCAACGAACAGGGCGGTGGCAAAGTTAACCAATGGGCAAGCATCAACAGCGACGAAACATCGATCGTTGGCGGGGGACATGCGCATTGTGGCATGACGATCTACCAGGGTGATACGTTTCCCAAGTCGTATCGCGGGGACATTTTCTTTTACAACCTTCATGGTCACCGGATGGTTCGCGATGCCGCGATTCGCGATGGTTCAGGCTATATCGCTCACCATCGACCCGATTTCGTTCGAACGCTTGACAGCACCTTTGTTGGTGTTGGCATCATGCTTGGCCCCGATGGATCGCTGTTCTTTTCGGATTGGCATGATCCTCAGACCTGTCACAAAGTGACGCCAGAAATCTGGGATCGAACGACGGGTCGAATGTTTCGCATTCGATACGGCGACATCCGAACTACCAACATCGATTTACCAAATCGATCGGATGTTGAACTTGTCACTGCGATCAGTCATGAAAATTCAATGATCGCGAGAACCGCAGCACGATTGCTTCAGGAACGCGCCGTTGCCGGCAAATTGGATGAGAATCTGGTTGACGGATTGCTGGAGGCATTGATGACGCAAGACAATTTGGCACGAAATCGACTGCGCGCGATGTGGGCACGCTGGACCTGTGGATTTCTCGACAATGTCGACTTAATGAATCTTTCACACGATTCGGATGAGGTAGTTCGCGGTTTTGCAATCCAGTTCATGGCCGAGCAACCGCATTTGCAAACTCCCGAAGGGTGGCAGTCACTTGCGGAGCTTGCCGCTACGGAATCATCGCCGGTAACAAAACGTTATATCGCCAGCGCGCTCCAGCGATGTCCACATGATTTTGGTTGGGACATTGCGCTTGAGTTGGTGAAGCATGGCCGTGATAATGACGACCGCAATTTGCCGTGGCTCTTGTGGTATGCCGTTGAGCCACTGGTCGCGAGCGACCCGACTCGTGCCATCACCGAGCTACTACCTCAAGTGAAGGTTGAACGCGTTGCAAACTTCATTCGTCGACGCGCCGCCGTGACGGATGCCGGTCGTGAAGCGATGGTCGGCAACATGTTGAAGCTAAATGAACCGACAGCGATCACTGTCGCAGCCAACCAGCTCCTCAGCGCGCTACCGCCAAACGGTGAACTGAAACTACCCAAGCCATGGGAAACTTTTCGCGACAAGGCGCTGACGCTTAAGGTCAATGCAAAACAAGACGTGGCCCTAAAGGACTCGCTTTGGAGGTTGGCCGCTCGATTAGGTGATCAATCTTCGCATCCCTATTTCCGCACGGTGGCCTCAGACTCAAAAAATTCACCCAAGGTCCGATTGGACGCGATGCGATCTTTGCAGTTTGCTCACGATTCTACGCTGGCTTCGCTCGCGGCAAGTATGCTTACCGAATCACCAATGACGGACAATTCGATGGCGGTTATCGCTGATCTTGCCGACCCATCCGTCGCCAAAAGCGTTATCGATCGCTTCGACAGGATGCAGAACCAGGCTCGTAATACCGCGATCAATTACTTGGCTTCTCGTCCTGAATCAGCAAAGCAAATGATCGCTGCGGTGGAAGCCAAGACGATTGATAAATCGTTGGTTTCGCCGGTCTTGCTTCGTCAATTGCAAACTCTTGGCGACAAAGAAATCGAAGGCGGAATTGCCCGAGTTTGGGGACGACTTGGTGAAACACCCAAGGACCTTGCCGAGCAAACGAAGCATTGGCAACAGCAGTTAACGAGCGAAAGACTTGCTAAAGCAGACTACGAAAAGGGTCGCGAAGTATTCAAACAGGTTTGTGGCGCGTGTCATAAACTTAATGGCGAAGGTTATGCGATCGGTCCCGATTTGACCGGTTCAAATCGCGGCAATTTGGATTACTTGCTCGAAAACGTTCTTGCACCCAATGCCGTCATCGGAGCTGCGTATCAGCTGAATGTTTTCGCAATGGCCGACGGCCGAATCGTCAGCGGATTGGTTAGGCAACAAGACGACGATGCGGTGCAACTTGTCATGGCCGGCGGTACTGAACTGACGCTCAGCCGTGATGACATCGACTCACATAAGATTTCGGACCAGTCGATGATGCCGACCGGTTTGTTTGAGAAGCTATCGCCGTCAGACATTGCTGACTTGATCGCGTTCCTCAAAAAATAGCCCAGCATTTTTCGATAGAGTTTGCTTTTCCACCTCCTTTCCCACCGAGTTTTTCTCATGATCCGACTGTTGTCTCGTTCCGCGTTTCTATTGGCGATTGGCGTTGTCTGCCAACCCGCGACGGCTGACGTATCGCTGCCGAACGTCTTTGGAAATTCAATGGTTCTCCAGCGCGACCACCAAAACGCCGTTTGGGGCAAAGCCGCCCCCGGTGAGGTGGTGAGCGTTGCGATCGATTCCCAAATGCATACCGCAACCGCTGACGACAAAGGCGATTGGAAAGTAACACTTAAACCAATGCGGATCGGCGAGCCCAAAGAGCTTGTCGTTAAAGGCAAGAACGAAATCCGCTTGACCGATGTGCTGGTCGGTGAGGTTTGGATTTGTTCGGGACAATCGAATATGCAGTGGACGGTAAGCAACTCGAACGATTTTGCTCTGGAAGCAGCAGCCGCAAACTTTCCGGAAATTCGCATGATCAATTTCCCACAGGTTGGCGTTCAAGAACCCGTGTGGTCCCACGACAGCCGCACTTGGATGGTCTGCAGCCCAGAAACGGTCGGAAGTTTTTCTGCCGTTGGTTATTTTTTCGCGCGCCAGTTACATCAAACTTTAGGAATTCCCATTGGGATGATCAACAACGCTTGGGGCGGATCGGCCTGTGAAGCTTGGATCAATCGCGATCTCCTGCAGAAGGACCCTCAATACGCACCGATGATGGAACGTTGGTCGAAGAACGAGACTCGCTTAGGAGAATTATCGGCACTGAGCCAAGTTGATGACAAACAAAAAGCTGAGCTGGAGAATTTGAAGAAGCAAATGTCGGGCAATCATCGGCCCGCGAACATCTACAACGGTGTCCTGAAATCCCACATTGGCTATGGAATCCGCGGCGCGATTTGGTACCAGGGCGAAAGTAACGCTGGTCGAGCGTATCAGTATCGCGAGCTGTTTCCGTTGATGATTTCGTCCTGGCGTGACGAATGGGGCCAGGGGAAGTTTCCTTTCTATTGGGTCCAATTGGCCGACTATCTGGCCGAAAAACCTGAACCGGCCGATAGCGCTTGGGCCGAGCTTCGCGAAGCGCAAACAATGACAATGGCCGCGTTACCGCACACGGGCCAAGCGGTGATCATTGACATTGGTGAAGGCAAAGACATTCACCCACGCAACAAATTGGATGTCGGCAAACGATTGGCCCGATGGGCCCTAGCCAACGAGTACGGTGTCAAAATCCCGTTCCGTAGCCCCGAATATAAGTCGATGGAAGTTGTCGATGGCAAAGCAGTGCTGAGCTTCGACCATGTCGGCGGCGGTTGGCGACCATTCGATGTTGCGGACCCAATCGGTTTTGCAATCGCCGGAGAAGACATGAAGTTCGTCATGGCGAAAGCCAAGTTGCTAAAGGATGGTCGAATCGAAGTTTCGGCTGAGTCGATTAACAATCCGGTATCCGTGCGTTACGGCTGGGCAGACAACCCGGTCTGCAACCTTTTCAGTGTGACGGATTTGCCGCTGACACCGTTTCGTACGGACGACTGGCCGGGCGTGACGGCGACCGTAAAGTAAACAGTTTTCAGCGATTTTAAAGTCACTCTCCCGCTTGCGGGAGGGTGAGATTATTCCCGCGATGCGGGAGTGATATCCATGGTCACATCTTCCGTCCCTCGTTTCACTACAATTTTGACGGTCTGGCCAATCTTCAACGCTTCGATGGCATAGGTGTAATCATAGATGTTCTCGATCTTGCGTCCTGCGAGTTCGGTGATCACATCTCCGCCTTTAACGCCGGCCTTCGCGGCTGGCCCATCTCCGGCTACGCCCGATAACTTCAGACCTTTGATGTCACCGGCGACGTAATCAGGAATCGTTCCGAGATAAGCCGTCAAGTTTGCTCGCGGCGTCTCAGACTCTTGTGGTCCTTCCTCAAGCTTAAACACCGGTGGCGAATCTGCGGTCATCAATCCCCGCGTGATCAACCCGAAAAGGTTGGCGATCTTCGAGGCACCTTCGTAGTTCAACTTATCCGGTGTATCGCGTGGCGTATGATAGTCCTCATGCGCTCCGGTAAACGCAGACAAAATCGGAACACTCCGCGACACAAGGGCGGCGGCATCCGTGGGCAGTCGAGTGGAGGCCTTGTCAAGCTGCAATGCCAATCCAACGGGCACGTTGCGTCGCTGTACATCTCCCTCCCAGCTTGGTGACGAGCCGATGCCTTGAATCACTAGCTTTTCGCGAAGCCGCCCGACCATGTCAAGATTCAAATAGGCTGCGATGGACGACGTGAGCGGTTCGTCCTCAGGGGCTGCCCCATGAGCGGCAAGCATTGCCGCGCGGGTTTCCGCTGCCGCTGCCGCTTCTGGATCAAGCTGTAACTTCGGGGCATCCGGATAGAGCTTAAAAAAATCCTTCACAAACGCTTGTGAGCCAAACAGTCCAAGCTCTTCACCTGACCAAGCGGCGATCAATAGGTCTCGCTTCGCATTCAACTTTCCAGAACTGGTTTCGTTCGCGATGTACTGCGCAATCTCCAGCATCGCGCCAACGCCCGAGGCGTTGTCATCTGCCCCCACGTGGATCTGTTCACGCTCATCGTCTCGTGCGAGTGAGCTGCCACCACCGCCAACGCCAAGGTGATCGATGTGTGCACCAACAATAACGACAGGTTGTTTCTTCGTTTGCTCTTGGTTCGAGCTGCGAAGGATTGCAAGCACATTGCGACCGGTACCCGTTTTGCGCTCAATATTGATAGTCGCGGAAACGCTGACGCCGGGCAACTCGTATCCCATCGCCATCTCGCCAGCATCGAGTCCGGCTTGCTCTTCGGCCAACTTCTTGCCTGCAGCGGCCATCCACGACGTGGCCGTTGCGTTATCAATCGAAATGACTGCCATGCTGACGCCCGCCTGCGACGCATCTCGATCAAACCGGATCAGTTCTTGTTTGACTTCGCTGGTGGGCCCGGCAACGAAGATGATTCCGCGAGCACCAAGATCGCGGGCAATGGTTGCTTTGCGTCGCGGCGCGCTATAACGAGCCCAGTGTTGACGAAGCTCGGGCTTGATCTCTTGTGGCAGATCACGAAGCACCATGACCCACTTATCGGCAACGTCAAGATGGACGTAGCTGTCGTACTCTGGGATCGACTCCGTTGCTGGTGTTACCAATCCGTAGCCCGCAAAAACAACCGCGCCAGATTCGAAATCGCCATTGCCTGAAAACGAAAGCGGCCGCCACTGTTGATCGAACGCTAACGTCGAATCCGTTGCCTTTTCATTAGACTTTTGCGTTATCTTGATCGAGTTGTTGGCACCAAACTCGGCACCCGCGGGAAACTCGAACGAATGAAAAAAGGTTCCATTTTCGCCTGCCGGTTCGAAACCAACACTTTCCAAGTAAGCTGCCACATAGGCAGTAGCGCGGCGTTCTCCTTCGGTTCCAGTCAATCGTCCGCCCAGCTCCGGCCGTGTCAAGTAATCAACGTGTCTTCCGATATCTGCGGGCGAAAAAGAAGGGATCGATGACTTCGCCGATTCGATCGCGGCATCACGATCTTCGGATGCGGCGACAACGATTGTGTCTGAATCGCGATCGAGCCCTAAAGCGGTTCGCGCGGCTTCATGGTTCCATTCCGCCATGTAGATTTGTGACCGCTTGCTCTCGCCGCGCGTCGAAGTCCATGAAATTGTTTTGCCATCGGGCAAGAACACAGGAAGCCCATCAAACCCGTCGGTGAATGAGGCTCGCACCGGTTCGCCCGCGCCGTCAGCTCGGACGAGATAAAGCTCAAAATTCGCAAACCCTTGTCGATTGGTGGTGAAAATCAAGTATTCACCGCTGGGATGAAAATAAGGTGCCCAGCTCATCGCCCCGATGTTCGTTAATTGCTTGCCGTCCGCTCGATTGACACCCATTGTGTGAATCTCTGCGGTCGCACCATCTTCGCTGAACCGTCGCCAGCAAAAACGCTTTCCATCCGGTGAAAAAAACGGTCCACCATCGTAACCAAGCGTCTCGGTCAACCGAACGACGTTGCTGCCGTCGGCGTCCATCTTGTAAATGTCGGTCATGGATGCGGGGTCGATGTCGAACAACGTCTTCTCGCGTTCAGACATTGTGCGACCGTAAGCGAGTCGATTGGACGCAAACAGGATCGTCTTCCCATCGGGGCTATAAGAACCCTCTGCGTCATATCCCTCGTCATGAGTCAACCGAATCATCTCCCCCGACTTCATTGATTTGGAATAGATCTCATACTTTGGATCATAGTCCCAAGCGTATCGACGACTTTTTCCGCTCTCGCGAAACGCCAGCTCATCGCTTTGTTTTTTACTTGCTTCCGCGTCTTCATGCGTGCTGGCGAAAATCACTTTGTCTCCGTCAGGGTGAATCCAAGCGCAAGTCGTTTTGCCAGTTCCGGGCGATACTTGAGTCAGATCGCCGGTATCCAGGTCCATCAGAAAAATCTGATAAAACGGGTTTGCCGGATCCCGTTCCGTTTGAAAAACCATGCTGCGCCCATCGCGGCTGAAGTAACCTTCTCCAGACCGCAGCCCATCAAAAGTAATTTGGCGAGTATTCCCGAAGAATGTCGATTCAAGCGAAGCCGCTTTGGTAGCGTCGATTGTCGCAATGTCCTCGGCGCGAACCAACGTAGCGAAACCGCAGAATAGAATTGCGAATTGAAAAACAAAATTTTGCATGATGATTTTGGTAAAGGGCTGTGACGGGTTTGCCTCGATTATACGCGAGCCTGCGAAAACGGAAGGAGGCGAATCATCGTTCAATCGAGCCCCCGTCCACCTCGCAACTGAATAAGATTTTCACTCCATTGGACAAACAACTCGCGTCGATCGTCTGCGTCTTCGAACGTGCGAATGGTGGTCATGTTTTGCCGAGCATCTTCGCGCACCAACCCAAAGAGATGCCTGAACTCGATTTCTTGTATGTCGGTTTCGGTTTCACCATCGTTAACGTCGCCAGCCGCTTTTACGATTGCATCGAAACGAAAGACTTGCAACCAACCAGGACGCTGCACCGCGGCAAGCCGTACATTCAGTAGTTTCGCGCTGCCACCATAGTACCCATTAGCGGAAAGGTGCCTGCGAATCGATTGCTCGAGATCGCGGTCGCCACACCAATCCGCCCATCGCTGGCGAAGGGACTCGAAAATTTTAAACATAAAAACCGTTTGTGGAAGCGATTTCGTAAAGCATCACCTATTCGGCATCGCTTACATCATCCAGGTTTGGCAAGTTTTTCTTGCCGTAGAACTTCGTAATATCAATTCCGGTTCGATTTTCTTGCTCCATCAGTTGAATGCGAGCCTCTAATCGATCCACACGTCGCAGTAGCAGCGGTACTTGCTCAAGGGTTTTATCCTGTACAAGAGGTCGCGGTACCGCGGGATATCCCAAGTGTCGCTGGAGAGCGCTGAAAAGAAACAACGGATCGCGGCCGCGCGTCGCGAAAGCAATTCGTCCTTCATGGCGACCAAACAGAAACGGCCCCTTACCCTCAAGGGATTCCCTTGCGGCAATCAATCGTTGGCGGTATTCATCACTGTGCATAAACAGAAAATCGGAAATGTCGACGAAGCCAATCTGAAGGCTCAGCTCCGTGATCATCTGGATCCAATCACCGTCGTAAACGGGATCGCTGGCGATCGCCTTCAATCCCGCATCATAACGCAATCGATTTCGGCAAAGGGCTTCAAATTGGAAGAAGAACAATCCTTCACGGCTGGCCTCGCTGGCACGAAAATGGGACTCGGATTGCAGGATCCGCAATGCAACTCGCATATCGAACTTGCCGGTATCACGTTCGGCTTCGGCAATTAGGTAAGTTTGAAATGGCGCGAAATAGTGTGTCAGCCTCGCCATCGCTGGCGCCATTTGGCCCGAATGCTTTAACTCAGTGAGCAAGAAACCGACCGCGATCGGCAGATTTGTGCTTGCAGACAACTCGTAGTGAACCTGCTCCAGCAGCTCCTGCATCGCCATTTGCTGGACAATACGTTCGCCAAGCAACTTAAACAAATGTTCTTGCTCGACATACTCGGCCCGTTCAAGCGCCTGAGGTGCAGGCTTGTAAGTTGGTTTCATCATGTTCGTCTCGATAAGCAATGAGCGACAAATAAGTGTCCGGTACCATTTATGCGAAGCACCCGAAGGGCCAGTTCCTGGCAAATGGTACCGGACACTTATTTGTCGCTCGATCCTAACTCAATTGTCGACTTGGCGTATAACATGACAGCTATGTCGAAAACACGCGAGAAGCCAGTCAAGTACCGAACCGCGAAAGTGGTGAAGTCTAACGACGCCGTACACGATTCGATTCGAATTCGCGGCGCGAGAGTGCATAATTTGCGTGGCGTTGATGTTGATATTCCGCATGAAAAGCTGACCGTCATCACGGGCGTTTCGGGAAGTGGAAAGAGTTCGCTTGCGTTCGACACGCTGTTTGCCGAAGGCCAGCGACAGTACATCGAGAGCTTGTCAGCCTACGCCCGCCAGTTTCTCGACCAGATTCCGCGTCCGGATGTCGATTCCGTCGACGGCCTGCAGCCAACGCTCTGCATCGACCAGAAAACCAGCTCGACGCATCCTCGGTCAACCGTTGCGACCGTCACGGAAATTCATGACTATCTGCGACTGCTTTACGCGCGGGCAGGTATCCCACACTGCACGGGTTGCGGAGAAGCGATCACGCATCAGTCCCCTGAAATGATTCTGGATTGGTTACGCTCCCTTGAACCCGAAACAAAACTCGTATTGCTCGCTCCGCTTGTCCGCGGGCGACGGGGAACTCACCGCGAAGTCTTCGAACAGATCGCCGCCAACGGTTGGCTTCGCGCTCGAGTCGATGGAGAGATTTACCCGCTCGATCAGTTGCCGGTATTGGCTCCACGCAAACTGCATACGATCGAAGCTGTGGTAGACCGTCTTGTGATCCGTGAAGGCAACGAAGATCGATTGACCGAGTCCGCGAACATGGCGATTCGCATGGGAGGCGGCGTCATGACCTCGCTCGTCATGGCACCCGGCCAAAGCGACTGGAGCGAAAAGCTACTCAGCACGTTGCACGCTTGTCCAAAATGCGGAAAGAGTTTTCAGGAACTTGAACCACGCAGCTTTAGTTTCAACAGTCCGTACGGTGCGTGTCCCGGTTGCGATGGCTTGGGGCATGTCGATCGTCACCTTTGCGGCGTGTGCAATGGAGGAAGGCTGAAGGCCGATTCGCTCGCCGTGACGCTGCTTGATTCTTCGATCGCAGAATTGTCAGCGATGTCCATTGCTGCGTTGACTGGTTACTTTGCCAACCTGGTCGATCGCTTGCCATCGATGCAACAACCCATCGGTAGGCCAATCGCGGTTGAAGTCATCAAGCGGTTGCAGTTTCTCAATCGTGTGGGCGTAGGTTACCTGTCATTGGATCGAGCCGCCGATACGCTGAGCGGCGGAGAATTGCAGCGAGTTCGACTCGCGACCAGCATCGGGTCGGGCCTTGTCGGCGTTTGTTACGTCTTAGATGAACCGTCTATCGGACTGCATCCGAGCGACAACGAACGATTGATTGAGTCAATTCGCGAGTTGCAGGCGCAAGGAAACACGATCGTGGTCGTTGAACATGACGAAGCGATGATGTGGGCTTCGGATTACTTGATCGACATGGGGCCCGGTGCAGGTTCGCGAGGCGGCGAAATCATCAGTCATGGCTCGCCCATTGAAGTCGCTTCCGATGTGGCTTCGGTGACGGGAAAGTATCTCTCGAAAACGCGGTCTGCTCCTGGCGTGATGACTCGTCGACAACCCACTCCGGACCACGCTCTGCAACTTTTGGGCGTGGCAACGCATAACCTCAAGAACGTCGATGTTTGCTTTCCGTTAGGCTTATTGATTGGCGTAACGGGTGTTTCCGGCAGTGGAAAAAGCTCGCTGATAAATGACACACTCGTCCCCGCGATCGTCAGCTCGCTTCGCGCGATGGGAAAGACCGTTTTAATCGAAGAGGATAGTTCGCGACCGGCGGCGGCGATCTATCGCGAGCTGCAAGGCATCGAGCGGATTGATAAACTGATCCCGATCGATCAATCGCCGATCGGCCGAGGTCCACGAAGTTGCCCGGCAACTTACTCCGGTGCATTGGACGAGATTCGCAAGATTTTCGCTGCGACACGCGAAGCCAAGCAACGCGGCTTTAAAAGCAATCGCTTTAGCTTCAACGCGGCCGATGGACGCTGCGACGTTTGTAAGGGCCAGGGCGCTGAGCGAATCGAAATGAACTTTCTCAGTGACCTTCTCGTTACCTGTTCGCGTTGTGGAGGAAAGAGATTCAATCTTCAGACCCTGTTGGTTCGATTCAAGGGCAAGAGCATCGCTGACGTTCTGGACATGACCATTGACGAAGCCGCTGAGTTTTTTGAAAACTTTCCGAAAATTCATCGGCTACTTTCGTCGCTTGTCGACATCGGTCTTGGCTATGTCCACCTGGGTCAGTCAAGCACGACCTTGAGCGGCGGTGAAGCACAACGCATCAAACTTGGAACGGAACTGGCGCGCGTCCAAACGGGCAAGACGGTTTATGTTCTCGATGAACCAACCACGGGTTTGCATTTCGCGGATGTCGAGAAGTTGCTTTCAGTGCTTAAGCGGTTGGTTGATGCCGGGAACACCGTCATCGTGATCGAGCACAACGTCGATGTGATCAAAGCATGCGACTGGTTAATCGACATCGGACCCGTGGGCGGTAATCAAGGCGGCCAAATCATGGCAGAAGGAACGCCGGAGATGGTCGCGAAAAAGAAGGGCAATCTAACGGGTAAGTATTTGAACGAGTTAGTCGCTTTGAAATAACGAACCAGACTGCCCGCTTGTTACTTGGTTGTTACCGTCAACTTGTTTTGTCGATTGAAAAGGTCAGCGCTGAAAGGGTCTTCAATCGCAGGCAATCGCTTCGGTCGACTATCGCTTGTTTTGCGAAACTCTCCATCGGGATCATAAATCAGTTGCCCTTCATCATCGATCGCGAAACCGTCTGGCACATCTTCCTTGTTCACTGCTAACTCGTTAGTCTCGGCGCTAGCAACCGGAGCAACGGTCGAGTTTCCACTTGGCCATCGCGCGTATCCCGTTGGCGAGACCGGCATCGGCAAATCAGAGTGCCCGATCTCTAGCGAGCCTGGCACGAAAGGCTGCGGATAACGTCCAAGTTGCGACAACCATCCACGTAATGTGGCTTCAGCCGACTGCGCCGAACGACCAGAAATGTCGTAACGTCCTTCGGCGTGTGGCGTTAACAGATAACGTAGCAGCTCGCTTGTATTCGGATTATCAAAATCAAGATGAGGAACGGTCGCTTGCAGGTTTCTCTGCGTCATCTTTGAAGAGACTCGAACCGACACACCGAGGTGACTTAGTTGCCATTTCGTTTCGCTTCCTGTTCGATGGCAACCCGCGTTACTGCACCGATTGATCAACATCGGTTGCACCCGCGTCGCGAACGAAGCGACTGCCGCGGGAGTGATTCCGCTTGGCGCATCGAATTTTTCCGCCATCGACATCGGTTCATCGGGCGCAAGGTTGACCGCTTGAACCGGCGCCGCAGACCGAGGCGATCTCGCGGATTCAATCTGACGATGAAGTCTCGGGATCGATGGATAAGAAGGATCCATTGCCTTGAGTTTATTCAGTTCCGCTTCTGCTTCGTCGATCAAGTTATTTCGCAAACACCAACCTACATCGTCGGCAAAGATCGCAGCGCTACGAAAGGAAAGCTGCCCAACGCGATGCTCATATAACTGACGCATCGAATCAGCGCTAAATGCAACTTGGTCACGTCGAATTCGCATTTGCGTGCCATCGTCGCGTACCAAAATGACAAGATTGCCTTGAACCTGGGGTATTCCTCGCAAGACATTCCCGTTCGTCAGCAGAACCAGCGGCACATCTCCCTCGGCGCGGACTTCGATTGCCAAGCAACTGATGCAGAGCAAAAGCATCAGTGCGAAGGTGCGGAAAGGTTGCGCGATCAGTTCCATGATGAGGGTGTATCAAAACTCAACGGAGTTGGAAAAGACTGAACCAACCGCTGATTGATGAATTATTCGCGAATATCAACCTAAACCAGCCCGAGGAATAATCTTGGCTATTCGAGGACAACTTTGGTTCCAGCGGCTTCAAAGGCCAATTGAAGCGGGCACGAACCGGGTTCAACGATCGCACCGCGGCGATATCGTGCCAGGAGATTTCGAGAAATTTGCGCAAGTTCACGTCGAACTTCTCGACGTTCGCCTTTGACTCGAGCGATCTTCATGTGGTCGTACGACGTCGTCTGATGTCGCATCCAAGCGATCACCGCAGACTCCGCACGTTGTTCGATTGGAATTCGCTCAGTTCGCGCGACGGTACCGCTTCCGACAGGCGTTGCATGCAAGGTTATGACATTGGCAAGCTTTCCGGCAAGATCTGTGTGCCGAGGATCGAACGCAAGGAAGCTGATGACCGCACCTCGAAAATCTTCTACATATGCAGTCTGCTTCTTCTCACGCCGGTTAGCATCGGCTTGGCGTTTTTTCGCGTACGACTCCGTGGATCGTTCCACATCGAGCACTCCACGGGCGACGCGAATATTCTCCGCCGGAGCCCAAACGCCGCGAGAGAACTTCTTTCGCCCCTTCATTTCTTGGACGGTCCAAGTGGGTCCGGCAGCCTTGACCCGCCGCGTCAGTCCGGCGTCACCTGGCGGAAGCAACTCCCAGCCAACGGGAATCGTCAGCACAGTCCCATCGGACGTGCGGACGGAATCAGGCTTCGCTCCGGGTGAGACGACGAGTGAAAGGTCTTTGGTCATTGTTGATGAATAAAACGGTTAGTTTGTTTGGCAAGTCTACAGCGTTGGCCCGACCGTCCAAGGCACGAACTCGTTGTCTCCCATACCGAGTTTCTCACTCGCCGTTTTACGACCGCTCGCCACCTCGAGGGCAAAATCAAAGAATCGGTCTCCGGCGTCCGTCACACTTTCGCCGCTGACGATTCGGCCCGCGTCAAGATCCATATCTTCGTCCATCCGTTCAAACAAAGCCGTGTTGCTGGCAATCTTGATCGAGGGCACTGGCTTGCATCCGTAACAACTGCCTCGTCCTGTCGTGAACAAAATCAGATTCGCCCCACCGGCAACTTTACCGGTGATACTTGAAGGGTCGAATCCGGGTGAATCCATCACACCAAGCCCAGGTGTATCGATTGGTTCGGCGTAATGATAAACCGCTTCGAGTGTCGTTGAACCACTTTTTGAAACCGCGCCGAGCGATTTTTCGGTGATCGTTGTCAGTCCTCCCGCTTTATTGCCAACGGATGGATTGTTGTCCAGTCGGCTACCATACATCGCGACATGGGATTTCCACCATTCGATCCTTTCGATCAAACGCATCGCGACATGGGGACTTCGGCTGCGTCTCACAAGCAAATGCTCCGCACCGTACAACTCGGTCGTTTCGCTGAGAACAGCCTTACCTCCGCAGGCAACAGCGCGATCAGCCACGACGCCCACCGCCGGATTCGCCGTGATCCCCGAATAACCATCGGATCCACCGCATTCCAGCGCAAGGGTGAGATGCTTTGCGTCAACGGTCGTTCGCCGCGCCGAGTTCGCGGTCTCGAGCAAAGACTCGACCCATCGTTCGGCCTTCTCGATCGTGCGACGAGTTCCGCCCATCTGCTGCATCGTCATGACCGGTGTTTGACCAGGGCGAAGCAGTGGTTTGTCGTCGCGCGTCGTGATCGGAATCACACGATGGGATTCCGCCAGATAGTCGGCCGTCGTTTGTTCGCAACCCAAACCGACGACTAACGATGCACCGACGTTGGGATGACGAAGGTAACCGGCGATGGTGCGACCAAGCATCTCATGCTTCAGGCTGTCGTACTGGAGCGCGCACCCGGTCGTGTGGGTCAACGCGACGACGCCATCGACTCCTGGCCACTGCTTCATTCGGTCGGCATCGAATCGCGCGGCCACCATTCGGCAAACCGACGCGCTGCAATTGACCGTCGACATCAGAACCACATAGTTGCGGGTTCCGACACGCCCATCGGCACGAACGTATCCGTCGAACGTTCGTCGCAACGGACGAGGCGCGTCCGGTGGAAAGGTTTCATCAATCACATCTTGAACATGATGGTCATCGATCAAATTATGACTATGAACGTGCTGGCCAACTTCGATACGAACCGACGCCATGCCGATCGGTTGGCCATACTTCAGCACCGGTGAACCGGAATCCACTGGCGCGACACAAAGCTTGTGGCCAGGGGGAATCTCGTCATGACAAACGACCGCCACGCCATCGACAAGCACCTGACGTCCGGCCGCCAATCGCTCGATCGCGATCGCGACATGGTCCGACGGATGCAACCGAATGATCGACGCTGGCGACTTGGTGAGAACGTTGTTCATTAGCAAATTTAATAGCAAAGGCTTGAAATTTTAATAGAACGCAGTGCTTTTTGTCTTGTCACCTTCCGACACTTTTCACTCGCTCCTATACTTTCGCGTTCTGTTCAATCGATCGTTTCCACGAGTGATCCGCAAGACCATCGTAACTCATGAAAATTCACGAATATCAAGGCAAGCAACTGTTCCGCGAGGCCGGTGTTCCGGTTTTGCAAGGCTACGTCGCTCGCACGCCGCAGGAAGCTGCAGACGCGTTTGCCAAGCTTGGCACCCCCGTTTCGGTCGTCAAGGCCCAGATTCACGCGGGTGGTCGCGGCAAAGGAAGCATCATTGACAATCCGGCGCAGAAGGGCGTTGTCTTGGTCCGCTCAGCGGACGAAGCGAAGAAGGCTGCCGAAGGTTTACTCGGGAAAAAACTGGTCACGATTCAAACCGGTCCCGAAGGCCAAACGGTGAACCAGATTTTTGTCGAGCAGGGATGCAGGATTGCCCGCGAACTTTACCTTGGGATCCTTGTCGATCGTGCCGCCGCGATGCCGGTCTTGATGGCCAGCGTCGAGGGTGGAATGGATATCGAGAAGGTTGCCGAGGAAACTCCCGAACTGATCTTGAAAGAGCATTTCGATCCAGCGGTTGGCTTGGACGGTTATCAAGTCCGGAAGCTTTGTAAGAAGCTTGGCATTGAAGGCAAAGCCGCCAAGGCCGCTGACAGCTTCATGAAAGCAGTCTGTCGATTCTTTGTGAAGTACGACTGTTCGCTGTGCGAGATCAACCCGCTGGTGATCACTGAATTCGACGAGATGATTGCCTTGGATGCAAAAATCACGTTTGACGATAACGCCATGTTCCGTCATCAGGACTTGAAATCGCTTCGAGACTTAAATGAAGAAGAGCCGACGGAAGTTCGAGCGGCGGATTCAGGCCTCAGCTACGTGAAGCTTGAAGGCAACATCGGTTGCTTGGTCAACGGTGCTGGCCTTGCGATGTCGACGATGGACATCATCAAGTACCATGGCGGACAACCGGCAAACTTTCTCGACGTTGGCGGTGGTGCAAACACGCAGCAAGTTACGGAGGCATTCCGCATTTTGCTGTCGGACCCGAATTGCAAAGGCGTGCTCGTCAATATTTTCGGCGGAATCGCACGCTGCACCACGATCGCGACAGCGATTATCGAAGCGGGTAAAGAAGTCGGCTTCAACGTGCCACTTGTCGTCCGTCTCGAAGGCACCGAAGTTGAGCAAGGCCGAAAGATGCTTGCCGAGTGCGACATCGACATTATCAATGCTGCTGACCTGACGGACGCCGCAGAAAAAATCGTCGCGGCCGCGAAGTGGTGAGTTGCTCACCAAATTTCTGAGCGATGGTGCTTGCAGGAAATTTGATCCCTGAAAGACCGACATTTTCAAGAACTGACAAAACTTTAATTCTGCATAACTCATGTCCATTCTCGTTGACAAAAACACACGCGTTATCTGCCAAGGCATCACCGGCAATGCAGGTGCCTTCCACACCCGCGGTTGCCGTGACTATGGCACCAAGATGGTTGGCGGAGTGACGCCTGGCAAAGGCGGTCAGGATTTTGAAGGCCTTCCCGTTTTCGACACGGTCGAAGAAGCCGTCAAACAAACCGGCGCCGATGCCACGATGATTTTCGTACCGCCTCCGTTTACCGCCGACGCGATCCTTGAGGCGGTAGACGCGGGGATCAAGGTGATCTGTGCGATCACCGAAGGCGTCCCAGTCCTTGATATGGTGCGAGTCTATCGCGAAGTCAAAGCGAGCAAGTCGATCTTGATCGGACCGAATTGCCCCGGTGTGATTACTCCAGGACAATGCAAGATTGGCATCATGCCCGGTTACATCCACAACCCTGGCAAGGTCGCAATCATGAGCCGCAGTGGCACGCTGACGTACGAAGCGGTATGGCAGACAAGCAACTTGAAGCTCGGCCAAAGTACCTGTGTCGGACTCGGTGGAGACCCGATCGTTGGGACGTCCTTCATCGATTTGTTGGCGATGTTTCAAGAAGACGACCAGACGGAAGCGATCTTGATGATTGGTGAAATCGGCGGCTCGGCCGAAGAAGAAGCAGCCGCTTTCGTCAAGGCAAACGTTACCAAGCCTGTGGCCGCGTTTATCGCCGGTCGCACCGCTCCCCCAGGGAAGCGAATGGGCCATGCCGGAGCGATCATCAGTGGTGGAAAGGGCACGGCGACTGAAAAAGTTGCCGCGCTGGAGGGTGCCGGAATCGTCGTCGCGCCAAGCCCCGCAAAGATGGGCGAAGCGGTCGTCGAAGCGATGAAACGTCGATAACGTTCCCCGGATCTTGATCACAATCTTTGTTCTACTTATCTGTACGATTCAGCACCCCTTGGAGGCAACAATGGCCCGCCCTGTAACACTTTTCACTGGCCAATGGGCCGACCTTCCCATTAGCGAAATGGCTCGCCTGACCTCAGGATTTGGATACGACGGCATTGAACTTGCGTGCTGGGGCGACCATTTCGAAGTCGACAAAGCAAATTCGCAAAGTGATTACTGCAGCAAGAAGCGACAACTGCTCAACGACGTCGGACTTCAGTGCCACGCGATCAGCGCTCACCTTGTCGGCCAAGCGGTTCTCGACAACATCGACGCTCGTCATCAAGCGATTCTCCCGCCGCACGTCTGGGGCGATGGCAAGCCAGAAGGCGTCAATGTGCGAGCTGCTGAGGAACTGAAGAACACCGCGCGAGCCGCTCAAAAGTTTGGTGTCGACGTCGTCAACGGTTTCACCGGAAGCAGCATTTGGCATTTGCTCTACTCGTTCCCGCCAGTTCCTCCCAAGATGATCGACGCTGGATTTGAACTGCTTGCCCAGCGATTCAATCCCATCCTGGATGTCTTCGGCGAGTGTGGCGTTAAGTTCGCACTCGAAGTTCATCCGACTGAAATCGCATTCGATATTTACACTGCGCAGCGTGCCCTTGAGGCGCTGGATCATCGTCCCGAGTTTGGATTCAACTTCGACCCCAGCCACTTGATTTGGCAAGGGATCGATCCCGTTCAGTTCATTCGAACCTTTGCCGATCGTATCTATCACGTTCATATTAAAGACGCGATCGTAAAGCTCGATGGCAACGCGGGGATTCTTTCCAGTCATCTCAACTTTGGCGATCATCGTCGCGGCTGGGATTTCCGTAGCCCAGGTCGAGGTGGAGTGAACTTCGAAGAAATCATTCGCGCTCTCAATGACATCGGTTACGAAGGTCCGCTCTCCATCGAATGGGAAGACAGCGGGATGGATCGTCAATTCGGTGCTCGTGAGGCTTGCGAATTTACGAAGAAGCTTGACTTCTCACCAAGCGGTCGAGCGTTCGACGCCGCGTTCGAAAAAGAGGCTTGATGATTCACGTCACGATCAACGGCAAACCGGTGACGCTTGACGCTCCGATGACGATCGAGCAGATGCTGAACTCGGTTGAAGTGCCACCGAACTATTTGGCCGTCGAAGTCAACGCAGACGTCGTCCCGCGCGAATTGCACGGCGAAAAATTGGTGGGCGACGGTGACGATATCGAGGTCGTTACCTTGGTTGGTGGTGGTTAAGGATCGTTCCGTAAATTACCTACTCGATTTTCACTGACGCATCATCATCGCAAGACTCGACATGAACCCCGACCAATCGCTTATCGTCGGTGCTCATTCGCTTACTAGTCGTCTCATTGTCGGCACCGGGCGATACGAGACGATGGCACAGATGCGCGACTCGCTCGACCAATCGGGCGCTACGTGCGTGACCGTAGCCGTGCGGCGGGAACGTCTCTACAACCAAACCGGCGAGAACATTCTCGATTTCATTGATCTCGATCGTTACACGCTGCTTCCGAATACCGCTGGATGCTACACCGCAAAGGATGCTGTTCGAGCGGCAAGGCTGGGACGTGAGATTTTGCGGACGTTGAAGAATCCAGGCCAGGACTGGGTGAAGCTGGAAGTTCTTGGTGACAGCGTGACGCTGTTGCCCGATCCCGTTGAAACGCTTGAAGCCTGCCGTGAATTGGTCGCTGACGGTTTTTCGGTGCTTTGCTATACCAGCGATGATCCAGTTATCGCAAAACGCCTGAAAGCTCTCGGTGCCGCCAGCGTCATGCCTGCGGGAAGTCCGATCGGAAGTGGTCAAGGACTTTTGAACCAAAACAACTTACGAATCATCTTGGAATCCCTCAAGCGAGACGATCCGGCGTATCCCGTGATCGTCGACGCAGGTGTCGGCACGGCGAGTGATGTATCTATGGCATTCGAGTTGGGAGCGGATGGTGTGCTGCTAAACACAGCCATTGCCCACGCTCGGAATCCGGCCCTGATGGCCAGCGCGATGAAACATGCGGCGATTGCTGGACGTGAAGCTTATCTGGCCGGACGAATTCCGAAACGACTGTACGGTACCGCAAGTAGCCCGACCGAAGGTGTGATCAGCACACGACCCTACGGCAGTTCTGCATCTGCGGCTGAATAGCCGCTGTGCAACCATGGCTGAATAGCGGTGATGCGAACGCCGTTTGTTCTGACGAATTCACAGAGCTGTTTGAATTTACCCGGAAAAAATTAACTGTGAATCGGTGTCAACAAAGGGGTAAAATTTAGGGCTAGGGCGATGGTTCACTTAAAAATCATCAGCAAACGCAGGGGGAACTTCACGGATCGGATTTAAGTCAACATACGCTGCACAAGCCAACAATGACGCTTCATCAATCAAGCGATTCGCACAGTACGATCCTCCCAAGTTGCGACCACATCGGGACACCTGTGAAGGATCAGATGAAAGCGGTTTGAAAGAATCGAAAAGGCGAGCAAATCAATACCGAAGGCGGCGGCGAACTGGCGAAGATATTGTTCGATCCAAACTTTCCTGTGATCAAAATTCTTGCCGAAGACAAGATCTTTACTCATCAAGAAGCAGCGCCTTACGGTCCGATCGTAAACGTGAGCGATAGTGACGTCATTAGGATCACATACCTTAGCCCGAGCCAAGGGAAACATTTCCATACTTCTTTTGCAAATCCAACGAATAAGAAAGTGTAATATTGTTCACATATTAAAAACCGAGTGTCAATCCTCAGGCCAACAGGCTCTGTCCCCCAGTTTTAAGTGGGAGCCGAGCGGGCGGTCGGGATGCAGCGGCCTACCTGTGTCGGCGATACACCACGGCGACGCTGGCGGA
>Ga0105046_10003264_pt1 | contig 25750 bp, 16 predicted proteins | sample MAT03_FD_78385 | JGI IMG/M metagenome (GOLD analysis project Ga0105046, IMG submission 78385) | Freshwater microbial communities from Lake Fryxell liftoff mats and glacier meltwater in Antarctica - MAT-03 (megahit assembly) | ecosystem: Environmental > Aquatic > Freshwater > Ice > Liftoff...
GCAAAAGAGGATACCAATAAAAGGAATATTGCAATAAACATTGTCTGCAAATATCCTTTTGAACTACTACGGATAGCAATCTGTGGTATAAAGTTGAAGTGTTTCATATTAAATCGGTTTTAGAATTTCAAATGTTTATAAAAGAGGACAATTCCTTTTCAATACGTAAAAGAGCTGGATGGCTTTTGAGGGCTTTCGGCGAGATAGGTCTTGCTTTCTTTTGGTATATTTTCGACAGGTGTCCAGGTGTATTCTTTTTCCTGACCTGCTATCTCAAGTGTATAAAATTTTGGATTATTGCCTGTTAACCGAAAAGATTCCTGCCTGCTAAATCGGACAGTTCCCTTGTTATGCCCAAACTGGCCTTCACCAAACCATGCCTCAGCTCTTAGATCCAGCACACCAGATGTAGAAATAAAATTCGTTCCCGAAAGTTGAAATTTCCCATTGACGGCTATGTTTTTTGGCCCTCCAATAAAACTACCACCACTAAAGGTCGCATTTCCAGATATTGAAATGGCATTTGAAATTTGAATCAAAGTCCCTGAATAAGATGGACTTAGCTCTAAATCCATCACCCGGACTTCAATATCTAAGAGGCAGTTTCCATTTCCTCCATCGTCAAAAACAACCTCATCATTTACAGTTGGCACACTTGCTCCACCAGCACCTCCACAAGTTGCAGACCAGTTTGCCCGGTTGTTCCAATTGGAAGGAATGGACGAGGCCCAGTATCGGGTTGCGCCATTTGCCAGAGAGTTGAGTAAAAGAAAGCTTGTGCAAATCAGTATTAAGAAGTTTGCTGCTCTAAGATTCAAAGTTTTTGCGGAATAAGGTATTTTCATCATTTTGAAATTTATCCCATTGTGGCCTCCGCAGATTGGTTCAGGTTTAGATGAAAGATCACATCGGCGGAGAAGTCACTTTATGGTTATAACAAATGTGAACGCCTTCAGAGGAGAAATTAACAGACCTGTTTTAGTCAAATTATCTTTGTACCGTACATTGCTTTATCTTCAAAAACCCATTGAATATGAGCCTCTCCTTGCAAATCTTACAGGCTTCCGGAATTTGAAAAGAAAGTTAAGAATACTGGTAATTAGCCAATTGAAATTTATTGAATGCCTATATCATTAAGTTTTCCGGCAATAGTTTACATTCAGCCATCAAGCGGTTCTTTGACCGGAACCTGAAAACCTAAAAATGGCTTCTGACATAAGTCAGTGCTCTGTCCAGTAAAAGTCATCCTGGCAGAAGCATCAAACTGAAGGAGAACAAAATCCAAGGCTTTGATCTGTTATTGAAATGGTGATAAAATAGGAGTTGCCAATTGAGATGCCAATCAAGGACATTTCTTACCCCAAATAGTACGGATTTGTTATACCCTATCGATAAAACAATACCATATTCAAAGCAAAAGGGTAATTGCTGTGCCGGTGAAATAACTACTTGTTCTCTTTTTCCAGGAAATCAATCGTAGCTGCAAGTCCTGCTTGTCGGGCACGTAGATTGAGTTCCAATTCCAGGTTTTGCTGATCTAGAAAAGCGCTCGCCTTGTAAGCCATGGCATTCAACCAGAGGGCTTCTGATATATGGGTTTCGGCAGGATACTTTGCATGGAAGGCGGTTTGAAAAGGTTGCAAGTTCAACATCTGTTTTCTTTTGGTTTCCATTGCCTCTAAAAGTCGGTCTGTTTCTCTTTTCTTTTTTTGGCTTACAAGAAGAAGATTGGCCAATGCATCTGCTGGAAATTTTACTTCAGTTACTTCAGTTACTTCAGTTAAATTTTTAACATAGTCCACCATCCAAACCAATCGCAATAGAGCATCGGGAGAAAGGTTGCGCCGGTTTATTTCTGCCATTTTGAGCAAACCTAAATTAACGCCAAGCAAACTTGCCAGTACTTCCTGGCTAAGCCCCAAAGCCTGCCGCACAAAAAGAAAGAGATTCATAGCTTGTTACTTTTTGGTGTAAAATTAGTAAAAAGGCAACAGAGCGTGTTGCCTTTTTTTATTTTTTTGGACAATGGTAACACAGTTTGTTACTTTTTGGGGAGGATTGAGTGGAAAGGTAACGGATCATTTTTTTGACACTCTGTCTTTAGTCTTAGCATAGCGGGACTATGAATGAAGAATAAATAATAGGTACTCTGTTCCGGTCGGGTTTATATTCATCACCCCAAACCTCAGATAAATGAAGCTTACCTATCATCCCTCCATTCAATGCATTCTTTATATATTGGGACCGAGCCCCCCACTGATATTCTTTATCCTGAGTCTGGAGACTCAGGATAGTTGGTAGTTGGAAAAGCCTATTAATGATTAGGTAGATTATTAGCCAACAGGCAAGCTGAAAAAGAAAGATGCTCCCTCCCCTGGTTTGGCGGTTGCCCAAACTTTTCCCTCATGGTTTTCGATAATTCTTTTGACAATGGCAAGGCCAATGCCATGTCCTGTAAATCCTTCATGAGGATGTACTCTATGAAAGACGTCAAAAAGTTTAGTGCTGTCTTCCACATCAAACCCAGACCCATTGTCTATAACAGAATATATAATCTCAGATTCATTTTCTTGCGAGGAAATCTGAATGACTGGTTTTTCTTTCACAACAGAATATTTTAACGCATTGGAAATAAGGTTGACCCAAACTTGCCGTATGAGGCCTGGATTTCCCATGGAAGGCACAATACCCTTCATTTTGATTTCAGAATCTGGAAACTTCGTTTTTAATTCTTCTGAAACCTGAACGACCATATCGTTCATAAAAATCAACTCCTTTTCGACAGCACCAGATCTGCTAAACTTGGAAAGACTGAGCAAATCGTTGACCAACTGCCCCATGGCTAAAGTGTTTTTTGTAATTTTATCCAATAGTCTGCGCTCAGCCTCATTCAGCCTTTCTTTTAACATAAATCCAAGAAGCTCAGCTGAAGTTTGAATAACTGTTAGTGGGGTTTTGAGATCATGAGAAATCGAATATCCAAAAGATTCAAGCTCTCTGTTGGCCTTTTCGAGTTGGGCAGTCCTGTCTGCAACTTTCATTTCCAATGAGTTATTCAACTCTTTCAAAGAAGCCTCACTGGCAATAACAGCGTCAAGGTATCTTATCCTTTGTTTTTCCACCCGCCGTTTGTTGATGGCATTGAGCACAGATTGGGGCAAACGTTGAAGCCGGTCTTTAAAAATATAGTCATAAGCACCTGCCCGCATGGAATTAATTGCAAAATCTTCTGATAATGTGGCAGTTACTAAAATGAAGGGAATTTGTGGATATGATTTTTGAACCATCTCCAAGGCATCTACCGAATTAAAGGAAGGGAGCGAATGGTCAGAAAGGATGATATCTGGTGCAAAGTTGTTGAGGGCCGTTTCGAAATCTGCCTTATTGTCAACCACAATAATTTCACACTTTATCCTTCCTTTCTTCAATTCATGAGCTATCAAGGCAGCATCTGTAAGTACATCTTCGAGGTGTAGTATTTTGAGCATTGGATTTGGAATTTGCCTTTTTACGTTTGGTGCAGGATGAGCGACAGGCTGTTTTGAACTAAATAAGCAATGGGCATTAAAAAGTAACCTAAATTAATAGGTTTCTAATATAAAGATTGGCGCCAAGGTAATTTAGGTTAATGCAGAAAACATGATAGTTTTACTTTAAATAATGTAATTTTCACAAGAGGCAATTTGATAGAATTGTGCTCGATCCAGATCTTCAAAATTAAGAAAAAAGGCGTTTTTATTTTCAGGATTCCTCTTGATTCATGGGACTTCACCCAAACAATTTATGTTTTGATTTCAAATTTTTAACCCTCCGAAACTATGTTAAAATCTATCACCTCTTACCTTCTTCTTTCCAATTACTGTTTTGCGCTCAACTCAAGTGGCTGGCGGGAAGAGCGTGTTTTTCCATCCGCGGTTGCCATCACATGCAGGCAGGTATTTTACTTTTCGATGGCTTTATTTCTTTGGTTTTATCCTAAGGTTACAAGCCCAGACAATCTTTTCTACTTTTTTATTTTTGCAGGGATCCTGGCATATTCATTTCTGGTTGCCTTCAGAAAAGCTATTTTTTCCTTGTATAGAAGCCTGAATATTTTACATATTGTACAAACCAAAGCAAGTAGTTCAGGAAAAAGCTTGTTTGGTATAGTAGTTACCGGATTAGGCCTTTTGACATTTGGCATAGCTACAGCCATTAAAATAATGGAATACATCAACCAATAATCAACGGAAGTATTTTCACCAACCTGCGATGAAAAAATTACTAATCATCGAAGACAATACTGATATCAGAGAAAACACTGCTTCCATACTTGAAATGGCCGGCTACGAAGTGTTTACAGCATCAAATGGCCGAGAAGGAATTGACGAAGCCAGAAGATCCAAACCCGATCTGGTGGTTTGCGATGTGATGATGCCAGAATTGGATGGCTTCGGTGTGTTGCATATTTTTCGTAAAGATCCAAAGTATTGGGATATTCCATTCATATTTCTGACTGCTAAATCTGAAAGGGCAGATTTTAGAAAAGGAATGGACATGGGTGCTGACGATTTTGTGAGCAAACCATTTATGGCAATGGAGCTCTTGGCGTCTATTGAGTCGCGTTTGGAAAAGGTTTCTAACAATAGAGCCTGCGGCATTTTTTCACTTGAAAAAAATGACATCGAAATGAAGGAATGGGTTCAAAAACTTTTTTCCATTCCGAAAGTCAAAAGGTTTTCTGTAAAACGAAAAACCAATATCATTCAGAAAGGCAACCTTCCGCAACAACTCTTTTTGGTAGAAAGAGGCATCGTAAAAGCTTTTTCTACGCATCATTCAGGTAAGATTTTGATAAGCGATCTTTATTTTAAAGGCGATATCATTGGGCTACCAAACCTTGTTTCAAAAAGAACGTATCCCTTTTCGGCAGAATCTGTTTCAGAGGTAGAGCTGGCAGCGATTACAGTTCAGGATCTTATAGAATATTTTGGCAACCAGCCGAAGGACTTAGAAATTGTTTCACATTTTTTAGGTATTGAATTGGAAAAGAAAGAATCCCAGTTTCTTGATATGGCCTATACGCCTATGAAAGAAAGAGTTGAAAATCTGATGCAATCTTTGGAGCAAAAGCTGGAGGATATCAACATGGAAGGAATATCATCATATTTCACCAGAGAAGAACTGGCCCAAATGGTTGGTACGGCCACCGAATCATTGATCAGGGTGTTGGGAGGAAAGCAATAAAGAGGAGGCAATATCGGTAGAAAGAAAAATGCGACAACCACCAGCCTGCCTTTAGGTAGGCAATATCGGTAGACAATATCGGTAGAAAGAAATAATTTAAAATTTTGAATGTCCGCCATTGGGGACGAATATTTGCATCTACATCCAGATATACAATCATGGCCAATACCTACATACAAATCCACATTCAAGCGGTCTTTTGCGTTCAGAACAGAGTAAGTCTTATTCAACCAATCTGGAAAGACCAGCTATACAAATACATAACTGGTTTTGTTCAAAATTATGACCATAAGGTTTTGGCTATAAACGGAATGCCTGATCATGTCCATTTGTTTTTTGGATTCCGTCCTGCCCAATCGCTTGCCGACCTGATGAGATGTGAAGCATGATTCATCTAAATGGGTTAATGAAAAGAATTTGATTAGAAAAAAATTTTCCTGGGAAGCTGGGTATGGTGCGTTCTCGCACAGCAAATCGCATGTGGAACGAGTGATTCAATACATTAGAAATCAGGAAAAACATCATCAGAAAAAATCCTTTCTGAAAGAATATCAGGAAATGTTGGATGCTTTTGGTATTGATTATGAAGAACGATTTCTTTTTAAACCTATCGAACTTTAATTAATCTTTGGGTTAATTAGCTTCCAATATTTTGTGCCTAAAGGCACATTAGAAAAAGTGAGTTTTGGATTTTTACCTATATTTTGCCCCTAAAGGGACATTCTAAAATTCGCAAATTCAAATCTTTTTTTCCTTTCAAACCTCAAACCCAACTTAAATAAACAGCCTTAAAATAATTTAATTAGCGGAATCGTTTTTCGATCATTGTCCGATTTTGTCTCCAGCCAATATTTTCCTTTCGGTATTTGGGAGGCTGGAATTTCCAGGTCTCCTCCATCTACTTCCTTAGAAAACCATATTCTTCCGTTGCCATCTATCATTTGTACCCTGGAATTGGGATATAGGTTGTAAACCTTTATTTGATCCTGAATCGGATTTACAGCCCAGATTTTAGGACCTTCAGACGGAGTGTCGCATGTGGTCCAATACACTTTAGGCTTGGTGGAACCGTGGTCAAATTGGCTCAGCCGATAAATAAACTTAGAAGATTTTCGCACATGCGGTCTGTGGTGTACCACATAATTATTAATACCTCCTCTATCTCCATCAGCAGGCAACACATCTACCTGAGAAAATATTTCCCCATCATCTGAATAGCTTAGTTCATACCTTTCGGTATTAACCTCAGATGCAGTTTTCCAAATCACAGCAATATCATTTGGCACGTTGGAAGTGGTGGCCTTGAAAGAAATGAGCGAAATTGGCAAAGGATCGCTGGGGCCATCCAGTGACCCGCTCGCAATGTAAAATTCAGAAAATCCATCAATCACAAATTCTAAAAAATAACCACCCGCAGTTGGAGTTTTTTGCACCTGAGCCGCTGGCAAAAACACGCCTTTGCTTTCAAAAAAATCATTATTGGCCAAGGTGAGATCTTGTGAGGGCCCATCGTATTTGTACACGCCTAGCTCCTGAAAGGATTTCATCTTAACATCTGCAGTTATCAGTTTTTTAACCTCAGCATCGGTTATGTAAAGCCTTACCTTGACATTGGATGTTGGTTGGTTGGTTGGCTGAATTAAAAAATTTCTATCCAGATACGGCACACCAAATTGAGTTCTGATTGGGCCTTCGTTCCGTTTCATTTCTACAGAAATTTCACCCAAATCAACATTTTCAATAGAAGCCACCATATTTGGCAGCTGCCCAAAATGGATCCAGTTTTGGGCTGGAATGGCTGAGGAGGCAGCTGAAAAAAGGGAATCGCTAACAATATCAAAGGCAGGTTCGATCGAAACATCGTCAAAGCCAAAACCTTCCGCGTTTACACTTATATCAGAACTAAAACCGAACCTGAATTTGACGTTGGATTTATTTGCCAGACTCGAAATGGGAATGCGAATGCTACTTACTTCCCAATTTTTGCGAAGTCCGCTCCATTGATTAGAGCCATGATTGTACCAATTGGTTCCTTCACCCATTGCACCTATTTTTTCCCAGGTAGATCCATCCTCAGAAATTTCAAGCCAGGCATAATCATAATCCTGCTCAGTGCTGAAAATGGAGTTGATGCTGAACTGGATATCCGTTTGAATCGAATTTAAATTGAAGCAAGGCGATTCTACATAAGAAAGATCTTTGTTCGGATAAAGTGAAGACAGTCCGTTTGTCCAAATCTTTTTGCCGTTGGCGGCCGTATCTATAACGGATAAATTTTTGGATGGAGTACCCCATTGCCATGAACTGGTAGGGCTGGTTGCCCGCCAATTTCCTGCGGAGGCTTCAAAACCTTCAAAATAGGGAAAAGCAGAAATAACGGGTGCTATAAATGCGGTCTGATTGGACAGGGTATCATTGCCCGGATATGCATCAAGTGGGGCATTTACCCAAATTTTGAATTCAAGCTGGCCAAGTAAATTAGAAGGTAAATTGTTTGAAAACTCATAATCCAGGCTAGCATATCCTGCAAGCTCCGGCACAAAGGCTTCCACTGGTGCCTGTCCAGGTAGTGAGTAACCAACTTTCACATTTTGGGCGATTTGATTGGTTTGGTTTTTAATTTTTAATTTAACTTTTTGAGAAGCATTGCCTGCACAACCATTTGTTGGAGTTACTAAACTTGAAACCGCAACATCGTTTCCTTCCAGGCTCAGCACCAAATTGTCAATGGCATAGCCGCCACCATTGATCATGTTGACAGGCTTTATTCCACTTTGTGTAAATTTGATTTGGAATGAGCTACTTAAACTTTGCCCGTTTAGAAAAGGGTTGAGATTCAGTCTTTGATATTTTTTAATCTGTCCAACGGTGAAAGTTTCGGTTGAGAATCTAATAATTTCTACCCACGGTGCCTGGTCATTTGGCCTCATCCACATGCTATTCCCTGTTGTGAGCGGGCCGAATGATATACAATCAAAATCGATGTAAATTATTTCTTCGCTGGCATAATTGGCCAGATTGAGGGTGAAAACCAATTCTCCCGTAGCAGGAATATTACCATCTATTTTCCTTTTATCTAATACCAAACTTTTAAGACCAAAACTGGTGGGCATGTTAGGTGTATTTGTTTTAAATCGTCCGTTTAAAGTAGTATTAAAATCAAGGCCAAAGCCATCAGCCAACCCACTTTTGCTGGATGTTAGGCTTAATGGTTGGCCAGCAGCTCCAATATCTTCTGCTTTGTATTGCCAGGGTAAAGTAATGGCCGGATTGGCAAAAACTTCAATTTTAGTAAACAGGCTATCATTGCCTTTGTTTGCATCACCAGTGGCAGAAAGCCAGAAACGAACCGGATAAATGCCCACATTGGGCAATTGAAGACTATCGTCAAAATAAATGATCTGGCTTTGTAAAGGTTGCAAAGAAATTAGTCGATCGGTGTAAGTAATTGATCCTGGACTGGCTTCGAGAAAAATACGAACAGGAAAATCAGTTACAGCTGTGTTGCCAAAGTTTTGAATTTTCAAATCTAATTCTGCTTTCAAACCAGGATCAGAACCGGTAAGCCTTCTGCCAGATTTTGGAGATTCCAAAGATGTGATGCCAAGGTCGGAAGTCCAAAGACAGGCATTTGCGGCAGTCGTTATATTTACAGCATCAGATCGCAAACCAGGATTTTGACCCTTCCAAGGCCTTACAGAAGTGTGAATTGCCTTACCATTAACAAGTTGATTTAAGATAAATGTACCCGAACTTGTAAAACCTCTTGTTTCCCACATGCCCAATTCTCTGTTTAGTACCATTACCTCATAGCGGGTAGCTGGAGGAGAAACTGACCAGGAAAGCTTCGCTGTCTGATCACATTGCTGGGCAAATACAGTTGGTTGGATACTGGCTTCAGTTTTTACCCAATTGGAATACACATTTGATCCACCCTCTATGCCATTAAGGCGAAACCAACGATTTTGAAAATTTGTTAAAGGAACATTCCAATCCAAAGTCAAAGAATTCAAATCAGAAACAAGCGCTATCTGAGCCCAGTTCTGGCCAGAATCTGTGCTCATTTCCACTTTCATAGAACTCAGATTGAAACCAGCTTTATCCCACCAAATGGGCAAGGCAGCCCCTGCTTTTAGCTTTTGCTCATTCACAGGGTGGGTAATAACCAACTCAGGCACAACCCAATCGTAAACCAACCAATATTTTTGACTTAGCCCTGAAAGCAATTTGGCTTTTACTGTAATCTTAATGTTTTCAAATTCCGATACATCAAAAGTAACCTGCTCCATATTGTTGAGTGTGTCTTCCCTTCTGACGGCAGGCAAGCCTACGCCTGAAGGTGTAGAATTCAAAACCCATGGCAAAAACGCCTGGTTTGCAGCATTTTCTACTTTGAGATCTATGTCGTTTATCAGATCCTTCCTTGCGTCTACAGCAGCACCCGGATCGTTCCAGACCAGCATTATTTTAACACTTTTTGCATTGGCAGGAGCAAAAATATTCACTACGCTGGTTTGGTTAGAATTCATAGATCCTGACTTAAACCAGGCATTATCCAGAATCCGTTTGGCTCTTCTGGCGTTCACCCTCCCATATCCAAATTTAAAATCTACATTGGGCTGGCCCAAATCTTCTGCAGAATTGCAAAGCAATCCCTTCAAAAGTGCATTTTCAGGATTTACATTGCCATACATTTGCTTATATCGCTGAACCAATAATGCTAAAATTCCTGTGATGGCAGGGGCAGCCTGCGAGGTACCACCTTTTACGTTGTAGGAATCAAAAGGAACAGTCGAAACAATGTTGTTCCCATCAACCACAATTTCCGGTTTCACCCTGCCATCCATAGTCGGCCCACATGAGCTAAACCATGCCATTTGATCCTGACCAATCACTGCGCCAACAGTCAATATATTTTTTGAGACAGCATATCCCTCCGAAATATTGTTATACCCTGTAGGAAATCCGGCACAACCTACAGCACCTTGATTGCCAGCCGCATAAACATGCAACAAATCTGGAATCGCAACCAACTGGTTGTCTATAAAAGCGCATGTAGATGAGTATTTGCCAGCCCTGGAGCAGTTTAGGTTTATTCCATAAGAATTGTTGGTGAGCACCACATTTTGGTTTGTGCGCAGATCTACGCCACCAGCGATCACCGAGGAAGTAGTTGTGTTCAAAATCCTGGCACCAGGTGCAATCCCTTGTTTGTCAGCATACAACAATCCAGATCCGCCCACAATGCCCGTTACATGATCCTGATGGTCGGCAAAAGCTGTTATTTTATATTGAAGTAGATTTTCCTGATGAGTTTCCAGATCGGCGTGGGTTTCTACAAGGCCGCCATCTCCTATTGCAACCGTTACACCAGAACCATCGAGGCCAGAAAGGCCGCCCCCAATAGAACTTTTGATCCAGTTTGCACGGCTTTGGGGTCCGGTTACAGAATTAAAATGAATCAGTTCGCCTTCCGATTCTTCTATGCACTGGGCCCAGTTCGATTTTGAAAGGCTATCCAACTGTTCCCTTTTGGCCCGAACTTGAAACCTTGGAGTTTCTCCCTTCCAAACAACCAGCAGCTTTCCCCAGGCGGGATTCCACTGACGCTCAATCTCATTTGCTTTTACGCCAGGAAATGCCAAAACATTAAATTCCTCTACTCCATTGTATGATTTAGTGGAAACTGAATCTGAAGTTGCTCTAATTAAAATCTGATCCCTTTTAAAAGGAGAAATGGAAGTGAATCCAAATTTCTTAATCTCTGAAATCGGGAATCCTGAAGGAATAGAAGCCAATTGCCTTTTTGCGGAAAATGAGGTGCCTAACACAATTCCGGCCGCTTTTAGTTCTTTAAATTGATTTTCAGAAATAGGCTCATCATGGTGTAGGACCCAGAATTGATGGTTTCTAAAAGCAACTGCCGAATCTGTATGAATTTTTGAAATAGAATGCGGACTATAAAACCGGACCGTATTTTTACTTGGCTTTAGTTTGCCTTGAGCGAATGATGAAGTTGGCAGTATGTAGCAAATAAAAACTACCAGACTAAAGTTGAAATAGGATATAAATGATTTTTTCATTTTTATAAATTGGAGTTAGAAAACTGCTGAAAATCGCCAACGATGAGATGAGAGACTGATCATTCCTGGGAATTGAACGGTCTTAAATCGAAGACATTTCCGAATTGCAGTGGCAAAGTTGAAGCGAAAACATCCGGAACCATTTGATGTAAAGTCCCGATTAAATTAAGGTTAGATTACCTTTGATTAGCCCTAAAAAATAGATTATAAATTGTTTTGATGGAAAATCCATACAAGGCAGATACGACCGGAAACAATCGAATATAAGGCTTTCAGACTCAGGGCGCCCTTTCGATGTCCAGAACTTGCGACTATTTCTGCAAAAGCTGACAGCAGGAAAAATCCAGGAAAATGTTCATATCAAATCGGCAGGATTTTGTGATTTGCTATTTGTCATTACGGGCTATGACTATTGTCAATATGTCCGCCCAAAACAGAATAGGTACGGCAACTCTTATTACGGAATTTAATAAGTATCAGGCATACATTGGATGTTCAAAACTGCTTGGAATTCGCTATTGCAGGCAAAGAAATATTTGTTTAGAAAGGGTGGGAATACCGCCAAAGCAAATACGAATTCAACGGTGAATAAGGCATGTTGAAACGTTATCCTGGCACTGGAAGTTTGAGCAAATTCCGGAATGCTTTTTTTAATAATCCATTCACACGCAAGCACATTTTGAAACATAATGGAATTTCCGTTGGGATTAGGAGATCTACGCAATGCGCCGGGTCATGGGCAGGGTGAAATGCCAAATCTATATATGTTAAAATCTCGAACTTCAATTCCGTGCTAACTTGCAGGCCAATAAGACCTTGAATTCGAAACAACAAAGTCAAGACCAAAGTTACTGGCCAATTCAAAACTGAAACGGGTCCAGAAATCTTTGCCTTCTACCACTCGTTCTTAGTCACCCTTATCAAACAAGCTTTTCCCTAATATGAGTCCCGCCAAAAGCTCGTTTTTTGATAAGCTGAGTAGTTGCAATTTTTCATTGTGTTGCAGATTTTCTCAATCATGACATTTTGATTTCAAGAGCTAATGCTTCTTTAGATTGAAAACAATTTGTGAAGAATCGGTCTTTCTGCTGTTAAAAAATTCGTTACCAAGACCAAGTAACAAAACATGTATTTAAAAATTTACCAAAAAAATAGGCGTATTTTGGCCTTTAGATTAATGAAAGCGAAATATTATTCCAAGAAAATATTGTAAGATATATGAAAAACACATACAACACTCTTTGGCTTAAAGTCCTAATAATTTGCATTTTGACTACTCCATCTTTTGGGCAAATCAGTCTCAAATATAAACAGTTGAAAAAAGAAAGTCAGATCAGCACTAGATTTTCAGAAGCAACGAGGAGTCAAACATATTCCACAACTCCTCCTTCTTCAAATAACAGTACACAATCTTTTTTTGATGTCCGTTTTGCTTTTGATCCATTCGAAGGCAGTGGTTCGAGGCAACTTTTAGGTGTTTGCTACATAAAAGGATATTTCTACTTTTCAAGATGGGCTCCTGCAACAAACAACGATACTCTTGTTATTTTTGATTCTACGGCTACTTTTTCTACCAAGGTTAGAATCAATGGTATTGGTTCTGTTTATAGTATGACAACAGATGGCACATTTATTTATGCTGCCAATGGTACAAGAAATATCCAGGTCATCAACCCTATAACAAGAACCAGAGTACGACAGATAATTGCGCCAATTGGAGTTGGTACAGGAATTGGATGGATTACCTACAATCCTCAAGGAAACAACGGTTTAGGCAGTTTTTATTGTGGCGATTTTGATACTAATATTTTTCAACTCACAAAGCCAACTGGAACCAATGCTACACTAATTAACCCTTCTATTCCCGCAGCCAGACACGGTTTAGAAGGTATGAATGGTGTTGCATACGATCCAACTGGAGCATTCCCAAAGTTCTGGGCATTTGATTATAATCAAAGGGAAAGTAATTCTGTGGTGGTGCAGCTTTCATCAACAGGAATTCCTACTGGCATTAGAAAAGATGTAGATCTGGATGCACCATCTGGAGCGGGCGGCTCTGCTGGAGGAATTTTTGTAGCCCAAATTCCTGGATATCCTGGTAATACATTGCTCGCTTTAGTGCAAGGAGGTGGTTTGGTCGCTTATGATATAAATTCGCCTCAATTAGATGCAGGCATGGATAGTTTGTACATATCTACTAAATTGTTTGCCTGGCCTTCACGCTTTGACTATAATACTAAAATTAATGGCCGAGTAAGGTCTTTGGGCTCAACAGCACTAACGAATCTGAGGCCAAAAACCGAAATCAGAGATATCAATACAGATGATCTTATCGAGTCTTTTGAGTTCAATCCACCCTCGCTTCGACCCAACCAATCCTTTCCTTTCCAAACCGCTGCAATCAATAGAAGTCTTTATCCAAGCGGCACGCTTTGTATTGTGAATGGGATCTCTAATTTAGCAGGTGATGAATTTACATCCAACGATACTTTAGAATTTCTTTTTGAAGTAACAGACAGTACGATAGCCAGAGATTATGTGTTTCTTGAACCTTCCATTGCAGGTCGTACAGGAATTGGAAGTCCGGCAGATGATGTAAAAAGTCTTGGTGTCAGATTTTCATTGCCAGCTGATGATACACTTACCTCTGTTTCATATTATTTGAGAAGTCCTATTGAGGGTCAAAGTTCATCCGTAAGTGTCTATTCAATAAATCCCCAAGGTGTAATTTCAACAACACCCATTACCACGTCAGCAAGCTTTACCGCTACTGCTGCACATGAAACGAATGGCGTTTTTGTAACAATTCCATTGGATAGTCCTCTTTCTTTATCTTCAGGTGATTTTTTTGTAGCAGTCAATGAGCTTGGCGATTCAAGCTTAGGGCTGGGAATATCCTCATACGGATACCAAACCAAAACCTTTTATGTTAAATCTAATTCAATCACCAATGGACTTTGGGATGATTTGCAAACATTTAGTTCTGGTTTTTGGCAGGCATTAAGTATTTACCCAAATTTTGGTAAAAACTTGATTGCCAACACCAATAAATCAATTTCTCAAAGTGGTTTTAGCATTAGCCCAAATCCAAGTACAGGAAGATTTACTATTTTTATGAAGGATGGCAATTTCGCTAATGCTCAAATTGGTATAACCAACTCTCTTGGTCAAAAGATTAACCTGCCTTCCAATCTAAAGTTTGAAAATGGAAGAATGTCTTTTGATTTAAAAGGGCAGGAACCTGGTGTTTATTTTGTTTCAATTGCAAATGCAGGAAATAGAAAAACGTATCCCTTGGTTTTGACAAATTAAAAGGCAAAATCAATATTGAAAAAAGGGTTGTAGTTCTAACTGCAGCCCTTTTTTTTGCTTAATTTTTAAAACAAACTCAGTTGGAATTGCCTGAAAAATAAATGCTTATATTTTGTTCTATGCTATGAAGCACCTTTTTTCAGCTTGAAGAATCCTCCCTTGGAACCTTTGTATTTGTTTCATCCACAATATAGAGAGGCCGTTTTTTTACATTCGAGCTAATTCTACTTAGATACTCTCCGATAAAGCCCAAAGAGATCAACTGAATACCACCAAGAAAAAGGATAGAAACTATGATGGAGGCCCAGCCTGGTTCAGAGTCATGCAGAATATACTTTCCCCAAAGTGCATAAATCAAAGCGATAAATGCGACACCTGAAACCAAAAAGCCCATCAAGCTTGCAATTCTGAGCGGTGCATCAGAAAAGGATGTGATGCCATCGAGTGCAAATCGAAACATCTTACCATAGGTATAACCGGTTTTGCCTCCTTGCCTTTCGGATCGATCATATTCAACAAAAGTTTGCTTAAATCCTATCCAAGAAATCTGACCACGAAGGAACTTATTTTGCTCTGGCATTGATTTAAGAACATCTACAACTTTCCGGTCCATGATTCGGAAGTCGCCTGTGTCTAATGGAATTTCAACAGACGCAATTCTAGCTAAAAGCCGATAGAAAAGTCTGGCAGTCAATAGTTTGGCCAGGCTTTCGCCTTTTCGTTTTTTTCGTCTGGCAAATACGACATGAAAACCCTCATTCATTTTTTGATCCATTTCCAGCACCAATTCTGGCGGATCTTGTAAGTCAGCATCAATGATAACAACTCGTTTGCCCAGGCAGACGTCCAAACCTGCACAGACCGCAATTTGATGCCCAAAATTTCGGCTCAGGTTGATGAATCGTACCTTTGAATCTCGCTCTGCCAGAACTTTGACAAGGTTCATTGTCTTGTCCTTGCTTCCATCATTGATAAATATAAGTTCAAAATTTTCACTCAGTTGAGAAAACACAAGAACCAACCTATCATAGAGTTTGATTATGTTTTCTTCCTCGTTGAAAACCGGAATGATGACAGAATAATTCATGCTGAAATTTTGGAGTTATTAGGCTTCACTTTTATCGCCTACAAAGTAATCTGAACTATATCGGAACAAGACATTGAAACTGGTGAGCGAACCATAGATTCTTGTGATGTACTGCTGCATTTCTATTTTCTCACTGTCTTCCAGAACTTTATGGGCATTTATTTTTTGTTCCAAAACCCGAAGCCTGTCTCTAAGCATAACGATTTTGTGAAAAAAGCTTTCCACCGGAATCTCTTTTGGCTTTAGATTTTTATCTGCTGGTTGCAAAATCAGCATTCCTTTTTTCCATTTTTCTCCCAATAAAACAGGTTCTGAAATGTCTGAATATTCTTCAAGAACCTTTTTCAAAGTGTATCTTAAATCATAAACATCAACCTTATCTTCTTCATTCTGGTAGGATTCCAGCAAAGTCCAATCTGATTGATCTTTTGAAATTTCAACAATTCCCTTTCCAAAAAAGGAAACTTTATAAAATGAGGTAAACACTCCCGCGATTATTCCTTCGCCATATTTTTGATGTTCTATTCTACTTCCAGTTCCAAGATCCATATTTCTAAGTGTCTGCCAGTGAGCTTAATTTTGTTTTATTTCTGTGTTTTTTTCCATGAAAGGATAAGATGCAATAAGGAAACCAATTTTAAAATTTCCAATTTTTAAAATTCTCTATGTGCACCGTCATGTGAGTACCCGGATTGGAAACCAGAAATCATTAAAAGTGAATTTTCAAATTGCTTGAATGTCATTTGAAAGGTTCCGTGCTTTCTAAATCCAAAAATCAGACGCAATTTTGTATTTGAATTTATGGCAAGAGAACTACCGCCAGCGGAAGAGAAAGAGGACGAAATGTCGTTCTTAGACCATCTGGAAGCACTTAGATGGCATATTTTAAGGTCGTTGATTGCAATAATCGTTTTGATGATTGTTGCTTTTTTTTCTAAGAAAATCCTGTTTCACGACATTATATTGGGTCCAAGTCGCCCAGATTTCTGGACTTACAGAATGCTTTGTAAGCTTTCTGTTTATTTAGATCAACCATTTCTTTGTGTTCAAAAATTGTCGTTTGTGATCCAGAGTAGAACTTTGGCAGGACAATTTACAACCCATATTGGTGCAGCTTTTGTCGCCGGTATCATACTTGCTTTTCCATACATCTTTTGGGAAATATGGCGATTTGTAAAACCAGGTCTTTACCCCAAAGAAAGATCTATGACCCGAGGTGCAGTTTTTTTTGTAAGCCTTTTGTTTTTTGCGGGAATCTCTTTTGGCTATTGGATCCTTTCACCCTTGTCAATCAACTTTTTAGCCAATTATCAGATTGATGACAGCATCCAAAATGAGATCGATCTGTTGAGTTATATTGAAACCTTGATGATGATGGTGCTCGCCTGTGGCTTGATGTTTCAATTGCCAATGGTGGTTTTGGTTTTGGCCAAAGCTGGTCTTGTAAATGTTTCATTTTTAAAGAATTACCGTCGTCATGCCATTTTGGTAATTGTCATTATTTCTGCAATTCTCACCCCAAGTCCGGATATGTTTAGCCAGATTATTGTGGCATTGCCAATTTACATGTTGTATGAATTGAGCATCATCCTTGCCCATAAAGTTGAGAAAAGCGCAGCATCAAATTCAAAGTGATTTGAACCGGAATCACTTTTGTTGAAAATCATCAGACATTCCTTATGTGCTTTCTCATACGGTGTCTTTTGGATCTTCTTTTAAACAAAAAAGCCACTCTTTTCAAAGTGGCTTTTTTATGGATTGAGAAGTTGTGTTATTTAACTTCTTCGAAATTTACATCCGTAACCGGCTCTTGCTGATCTGCTGAAGATCCATTGGCCTGATCGCCACCTTGTTCATTTTGACCCGCATTGGCTGCATTGTACATTTCACCTGAAGCTGCTTCCCAAGCGGTATTCAGTTCTGTCATTCCAGCTTCAATGCCTTGCAAATCTTGCGCAGAATGGGCTGTTTTCAATTTTTCTAAAGCCACGGCAATTGCTGTTTTGTTAACTTCAGAAAGCTTTTCGCCATACTCTTTCAATTGTCTTTCTGTTTGGAAAATCAATGAATCGGCTTGATTAAGTTTTTCAACTTTTTCTTTTTCTGCCTTATCGGTTGCTTCGTTTGCTTTTGCCTCGTTTCGCATTCTTTCAATTTCTGCATCAGTCAACCCGGAAGAAGCTTCAATTCTGATTTTTTGCTCTTTTCCAGTTCCTTTATCTTTCGCAGAAACGTTCAAAATTCCGTTTGCATCAATGTCAAAAGTAACTTCTACCTGAGGAACACCTCTTGGAGCGGGCGGAATTCCATCCAAATGGAAACGACCTAAAGTTCTATTGTCCTTTGCCATTGGCCTTTCACCTTGTAGCACATGAAGTTCTACAGATGGTTGCTGGTCAGAGGCTGTGGAGAAAGTTTCTGATTTTCTGGTTGGAATGGTTGTGTTGCTTTCAATCAATTTGGTGAAAACACCGCCCATCGTTTCAATTCCAAGAGAAAGTGGGGTAACATCCAAAAGCAAAACATCTTTCACTTCACCAGTCAAAACACCGCCCTGAATGGCAGCTCCAATGGCTACAACTTCATCAGGATTTACGCCTTTTGATGGTTTTTTTCCAAAGAATTTTTCAACCTCTTCAGCAATTCTTGGGATTCTGGTTGAACCACCCACTAAAATTACTTCATTGATTTGAGAGGTGCTCATGTTCGCGTTTTTCAAAGCTCTTTTACAAGGCTCCAATGTTCTCTGAATCAAATCATCACAGATTTGTTCAAATTTTGCACGGGTTAATTTTCGAACCAGGTGTTTTGGAATTCCATTAACCGGCATGATGTAGGGCAAATTAATTTCAGTTTCAGAAGAACTTGAAAGTTCAATTTTTGCCTTTTCAGATGCTTCTTTCAACCTTTGAAGCGCCATCGGATCTTGTTTCAAGTCTATGCCTTCATCGTTTTTGAATTCAGCAGCCAGCCACTCAATGATTTTCTGGTCAAAGTCATCTCCGCCAAGATGGGTATCTCCGTCGGTAGATTTTACTTCAAAAACACCATCTCCAAGCTCAAGAATGGAAACATCAAAAGTTCCGCCACCCAGATCGAAAACGGCAATTTTCATATCCTGATGCTTCTTATCCATGCCATAGGCAAGGGCTGCAGCAGTTGGTTCGTTGATTATCCTTTTAACCTCAAGGCCAGCGATCAAACCAGCTTCTTTGGTTGCTTGTCTTTCTGCATCGTTGAAATACGCAGGAACAGTGATAACCGCTTCTGTTACAGTAGTTCCAAGATAGTCTTCAGCCGTTTGCTTCATTTTGGTCAGGATCATGGCTGAAATCTCCTGAGGTGAATATAATTTATCTCCAATTCTTACCCTTGGGGTGTCGTTAGATCCCGACTCTACTTTATAGGGCACCATCTTTATCTCCTTTGAACTCTCGCTAAAGGATCGGCCCATAAATCGTTTAATTGAGTAAATTGTATTGGTTGGGTTGGTAATGGCTTGACGCTTAGCAGGATCTCCTACTTTTCGTTCCCCATTGCCATTGTCCAGAAAAGCAACGATAGAAGGGGTTGTTCTTCTTCCCTCGCTGTTTGCAATCACTGTGGGTTCATTACCCTCCATAACGGCCACACAAGAGTTTGTGGTTCCAAGATCTATTCCTATAATTTTTCCCATGATTTATTAATTTTTCTATAAAAACTGGTTGTCAATCCAATAATCAATTGCTGTGCCATTGGATTCCAAATCTTAAAATTGAAATGATTTAAGTTGAGTGGAAATTTCAGGAAAAAACCAATGAAACTTTATAAATATCTGTAAAACAGGACATTGAATTAATTTTCCTGTCTGAAATTTGATTATCTAAAACTTGGACTGGCGTGTTTCATCGGAAATTTAGTCATAAGCCTGAAACAATGAAATGGCTTGTTGTCTTGAAATACCCAATCTTATTCATTTTAAAAATGTCAAATTGTCAGCAGCTAAGGTTTATTTGCTTTGATTAATATTGCAATCCAAAATCTGAAATTCTGAACACTGCGTTTCGATTTCGATTTTAAACTAAAAGCATAATTTAAAGCCATATGGAAGCATTAGAAAGCAAACTTGAACGTCAGCAAAGAATAAATCTTGTGTATGATGAAATGAGTAAAGTTGTTGTTGGTCAGCGGTATATGATCAATAGATTACTTATCGGTCTCTTGACTCATGGTCACATACTTTTAGAAGGTGTTCCTGGATTGGCCAAAACGCTGACAGTAAATACACTGGCAAAAGCCCTCAATCTTAATTTTCAAAGAATCCAGTTCACACCAGATCTTTTGCCCGCCGATCTGATAGGAACGATGATCTACAATCAGAAGACAGGAAGTTTTGAGGTAAAAAAGGGTCCAATTTTCGCCAATCTTGTGCTTGCAGACGAAATAAATCGTTCTCCGGCAAAAGTGCAAAGTGCATTGCTGGAATGTATGCAGGAAAAGCAGGTTACCATTGGAGAAACTACTTTCCCTTTGGATCGGCCATTCCTTGTTATGGCGACTCAAAACCCTGTTGAGCAAGAAGGTACCTATCCGCTTCCGGAAGCACAAATGGATAGGTTTATGATGAAAGTGTATATCGACTATCCTACAAAGGATGAAGAATTACAAGTGATGAGGCGAATGTCGGATATGGGCTTTCAAGAGGCCGTGAACCCGGTTTTGGACAAAGGCATGGCGGCTGCGATGACGAAAGACATCAACGAGGTTGTGATTTCTGAAATTTTAGAGAAATATATTATCGAACTTGTTTTTGCGAGCAGAAAACCAGGCGATTATGGCTTGAAAGAAGAGGGGCAATACATTCAGTTTGGGGCATCTCCGAGGGCTACCATTAGCATGCACAGAGCAGCAAGGGCCATTGCTTATTTTAATGAGCGTGATTTTGTTTTACCGGAAGACATCAAAGAAGTTGCTCCAGATGTACTCAACCACAGAATCATTTTAAACTACGAAGCGGAGGCTGATGGCGTAACTGCCCGTCAGATTGTTGATCGGATTCTGGCAAAAGTTTCCATCGGGAAATAGGAATTCGGATAAGGAAAATATAGACCAACTTAGGTCTTCATCTTCTTTTTCTTGGCCGCAGGGAAAAGTATATTGTTGAGAATCAGTCTATAACCTGGAGAATTCGGATGCAAATTCAAATCTGTCGGTTCTTCGTGCACCCTGTGTTCGTAATCTTCCGGATCGTGGCCGCCATAAAATGTCCAGGTGCCTTTTCCAACCGTACCATGAATGTATTTGGTTTCTCCAATTGATTTATTTTCACCCATTACAAGTACTTCAGATTTCACAAGTTTACTTTTAAAACCTGTAGTTTGCCCCATAAATCCTTTGATTGTTTGGGTGTGATTTTGAGTCAACATGCATGGAATGGGATCCCATTTGGCTGAAAATTGAAACAATTTAAAATAGTCATTTTGTTCTGAAAGTCCTCTTTCAAATGGCTGATTGTCAATGTTCGAATACTCATATTCAAAGGGATTCAGCGATGTTTTGAAGTTTTTAAACGCAAAACAATTGGTATAATCCAACTTGCCATTTGCTGCTGGATCTTGAGGATCTCCGTCATAAATTTCTCCACAAATATCCAAGCCATCTGCCGATAGCGCAATATCATAAGTATCTGTTGCAGAACACATGGCAAAAAGAAAGCCTCCTCCGGCAACATATTCTCTGGCCTTTTTTACAACGGCAAGTTTCATTTGAGAAACTTTTGCAAACCCATATTTCCGTGCTACAGCTTCATATTCTGACACTTGCTCTTTGTACCATGCTTCATGTCCAAAATTAGGATAGAACTTGCCATATTGGCCTGTAAAGTCTTCATGGTGAAGGTGTAACCAATCGTATTTGGCCAATAATCCATCCAGAATTTCAACATCAAAAACAACATCATATGGAATTTCCGCATAGGTGAGCACAAGGGTAACTGCATCGTCCCAGGGCTTTTTGCTTTTTGGAGAATAAACGGCAATTTTGGGAGGTTTCTGCAGATGCATAATATCCATGTTTACGTCTGCTGCCTGAATTTGTGATTGAATCTGGCCATACGCTGGATCAGAAATTACTTCATAAGTAACGCCTCTGATAACACACTCATTTTCAATTGCGGGCAAAGCCAAACAGGCAAAACTGCCGCCCCGATAATTCAGAAGCCAATCGACTTCAATGTCTTTTCCTAATGTCCAATATGCTATTCCATAGGCCTTTAGGTGATTTTTTTGAGTTTCATCCATTGGAATGAAAATCGTATTGGCTTTTGAAAGCTGTACGATAAGTCCAAAGACAAAAAGTAGGATGGCCTTCTTCATTTGATTGAATTTTAAGTTTAAGAGGAGCTTCTGAATTGAATCTGCAATTTTCACCCAATTTCTGTAACCAAAAGTTAAAAAATATCAAGATTGTTTGAAAACCATTTTCATTTGATTCTTGAAAAAACAGATCATCTCTTTACCTTTGACCAAATATGCCTTTATCTGTATGATTATCTTTTTAGTTGGCCTTCCAGGATGTGGAAAAAGCACCTTAGGAAAAAAATTTGCACACATCATTAAGCATCCATTTTACGACCTGGACCAATTGATCGAATCTGGCGAAAGCACAACCATTGCTGAGCTTTTTACCATTCATGGTGAGCAAAAGTTTAGAGAGTTGGAACAAAAATATTTGAAAGAAACAAATACATTTACAAATGCAGTTGTCGCTACAGGTGGGGGTACGCCTTGTTTTTTCAACAACATGGAACTAATTAATAGTCTGGGAATGAGTGTATTTATAGATGTTTCTCCCAAAGAAATAGCCCATCGGCTCTCGGAGAGCGGCATTTCAAAGAGACCCATGTTGAAAGGTAAAAGCAGAGAGGAAATATGCTTGACTTTGGAGCATTTACGAAACCAGAGACTGCCATTTTATGCCAAGAGTTTAATGACATTTTCAAATCCCGATATACAGTTCAATGAAATGCTACTTAAAAACTTTGTGTAGTTAAGCAGTTATTTGTTCAATGGTTGTCGGATTTGCCATTCAACAAATCAATAAGTTGTCTTCTATCAAGCCAAATTACTTTTCGGTTCTTTTCTTCAGCTTTCGGATTTTGCGCTGAGTACCCAAAAACTTGAAAGCCAACATTTTGAAGAGAGTCTATTTCGCCATCGAGAAGCTTTTCGCCAACAAAAAGATTAGAGTTTTTTCTATTAAAAAGTCGGTTTTCCATTTGCTTAATCCACAAGCGGGTATCTGTAGGGAAATAAGTTGCGCCATAAAGAATTAGCGTTGGTTTTTCAAAATTGGCATACGTGGCAAGCTTAAATAGCTGATTCATTTCAGTTCGTGTTTCAAAGTTTGAAGCCAGCCCAAAATTCAGCTTCCCACTAAAATCCATACAAGTAACCATAAAAATTCCTGCAAGAAAGACAAAGCGCTTTTGGATTGAACTGGTTGAAATCCAGCCAAAAAGACCAAACAACAAAGCCGGAAATGCATAGGCCCACTCAAAAGGAAAGAGCAGAAAGAATAATAAACTTGCTAAACCAATCCTTCTGAATTCAAACGTTCTACATATTATTCCGGAGAAAAGAAATAGATAAACTGGAATCCATATGCCAGCTTGGCGAAGTAAAAAATAGAGTCTGCCAGCATAAAAATGAATGGCACTTTCTATTGAATAAAAAGGGCTCGGATTTTTCCCGTATGCCCAAACGAGATACATGACAAAGGCAAGCGTAAGACCAATATAAAATGTGAAAGCATTTGAAATTTTGCCTTTTAGCTGAGGGAAAAGTCCAAATAAGAAAATAGGAAAGAACTCAAGCCTGGTAAAAACTGTAAGTGTCGCAAAGATCAAAGCTCTCCACTTGCTATTCGTTTTATGTACAGCTACGGTTTCCATAAAAAGTAGCCAGGCCAACATATATTCCATGGATGAACTTGCGGCCTCAGTGAATATAGGGAAGGCCATCAAGCTTAATCTAATTATAAGTACCTGAATATTAGTAAGAAAAGAAAAGTAGTGCGAAATTCGCCAAAGAAAAATACTTGCCAGCAAAAGGTTGAAAAGATTGCTCCAAAACCATTGCTGATTTGGCTGAAGGATTACAAGCAAATACTCGAACAATGGATTTCCAAAGGATCTTGCAGGATCATAAGGCAGGCCAAAAGAAAGTTTTTGGGCAGTTTGGGCCATTAGCCAGGCGTCCGTATCTTCTCCAAAACCGAGTTGGCAAAGTATATAGCACCAACAACACCAAGCCAACCAAAAGCATGAAAAGACAAAACGCTCAACTGTTAATTTGACCTTAATTTGGGACTGGATTTGCCTTTTATCCAAAGTTTTGCGCTCTAAAATGTTTGGCACCGTTTTGGCTATTCTTTTTATCAAACATATTGTTTCTAATTCATATGAATCAAAGTAAATTTTTCAATCGTATTTCTTCAATTATCCTGGTAGCTGGATTGGCTACTTCTATGTCATCTTGTGGCTACAACGATATTGTAACCAAACAAGAAGCTGTAACTGGTGCCTGGAGCCAGGTTCAAAATGTGTATCAACGTCGTTCGGATCTGATCCCAAATCTAGTAAACACGGTTAAAGGTGCTGCAAATTTTGAACAAAAAACCCTAACCGATGTGATGGAAGCAAGGGCAAAAGCAACTCAGGTCACGATAAAGGCTGATGATTTAAGTCCAGAAAAAGTGGCGAAATACCAGCAAGCGCAACAAGGACTAAGTTCGGCTTTGTCACGCTTGATGGTGGTTTCTGAAAATTATCCAAACTTGAAAGCGAACCAGAACTTTTTGGAACTTCAATCTCAATTGGAAGGAACTGAAAATCGGATTACAGTGGAGCGCATGAAGTTTAATGAAACCGTACAGGATTACAATACCTATATCCTAAAGTTTCCTACCAACATGACTGCCAAATGGTTCGACTTCACAAAGAAAGGCTATTTCGAAGCTGATCAAGCTGCGCAAAAGGCGCCTACAGTTAACTTCTAAAACAACAAGACACTCGCTTCAACGAGGGTTTTTTTTTGTGATAAGACATTTTTAATTTTTGAATTGGGTTTTGGTTTTGAACCTTTAAAGGCCAGAGTCAAAAATTTGCTTTAAATTTCAAAAACTTGCTTTTGTTTGTCTATCCGAATACAAAGGCCAGTTTTGAAATATTCAATGAAATTTGATTTTACATCATTTATGGCAATTCATCAAATTGGTTATTATCAATTTAGAATCGACTTTAGGGTGTTTGTTTCTGGATTTCAATCTAAGCTGCTTTTCCTTGTTCTCTTGTGGACAGGTGCAATTTGTTCTTTCGCTCAGCAAAATGACAGCTTGGTTTACCAGGGCATAAATCAGATCTCCATAACCAGACAAGGCCAAATATTGGCTTCAGATCCTCAGTCAAATATATTTTTATTCGATTCGACAGGCAAGCTTTTGTATCAGTTTTCACCAAGAAGGCCGGCAAAAATTCATTTGCTTGAAGGTTGGAATGGCTTGAGACCATTTGCTTTTTACCGTGATTTTCAAGAATTTGTATTGCTCGATCGTTTCCTGCTTGCCGATGGACCAACGGCACTAGACATTGAAAAATCAGGATACGCAAGGTTGGTTGCACCATCTCAAGATGGCAACATATGGATTTTGGATGAAACCACTTTTAGCCTTAGAAAAGTAAATATTCAAAGCCAGCAAACTATATTCTCCACCCCTTTAGATCTGGTGCTGAGTGCTAAAAATTACGATATTTCATTTATGAGAGAATATCAGAACCAACTGTTTCTGGTTGATAAGTTGGGCTATTCTTTGCTTTTCGATCAAATGGGAAATTTTCGAAAAAAACTCCCTTTTCAAAAGATAGATTGGATTGGTTTTCAGGGAGAAGAACTTTATGCAATTCAAAATGATACAATTCAGTTTTTCAATTTATATTCATTAAAAATCAGAAAAAGTGCTTTGCCTGAAGCAGTTAAAGGTGCAAAAAGAGTTCTGTTACTGCCAA
>Ga0105046_10003265_pt1 | contig 25749 bp, 22 predicted proteins | sample MAT03_FD_78385 | JGI IMG/M metagenome (GOLD analysis project Ga0105046, IMG submission 78385) | Freshwater microbial communities from Lake Fryxell liftoff mats and glacier meltwater in Antarctica - MAT-03 (megahit assembly) | ecosystem: Environmental > Aquatic > Freshwater > Ice > Liftoff...
TGTTTTATTGAGGTCTAATTTATTGAGGTCTAATTTATTGAGGTCTAATTTATTGAGGTCTAATTTATTGAGGTCTAATTTATTGAGGTCTAATTTATTGAGGTCTAATTTATTGAGGTCTAATGGGTCGGCAGACAGCCGTAATAGAATGACATCTGGGGTTTGCCCCATTGCATCAATTGTCGCGTCTAAACAGGTTAACGTTGCGTCTAGCTCATGCGGCGATACCTGTTCAACCTGAAGGCTCCGGCTGGCTGCGATCGCCTGCAACGATTGATTAAACGCATCATCAGCGCTCACGAGTAGCAGCAGCGGCGAGTGTCCCGCAGGAATTTGGGATAACTGAATCTGGGTTGCATCTTCAATAGTCTGCTGAAGTGCCATCACCAGATCGTGCATCAACGGGGCCTGGTGTGGGGGCAAGGGGTTTTGACTGCCCAGCCAATGTTCCAATTGACGGCTCAGATGAACAGCTTTGTGCAATCCAAAAATGCCCAGAGTTCCGGCTAATCTGTGTGCCAGTCGTTCTGCTTGGATGTGGTGTTGAGCCGTGAACTGATTGGCCTGCAAAGCCTGAATTACCTGAAGCAACCCTCTAACTTGGTCAAGACTGTTAGGTTTCGTGGTGATCCAAAGCTCGTTAAGAAACGCCAAGTACTGCTGTTGGGCATCGAGCGATCGCGGGTGGTCGGGCGATGGATTGATTCCTTCGCTTGCCAAGGTAAAGTGGGTATCGGTTTCAGATGTCCAGGCAGACAGATCTTGGGGCGATCGCACGGGTTGAGCAGTGGGCGAAGCCACTGATAAATCTGACTGAGGCGCTTTCAGGTAATAGCCCCGTCCATGCAGAGTCGCTACAAAATCTGGAGGTGCCCCGATCGCCACCAATTTCTGACGCACTCGCCGAATATGCGATCGCACGGTGGCCTCAGACGGAAATTTTTCTGACGACCACAGGTGATCCAACAGCTCGTCTGTGCTGAATACATGCTGACTATCTCGCATCATCAGTTCTAGCAGCTCATATTCTTTTGTAGTCAGCGCCAGTTGTTGCCCCCTATAGCTAACTTCACAGGTGCTTGGGTTTAGCATCAAATCACCCCAAGTCATCAGCGGAAAAGGATTTGTACTGCTGCGCCGCACCAAGGCTCGAATTCGAGCCACCAGCTCTGCTTGATCAAACGGTTTTACCACATAGTCATCAGCGCCTGCATCGAAGCCCTGTACCCTAGAAACACTCGTGTCTTGGGAGGTCAATAGCAAAATAGGGGTGTCGTATTGCTCAGCTCGGAACCGTTTGCACAAACTAATACCATCGAGTTTGGGCAATACGATGTCGATCACCATCAAGTCATAGTCAAAGGTAGAACCATAGGTCCACCCCATCTCACCATCTGTGACGGTATCGATGATGTAATGATGTGCTTTCAACGTTCTTGTGAGAACTTTGATCGCTACCTCATCATCTTCAACCAGCAAAATTTTCATCGACGTTGCTAAGTAGGTGGGCGTAATTAAACATAAAACCCTAAAAGTCTGCGCCGCCCGCTGCGCTGGCGGCGCAGACTTTTAGAATCTTGTTTTTATTTGGGTTGAACTACTTAAGTGATACAGCCTAAATAAAAATCCAGATTCTAAGGCGCGGCGCAGTGCTTTAAGCCTAGAACGTTACCCAATGGAGAATGTGGGCAATTTGCTCTGGTAAATTTAAGGAATTGAAGGGTTTAGTAATCACACCACTGACTCCTAAATCGTTAAATTGACGCTTTTCTCCCGTTTGCGCTTTAGCTGTTAGAAAAATAACGGGAATTTGCCCTGTTTTGGCATGGGCTTGGAGTGCCTTAAACGTGGCAATGCCATCCATGTCGTTCATCATGACATCTAACAAAATTACATCAGGTTTCTCTAGTTGGGCGATTTGAATCCCTTGCGCCCCCGACCCAGCCGTCAACACGTCCCAGCCTGCCGACATTTTGATCCCAAACTGAACTACGGTTTGAATAGTTTCTTCGTCGTCAATAATTAAAATTCGTTTAGTGGGCATTCATATCTCTTCTAGATTAGATTTGTTCAGCATTGCTGATTTGAAGTATGGCCTGCTCTGACCTGTGCCGGTAGGGTAAACGTAAAGGTACTCCCATTTCCTGGTGTACTTTCAGCCCAAATTTTGCCACCGTGCTGCTCAATAATGGTGCGACAGATTGACAGCCCTAAGCCAGTGCCTCCTTTTTTGCGATCCGCAGCATTAACCTGTTGAAATCGTTCAAAAATACGCTCTAGCTGATCAGTAGGAATTCCCTGCCCTTCGTCGCGAACGCGGAAGACAATTTCGGGAACAGAAGCGTGGGGCAGGGTGGGGGAACTGTCGCAACGGGTGACGATTAACCAGACTTTTCCACCGGGAGAAGAAAACTTGATGGCATTGCTGAGGAGATTGGTCAGGACTTGCAAAATGTAATCCGGATCTGCCCAGATTGAGATATCGTCTGGCTGCGTCACTAGCGTTATCTCAGACTGCTGCGCCGTTGCCTGCATGGACTCTACTGCATGAGTGATTAAGGTGGCGGCATGGCACATTTGCCGTTCTATGACAAGGTTGCCAGACTCAATCCGCTGTAAGTCGAGCACGTTATTGACCAATCGCACCAGCCGCTCGGTACTTTCATCAGCGATCGCCAGCATTTGTTGCCCTGTAGCTGAGAGATGACCTAAGCGCCCTGTTGCCAATAGTTTGAGGGCACTGTGCAGCGAGGTCAGCGGTGTCCGCAGTTCGTGACTAATAACAGAAATAAACTCATTGCCCCGGTGTAGAGCCGCTTCTGCGTGCATCCGCGCGTTAATTTCCTGTTGTAAATTGTGGTTTATTTCTGTCAACTCTGCCGTGCGAGTGTTCATTAGCTCTTCCCACTGCTCCAGCAATTGTGCGTGCGACAGAGCCATGCCAATTTGATTCGCGAGCTGTTGCATTAGCCTTAGGTCAAACTCGACCCAATGCCGCGTACTGCGGCACTGATGGGCAATCAACAAGCCCCAAAGATGGTTGTGAGTCAAAGAGTTTTTTTTAGACTTACCCTGGGAAATGTGCTGAGAATCATCCTGGGAATTGTGCGGCGAACTGCCCAAAGAATGAACGTTTAGCGTTTGGACGATGGGCACAATCAGTTTTGCTTTGATATCGAACTGATTGATAAACTCGACCAAACAGTCTGCTAAACCCGCTGCTGGATCATGCACGTCGGCGATCGCCCGCACCCGTCCTTGGGCATAGAGCTGATGGTAATGTTCTGGCAATACTTCTTCAGCAAATTCCAGATGCATCAGGGTCGGATACTCCGGCAAAACCACCTCGCTGATTGTCTTACCCGTCCGATTCGGTAGGACATGGTAAATCAACACCCGATCTGCCTGCAAAATTTGCTGCGCTGCGGTAACGGTCGTTTGCAAGATGTCTTCGACTTGGAGCGACTGTCGAATTTTGAGCATTACGTCCGAAAACAGTTCAACCCGTTGCTGTTGATGGTGCAACTTTGTCTGCATTAAGCCCTGCCGCCTGGAACGTTGCTTGCCAGACCTTGAAGGCTGCCGGGAAGGGCGTTTAGACACTGAGGCTAGTCCATATCCAAGAGGGCCTCTTCAATTGTTCCTGCAAGCAACTTAAAACTTCAAAGCTTATAGCGTTAATGTTGTAAAACTTAATGGCTAGGATTTATGAGCGTTGATTAATTCAGCTAAGTAGGCGGGCGTAATTAAGCATAAAACCCTAGAAGTCTGCGCCGCCCGCTGCGCTGGCGGCGCAGACTTTTAGAATCTTGTTTTTATTTAAGTTGAACTACTTGTAAGTTTTAGTTTGCGAGGCACGTCCAGCGCACTTCCTAGGGGAAGGTGTTGCTGATTTCATGTATGATTTTTTTTAGAAAGGGGCGCTGAGCGCCCCTTTCTAAAAAAATCATACCCAGATTAAGCAATGCCGAGGAAGGCACGAGCAAGAATCTACGCTAAATGCCAAGTGTCGATAGGCAGGCTCATACTTTACAGCGCTATAGTGCAAGATGACATTCCTGCCCTATTTAGAAGCTGATTGCTATCGGTGTGTATGACTCAGGAGGCTTTTCCTCTATATATCCAAATTGCAAATGAACTCCGGCAGAATATTGCAGAATCAGTGTATCGGCTGGGCGATCAGATGCCAACAGAAACGGAGTTAAGTCTGCGGTTTGGGGTCAATCGCCATACCATTCGGCGAGCTGTGGAGGTTTTGCGAACGGAGGGGGTCGTGAGGATCGATCGGGGACGGGGAATGTTTGTGGCGGCAGCGCCGATTTCCTATGCCATTGGCAAGCGAGTGCGATACAACGAGGCGTTGAAGGCTCAAGGTCTGAAGGTCAGCCACACGCTGCTTGGTCTGATGGAAATTCTTGCCAGTCAATCGATCGCCAAATGCTTGGAAACGGATGTTGGTAGTTCTGTGATTTTGCTAGAACGATTGAGTTGTGCAGACGATCACCCAATTAGTATCGCCAGCAGCTATTTTGTCAGCGATCGCTTTCCGCGATTAGCAGAACACTACCCTCACTATCACTCCATTTCTAAACTGCTCCAACAGGAGTATGGCTGTGACCACATTCGTCGTAGTACCCGCATTTCTGCCCGCACGGTGCAAGCAAAAGACGCACGGCTGTTAGAGTTGCCGTTGAATGCACCAATTTTATTGACCGAATCGATCAATGTGGATCAGCAGGGGCATGTGATTGAGTATGGACTGACCCGATTTCGGGGCGATCGCATGGAGCTTGTGTTTGAAGACGAGCGCGGCTAATTAGGGGCTACCCCAGTATGCAGTTCAGAGAAGCTTAACCTAAACTTTCTATCTACTTAATATTGATGCCAGAAAATTATGAGCGAGGTGTCTAGAGTCTAGTTGTCTAGACAAGTGGGTCTTTGTTAGGCTCACGTTATTTTCTGGATTCTTCATGCCATTTAAAGGGCAAATGCGGCAGATGATTTTGCAAAGCCGTGCAGAGCATAGCGTTGCAAAACTGTCTGACACAGAGGCAATTTAAATCGGTGTCACTTTTAGGTAGAAGACGTAGCGTAGCAGGTTATGCAAAGCCATTCAGTGCCGAATGCCGTTGAGGTCATCGATTTAAGCAAATCCTTCAAAGTTCAGTCTTCTTCCAGCGTTAATGTTTTAAAAAATGTCAGCTTCTTGGCTACTAAGGGGGAGATGCTGGCTTTGGTGGGCGCATCTGGCTCTGGAAAATCTACGCTGTTGCGAAATATCAACGGTCTTCAGAAAGCCGACAGTGGCAGCGTGGAGATTTTTGGTACGCCGATTCAAACGAATGGGGTGCTGCATTCAAAGGTCAGAAATCTGCGGAGCCAGATCGGCTTCATTTTTCAGCAGTTTAATCTGGTAAACCGGTTGACCGTCATTGAGAACGTGCTGGTGGGTAACCTGTCTGATGTTTCTCTAATGCGATCGCTAGTGCGGCAGTTTAGCAAGGAAGAAAAAGAGAAGGCTCTAACGGCTCTGGAGCGCGTCGGAATTTTGAGTCAGGCTTACAAACGAGCATCGGCGCTGTCAGGTGGCCAACAGCAACGGGTGGCGATCGCCCGCTGTTTAATGCAAGGAGCCGAGATTATTCTAGCCGACGAGCCGATCGCGTCTCTCGATCCAGAATCGGCTCGCAAAATTATGGAGCTGTTGGTTTATCTCAACCGAGAATATGGCATCACGGTAATCACCTCTCTACACCAAGTTCAGATGGTGCAACGCTACTTTGAGCGAGCGGTCGCCTTGCAAGGGGGTGACGTTAGGTTTGACGGCAACACCGCTGATCTAACTGATAACAAGCTTGGTCAAATCTACGGTTCAGCCGCCGAAGAATTAGTGCGGTCTGGTCATGGAGAGGTTTTTGTTCACTAAGGCTTATTCACGAGAGCCTCCAGCGTCCTCACAGTTCAGCATCCTCACACGTTATTTACGCTCTGTTTAACTAGTTTTAGGAAGGTTTATATGCTACAGCGATTGGTGACCAAATCTACGTCCGCTTTGGTGAGTGCCTTGATTCTGGCAAATCTGCTGGCAAGCTGCACAACCCCTCAAGCATCTCAAGACACGGGTACAACGGGAACCGCTACCACAGCGGCTGAAGGTGCAGCGTGTGCACCCGAAATCGCCACCCTGGAGTTTGGGATTATCTCCACCGAGTCTCAAGATAACCAGAAGCCTAAGTGGGAACCGTTCATTGATGCCATGGAAGAGGCTCTGGGTCGTCCGGTGCAAGCCTCCTATGCGACAGACTACGCCGGTGTAATTGAAGCGATGGGTGCAGGCAAGGTGCAGATAGCTTGGTACGGTGGTAAGTCCTACGTGACGGCAGCAGAAAATTCCGATGCGGAAGCCTTTGCTCAAACCATTGCCGCTGATGGAACGGATGGGTATTACTCCCACCTGATTACTAACAAAGAAAACCCTATCGTGGCCAAGATTGATGTGGAAAAAGGGAATGGCGATCAGTACGTCATCGATAACTCATCGGAATTGACCTTCGCCTTCAACGATCCAGAATCGACGTCGGGTTACCTGGTGCCAAGCTACTATGTATTTGCTAAGAATGGCATCAACCCCAATGAAGCCTTCAAAGAATTGATCTTTGCCGGTAGCCACGAAGCCACTGCTCAGGCTGTTGCTAACAACCAGGTAGATGTAGCAACCAACAACAGCGAATCGCTGAGGGCACTGAAGGAATCTGATCCCGCTGCCCTAGAGAAGATTCAGATTATCTGGACTTCCGAAGTGATTCCAAGCGACCCGCTGGCTTACCGCAACGATCTGCCCGATTGCCTTAAGACACAAATCAAAGACTTCTTCTACGGCTACTCTGACGCTGCCGTTTTAGGGGCATTGGACTGGTCAAAATTTGTTCCTGCTGATGATTCAAAGTGGGACACCATCCGGGAATTGAACATCGGTAAAGAGATTCTAGACGTGCAAAACAACAAGAATCTCAGCGATGCCGACAAGCAGACGCAGGTTGACGAACTGAAGAAGAAGTTAGAAGCGCTCTAACAGTTAGTCAAAAACGTGAATTCAAATTGTAGAGACGCGATTAATCGCGTCTCTATACACGTTCCGCAGAGACGCGATTAATCGCGTCTCTATACACGTTCCGTAGAGACGCGATTAATCGCGTCTCTGCGAATATTAGATTGCGATGTTAATGATTCCCTATTTCCACATTCCATGAAACCAGACGCTGGTCTTACCTCGCCTATCACCTCTACTACTCCGTCTGTTCAAGAGATGTTGGCTCGCGAAGCAAAGTTGGTCACGTCTAATCGCATTGTTTATGCGGTGGTGGCGATCGCCGCCCTGATTTTTGCTGGTATTCAAAGTGACATCAGTGTAATTGAACTGATTCAAGGGGGTGGCAATATGGCGGAGTATAGCAGTCGCTATTTTCCGCCAGATTTTACCGACTGGCGTTCATATCTAGCAGACACCATCGAAACTATTTCTATGGGAATTTGGGGAACGCTGTTGGCGGCGATCGTTAGCGTTCCGCTAGCAATTTTGGCATCCGATAATATCTGCCCGCAGTGGATTGTGTTCCCGGTGCGGCGCTTTTTGGATGCCTTGCGTGCCATTAACGAAGTTGTGTTTGCGTTAGTGTTTGTGGTGGCTGTTGGTTTGGGGCCCTTTGCTGGAGTTTTAGCTCTGTTTGTTCACACGGCGGGAGTTCTCGGCAAGCTCTTTTCGGAGGCGATCGAAACGATTGAGCAAGGCCCTATAGAAGGGATTCGCGCTACGGGAGCCAGCAAAATGCAGGAAATTATCTTTGGGGTTATCCCTCAGGTTTTGCCCCTGTGGACATCATTCACGCTCTACCGATTTGAGTCAAATGTGCGATCGGCATCGGTACTTGGTATTGTGGGTGCTGGTGGGATTGGCATCTCGCTGTATCAGAGCTTTCGCTCGTTTAAGTATCCAAAAGTCTGTGCCATTTTGATTATTTTGATTCTAGCGGTGTCGATTATTGATACGCTTTCCTCTAAGCTGCGCCAGAAGCTAATTTAACTGCGACTTGGGCTGACGAATGCAGTCTGTCAGTTCAGCGTTTGGGTAGTGGTATTGATGTAGGGATTTTTTGATGGGCGGGCGAAGCCTGCCCATCAAAAAATCCTTACCCATTTAGGACTACCCAGCGTTCGTTGGGATTCATCTTTAAGATTTGCTGAGACTGTTACCGTTCAGCTTCAGAACTCGGAGTTTCGAGTAAAAAGGTTGGGCATTCAGGCTCGGAACTCGGAGTTTTGAGCAAAAAGGTTGGGCATTCGGGCTCGGAACTCGGAGTTTTGAGTAAAAAGGTCGGGCATTCAGGCTCGGAACTTGGAGTTTTGAGCAAAAAGGTCGGGCGATCGCCTTCAGAACTCGGAGTTTTGAGTAAAAAGGGTGGGCATTCAGGCTCGGAACTCGGAGTTTCGAGTAAAAAGGTTGGGCATTTAGGCTCGGAACTCGGAGTTTCGAGTAAAAAGGTTGGGCGATCGCCTTCAGAACTCGGAGTTTTGAGTAAAAAGGGTGGGCATTCAGGCTCGGAACTCGGAGTTTCGAGTAAAAAGGTTGGGCGATCGCCTTCAGAACTGGGAGTTAAGTTGGGTTTTCGAGCCAACAGCCTTGGGGGGTTCCCCCAAACCCCCAGCAGGGGACGAAGCCCGTCCCCCACACCCCCTCTGCAAGGCCGCGTCGGTGAGCATCAAAGGTCGCTGGGAATGTTGCGCTACGCATTGCAGTGGTAGGAAGGGATGTTTGTTTTTGATTTGCTCCCGCATCCTCTGTCTTAGCCTCAATGCGTAGCTTTCTTGGTGATATATAGCGGTAGCCATGATCAATAGAACGCCTCCCTGTCATTCCCGCGCAGGCGGGAATCCATCTACTCGATAGGTGCGGGGGTGGATTCCCGCCTGCGCGGGAATGACGCTGGCATGTTCTAAGCTTTATGACTATGGCTATAACATCACGCTTGGCCAAACTTTCATCGGAGGATGGTGGGGGAAACTATTCTCCAAGGGTGTGGGTTCGTCTCTAGAAACTTTGTTGCAGTACGGACGTGAAATGTTCTAGCGGCGGGGTTTTTAGATGGGCAACTTTGGCGCGATCGTCCCAAATTCTTAGCTGAACTGCATCTTTGGCATAGGGCTGCTGAATAAACTCTGCTGCTGCTGTTGGTGAGAAAATGCCGCCTTGGAGTTCTAAACTGCGCTGGGATGCAGGAGAAAGCGATGCCCAGTAGGCTGGATCGACCGCACACAAATAGCGTTTTGCCTCGACGTGAAGCCGGATGGGTTCGGTCACAGCGGGGCTGAACAAGCTTTGTAGAAATGGAATTGCGCGGTATTCGTGCCGATCGTCTAGCCCGCGCACGGCGGCATTTTCGCCTAAGTTGTGAACTAAATGGCCAAAGTCGTGCAGCAAACAGGCTGTGATCAGGTCATCACTGCGATTTGCCGTTTCAGCCAATGTGGCACATTGCAGGGCGTGTTCGAGTTGGCTGACGGCCTCTTGACCATATTGAGCGCAGCCTTTGGTGGTAAGCAGGTCGAGAATATCGGTGAGTGAATGTTGCATGGTTTAAGTGGGTGGATAATGACTGGACTTCTTGCGTGAATGCTTTTTCGCGAGCGTGAATCGTTTTCCGGCGAAGCCGGAAAACGATTCACGCAAGAGGTCTACTGAATAGAGATTGGGTAACGATGTTTTGCGACTAGATGTCACGGTGAGTTCAGCAATGCTGAGTTTGTCGGTAGAGGCCAAGATTGATGGCATGTCCATTGATGGTCAGGGTGTCGTTGATAGAACCGCAGTTCCCAGTCCACCGTCGATTGTAAGTTGATATGCGCCTGGGCAAGCTGCTTTAAGGCTTGAGCGTGCTCTGGCAAAAATTCGTAGGCAAGGCTCAGGTGCAGCCAGGTTTTGAACCGCAGCGGTGCTGTGCGAGTGGGAGAAATGGCAAATTGGGCTACCTGCGCCATTAGTAGGGGGAGCCAGTCGGACTGGAGTTCTAGGCCGTGCCAATCGGGGTGAAAGGTCATAGCTTTAATCGTGATTAGCGGGTTTGGAGCAATGGCAAGCTGTGCAGTCAGAGCCTTGGCGATCGCCTCCCTGTACATCCCTACAGCCCCCGGCTCATCCCAAAAAAAACCAGTGAGTGAACAGTGTGGCATATAGTCGTGCGCGGCATTGCGCCCACAGGCGTTGAGGCTAGCGGTAAAGTAGCGGCCTAACTGATCCGCCAGTTCCCCCACTGGGCAAGCATAAATGATGAATTGCTCAGGCATCTATTCTCAGGCATATATTCTCAGGCATCTATTCTCAGGCATAGCGGGCAACGTCTTGACCCTTGATATAGACCGTGGCGATCGCCGATGGCAGTGACTGATTGGGCTTGACTAAGAGAAAATCTGCATCCAGTCCCGGTGCGATCGCCCCCTTGCTATCTCCAATTCCGGCGGCGTTTGCTGGATGGGTTGAGACGACCTTCCAGGCGGCTTCAAAGGGCATGAGTCCTAATTCGGCTAGCTTAAACGGGGCATGGAAGAGAGACGGGTAATGGTAATCGGAGCACAAGCAATCCAATACCTCAGCTTCAGCCGCTGCGGCTACGCTCATGTAACCGACATGGGAGCCACCTCGCACTAAATTGGGTGCGCCCATTAAGACCGCCGCTCCGTAGTCACGAGATTTTGCGGCCAACGCAATCGAGGCCGGGAATTCGGCGATCGCCACCCCCCGTCGCTCACTCGTCGCCACATCCGCATCAGACTCATCATCATGAGACGCGACTGGCACACCGACTTGATGTGCTGTTTTCACCAATTGCTCAAGCTGTTGTAGTCCGTCTTCCTGACGTGCCATAGCCGCTTCAATCATGGTGCGAACTTCGGTTTCAGAGCGTTTTATCCGCTGCATTAGTCCTTGGATATAGCGTGCTACGCTGCTATCGTCGATTGCATCGGGCAAATGATTATTCAGCGATAACAAATGAATGTGACCCGTTTCTAACCAGTGTGCTAACTCGTCGTAGCAGTCGGTGTTGGCTTGCTCATGACGCACATGGATGCGGCTATTCACCTGTAACCCTGTCTGTGGATTTAGCACAATGTCTACGAGCTGTCGCAGCGTATCTCGGCTGCGTAAACCCGGTTCAAAGGAATCGGTAATGGAGTAAAAGAAAGTGGTAATTCCGGCAGCCAGCAGGGTGCGATCGTTGTCGGCGATCGCCATTTCTAGCGGAAAATTCACCCCTGGTCGCGGGCAAATCATCCGTTCAAACGCATCGCCATGAATATCTACCATACCGGGTAGCATCCACAGTCCTGTGGCATCAATGGCAAGGTAACCGCTGGGCTTCATGGCCTGATCGATGCAAACAAACTGACCGTCTTCGATCAGCACCGTTGCCTCTTGAATCCAACCCTGTGGAGTCAAAACCTTTGCCCCTTGCACTGCCAGTCTTAAAGCCGTCGATGGTTTCATAATTTGTCGTCAGATTTGTCGTCAGATTTGTCGCCAGATTTGTCGTCAGATTGGTCAGAACCGTTTATGCGCTGGAACCGATGGTTGGTGTTAGGCGACTCGTCGCCCTGCCCGCATGACAGATGTGAGACGCGGCACAGTGCCATCATCAACGACAGTAATAAAATCAGCTCGTTTACCGACTGTCAAACTACCGCGATCGCCCTCCAAGCCAATTGCTTTAGCCGGATTGAGCGTAAACAATTTTGCGGCTTCATACAAAGGTTTTTCGGTATGGCGAACCATTAAAAACATGGCTTGCAATAAGCTTTGAGGGACGTAGTCCGATGAAAAGATATCGACTAAATCGTGCTCTAACAATTCCAGCGCTGATACGTTGCCAGAATGAGAGCCTCCCAGTACTAAATTGGGCGCGCCCATTAACACGTTCAGGCCGTGGTGATGGGATGCTTTAGCCGCATCCAGCGTGGTGGGAAATTCGGCGATCGCGGCACCGTCTTCAACCGCTGCTTGCACATGGGCGATCGTGGCATCATCATGACTGGCCAATGCCACGCCTCTAGACTGCATCAGACTTACCAACCCCTGGCGATTGCGCTCTCCATACCGCTGCTGTGCATCCATCCGATCTTGAATAAAGTCGTCTATTTTGTCTCTAGAAATACCGTGTTTGCCCATGTAGTACTCTCGGTATTTTTCAACCTGAGCAAATTGCCGTTGACCGGGGGTGTGATCCATCAGCGATACCAATGACAATAATGGATGATCAATAAACTGTGTCACCACGTCACATACATGCTCGTACACCAGTTCGCAGCGCAGATGCAGCCGATGATCTGCGGCAAAGCGTTGATGGGTTTGCCCGTGGGTAATAGCATCAATCATGGAGTCAAATTGCGTTAATCGCATTGATGTGGGGGTAATATCTCCCACCGCGATCGCATCACAAACGGTGGTAACGCCAGCGCTGATTAACTCGCGATCGTGATACACAACCGCTGCCTCAAGCGGCCACCGCACTTTGGGACGGGGAGAAATGCACTGTTCTAAGTTATCGGTGTGCAGTTCAATCAGCCCTGGCAACAGGTAATCGCCGTGGCCATCTTGCCCCTGAGCCACCGTCCCTGGCTGAATGTCGGCAATCTGCCCATCTCGAACGACCAATGTTCCTAACAGGTCTTGATCAGGAAGCTGAAGACGATAGTTGGTGTAGATTTGCTCGCTCATTTTGAAACCATGCGCTGATAAACGATTCACTAATTTTGAGTGCCAAAGGTTAAATTTCGATTACAAACGCGATCGCGCACCTCATCATCATGAAAAATTCCAATCATGGCGCAGCCGACCGCCTTGCGTTCTTCAATCAGCTGCACCACGATGTCTCGATTTGCCGCATCTAGCGCAGATGTCGGTTCGTCTAGCAGCAAAATGGGATAGTTGACTGAGAAAGCGCGCGCAATGTTGACGCGTTGCTTTTCGCCGCCCGAAAAAGAAGTGGGCGAGAGCTGCCATAGCCGCTCTGGCAAATTCAATCGGCTCAGTAATTCTTTTACCTTAGCGTGGGCAATTTCTGTGGCCACCCCCAGTTCAACCAATGGCTCTGCGGCCACATCCAGAGTAGACACCCGTGGGATTACGCGCAAAAACTGGCTGACATAGCCAATAGTTTTTTGCCGCACCTCGATTAGCTCATGGGGTTTAAGCTGGGGTAAATCAACCCAGGTGTTTTCATGCTTGAGCCAAATGGAGCCGCGATCGATCCGGTAGTTGCCGTAGAGCGATCGCATAAAGGTCGATTTTCCTGAGCCAGAGCTGCCTGTCAAGGCCACACATTCACCTGCTTTAACACTCAGAGATACACCCTGAAGAACAGGTAGCTGAACGCCACCTTGATGGTGTATAACAAAACTCTTGTACAACTTTTCGGCGTTTAATACAACATCTTCAGACGTAGTATCGTCGGATAGTTTGATAGCTGGAATAATTGAATGTGAATCACTTGTCGATGGCGATCGAGTCATAACTAGAATAGCGCTGCTATAGAAACTGTTATGGAATAAGCGTTGAGTTAACAAGCTGTTGTGTGTAGGGATGTTGTGGATCATCCAGCACCTGATCGGTTAACCCAGATTCAACAATAGTGCCGTTTTGCATCACGATTAAACGATGTGCCAACAGCCGTACGACACCGATATCGTGGGTGACTAGAATAACGCTCAGATCAAACGTTCGCACTAGCGATCGCATTAGATCTAACAGTCGCGCTTGCACCGAAACATCCAGCCCCCCGGTGGGTTCGTCCATTAAAATTAAACGGGGCTGCGTTACCAGAACACGCGCCAACTGCAACCGTTGCTGCATCCCTCCAGAAAAAGTGCTGGGCAGATCATCCATCCGATTGCTTGAGATTTCCACCTGGCTCAACCAATGGGCAGCGGCGTTGCGGAGATTGCCATAGTGTCGTGCACCAACGTTCATTAACCGTTCTGCGATGTTGGCTCCGGCGGTGACATTCATTCGTAACCCATCTCTAGGGTTTTGATGCACAAACCCCCACTCGGTACGCATTAATAGCCGCCGTTGCCCTTCCGCAATCTGGCTTAGATCCAGAGTTTCTCCAGTGCTGCCACTGTACGTCAAGCGACCCTGATCAATAGCTACGTTGCCCGCGATCGCATGGAGCAGCGTGGTCTTTCCTGAACCCGATTCGCCAATAATACCCAACACCTGACCGGGATACAAATCAAACGAGATGCGATCGCAGGCTTGAATCGCGCCGTAGGATTTGCTGAGGGTTTCGACTACAAGTAACGGTTGCATGGCATTTAGGAAGAGGGCGATTGGACGGATAGGTGCTGCTGGCAATAGTCGGTATCAGAACAAATCCAGAGGCGATCGCCCTGGTCGTTAGTGATCACTTCGTCTAGATAGCTGGTGGTGGAACCGCAAAACTCACAGGCTTTATCCCAGGTTTCGACCGTGAACGGATGATCGTCAAAATCTAGACTTTTGACCTGGGTGTAGGGTGGCACCGCGTACAGCCGTTTTTCGCGGCCTGCGCCAAACAACTGCAACGCTGGACTCATGTGCAGTTTGGGATTGTCAAATCGGGGAATGGGGCTGGGACGCATCATGTAACGGCTGTGCACCATCACCGGATAGTCGTAGGCGGTTGCAATCTGGCCAAAGGTCGTAATGTCTTCGTACAGCCGCACATACATCGCCCCATATTCTTCTAGGGCGTGCATCTTGCAGGTTTCAACCTCAGACGGTTCAATCCAACGCAGAGGTTCAGGAATGGGCACCTGGTACACCATAATTTGCCCTGCTTGCAGCGGCGTTTCGGGAATTCGGTGCCGCGTCTGAATCAGGGTAGCGTGCTCTGTGTGCTCGGTCGTTTCTACCCCACACACCCGCTTAAAAAAGCGGCGAATATTGACGGCATTTGTGGTGTCGTCTGCCCCTTGGTCGATCACTTTGAGTACATCATTTTGGCCAATCACCGAAGCGGTTACCTGAATGCCGCCCGTTCCCCAACCGTAAGACATCGGCATCTCACGCGAACTAAACGGAATTTGATGCCCTGGAATCGCCACCGCTTTCAGCAGCCCCCGCCGAATCGATCGCTTGGTTTGTTCATCTAAATACGCAAAGTTAAAACCTGACTCTAGAGCGGGCGGGGAACTGTTTGACGAGGACAGACCTGCTGTAGCAGGCTGGGTCAAATCGATCGGATAAGAGGGACTCATAATGCAATGCTTCTCGGTTGAAAGATGTCACTCGTAAAGACGCGATTCATTGCGTCTGCCTCCACTCAATCAGTCGAGACGCGATGAATCGCGTCTCGACCAGTGGCGGATGGCGGATTGGGTGCCTCGTCAGTTGCAGCAACCTGTGGATCGATTGACTTCTCGTGCTCCTGCCGCAGCCGACGCAGTAGATTTAGCTCTGCCTGAAAGTCAATATAGTGCGGCAGTTTTAAGTGCTGAACAAAGCCCTGCGCCTCGACATTATCGGAATGGGAGAGGACAAATTCTTCTTGCTGAGCGGGGCCGACAATTTCTTCGCCAAATTCTTCGGCGCGTAAGGCGCGATCGACCAAGGCCATCGCCATTGCTTTGCGCTCGTTATAGCCAAAGGTTAGTCCGTAGCCCCGCGTAAATTGGGGCGGCATGGTTTGACTGCCTTTAAATTGGTTGACCATTTGCACTTCGGTGACGGTGATGTCGGCGATCGCCACTTCAAACCCTAGCTCGTCTGGACAAATCACCACTTCAACGCTGCCAACGCGAATTTCCCCTGCAAAGGGATGATTTCTGCCGTAGCCCCGTTGGGTAGAGTACGCCAACCCCAACAGAAACCCTTCGTCGGCACGGGTTAAATTTTGCAGGCGCGCATCTCGCTCTGCCGGAATAGTCAGAGGTTGCCGAGTTAGGTCGAAGGGTTCAGGAGCATTGGAGCTAGGGGTCTGAGAGCCAGAGAAATTGGAGCCAAGGGAATTGGAGCCAGAGAAATTGGAGCCAAGGGAATTGGAGCCAGAGGAATTGGAGCCAGAGGAATTGGAGCCAGAGGAATTGGAGGAAGCGATCGCCTGCTCAGGTTGGATTAAGCCCTCTTGCCCCAGCGTCTCCATCATCTGAGGTGCGGCTTGATGCGTGTCATCCTGCGGGTCTGCCTCTGGTGCCAAAAATGCTGCACCTTCAGCCGCAAGTTTAAAGTCCAGCAGCCGATGCACGTAATCAAACGTTGCCCCCAGCCGTTGCCCGCCCGGTACATCTTTGAAAATCGATGAAATTCGTCGCTGGAGGCGCATCTGACTGGTATCAATCGGTTGACTGTAATAGAGCCGGGGCAGCGTCGTGCGATAGGCGCGTAGCAAAAAAATGGCTTCAACCAAATCGCCCCAGGATTGCTGAATTGCCAAGGCAGCCAAATCAGGATCGTACAGGCTGCCCTCACACATCACCCGATCGACCGCCAGCTTCATTTGCTGTTTAATTTGCTCCAGCGTTAAAGTTGGGATGGCTGGATCGCCTCGCCGCTTTGCCTTGAGCAGTGCCTCAGCATTTTGAATCGCCTGCTCTCCACCTTTGACCGCTACATATGCCATGCTGGTTAACTCCGGCTCAGAGATTGTTTTAAAAGTTGGGTAGTGGTATTGATGTAAGGATTTTTTGATGGGCAGGCGAAGCCCGCCCATCAAAAAATCCTTACCAATTTAGGACTACCAAAAGTTGATTGTTTGGACGTAACGCGTCCAAACAATCAACCGTCTAGAATATTTTGCGAATAGTTTGTCAGGGTGGATGTGCGGGGTAATCCCATGACACAGTGCTGATCAAACAAAAACACGTCAATGCCGCGCGGGTAGGCTTGGCTGTTGTGCTGCCACTGGTGCCAAAATCGCTCAGGCAGGTGTGGAGCGATCGCCCGTTCTTGCAAAATACCTGGCCCCTTTAGCACAACGGGAATACCGTGGCTGATTTGCTCCACTTGCACCAAAACCGAGGTGGATGCCTCAGGACATGCTGCTGTGCCCCAATTAAAGCTGTCTAAATCGGGCAGTTGAGCTAGATCCCAAACGATCGCGAAGTTGGCAGTTTGTGGATCTGGAGTAAATCGGCACCCCGTATGGAACATCAGCCATGCTGCTACGGCGGCATCCAGTCCCGATTGCAGCCACACCCGTGTCTCCAAATCCAACAGGGTCAAACAGGCGGCAGCACAGGCGGGCGTTAACCCGTGAGGGGGTGTCAGGAGAGGAGCGATCGCCTTTACCTCCCCCGGACAGGACAAGGCATCTAGCAAGGTTCTAAAGGTTTGCTGAGCATCGTGGACGCTATCTCGAAATCCAGGCGTGGTAGTAGTGACCATCATGTGCCCCGCACTAGGGTAAAAAAGTTGACTCGGGTGGATTCAACCTGGCGTTCTTGCTGGTGTTGCCGTTGTTGTGCCAGATGCCAAAGCGGTTCGATCACGGTGGTGAATACCGTGTCGTGCCAATCTGGATGTTGCAGCAGCGCGTCGCACACAGCCGCTAATTCCGCATGACGGTGCGATCGCCCTGTGATGTAGCCATATCCGGCGATCGCGCCCGTATCATCTGGACTATCATCGGTCGCAGCACTGGTGAACAGGCGCACAACACAGCGGGTCAACGTCATCTCTCCCAAATAAAACGGTTGCCCTGTGCCGCCCGATCGCCCCTGTACCATCGTCAGCCCAATCTCTGGAGAGCGGAGGAAATCATAGCTGGGCAATTGATCGAGCAAGCCAAACTGCTGTTCTAAGTGCTCTAAAGGTGCCTTAGCCAGAGTGGAGATCCATAACTGCCGCTGTATCACGTTTGTCATCAGGTGCCCTTAACCCTATCTTAAAGACATATAGATGTCTAGACAACTCATCGTAGTGAAGTACTTTAGTTCTGTCAAGTAGATAGAGGCACTAAGCCCGACGGTTCGTTTTTTAGTGTTGCTGAATTTGGGGATGTTTTTGAATGTGAAACCAAAGGTTTCACATTCAAAAACATCCCACCATGAACCAATGCCCGTTTTTTGGAAGTGCCGCGCTGAGCGCGGCACTTCCAAAAAATATTGCTTTTATTTAAGCCTTAGTTCTTAATCGAGATGTCTTGTTTCAAGCTCAATGTATTAGCGTTTCAGAGCCTTCCAGAGCCGATCTTTATCTACATCGTCGGTATCAGGTTCTTCGTAAACCAATTTCAGTCGGTAGTTTTGTTGTTTAAGCGATCGCCGCAGGGGTTGGGAGGGGCTAATCAAAAATACAGAATCAAACCCTTCGGAAATTTTGAGTTGTTGTGGCTCACGTACTAGCTGAAGTTTGACATCTGGATCTAAGCGATCGCTCAAGCCCAAAATTTCCATGGGATCTCTGCTGCCAATTACGAGTGGGTTAGTCGTTTGATTAATCAGATCGGTTACGGGAACGTAATAACCGCATCTACCCACTCCTTTATTCCACCAGAGTTGAGCCTGTGAGATCACAGTGCAACCGACAATACTACTAACCATGAACGTGATCAATCCCATCCGCCATAGCTTGGTTTGCCCGGTGCTTGTCCAGACGGCTTGACTGGCAAACAGGTAAGCTAGAGCAATCTGAATAGCTATATAGGACGGAATTAGATAGCGAATCCGCAGCGATCGCCCACCCCCCAGAACTACATCTGGAAAGGCAAATATCAGGAATGGAACCCCCGCTAATAGCAAAATAAACAGCCAGGTACGAGTGGGAGCTTTACGGCAGAGGAAATAGAGCGCAAAGACCACGAGTAGCACAAGGATAAAGTTGGCAGAATACAACTCCTCACCCAAAAAAGCTCGATTGAGATTTAAGAACCACCGATCTAGCAACTCAGCTAACGAGTGCGCTTCGGTAGAGAAGTCACTATCATTTCCAACTTTTTCAAATCCTGGCTTAATCATTATGAGCCAGGGAATAAAGGCTAAAACCGCTGCCCCTGTTGCCAGCAGATAGGACAGGATAATTTTGCCAGATTGCCGTTTTCTCAGCTTCGGTTGGGTCGGTGTAGTGATTGTTTCTGCCAGTTCTGGAGTTGCCAGTTCTGTAATTGCCAGTTCTGTAATTGCAATATATACACCGTGGGCGATCGCCACTGTGCTAAACAACAAATGGGTATACAACCCCAACGCGACCGTTAGCCCATAGGTTGCCCAGCTCAGTCGAGATTGCTGACGAATTGCCCACAACAGCACTGCACTAGACAACAACGTCAGAACAGTCCACAGGCTGTAATAACGGGCTTCTTGGGCATAAAGCAGGTGTAAGGGAGTGGTCGCAAATAGAGCGATCGCTATCCACCCTGGCAAACTAGATTGAAATAACTCGCGACACAACCACCACAAACAAGGAAACGCGAGCAGGCTAATCACAGTCGATAAACTTCTAATCACCGTAATTGAATTGCCAAACCCTTGCAGCCAGATCCTGGCAAGAACAAAATATAGAGGCGCATTATGCGGATCTTCAACGGCAATACTTTTCAGGGTATCTGTTAAATCTTTTTCAACAGTTGGATATTGATAGTGCTGTAGTGTTTCTACACCAACAACGTTGCCTGTCACAACTTGCTCTACAAACTCTTCTCTGGTGTACCCTGAAACCCTTAAGGACGTGTAGGTTTCGTCTAGCCAATAAACTTTGTAATCCAAATGGTAAAACCGGAAAAAGACACCTAGCACCAGCAGGAGCACAACCGATCGTCTTAGCCAAGTAGGAAGCAAATAAGAGTCCTGCTAAAAATGTTTATTCTGTACAAACTCTAGCGCTTCCCAGGACACAAAAAAAGTGAGCAAGCCAAATCCTCAAGCCGTGCGGCTGGGTATCGCAAGAGTGTATACCAGCGATCGCCTCACCCCGTTTTTGAGCTGCGATATTCGCGTTCCAAGCTCGACAGGGCGAGTTCAGAGCACGAACCATTGAGTTCCAAGGTGCAACATTGAAGATGCGAGGGCGATCGCACTACAAGCTACCTATCCAGATATTTTCTAGTTGACTTCTTTAGGACTCGAAAATAGATTGCAAAAATCGTTAACGAGAGTAGTAAATATACAAACGAATATGCAGCTTTAAAGGAGAAGAGAATCAAGAATGGTATGACGCTAGTTGTAAGCGCAAAAACCACAATAAAAGCGCCAAAGGTGATCCTATAGCTAGTAAGCAGTTTTGTTTCTTTTTCAAAGTTTAAGTTGAAAACTCTGGGGTCTTGTAATTCACTAAATTCTTTTCTAATTTCTGCCTCATAACCCTGGAGATTATCTGCAAAGAAGATAATGAACGATTGTTTGATTAGATTCCAAAATCCGATCACTGCAATGATCAACAGAAGACTGAGAAACCCCAAAAACAGCAGACTGCTGTAGTCAATTTTTGGATTTGCCAATACGATAACGTCTACGATTGGCTTCCAAAGTGCTATGGTTGCGCCAATCACGCCCATTAATTTAAAGTCGTCAAAAGCACTTACGATATACTCTTCTGCCTGCTGGCTCAAACGCACATATTCTTTGTAAAGGTAATCTAGTCTTTGCTCAGAGTTCATATTATTTTTGAATTTTTGACAAGATTCCCATCCTAATTCTTCCAGTTTTCGCGGCGCAGCAGGGGATTCACAAATTCATTTAGCCCTTCGCCAACTAGCGATAGTCCTACCACTAGCGATGTGAGCGCTAGCCCTGGAAATAGAGCTGTCCACCAGATTCCGGTAGGCAGCGCGTCTAAGGCTTGGCGCAGATCTGCGCCCCATTCTGGAGTTTGGTCAGGTAAGCCTAGTCCCAAAAAGCCTAGCCCGCCTAGTGTTAGCGCGGCATCGGCAGCGTTGAGGGTAAACAGTACAGGAACGCTTTGAATAACGTTAAAAAACAGGTAGCGCGATAGCACCCGCCAAGTGGATGCGCCCATTGACTGGGCAGCTTCAATAAACAGCTCTGTTTTGACGCTGACCGTGTGGTTTCGTACGACTCGGTAATACTGCGGCACGTAGGCAATGCTAAGGGCGATCGCCGCATTCAGCACCCCGCGTCCCACTACAAACGCCAGCGTCACCGATAGCAACAGACCGGGCAGGGTGTAAATTGTATCCATCAAAAACAGCAGCACCCGATCCAGTCTGCCGCCTAAATAGCCGCTCAGCATTCCCAGGGGCACCCCAATCGCCACGCTGATCATTGTTGCTAACACGACCACCAGTAGCGCCATCCGGCTGCCAAACAAGGTACGAGAAAACACGTCGTAGCCTTCGCGGCTGGTGCCAAACCAGTGGGCGGCTGACGGTGGCTCGTGAATTGGATTTGACAGTGAATCGAGCGGATCTTGAAGCCAACCCCAGGATTGGAACACAGGGGTGAGGAGAGCGATCGCCACAAACAGCGCTGTAATCACGATTCCGGCCCACATCATTTGCACAGACAGGCTAGAGTGGTGCAAAAATGTCAAAAAGCGAGGCAAGCGCAGCTTGGTCAACGTCATAGTGCGGCACAGTCGCAGATTTAGAATCTTCCCATTGTGGCACGATACAGCGATCGCCCATAGGAATAGACCTCTTGCGTGAATCGTTTCCCGACTTCGCCGGGAAACGATTCACGCTCACGAAAAAACATTCACGCAAAAAGTTTAATGACCCAGAGAGGGTGGAGGCATTGCCTCCACCCTCTCTGGGTTAGTTCCTCAAGCTGCCATCAACCAGCCGAAACGGAGTTAGCCCAGTCTTTTGCCCAGGCCAGGTTTTGCTGTACGCGTTCTGCATTGGCCGCTTCGGAGTAAAGCCGCAAAACGGGTTCAGTGCCACTAAAGCGGATTAGTAGCCAGCTTTGGTCTGCTAGTTGAAATTTGTAGCCGTCGATATCAATGTAACTGGTGACGGCTTGTCCGGCGATTTCCGTAGGCGGTTGAGTTTGCAGTTGGGTGAGCAAGCGCGATCGCACGTCCATACTAGCTAAGGGTAAATCGATGCGGTCGTAGTCTGATGTGAAATTGGTTTTAGACTGGAGGGCTGCATACTGGTCGCTTAAGTCCATATCTGCCCCCACAACGGCTTCTAGCACGTATAGGGCTGAGAGCAGCGCGTCGCGTTCGGGAATGTGGTTGCCGTAGCCAATACCGCCCGATTCTTCGCCGCCCAAAAATACGGGTGCCTCTAGCATCCGATCGGCAATGTACTTATAGCCAATGGGCGTTTCGTGTACAGACAGGTCGAACAGTTTGGCCACCAGTGGAATTAGGTTAGAGCCACTAATGGTTTTGACAATTTCACCCGTAAACCCTCGATGAGTGGCCAAGTGCTGAATTAGGACGGGGATTAGCACCTGAGAACTGAGAAATTTTCCCGTGCCATCGACAGCGGCAATGCGATCGCTATCACCGTCAAACACCAGACCCACTACCAGCTCATCGGCAGATTTGCGCTCATAGGTTTTGATCTGATGCAGCAAATCAGGCAAATAGCGGGGCAAAGGTTCGGGGGCACCGCCGCCAAACATCGGGTCTGCATCACCGTTGAGTTCGCGAATGGAGATGCCAAGTAATTGCTCTAACCCCCCAGCAGCAGCACCGTGCATTACATCTGCAAAGACTGTAAGCTTACCGCTGGCGATCGCCTGTTTCAGTCGAGATATATCCACCTTGGCCTGTAATCCTTCGCAGTAGCTAGTCCACGGATTGAACGATTGCAACATGCCCCGCTCGGCGGCAGACGGCATCGGCTGAGACAGCAATGCCTCAATGTTGTGGGTAATTTCGGGGGGTACAGACCCACCAAAACCGCCCTTTACCTTCAATCCCGAATAGGCCGCTGGGTTATGGCTAGCGGTGATCACAATCGCCCCCAGTGCGTTGAATTGCTTAGCAGCCCAACTAAAGGCAGGGGTAGGGGCAAAGCACTCCGACAGCATGACATCAAACCCCGCAGCTTGCAGCGATTCTGCGGCTGCCAGGGCAAATTCTGGCGACAAGAAGCGGCGATCGTAACCGACAATTATTAACCGATTGCCCGTCTGGTTTCCGTAGGCTTGCTCTAGTGCCAGCGCGGCGCGGGGAGCTACGTACATCACCCGCTCAAAGGTGAAGTCTGCTGCAATCATGCCCCGCCAACCATCCGTTCCAAAGGCAATGGGCTTATTGACAAATGATGCAGGTGAGAGATGAACTGCCATGACCAACTCCGCTCAAGTAAGGGGCTAGGGTTCAAAAAAAATATTGTCCTAACTGGGTAACGTATTGCTATAAAACGTATTTAAGGGCATGAGATTCAGTCCATTTTTGAGCACCGCGCGACACGCAGTTCTTAAAAACGAGCTAGGCTTTGCTTCAGTAGAAAACGCTGTAGTTAAATGGCACTGAACATAAGCTGGTGGGCACTGCCAACCCTGAGGTCTATCAGAGCTTTCGGCAACTTGAATATGGTTAAGTCAACGTCATTCCGCCACAGTCACAGAATGAAAACCATCTTTGCGAGTAACAACCCTATGAGTATCACTCCCAATACAATTACATTCAGAAAAATTGTATTCAGGAATTGGCTTAATTGTGTCAGTTGACCGCAGAACTATACCGATAAATGGTTCAAACGCGATGTGCTCTTCATCGTAACTACATCAAAGCATCTTCACACAGTCTCGACCGTGACATTTGGCCTCGCGTAGCGCTTGTTCAGCGCGATGTAGCACACTGTAGGCATCGCGATCGCGACTAGAATCTTGTTGTGCAATGCCAAAGCTAGCAGTCACGCTTATTGACCCAGAGGGCGTTTCTACTGGGCTGGTTTGAATCACTTGACGTAGCCGCTCAGCTACATCTAGGGCATGGTTTGAAGTAGTTTCAGTTAATAACACTACAAATTCTTCTCCGTCATATCGATAGGCCGAAGTTTCTTGGCGTAGCTGTTTTTGAAACCGCTGTGCCAGTTTTTGCAGAACGATATCGCCCGTTTGGTAGCCGTGGGTATCGTTAATTAGCTTAAAGTAATCGAGATCACAGAAGATAATACTAAAGGGTGACTGCACCGTCCACAGCGCTCTGTTGCTTAGATGGTCGAGTTCCCGGTCTAGGGCTTTACGGTTGAGTAATTGGGTTAACTCGTCACGCAAGGCTTGCTGCTGGAGGGTGGGGTTCTGTAAGCGTAATGCATCATGACGATGCCAAAGATGCTGGTAATGCTGGGCGTTGGTCAGGGCGATCGCCACATGATCTGCAACTTGCCGCGCCGTTTGTAAATCTTCTAGTCGATACGTGTCTACGGGCTGATAGGATAACAAGCCGACGATGCCTACAAATTCGGTTTGTACAAAAATCGGGATCACCAAGGCAGACGTTGCCCCCAGATTATTTAACCAGCCTTGTAACGAGTCTAGCTCTGGCTCTGGGTCGGTTGCTAAAGCTGCATCAGTCTCTGCATCTATTGATAGAGCTGACCTGCTCTTGACAGGGGTTACTTGTAGATAGGATGCACCCTCTTGTAGAAATGCTTCTTCTACCACTTGCCAGGGTGCTTGCTCAATTGCATCTGGATTGACGGGAGGTAACTTTTGTTCTGGTGTATCCCAGTAGCTCATGACGTTGGCCTGTCTTTCGTGTAGCCGGATCAGGAGACAGCGATCGCATCCCAGTCCTTGCCCCAGTTCAGCGATGATTTGTTCTACCATTTCATCGGCATCTAGGCTGGAGTTAAGTAACTGCGTAGTTCGCCCAAGCAGCGCCACCTGCTGCCGCAACTGATGTAGCCGTTGCTGCTGGCCATAGAGGGCGCTATACAGTAACCCCAACTGCTGAGACTGGGTAGCCAATGCGGTTAAATCGTCTGCACTCCAAAGAACCGTGGGCGTTGTCGGACTGGGATAAACGGCTGCGGGCAACCCAGTTGAGAGCGGGTCTGCGGGTGCCAGTATCTCCTGAGAACCGGATGCGCCAGGGAGACGAGACGTTGAAGTTATGGGATCGGCAGGTAATTCAACTCGCCCTAGCTGCAGCAGGAGCTGTAGGGAGCCAGATGTAGCTGGATGGTCAGGTTGCTCGAAGCTTGGCTGCCAAACTACTGGCACCACTAACTCCCCAGATGCTAGCTGGGTGAGGTGAGGCGATCGCCGTTGCTCTAAAACCCACTGTGGCAAAACAGTGGGGGTGGGCAATTGTTCTAGAGGCTGCACTGGGTCATCCACGCTCTTTTGCTGTCCTGACCGAATCGAGTAAACCCGCAGGGAGTGCTCTGATGGGTCGTCCAGACCAACCCACAGCACGCAATCTGCTTGGTAAGCCGTGGCGATCGCTTGCACTGTTTGCTGTAACAGCCGTTCTATCGAATCAAAGTGGGATATAGTCGGACTCACCGACGGCTCAGCCCTGTTTAACACATCCATACATCTCGCCTTGATACTATTGCTGCGTTTTTACTCCCGTAGGACTGCACCCTAACCCTGGTTCAACTAATGTCCCTTAAACAACGGATTTCCTGATGCTGAAGGGTCTAGATAGTTCACCTATCAGATGGTTTACCTAGATATCTCACAAAGTTATTTAATACAAACGATTTAAGCCAGACTCCGGAGCTAAGAGGATGTTTTAAAAGTCCCATCGCTGGTATAAAAACGGTATCGATCCCCCTAAATCCCCGCGCTGGCGCGCCGCTGCGCTAGAAAAAAGGGGGACTTTGAATCCAGTTCCTCCCTTTTTATAGACGCGAA
>Ga0105046_10003271_pt1 | contig 25729 bp, 23 predicted proteins | sample MAT03_FD_78385 | JGI IMG/M metagenome (GOLD analysis project Ga0105046, IMG submission 78385) | Freshwater microbial communities from Lake Fryxell liftoff mats and glacier meltwater in Antarctica - MAT-03 (megahit assembly) | ecosystem: Environmental > Aquatic > Freshwater > Ice > Liftoff...
CGTGTCCTGTGGGTGGATGACCAACCAGCCAACAACGAGGCCGAACGCGACGCGCTGCGCCCGCACGGGCTGGTCTTCGACAACGTGGTGGCCACCCGCGAAGCGCTGGCGCAGCTGGAGAACGAGCGCTACGACCTGGTGATCACCGACCTTGCACGCACCGGCTCATCGGACGCCTCGCGCGCCGCCGGGCAAGACTTCCTCGCGCACCCGGCCCTGCGCCGCGCCGGCCCGCCGGTCATCGTCTATGCCGGCCTGCGCATGGTGGCGCAGGCGGACACCTTGTTGCAGCGGGGCGCCAGTGCCGTCACCGCCGATGCGCACGAGTTGATCCACCAGGCGCTGCGCCTGCTCGGTCGCGGCGACGAGCCGGCGGTCGAGCTGGTGCGCTGATGCCGCGAGACGCCAGCTGGCGGACGGCTCAATCCCTCGTCGAGCGCCTGCGCACGCACTCCAGGTAGGCCTGCCCGTCGGGCGGCAGCCCGCTGCGCTGCGCCGCCCAGACCATCTCGCCCAGGCACTCCATCGCCTCGTGGTGCGCGGCGTGCAGACCACCACGGCGGGCAGCCAGCAGTTGAACCGCCTGGCGGATGCCGGTCGGCTGGTCGATGGCGCACTGCTCCTCCAGGCTCAGATGCATCGACAGGTGCAGGAAGGGATTGGCGCGTCCGACCTCGACGCTGTAGACGGCCGCCAGCGCGGCGGCCTCGTCGGCCAGTTCATCGTGGTGCTCAGGGTGCTCGGCGATCCAGCGCGCGGCGATCGACTGCATCGCATCCAGCGGCAGACCTTCGCGCCAGCGCGCATGGGCGCTGCAGAAGAAGCGGCGGACGTCATTCTGCGAGGGTTGGAACACCCGACAATTGTCCGATGAACACCAGCACAGAACAGCTCTTCACCGAAGCGCGCACGCACAACGGCTACTTCCCCGACCCGCTGCCCGACAGCACGCTATATGCGCTGTGGGATCTGCTCAAGTGGGGCCCGACCTCGGCCAACTGCAGCCCGGCACGCATCGTCTTCGTGCGCGGCGACGCAGCCAAGGCGCGGCTGCTGGAGTGCATGAGCGCCGGCAACCGGCCCAAGGTGCAACAGGCCCCGGTGACGGCGGTGATCGGCATGGACATGGCGTTTGCCGAGCAGTTGCCGCGGCTGTTCCCGCACGCCAATGCGCGCGTCTGGTTCGAGGGCAATGCGGCGCTGATCGAGCAGACGGCGCTGCGCAACTCCAGCCTGCAAGGCGGCTACCTGATCCTGGCCGCGCGCGCGCTCGGCCTGGACTGCGGGCCGATGAGCGGCTTCGATGCCGCGAAGATGGACGCCGCCTTCTGGGCCGGCACCACCGTGAAGACCAACTTCGTCTGCACGCTCGGCCGCGGCGACCCGTCCAAGCTGTTCGCGCGCAGCCCCCGCCTGCCCTTCGAGGACGCATGCCGCATCGAATGAGATGCTGATGCCGGCACGGGCCTCGGACCCCTGGTTCTGGGCCGTCGCCGCACCCGCGGTGTGCCGGCATGGGGGGCCACCGGCCTGAAGTCTGCTGTGGGACGGGCTGCGCTGACCGGTGCCCGGCGGGGCACCCGGCCTGCGCGCCTTGAATCAGGCCGTCGCGTGCTCGGGCGCCGCCGCGGCAGCCTGGATGTGGCCGAGCGCCCGCTCCAGGTTGGCCACTGTGCGATCAACATGGTGCAGCTTGTCCAGCCCGAACAGCCCGAGGCGGAAGGTGCGAAAGTCGGCCGGCTCGTCGCACATCAGCGGCACGCCAGCGGCGGTCTGCAGGCCTTCGCCCATGAAAGCCTTGCCGTTGTGCAGGCCGAGGTCGTCGGTGTAGCTGACCACCACGCCAGCGGCCTGGAAGCCTTCGGCGGCGACGCTCTTGAGCCCGCGCGCCACCAGAAGCGCGCGCACCCGGCGGCCGAGCTCGAGTTGCTCATCGCGCAGGCGCTCGAAGCCGTAGGCGCGCGTCTCGAGCATCGCGTCGCGCGTCAGCGCCAGCGCGTCGGTCGGCATCGTCGTGTGGTACGCATGGCCGCCGCCTTCGTAGGTCTCCGTGATCTGCAGCCACTTCTTCAGATCGGCCGCAAAGCTCGAGCTGACGGTGGCGTCGATGGCCGCGCGCGCGCGCTCGGAGAGCATCACGAAGGCGCAGCCGGGCGATCCGGTCCAGCCCTTCTGCGGTGCGCTGACCAGCACGTCCACGCCGGTGGCCCGCATGTCCACCCACAGCGCGCCGCTGGCGATGCAGTCGAGCACGAACAGGCCGCCGACCTCGTGCACCGCGTCGGCCACCGTGCGCAGGTAGGCGTCGGGCAGCACCATGCCGGCGGAGGTCTCGACATGCGGCGCGAACACCACGTCCGGGCGCTGCGCGCGGATCGTCGCCACCACCTCGTCCAGCGGCGCCGGCTGCCAGGGCTGCTGGCGGCCGGCGGCCACGGGGCGCGCCTTGAGCACGGTCTCTTCGGCCGGGATGCGGCCCATCTCGTGGATCTGCGTCCAGCGGTAGCTGAACCAGCCGTTGCGGATGACCAGCGCCTTGCGGCCGCTGGCAAACTGGCGCGACACGGCCTCCATGCCGAAGGTGCCGCTGCCCGGGATCACCACCGCCGAGCGTGCGCCGTAGACCTCCTTGAGCACGCCGCCGATGTCACGCATGACGCCCTGGAAGCGCTTGGACATGTGGTTGAGCGCGCGGTCGGTGTAGACCACCGAGTACTCGAGCAGGCCATCGGGATCAACATCGGGCAGCAGTCCGGGCATGGGGTGCTCACTCTGTGAACGGCGTGGCAGGGCGCCCGCCAAGGGGAGATGAGCTTAGCACCGCGATGCGGCGCGCGCAGACGCCCGTGTTCAGTCGGCGCGAGGCTCGTCGACGGTCCGCTGCAGCGGCGCGTGCCAGCCGGCGCGCGCAGCGCGCTCGGCGTTCTGCTCGCGCTCGCTGGCCCACATCTCTTCAAGCTGCTGGCGGCCCTGTTTGGCGATGGCGATCAGCTTGCGCTCGTCCTCGAAGTGCGGCGCCATCTGCTCCATCAGCTCGATGCTGTGGCGCCTGAAGCGCAGCGCCTGCACGCGCGCGGCATGCGGCTGCCAGCCCATCACTTCGAGCGCGCTGCGCGCACTCAGCAGCGCCGAGTCGAGCGTCTCGCGTTCGATCAGCGTGATGCCCAGCTTGCGCAGCGCGTAGTAATGAGAGACGTTGCGCGCGCGGGCAATCACGGTCAGCTGCGGAAAGTGCTCGCGCACCAGTCGCGCGCACTCGACGCTCTGGTCCACGTCGTCGATGGCCAGCACGAACAGCCGGGCGCGCTCGGCGCCGGCCACGCGCAGCAGGTCCAGCCGCGTCGCGTCGCCGTAGAAGGCCTTCCAGCCGAAGCGGCGCACGGTCTCGACCGCATCCACCGAGTGGTCGAGCACGGTGGCCTGCAGGCCGTTGGCCGCCAGCAGCCGGCCGACGATCTGCCCATAGCGGCCGAAGCCGGCAATCAGCACCGGCGCGTGCTGCGGCTCGTTGATCTCGTCGAGCTTCGGGCCCGCGGCGCCGCTCTTCAGCCGCGCGGCCGCCCAGCGGTCGGCCAGCACCAGCAGCAGCGGCGTCAGCAGCATCGACAGCGCGATGCAGGCCACCAGCAGCGAGGCCGGCTGGGCCGCCACGGCCCCGGCGCCCAGCGCCGCCTGCAGCACGACGAAGCCGAACTCACCGCCCTGCGCGAGCAGGATCACGAACACCGGGCGCTCGCCCAGCGGCACCGGCATCAGCCGCGCCATCAACACCAGCACCAGCGCCTTGACGATGAGAAAGCCGAGCACGATGGCGGCCACCAGCCCCGGGCTGGCCAGCACGACGGCGAAGTCGATGCTCATGCCCACGGCGATGAAGAACAGGCCGAGCAGCAGGCCCTTGAAGGGCTCGAGGTCGGTTTCCAGTTCGCGCCGGTACTCGCTCTCGGCCAGCAGCACACCGGCGAGGAAGGCGCCCAGGGCCATCGACAGGCCCACGCTCTCCATCAGCGCGGCGGTGGCCACCACCAGCAGCAGCGAGGCGGCGGTGAAGATTTCCGGCGTGTCGCTGCGCGCAATCCAGCGCAGCGCCGGGCGCAATAGCAGGCGGCCGCCGAAGATGATGGCGGCGATCACGCCCACCGCCTTGGCTGCGCCCAGCCAGCCGCCTCCCCCGTCGGCGGCGGCCGGCGCCAAGGCCAGCAGCGGCAGCAACGCCAGCAGCGGGATGGCCGAGATGTCCTGGAACAGCGAGACGCTGAGCACGCTGCGCCCGGCGGTAGTGGGCATCAGGTTGCGCTCGTTGAGCACACCCAGCCCGATGGCGGTGGACGACATTGCCAGCGCGAAGCCGCCCACCAGCGCCAGCCGCCAGTCCAGCCCGAAGGCCATGCCCACCGCCGCCAGCAGCGTCGTGCTGCCCAGCAGCTGCGCGCTGCCCCAGCCGAAGATGGGCCTGCGCAACGACCACAGCCGCTTCGGCTCGAGTTCCAGCCCGACCAGGAACAACATCAGCACGACGCCGAACTCGGCGAACTGCAGCATCGCGCGCGGGTCGGTCACCAGCGAGAGCCCCCAGGGGCCGATGGCGATGCCGGCTCCCAGGTAGCCGATGATCGAGCCGAGCCCGAGCAGCCGCGCCAGCGGCACCGCCAGCACCGCGGCGGCCAGATAGATCAGGCTCGAGCTGAGCCAGGGTGTGCCATGTTCCATTTCGGGCGCCGCGGTGCTCAGTCCACCGGCCGCGCATCCAGCGGCACTTCGCAGGCCGGCGCGGCGTCCAGCTCGGCGATCTCGGGCCAGTCGGGATAACGGGCCAGCCGCTGCGCGAAGACCTCCACATGCGCGGCGATCGACTCGTCGTCGACGCGGTGCGCGCCATGCTGCAGCAAGGGCGGCAGCATGCGCATGCCGGTCAGCGCGGCGGTCTGGTCGTAGGGCGGCAGGAAGGCGTCGAAGAAGTAGCGGTTGTAGCTGTCGGGGCGGTAGCTGCTCTCGGGCCCGCCGGTGGACAGCACGGCCCAGAGATCCTTGCCCTGCAGTGCGTGGCCGCCCGGGCCGTAGGCCCAGCCGAAGGCAAACACGTCGTCGAGCCACAGCTTCATCAATGGCGGCATCGAGTACCAGTGGACCGGGTGCAGCCAGACCACCAGCCGGGCGTCGGCCAGCGCCGCCTGCTCGGCGGCGACATCGATGAAGTAATCCGGGTACAACGCGTACAGGTCTCGCACGGCCACTCGCCCGATGCCGGCGGCGCGCTGCAGCAGCGCGCCGTTGACGCGCGATTGCCCGAGCTGCGGGTGTGCGGCGATGAGCACGATGTCGGACATGGGGGCTGAAGTCGACGCCAAGGGCGGGGCGGGCACGGCGGCAGCTACCATAACCGCATTCAGCACCGGGCGCGGCAGCCTGGTCGGACCGCTACGGAGGAGGCCATGCCCGTCATCGTGATCGCCAACCCCAAGGGCGGCGCCGGCAAGAGCACGCTGGCCACCAACATCGCCGGTTGTCTGGCCCAGGCCGGGCATGCGGTGATGCTCGGCGACGTCGACCGCCAGCAGTCCGCTCGCCAGTGGCTGGCGCTGCGCCCGCCTTCAGCGGCGGCCATCCGGGGCTGGGACGTGCAGGCCGATGACATCGTGCGCCCGCCCAAGGGCACCACGCATGTGGTGCTCGACACCCCCGCCGGGTTGCACGGCAAGCGGCTTGACGCCGTGCTGCGCATCGCCGACCGCATGCTGGTGCCGCTGCAGGCCAGTCTGTTCGACATCAACGCCACCCACGCCTTCGTGCAAGAACTGCGCGCGCACCGGCGCGGCGAGAAGCTGCGCATCGGGCTGATCGGCATGCGGGTGCGTGAGCACACACGCGCCGTCGAGCAGTTGCATCACTACACGCAGACGCTGCCGGTGCCCGTGGTGGCCTGGCTGCGCGACACGCAGAACTACGTCCAGCTGGCCGCGCGCGGCCTGACGCTATGGGACGTGGCGCCCAGCCGCGTCGAACGCGACCTTGAACAATGGGCGCCCTTGCGCCAGTGGATCACCGCACCATGAAGCTCTTTGCCCGATTGCAGGATCTGCATCCTCTCGTCGGCCAGTCGATCGGCGTCTCTGACTGGTTGACCGTGGATCAGCAGCGCATCGATCTCTTCGCCCAAGCGACCGATGACCACCAGTGGATCCACGTCGACCACGAGCGCGCCGCTGGCGGCCCCTTCGGCGGCACCATCGCGCACGGTTTTCTGACGCTGTCGCTATTGCCGCCGCTGTTTGCCAGCGGCTTCGACATCGCCGACGTGCGCATGGGCATCAACTACGGCCTGAACAAGGTGCGCTTTCCGTCGCCGGTGCGCTCGGGCAGCCGCCTGCGCGGGCACTTCAAGCTGCTGGCCTACGAGCCGCTGGAAGGTGGCGCGCAACTGGTGGTGGAGTGCACGATGGAGCTCGAGGGCTCGGCCAAGCCGGCCTGCGTCGCCGAGAGCGTGACGCGGCGCTTTACCTGAGACCGCCCGCCAGAGACGCCAAGGAGAACACGCATGAAGGTGCTGCTCGTCGACGACCACCCGCTGATCCTGGCGGCGCTGCAGTCGGTCATCCAGGGCCTGGGTGACGATGTCACGGTGGCCGGCGTCGAAACGGCGCAGGGCGCACGCGCCGCGCTGGCCGACGACAGCGACTACGACCTGGTGCTGCTCGACCTTTCGCTGGGCGACGCCGATGGCTTCGAGCTGCTGGCCGAGCTGCGCGCGGCCTACCCGGCCGTGCCGGTGGTGGTGGTCTCGGCCTCGGAGCGCGCCAGCGACGTGATCCGCGCCATCGACCTGGGCGCGATGGGCTTCGTGCCCAAGCGCAGCAGCAACACGATGCTGTTCGATGCCTTGCGCATGGTGATGTCCGGCGGCCTGTACGTGCCGCCGATGATGCTGGGCCTGGACATGAGCGCGCCGCCGCCGGGCGGCGACACCACACCGGGGGTGATGCGCCCGAGCGAGCCGGCGGTGCAGGCCGACGCGCACCAGACCGTGGCCTCGCTCGACGCCGTCGGCCTGACGCCGCGCCAGACCGAGGTGCTGGGGCTGCTGCTGCAGGGCCTGCCGAACAAGCTGATCGCGCGCCATCTGGGCTTGTCGGTCGAGACCGTCAAGGACCATGTGGCGGCGGTGCTGCGTGCGCTGAACGTCAGCACACGGACGCAGGCCGTGCTGGCGGTCAGCCAGATGACACAAGGCCAGGGCATCACGCTGGTGCGCAAGAACCCGGCGCGTTGAACGCAGCAGCTCTTGCGATGAAGGCAGCCTCGATGAACCCTGCGGCCGAGACGCCCCTGCCCGACGCCGCCGCGGCTGCCCCAGGCAGCGCGCGCAAGACGCCGGTGGACCCGACGCGAACCCAGGTCGACGAGCTGCGCGCGCTGTTCGTGCAGACCCCGGCCTCGCTGACGGGCAACGCGGTCGGTGCGCTGCTGATGGCCGCCATGTTCTGGCCCCTGGCCGAGCGCAGCGGCCTGCTCGGCTGGCTGGGTGTGGTCGCGCTGCTGTGGACGCTGCGGCTGGCGCATTACGTGCGTTGGCGGCGCCGCCGACGCACGGTGGAAGACCGCACGCTGATTGCCTGGCGCGGCAGCTGGGCCGCGCTGGTGCTGTTGCAGGGCCTGATGTGGGGCATCGCGGCGTGGCTGTTCTGGGGCCTGGGCACCAACTATCACCGGCTGGCGTTGATCCTCGTCGTCTACAGCTACTGCCTGGGTTCGGTGCAGTTGCTGGCGACGCAGCCCGGCATCTTCATCGGCTTCATCACCCTGGTGCTGGCGCCGACCATCGTGCGCGTGGCCAGCGACGACACCCAGCCCTGGCACTGGCAACTGGCGGGCATCCTGACGCTGCTGTTCGGCATCACGCTGCTGATGGGCCGCACCTACGGCACGGCGCTGGGCCATGCGATCCGGCTGAAGGCGCGCACCGACGAGCTGGCGGCCCAGCTGCGCGTCGAGAAGACCGAGGCCGACGCCGCGCGCGCGCTCGCCGAGGCGGCCAGCCGCGCGAAGACGCAGTTCTTCGCCGCCGCCAGCCACGACCTGCGCCAGCCGCTGCACGCGATGGGCCTGTTCGCCGAGGCGCTGCGCCAGCGCAGCCGCGAGCCCGAAGTGGCCTCGCTGGTGAACAGCATCAACGAGTCGGTGGACGCGCTGGAGGGTCTGTTCGGCGAGCTGCTGGACATCACCCGCATCGACAGCGGCGGCGTCGACGTCAACGTGCAGCCGGTGCGCCTGCGCGAACTGTTCGGCCGACTGCGCCTGCACTTCGAGCCGGTGGCATTCGAGAAGGGCCTGCAGCTGAGCTTTCGCGGTGAACGCCACCTGGCGCAGGCCGATCCGGTGATCGTCGAACGCATCCTGCGCAACCTGGTCAGCAATGCGATCCGCTACAGCGACGACGGTGGTGTGCTGGTCAGCGCGCGTCTGCGCGGCGGCAAGCTCGTGCTGCAGGTCTGGGACAGCGGCATCGGCATCAGCGAGGCCAGCCTGCCGCGCATCTTCGACGAGTTCTACCAGGTGCAGAGCAACCGCCCGCTGGAGGCGCACCACCGCAAGGGGCTGGGGCTGGGGCTGGCCATCGTCAAGCGGCTGGCCAACCTCATGGACGCGCCGCTGACGGTGCGCTCGCGCGTCAACCGCGGCACCGTGTTCACGCTCGAACTGCCCCCGGGCCGGCCCGTGCGCGAGCCCCAGACGCTGCCCGGCAGTCCCACCAAGGCCGCGCTGGGCCTGACGCTGCACGGGCAGCGCATCGTCGTCATCGAGGACGAGGCCGCCGTGCGCGAGGGCCTGGTGGTGCTGCTGCAGGCCTGGGGGGCCGAGGTACTGTCCTTCGACACCGTGGACGCGGTGCGCGATTGGACCGCCTCGACCGCCTCGACCGCTGACGCTGCGCCGCAGCTGCTGCTGGTGGACTACCGGCTGCCGCAGGGCCGCACCGGACTGGAGGCGCTGGCTCTTGTCCGCGCACGCTGGGCCACGCACACGCTGCCGGCCATCCTGATCACCGGCAGCAGCCTCAGCGGCCACGAGAACGAGGCGCTGCAGCACGACTTCCATCTGCTGATCAAGCCGGTGCTGCCGAACAAGCTGCGCGCGATGATCGCCTTCAAGCTCGGCGTGCGCTGAGGCGGCACGCTCAGGCGGGTTCGATGCTCGCGGCGGCGCGGCGCTTGCCCACGGGCGGCGCGGCCTCCTGCGCCGCCCGTGCGGCGTCGCGGATGGCCAGCACCGCCGGGTTGGCGAGGTGGCGCTCGGTGGATACGGCGTAGAGCTGGTAACGCACGTCGTCGGTGCGGCCCACCGGCACCACCTTGAACTGCTGCGCGGTTTCGGCAGCGACGGCCGTCGGCATCGGGAAAACCCCGGCCCCGGCCTGTCCAAAAGCCTTCATGACGGCGGTGTCATCGAAATCGCCAACGACGCGCGGCGCCACGCCCATGCGTTCGAACCAGCCCAGCATCTTCGGCCGCACGGCCGTGTCACCGCCCGGCAGCAGCATCGGCGCCCCAACCAGGCTGTGCGGAAAGTTGCGCAGCAGCGGCTTGGCCAGGGGCGGCGCGGCGAGGAAGGTGACGCCGCTCTCGGACAGCAGGTGGTTGAAGCCGCGCACGCCCATCGCGCTGGGCATCGGGCGGTCGGAGATGACCAGGTCGAGCTCGTGCACGGCGAGCAGCGCCAGCAGCTCGGTGAAGCGGCCCTCGCGGCACAGCAGCCGCGGCGCCGGCTTCAGCAGCAGCACCGGCGCGATGGTGCGGTAAGCCACCACCTTGACCACGGCCCCGGTGACACCGATGCGCAGCACACCGCCACCCTGGCCCTTGCGGTCACGCAACGCGTCCTTCAGTGCCTCGCCGACGCCGAACATGCGCTCGGCGTGCTCGAGCACCAGATGGCCGGTCTCGGTGAGCTCGAGCTTGCGCCCGGCGCGGCGCCACAAGCGATCGCCGATGACCGTCTCGAGCTGACGCATCTGCGTGCTGATCGACTGCGGCGTGACGTGCAACTGCGCACCCGCCTTGGCCACGCCGCCGCTGCGCGCGACGACCCAGAAGTAGTGCAGGTGCTTGTAGTTCAGGTGCTGCATGGCAGGCCCGATAGTTCCAGATTCTGGAGTTTAGATGCAAGATATTTCTACTTTTTCTTGTGTCCGGTGCCGCCTATGGTCCGCGTCGCCGTCGTCCACGGCTTGTCGTTGACAGCCCGGCGCACGCCCCTTGCCACCACAGATCACACTCTCCGGAGATACCAATAATGGAACGTCGCTCATTCCTCACCAAGGCTTCCGTCGGCGCAGGCGTCGGCGTGGCGCTCGCCGCTCCGGCCATCGTCAAGGCCCAGCCGGCCATTCGCTGGCGCTGCTCGTCGGGCTTCCCGAAAGCCCTCGACACCATCTACGGCGCCGCTGAAGACGCCGCCAAGCGCATCAGCGAAGCCACCGGCGGCCGCTTCCAGATCAGCGTCGCGCCGGCCGGCGAGATCGTGCCGATGCCGCAAGCCGCTGATGCCGTGGCTGCCGGCACGGTCGAGTGCTCGCACACCGCCGCGTTCTATTACGTGGGCAAGGATCCGGCCTGGGCCTTCGGCTCCTGCATCCCCTTCGGCTTGAACTTCCGCCAGATGAACGCCTGGTGGAAGGAAGCCGGCGGCGGCAAGATGTTCAACGACTGGCTGCGCCCGCAGGGTGTGCAGTACATCATCTCGGGCAACACCGGCGCGCAGATGGGGGGTTGGTTCCGCAAGGAGATCAACACCATGGAGGACGTCAAGGGCCTGAAGATGCGCATCCCCGGCCTGGGCGGACGGCTGTTCTCGGCCGTCGGCGCGGTGCCGCAGCAGATCCCCGGCGGCGACATCTACCCGGCACTCGAGCGCGGGACGATCGACGCTGCCGAATGGGTCGGCCCCTATGACGACGAGAAGCTCGGCTTCCACAAGGTCGCCAAGTTCTACTACTACCCGGGCTTCTGGGAAGGCGGCGCCGCGCTGGGCTGGATCGTCAACAACCGGGCCTGGGACGCGCTGCCCAAGGAGTACCGCGAGATCTTCACCGCCGCGGCGCACGAGGCCAACGCCGACATGATGGCCAAGTACGACGCCCGCAACGCACCGGCGCTGCGTCGCCTGATCGCCGGTGGCACCCAGGTCAAGCCCTTCCCGCGTCCGGTGATGGAAGGTTTCTACCGCGCCGCGCTGCCGATGTACCAGGAGCTCAGCGCCGGCAACGCCAACTTCAAGCGCATGTACGACTCGTACAGCGCGTTCCAGAGGGAGTCGGTGCAGTGGATGCGCTTCACCGAGAACACCTTCGACGACTTCATGGCGCAGATGCTGCGCAGCTGACGTTCCACACGGCGGCCTGCGGGCCGTCTTTCCCGCCCGCAGGCCCCACCCCGGTGGGGCTTGCGTGCGGTTTTTGCTTTGGTTCACGAACCGATGCCCCTGGACCGCCCGCGTTTGACGCCCGGCCGCAGGTGACGCCAACAAGATAAGAGTGGAACCGTGAAACTGCTGCTCACCTTCTGTCGCGGCATCGACGCCGCCACCGAGCGTCTCGGGCGCGCCCTGTGCTGGCTGCTGCTGGCCGCCGTCATCGTCAGCACCGTCAACGCCATCGTTCGCAAGGCCTTCGACATGAGCTCGAACGCCTTCCTTGAAGGCCAGTGGTACCTGTTCGCTGCCCTCTTCATGCTCGGTGCGGGCTACGTCTTCCTGCACGACCAGCATGTGCGCATCGACGTCATCTCGGGCCGGCTGAGCCGGCGTACCCAGGTCTGGGTGGACGTGGTGGGCATCGCCTTCTTCCTCCTGCCGCTGTGCGCCTTCCTCATCTGGACCTCGCTGCCCTCGGTGATGACGGCCATCGAATCCCAGGAGGTCTCGGCCAACCCCGGCGGGCTGATCCGCTGGCCGCTGTACATCCTGGTGCCGGTGGGCTTCTCGCTGCTGGCACTGCAAAGCCTGTCAGAGCTGTTCAAGCGCATCGGCTTCCTCACGGGCCACGGGCCCGACCCGCACGCCAAGCCGGAGAAGACCGACGAGGAACTGCTGCTTGAAGAGATGATGAACGAGGCCGCGCTGCGCGAGGCCGCCGACGCCAGGGCCGCCGCCACGCCCGCCACAGGGTCTGGCGCCGGCTCGGGAGCACGGTCTTGAGCGGCTTCATCACCGCAAACATCGCGCCGATCATGTTCGGCTCGCTGCTGCTGTTCCTGCTCACCGGCTTCCCGGTCGCCTTCGCCCTGGCCGCCACGGGCATGAGCTTCGGCTGGCTGGCCGTCGAGCTCGGGCTGGTGCCGGCGCTGTTCTTCAACGCCCTGCCGCTGCGGCTGTACGGGATCATGGCCAACGATGTGCTGCTGGCCATCCCGTTCTTCACCTTCATGGGCCTGATCCTCGAGCGCAGCCGCATGGCCGAGGACCTGCTCGACACCATCGGCCAGGTCTTCGGCCCGATGCGTTCGGGCCTGGCGATCGCCGTGGTGCTGGTGGGTGCGATGCTCGCGGCGACCACCGGCGTGGTTGCCGCCTCGGTGATCTCGATGGGCCTGATCTCGCTGCCCATCATGATGCGCTACGGCTACAACCGGCCGCTGGCCGCGGGCGTCATCACCGCCTCGGGCACGCTGGCGCAGATCATCCCGCCGTCGATCGTGCTCATCGTCATCGCCGACCAGCTAGGCCAGAGCGTGGGCGACATGTACAAGGCCGCGTTCATCCCGGCCTTCCTCCTGGTGGGCATCTACGTCATCGCCATGCTGGTGCTGGCGGTGGTGCGTCCGACCTGGGTGCCTGCGCTGCCGCCCGAGGCCTTGATCTACCACGAGGCCAACGGCAACACCGGTCACAAGTCGCTGGGCGTGCTCGCCGTCATCAGCGCGATCGTCGGCTGGCAGGTGTTTGCCCACTGGCCGACGATCAAGCTCTGGCTCGGCGGCGACGCGGACTTCGTGCCGCCCACCGACGAGAAGGTGGTGGTGGCGCTGATGATCGGCATCGGCTTCGCCTGGCTGGCTGCCGTGGTCGACCGGCTGGTGCGCACGAACCTGCTGTCGACGCTGGCGCGCCAGGTCACCTTCGTGCTGATCCCGCCGTTGCTGCTGGTCTTCCTGGTGCTGGGCACCATCTTCCTCGGCCTGGCCACGCCGACCGAAGGCGGTGCGATGGGTGCGGCCGGCGCGTTGCTGATGGCGCTGGCGCGCCGGCGGCTGGGTGGCACGCTGCTCAGGCAGGCGCTGGACTCTTCGGCGCGGCTGTCGATCTTCGTGCTCTTCGTGCTCATCGGCTCGACCATCTTCGCCCTCACCTTCCAGGCCATCGACGGCCCGGTATGGGTGAAGGCGCTGTTTGCGGCCCTGCCGGGCGGCGAGATCGGCTTCCTGCTCTTCGTCAACGCGCTGATCTTCATCCTCGGTTGCTTCCTCGACTTCTTCGAGATTGCCTTCATCCTGCTGCCGCTGCTGCTGCCGGTGCTGAAGGACATGGAGATCAACCTCGTCTGGTTCGGCGTGATGGTGGCGCTGAACCTGCAGACCTCGTTCCTGACCCCGCCCTTCGGCTTCGCGCTGTTCTACCTGCGCAGCGTGGCGCCGAAGACCGAGTACATGGACAAGGTCACCAACAAGCGCATCCCGGCTTTCAAGACCGGCGACATCTACAAGGGCTCGGTGGCCTTCGTGGCTCTGCAGGTGATCATGGTGTCCGCGGTGATCTGGCAGCCCCAGATCGTGCTCTACGGCCTGGGCGAGCAGAAGACGCTCGATGTCGAGAACGTCAACCTCAGCATCACGCCGGAAGAAGACGAGGAATCGAACCCGCCGCCGTCCTTTGGCGCGCCGGCCTCGGTGCCGACACAATGAGGGGATGAACGCGACACCCGAAGGCGCGGCAGCGCGCAAACCCCAGGGCGGCCTCTCGCTGGTTGTCGGCGAGACGGCGAGCCCCCTGTCGAGCCTGACGATCGGCGAGTGGCTCGACGCCACCGCCGGGCGCCACGGCGACTCGCCAGCCTGCATCTTTCACGCCGAAGGCCTGTGCTGGAGCTGGGCGCAGTTGCGCGACGAGGCAGACCGACTCGCCGCCGGTCTGCTGCAACTGGGTTTCGCCAAGGGCGACCGCCTGGGCATCTGGTCGCCCAACCGCAGCGAGTGGGTGCTGGCGCAGTACGCCAGCGCGCGCATCGGTGTCGTCCTGGTCAACATCAACCCGGCCTACCGGCTGGCCGAACTGGAGTACGCGCTCAACAAGGTCGGCTGCAAGGGCCTGATCAGCGCGCCCGGGTTCAAGACCAGCGCCTACCTGCAGATGCTGCAGGTGCTGGCGCCCGAACTCGCGCACTGCGCACCCGGTGCGCTGCACAGCGCGAAGCTGCCGCAACTGCGCTGCGTGGTCCGCATGGGCGAGGCGGCTACGCCCGGCATGTTCAACCTCGGCCAGGTGCTGGCGCGGGCCGATGCGGCGTCGGTCGACACCGCGCGGCGCATCGGCAGTACGCTGAGCGACCACGAGGCCATCAACATCCAGTTCACCAGCGGCACCACCGGCGCGCCCAAGGGCGCCACGCTGACGCACCACAACATCGTCAACAACGCCATCGAGGTGGCGCGCACGATGCGCTTCGGCCACGGCGACCGGCTGTGCATCCCGGTGCCGCTGTACCACTGCTTCGGCATGGTGATGGGCTCGATGGCCAGCATGGTGACGGGCGGCACGATGGTCTTCCCGGGCGAGGGCTTCGACCCCGCCGCCACGCTGGACGCAGTGCAGGCGCACCGCTGCACCCATCTGCACGGCGTGCCGACGATGTTCATCGCCGAGCTCGACCTGCCGCAGTTCGCGGGCTTCGACCTCGCCAGCCTGCGCGGCGGCATCATGGCCGGCAGCCCCTGCCCGGTGGAGGTGATGAAGCGCGTGCAGGCGCAGATGAACATGCGCGAGGTGACCATTGCCTACGGCATGACCGAGACCTCGCCGGTGAGCTTCCAGAGCGCCGCCGACGACCCGCTGGAGCGCCGCGTGTCCACCGTCGGCCGCGTGCTGCCGCACCTGCAGGTGAAGATCGTCGACACCGAAGGCCGCACCGTGCCGGTGGGCGAGAAGGGCGAGCTGTGCACCAAGGGCTACAGCGTGATGCTCGGCTACTGGGACGACGCCGCGCGCACGGCCGAGGCGGTGGTGGACGGCTGGATGCACACCGGCGACCTGGCCACGCTGGACGATGAGGGTTACGGCAACATCGTCGGCCGCGTGAAGGACATGCTGATCCGCGGCGGCGAGAACGTCTACCCGCGCGAGGTGGAAGAGTTCCTGTTCCGCCACCCCAAGGTGGCGCAGGTGCAGGTCTTCGGCGTGCCCGACCTCAAGTACGGCGAAGAGGTCTGCGCCTTCATCGTGCTCAAGCCCGGCGAAAGCGCCACGGCCGGCGACATCCGCGCCTTCTGCGACGGCCAGATCGCGCACTACAAGATACCGCGCCACATCCGCTTCGTGCCCGAATTGCCGATGACGGTGACGGGCAAGGCGCAGAAGTTCGTCATGCGCGCGCAGATGATCGAAGCGCTGGGGTTGGCGGAGCAGAAGACGGCCTGAGAGCCGGCGAACGACGGGCACCCATGCTCAGGCGAACACTGCTGCACCGCATCGGGCTGGGCGCGCTGGCGCCGGCACCGGTGCTGGCCCAGCCCGGGCCCGGGCGCACGCTGGTGGTCGGCCCATCGGGCAGTGGCAGCAGCGGCAGCAGTCTGGCGCAGGCGCTGCGCGAGGCCCGCGATGGCGACACGATCGAAGTGCTCAGCGGCGACTACCGTGGCGACGTGGCGGTGATCGGCCAGCGGCGGCTGACGATCCGCGGCGTCGGCGCGCGCCCGGTGCTGCACGCCGATGGGCGGGCCGCCGAGCGCAAGGCGATCCTGGTCGTGCGCGACGGCGACATCACGATCGAGAACCTCGAGTTCCGCGGCGCGCGGGTCGCCGATCTCAACGGCGCCGGCATCCGCTTCGAGCGCGGCCGGCTCCGCGTGCGGCGCTGCGCCTTCTTCGACAACGAGAACGGCATCCTGACCGCCAACTTCGGCGACGCAGAGATCGACATCGAAGACAGCGAGTTCGCCGATGCACCGCCGCAGCCGGGGCAGCTGAACCACCTGATCTACGTCGGGACGATCGGCCGCGCGCGCATCGTCGGCAGCCGCTTCGAGCGCGGGCACATCGGCAGCCTGATCAAGTCACGCGCAGCGCGCAACGAGATCGCCTTCAACCTGATCGCCGACGGCGCCAGCGGGCGGGCGTCTTACGAGATCGACCTGCCCAACGGGGGCCTGGCGCTTGTGCAGGGCAACGCCATCGCGCAGGGCCCGCTGGCCGAGAACAGCACGCTGGTGGCCTATGGCGCCGAGGGGCGGCCGTGGCCGCGCAGCGAACTGTCGATGAGCCACAACACGCTGCTCAACGGCCGGGCGCAGGGCGGCTTCTTCCTGCGCGTGTGGCCCGAACGGCTGACCGCCGACGCGCGCGTGGACCTGCTGAACAACCTGTCGCTGGGCCCGGGGCAGTGGCTGGCCGGCCCGACCGCCCGGGTGCGCGGTCAGGCCGGCGCGGGCGCCGACGCGCTGCGCGACCCGGCGCGCGGCGACTTCAGGCTGCGCCCGGGCGCGCTGATCAACGGCCCGGCGCTGGACCCCCGCGACATCGACGGGCGAGACCTCGCGCCGCGCGCCGAGTTCATGCTGCCGGTGGGCACCCGGGCACTGGCGCCGCCCCCACAGTGGGTGGCCGGCGCTTTCCAGCGCTGAGTTTCACCGTGCGGCGCCCGCACCGGGCCCATGCGTCGAGGGACGGACGTCGGTTTGACCCCTCCACGAAACTTCGGCATCATGCCGACGTAACTTAGTTACATCGTCGTCCGCTTTAGCCGCTCCCCCTCCTGCCCTCCCCATGTCCTTCGATCTTGTCTTCTTCGGTGGCACCGGCGACCTGACCTGGCGCAAGCTGATGCCGGCCCTGTTCCAGGCCTTCCGCCACGGCAAGCTGCCCGCGGACGGTCGCATCCTGGCGGTGGCGCGCGACGAACGCAGTGACGAGCAGTACCGCGCCTTCATCCAGGAGCGATTTTCCGGGGTCGAGCCGAGCAAGCGTCCCAGCGATGAGGAATTCGCGCGCTTTGCACAGCTGCTGCACTATCGCCGCATGGACCTCTCGCACCCCGAGGACTACGCCGGCCTCAAGGGTTGGCTGGACGAGCGCGGCGCCGATACGGTGGTGCTCTACCTGGCCACCAGCCCGCATCTCTTTCCGCTGATCTGCGCGCAACTCGGCGCGGTGGGCCTGAACGGGCCAAGCGTGCGCGTAGTGCTCGAAAAACCGCTCGGCCACGATCTGGCCAGCGCGCAGCAGATCAACCGGGTCGTGCGCTCTGCCTTCCAGGAGTCGCAGGCCTTTCGCATCGACCATTACCTGGGCAAGCCGGCGGTGCAGAACCTGATGGCGCTGCGCTTCGGCAACGCGCTGTTCGAGCCGCTGTGGCGGCGCGAGAGCATCGCCAACATCCAGATCACGCTGGCCGAGGATCTGGGCGTGGGCACGCGCGGCGGCTACTACGACACCACCGGCGCGCTACGCGACATGATCCAGAACCATGCACTGCAGCTGCTGACGATGCTGGCGATGGAGCCGCCGTCGACCAGCGACGCCGACGCCATCCGCGACGAGAAGCTGAAGGTGCTGAAGTCGCTCAAGCCCTTCACCGCCGAGAGCGTGGCGCGCGATGTGGTGCGTGGCCAGTACCGCGCCGGCACGGTGGCGGGCCAGCCGGTGGCGGGCTACCTGGACGAATCCAAGGTGCCGCCCGACAGCCGCTGCGAGACCTTCGTCGCCCTGCGCACCGAGGTGCAGAACTGGCGCTGGGCCGGGGTGCCCTTCTACCTGCGCACGGGCAAGCGGCTGGCCGGGCGCGATTCGCACATCGTCATCAACTTCCGCGACGTGCCGCACCCGATCTTTCCGGGCAGCAACCATGCCAACAAGCTGGTCATCAAGCTGCAGCCCGAGGACGGGCTGGAGCTGCACCTGCTGGCGGCCAAGGGCAATGCCAACAACGAGATGCTGAGCCCGGTCTCGCTCGACCTCGACTTCGACAAGGCCTTCCCGACCGAGCGCGTGGGCGCCTACGAGCGGCTGCTGATGGACGCGCTGGCCGGCCGCCTGAACCTGTTCGTGCGCAGCGACGAACAAGAGCAGGCCTGGCGCTGGGTCGAACCGGTGCTCAACACCTGGGCCAACGACCCGACGCCACCGCGGCCCTATGCCGCCGGCAGCTGGGGCCCGCCGGCTTCCAGCGCGCTGGTGGCGCGCGACGGCTGCGCCTGGGCCGAAGAAGCCTGAGCGGCCCGCCGGCCATGCTCGACCGCATCCGCGCCTCGATCCCCGCGCTGCCACCGGCCGAGCAGCGTGTGGCGCACCTGCTGCTGTCGGACCCGCGCAGCTTCGCCAGCCTGCCGGTCAGCGAGCTGTCCTTGCGCGCGCATGTCAGCAAACCCACCGTGGTGCGCTTTTGCCGCAGCGTGGGCTACGACGGGCTGGCCGACTTCAAGCTCAAGCTGGCCGGCAGCGTGAACGAGGGCGTGCCCTTCGTGCACCGCTCGGTGGACGACGACGACAAGTCCGGCGACCTGGTGGTGAAGGTGGTGGACAACGCGGTCAGCGCGCTGCTGAAGTACCGCAACGCCGCCGCCAGCCAGCATGTCGAGCAGGCCATCGCGGCGCTGGCCGAAGCCGGCCGGGCGCGACGGCGCATCGAGTTCTACGGCGTCGGCAACTCGGCCATCGTGGCGCTGGACGCGCAGCACAAGTTCTTCCGCCTGGGCGTCAACGCCAGCGCCATCGTCGACGGCCACAGCCAGGTGATGAGCTCGACGATGCTGCAGCCGGGCGACTGTGCGGTCGTCATCAGCAACTCGGGGCGCAGCCGCGACCTGCTGGACGTGGCCGAGCTGGCGCGCAAGAAGGGCGCGACGCTGATCGCCATCACCGCCAGCAATTCGCCGCTGGCGCGCGAGGTGCAGGCGCCCGGCCCCGGCCCCCGGCATGTGCTGCTGGCCGCCGACCACCCCGAAGACTGGGACCGCTACAGCCCGATGGTCAGCCGGCTGCTGCACCTGGTGATCGTGGACATCCTGACGACCGGGGTGGCGCTGCGGCTGGGCTCGGCCAACCTGCGCCCGCTGCTGCAGGAGATGAAGAAGAACCTGCGCGAGCGGCGCTACGTCAGCGACAGCAGCGATTCAACCCCATAGAGCTCGGCCAGTTCGACCAGTTTGGGCGGCGCGCCCGACACCCGGAACGCCGCGCCACGGCTCTCGGCCAGCCGGCGCGCGTGCAGCAGCAAGGCCAGCGTCGAGGTGTCGAAATCGGTCAGCGCCGCAGCGTCGATGTGCATCTGGCCATCTTCCAGAGCGGTCTGCAGCGCAGGCAGCAACCCGGCCACGTCGGCCACCGTCACGCTGGGCGGCAGGTTCAGGCTCATGGCAACGACACTCAGCTCTTGCCGCCGCCCTTGTTGCGCTCGGCCAGCTTGGTGATCAGGCCGTCTATGCCGCTGGCGCCGATCTCCTGCGCAAAGCTGTTGCGGTACTGATCCACCAGCCAGACGCCGAGCACGTTGACGTCGTAGATCTTCCAGCTGTCACCGGCCTTCTCCAGCCGGTAATCCAGCTGGATCGGCTCGCCGCGGCCCTTGATCTCGGTGCGCACCACCACCTCGGCATCGGCCGCGTTGCCGCGGAAAGGACGCAGCTGCACGGTCTGGTCCTTCACCTGTGTCAGCGCGCCCGAGTAGGTGCGCAGCAGCAGCGTCTTGAATTCCTGCTGCAGCCGCGCCTGTTGCTCGGGCGTGGCGGTGCGCCAGAAGCGGCCGACCGCCGACGCCGTCATGCGCTGGAAGTTCAAGTAGGGCATCACCTTGGCATCGACCAGCGCCTGGATGCGGGCGATGTCGCCGGCCTGGACCGCCTTGTCGGTCTTGACGCTCTCGATGATGTCTTGCGACAGCTTGTTGACCAGCGCGTCGGGCGCAGTCTGGGCCCACGCGGACGCGAGCATCGCGGTGCAGGCCAGGCAGGTGGAAATCAGTTTCTTCAGCATAGTGTCTTCCTCTCTCGTGGGCTTCGATGCGCCCGCGCTACAACGCGCGGCGTACCGATTCGGTTCACTTGGGCAGCGGCGGCTGCGGCGGCAGCGGCGGCGTTGAGGGCTCGGGCGGGTCGCCGTCCCACACCTGGTTCAGGCGTCGGGCCAGAAAGGCGTCGCGCAGGAAGCTGTAGCGGTCCAGCGCGACTTCGTCGAGCAGCCGGCTGGCCGACAGAAACTCGGCGCGCGTGTTGACCACCCGCACCCCGGTGAGCAGCACCCGCGCGCCGTCGTCGTTGACGCGCAAAGGCGAGCTGCCCAACAAGTCCAGCGGCAGCGCGGCACCGTCGCGCACAGAGGACGGCCCGAACACCGGCAGCATCAGATAAGGCCCCGAGCCCACGCCCCAGCGGCCCAGCGTCTGGCCGAAATCCTCGCTGCGGCGCTCCAGGCCCATCTCGGTGGCCGGGTCGAGCACACCGCCCAGGCCGAAGAATGTGTTGGTCAAGGTCCGCATTCCCATGTCCAGGCCCGAGAACATCTTGCCTTGCAGAAGATGGTTGACGGCCGACCAGCCGTCGCCCAGGTTGCCGAAGAAGTTGCCGACCCCGGTGCGCACCAACTGCGGCACGGTATCGCGCCAGGTGGTGGCCAGCGGGCGCAGCAGGTTGTCGTCGACGACATCGTTGAACTGCATCACGGACCGGTTGAAGCCCTCCCAGGGGTCGGCCGGATTCGCCGAGGCGCGCTCGCCGCCGGGCCCGGGGTTCACCGTGGCGCAGCCGCCGGCGGCCAAAGCGAAGGTCATCAGCAACGGCAGCGCCGCACTGCGGCGCAGCGCCTGCCAGGACGAGCTGGTTGCAAGACGCTTCATGGCTTGGCCGGCACGTCGCTGCCCGACTCTGCGGCCCTGTTGAAGAGGACCTGGCCGATCAGGTTCTCCAGCACCACCGCACTCTGTGTCTGCGTGACCACCTGCCCCGGCACCAGGTTCTGCTCATCGGCGCCGGGCTCGATGCCCAGGTACTGGTCGCCCAGCAAGCCCGCCGTGAGGATCTTCATCGAAGAGTCCTTGGGGAAGAGATAGATGCTCTTGATCTCCAGCGAGACCAGGCCCTGGTAGGTCTTGGGGTCGAGGGATATCTGCTTGACCCGCCCGACCGTGACGCCGGCGGCACGCACCGGCGCGCGCACCTTCAGCCCGCCGACGTTGTCAAAGCGCGCCTGCACGCTGTAGGTCTGGCCGCCGTCGAAGCTGCCCAGATTGGCCGCCTTCAGCGACAGGAAGGCGAGCCCCAGCATGCCCAGCACAACGAACAGACCGACCATGGTCTCCGTACCCTTTTTCGTCATCTGCATCCCGACCTTTCTGGTTTTGCGCTTAAGGCGTGGAGAACATCAGCGCGGTGAGCACGAAGTCCAGCGCCAGCACCGACAGCGACGCAACGATCACCGTGCGCGTGGTGGCGTGGGCCACACCCTCGGGCGTGGCCTGTGTCTCGTAACCCTGGTACAGCGCGACGACGGTGCAGACGATGCCGAACGCGAAGCTCTTGACGATACCGTTGCCGACATCGCGCCAGAAATCGACCCGCGACTGCATCAGGGACCAGAAGTTACCCGCATCCACGCCGATCAGCAACACCGCCACGATATACGCGCCAAGGATGCCGATGGCCGAGAACAGGATGGCCAGGATCGGCATCGAGACCACCCCGGCCACGAAGCGCGGCGCGAGCACACGGCTGCGCGGGTCGACGGCCATGAGCTCCATCGCCGACAGCTGCTCGCCGGCCTTCATCAGGCCGATCTCGGCGGTCAGCGACGTGCCCGCGCGTCCGGCGAACAACAACGCTGTCACCACCGGCCCGAGTTCGCGCACCAGCGCCAGGTTGACCACCAGGCCCAGGCTCTCGGCGGCGCCGAAGGCGACCAGCGAGTAGTACATCTGCAACGCGAGCACGAAGCCCACGGCCAGCCCCGAGGCCATGATGATGACCAGCGACCGGTTGCCGATCGCATGGATCTGCCCCACCACCAGCCCGAAGCGGCGCAGCGCCGTCGGCGTGAAGCGAATCAGGTCGGCAAAGAAGAAGCTCGCATGGCCGAGCGCACGCAGCCAGAGCAGCGCGCCGCGGCCCAGACCGGCCAGTGCGTCGGTCACGCCGCCACCCCCAGGTCTTGCGCCAGCGGGGGCGCCGGGTAGTGGAAGCGCACCGGGCCGTCGGGCTCGCCGCGGATGAACTGGCGCACCTCGGGTTCGTCGCTGTCCTTCAAATCCGCCGGCACGCCGTGCGCGACCACCCGGCCGCCGGAGGACAGCAGATAGGCGTAATCGCAGATCTGGAAGCACTCCACCACATCGTGCGAGACGATCAGCGAGGTGGCGCCGGTGGTGTCGTTGAGCTTGCGGATCAGGTTCGCGGCCACGCCCATCGAGATCGGATCCAGACCGGCGAAAGGCTCGTCGTACATGATCAGTTCGGGGTCCAGCGCGATGGCACGCGCCAGCGCGATGCGCCGCGCCATGCCGCCCGAGACCTCGGAGATGCGCAGCTTCGCGGCACCGCGCAGGCCCACGGCGTTGAGCTTCATCAGCACGATGTCGCGGATCATCAGCTCGGGCAGTGCGCCGTGCTCCCGCAGCGGAAAGGCCACGTTCTCGAACACCGTGAGGTCGGTGAACAGGGCGCCGAACTGGAACAGCATGCCCAGCCGACGGCGCAGCCGGTACAGCTGCGCCTTGTTTCGCGCATCGACCACTTCGCCGTCGAAGCGCACCTGGCCCTGAGTCACCGGGTGCACCCCGCCGATCAGCCGCAGCAGCGTGGTCTTGCCACAGCCCGAGCCGCCCAGGATCGCCGTGACCTTGCCGCGCGCAAAGCGCAGCGATACATCGTTCAGGATGGTCCGGCTGGCGTCGTAGCCGAAACTGACACGGTCGATCTCTATCAGCGGGTCTGAAATCAAGGGCAGCGGGCGGCGCCGGGGGCCGCAGTTGTTCTACAGAAGACGAGAACGATTCTCGCATGCACCCGTCCTGGGCTACGGGTTCCCCCGGGGATCACCCTCAGCCCTGGCCGCCGAGTCGTGCGCGCCGCTGGCGCAGAGCCAGCACAGCAGGCCCAGCAGCAGCAGAAAACGCGGGGCGTCGATGACGCTGTCGAAGAAGCCCAGCCCGAGCAACCCAATCAAGGCGGCCAGCGGCACGGCCGCGCGGGCATCAGCGGCCCACGCGGCCCGCGCGCCGCGGACCAGCGCCAGGCCGATCAGCCCGGCGAAGGCCAGCACCCCGAGCAATCCGGTCTCGAGCAGCGCGGTGAGCGGAAAGTTCTTCACGTGCCAGGCCAGGTGGTCGTCGCTGGTGAAGCTCCAGCGGTCCGCACCATGCTCGAAGCCACCGTTGTCGAGCAATTCGCGGCCGTCGGCGGTTTTCAGGCTGACCCGGTCGACGTCGATCACCGCGCCGCCGGCGTGGTGCAAGGTGAAGCGAACGTTGCGCCGCCAGGGCCACGCATCGCCGCCCAGGGGGCCGGTGGCGAGGCTCGCAGTCTGGGTCGAGTTCTGCGCAACCGCCCGCGCCGCGCCCGCGCCGGGCTCGACCTTGAAGTGGCCTGCGACGCAGTCGAACGAGCTCAGCACCCATTTGTGACAGAGCGAGAAGCCGAGCGTGCCCGGTAGCGCACGCGCGGCCGCGCTGACCTGCACTCTCACGGTCTGCCCCGGCTCGACCGCCAGCACCTGGTCGATGTACAGGCCCCAGCCGGGACCGAGCCGCAACTGCCCCGTGTGACCGGCCCTGCGACCATCGTCCAGATACAGAAAGGCATGCACCGCCGGCCGCCGCTCTGCCGGGCTGGCCCAGTAGTTGGCCGCCGGGAAGGCGCCCAGGCCGATGCCCAGCAGCCAGTCATGCAGACCGCCGCCGTGCAGCGTCCAGGCACGCGTCCAGTGCGCCTCGCGCACTTGAAGGTCCTGCTGGATGGTGGAGAGCCGCTGCTGCCCCGCCGGGCCGGCAAGGATCGGCCAGGCCACCGCCACCATCGTGCCAAGCAGCGTCAGCACCAGCGCCGCCGCAGCCAGCGGCCGCTGCGGCCGGCGCAGCGACATCAATGCCAGCACCACCAGGCCCACCGCACCAGCCGCCCACCCGGCGCGCGACAGCGTGACCGACAGCGAATAGGTGGCACCCACCACCAGCAGCAGCGCAGCCGCCCGGGCGCTCCAGCGCGGGGTCTGGAGCAGCCAGGCCCCGGCATACACGAGGCCCACCGCAAGGAAGCCTTCGATGTAGGCGCCGCCGGTGTACATCGCCGACAGCGGCCCGGCCACGCGGTAGACGTCGGCGAAATCGAGCACCGACGTGAACGCAGCACGCTCCCAGAAGATCGCCGCGACGGTGCCGGCGAGACCGATCCGCACGCCGACGGCGAAGGCGCCGTGCACATCCTGACGCGCGGCCAGCAAACGCCGCGCCAGCACGCACAGCAGCAGCGCCCAGACGGCGCCCTTGGCCACGCGCAGCCCGTTCAGCGGGTGGATCGGATTGCTGAAGTCCTCGCGCAGGGTCGCCCCGGCCCAGGTGGCGACACCGGGCAGGGCCGACAGCAGCATCACGGCCGTCATCAAGGTCATCAACAGCAGCAGCCGGCGGTCGCCCATCAGCCGCCTGCCCGTCGCAGGGGTACGCACGAAGGCAGCGGCCAGCCCGATCAGCAGCAGCATGTCGTACTCGTCGACCAGCGTGCGCCCGCTCCAGTGCGCCAGGTCGAGCAGCGGCAACCCGGCGCCGACCAGCGCAAAGACCAGCACCGGCCGCCACCAGACCAGCGCGAGCGCGGCCACCAGCATCGCGCCGAGCGCCAGCGGGGCGACCGGGAAGCCACTGACCCAACCGGCCGTGAGCGCCGCAGCCGCCGCCAGGGCGCCATGGGCCGGACGCAGAAACGGCGGCGCCACCGGGCCGGCAAGCGCCACCGAATCGGCTACCGACCCCTGCGAGGCTGCCAGCAGCTTGCCGACCAGCCAAGCGGCGCCCGCGGCAATCAGCACGTTCGTCGGGTCGGGGCGCAGTGCCAGCGGGAACAGCTTGCCGAGTTCGATCAGGGTCGCGACGAGCGCGGCAGCGAACGCGCCTTGCCCCGCCGTCCAGCGCCTCGCCCAGCCGAGCACGCCCACCGGCGCATAGGCCAGCGCGACCGCGCTCAGACTGAACACGGCCACCGACTCGGGCAGGTAATAGTGGTAGAAAAAGGGCACGAAGCGAATCTCGCCGCCGCTGATGCGCGCCCAGGCCTGGTCCGGGGTGCGCCAGTCACTGGCAAACCAGCCCGACAGCGCCGCCAGCAGCACGGCCAGCAAGGCCAGCGCGGGCCAGGTCCAGGGCGCGAGAGCCGTGCGCAAGCCTTCGGCAGACAGGCCACGCCCCCGCTGCCAGGCCCACACGCCGACCACCACCCCCAGTGCGCGGGTCAGCGCCGACACCCCCTGGCTGACGCCGGAGACGAGGAAGAACTGCGCCAGTTCGAGCGTCAGGCCGAAGGCCGCACCGAGCGCCAGCGCGGCCGGCCAAGGC
>Ga0105046_10003272_pt1 | contig 25728 bp, 28 predicted proteins | sample MAT03_FD_78385 | JGI IMG/M metagenome (GOLD analysis project Ga0105046, IMG submission 78385) | Freshwater microbial communities from Lake Fryxell liftoff mats and glacier meltwater in Antarctica - MAT-03 (megahit assembly) | ecosystem: Environmental > Aquatic > Freshwater > Ice > Liftoff...
GCGCCCATCGTGATCCCCCCCGGCCCCCGGTTCCACCCGGGCTTGAGGTGTATGCGGGGGGCAGAGGCGCGGTAAGTCTCTAGCGTCAAACATTTTTTCTGGGTTCGCGCCTTTGGGTGCGCGGTTCGCAGGTGCGCACCCCGCGTCTGAGTGCGCGCCCGCAATCTGATCAATGCCGCGACCGCCCTGACCGCCACACCATCCCGTCCCGGCCCCGCCACGGAACCGTCCACCATCGGCGTTTCCGACCCCGCCCCACCTTGTCCGGCCCGGTGTTCATCACCGGGCCTTTTTCCATGTCCGGAGACCGCCCATGAGCCATGCCGCCACCAACTGGGCCATCAAGCAGCGCGGGCTGAAGCCTGCGACGAAGATCGTGCTGTGGTTCCTCTGCGACCGGCACAACCCGGATTTCGGCTGTTTTCCGACCCAGGCGCGGCTAGCCGAGGAGGCGGAAATGTCCATCTCCGCCCTGAACGATCATCTCGCCACGCTGGAGAAACTGGGCCTGATCCACCGCATCCGGGCCCACCATCCGCACAGCCATCGGCGCTTGCCAACGCGGTATGTCCTCGGGTTCGAGCAAGGATTCCCGCAAGACCCACCTCTGGAAACCGGAGAAGGCTTTGTTGAATTCATGGAAGAAAATGACGACCCATCTCCGGAAACGACAGATGGAGCCATCTCCGGATTTTCGGGCGTTCCATCTCCGGATTTTCCCCAAAGCCATCTCCGGATTCCGGAGTATAACCTTGTAAGGGAACCTTTAATTAAACCTGTAAAGGAGGAGGAGGATGCGCGAGCGCGCGAGATCGATTTTGATCGTTTCTTCGCAGAGCTGCTGACCGCGCTCGGCATCGATCCAAACATCACCCTGCCCGCCTGGTGGCAGGGCTGGCCAGCCAAAACCCATGTGCGCCGCTGGATCGACGACCTTGGCCTCACCGAGGACCGGATCATCGAAACCGCCACAGAAACCCGGAGGGACCACCCTGCCCCGCCCGATGGGCCCAAGGCACTCGACCGGGCGATGGAACGCGCCGCCAAGCGCGATGCGCAGATCGCGGCAGCCTCCCCGAAGGCCGCGATCGGCAAACGCCAGCCCAAGCGCACAGAGGGCGCCCGGCCCAGCGCCGATGAACTCGCAGCGTTTTACGCGGACATGGTTAATTCGGACAAGTTCCTGCCCGCCAACACGATCAGCAACACAATCCGCGACGCCATGCTGTCACGCGGCCTCGTCACGCCAGAGCGGTTGAGGGCGCGGGGCGTGCATTGACCGGTGCGGAGTCTTGACCAAGGCGCCTTGAATACCACTCAGACTGACGCTATATCATGTCATCAAAGATGGAGTGGCATATGAGTCTCGAAGCCTTCGCCGAAAACGGCCGGTTTGCCCCAAGCCGGATCGCCACTGCCCTGCGCACGACGCTGGATGAGGTTGCCCGCACTGTCGGCCTTGGCCGCGACGCTGTCATGCGGCAGGACCGGATCGCCAGCCCCAAGACCCAGAAGCGGCTGCGCGAGATGGTCGAGATCCTGAACCGGGTCGAGCCACGCTTTGGCTCCGCGCTGATCGCCTATGCCTGGTACCGGTCGGAACCGCTGGCGGGCTTTGGCGGGCTGACGGCGATGCAGCTGGTCCGCGAGGGCCACGCTGCCGACGTGCTGGAGTATATCGACGCGGTCGACGCTGGCATTCACGCCTGACCGATGCACTACCATGGCCTTCTCTACCGCGCGCTCAACCCGATCCGCGCCCGCGAGCCGCTGTCGGGAGAAGGGGCTCGGCTGCACGGCGGGCGCTTTAACGCCAAGGGCATACCGGCACTTTACACCGCAATGTCGGTGATGACGGCGATCCGTGAGGCCAACCAGATCGGCACGCTGCAACCAACGACGCTGGTCTGCTACGAGGCCGACATCACCCCGGTCTTTGATGCGACCGATGCCGATGCGCTGGGCGGGTACGACATGACGCCCGCCGATCTCGCTGCCGAAGGTTGGCGGTTGCAGATGCGGGCACATGGCAAGGCGCCGACGCAGATTTTTGCCGAGCGGCTGATCGCCGACGGCTATGCCGGGCTGCGGGTGCCGAGCTTTGCCAAGGGGGCGCGTGGTGAGGATTTGAACATAGTGCTTTGGGTCTGGGGCAGCACGCTTCCCGCCAAACTGGTGCTGATCGATGACGAAGGCCGTTTACTGCAATAACGAAGCTCGTCGGGCTGCGCGCTCAGTGCAGCATGTCCGCCAGTCCCAGCCCTTCAAACGCGGTCTTAAACGCCGGATCAAACCCCGGATCAATCCGCGCCGGGCCATACCCATGCACCCGGTTCCAGGCATCGATCTCCCGCAGTTCAGTGGCGATCTCCTCAGGCGACGCGGCCTCATTCAAGGTCGTGTCGCCCTCGCAGTAGCTGAAGATCATCAGGCGAGTCGGGTTTGCCCAAGTCCCGAAGTACGACGCGTCCTGCGCCGTATCGACCTGCACCCAGCCGTTCTCGTAGCTGCAGAGCCCGAAATCGTAGGTGTAGCGATCGCCGGGGCAGAATTCGCGGGTGATCTTCATGCCGTCACCTGCGCGCGGGCGGTGATGGCGATCACGCAAAGGTCGCGGTAGCGGGCCATCGCCTTGGGGCTGCTTGAGCCCGGGTTGATCTCGAAAGCCTGCAAACCGGCGATGTCGCCCGCCTCGGCTAAGGCGACGATATGGGCCAGCTTGGCGCGGAAGCGGGCGTGGGTGGGCTTGGAGAAATCCGGCGCGGGCGGCAGTGCGCCGGTCTGCGCCTGATCGAGGATGGCTTGGCGCTTGCCGACAACCGGGGTGGGCGCGGCCTTCGGTTCTTCCTCCGCCGCCTTGATCGGCTGGCCCGCCGCATCGGGGTTGCCGTAGTCCAGCACCAAGGTCAGCCGGGCCTCCGCCTGATCGGCAGTGTCGGCCGTCATGATCGACGTGAAGGCAAGGGCCGCGCGCTCGGCGCCAATCCTTGCCGCCAACAAGCGGGCGAAAGCGTCGCCCGCCTTCTTGGCGCTGGTGCTGGGTTCGATCGGGGTTTCGGAAAGGCGCTGGGCGAGCGTATCGATCTGCGCAGCGGTGAGGGCTTTGGTTTTCATGGGTTCGTTCCTTCAGGCGTTGGTGATGTGGGCGGAATGCCCGAGGGTGGTGACCGCGTAGATCATCGTGCGGCCGTCGCCGATCGCCGCGCCAAAGGCTTGCGCCTCGGGCAGGGTCGCGAATTGCTCGCGCGTGCGGGTGGCGGGCGTCCGGCCCCTGGCGGCGACAAAGTGGTCGGCGTTCTTGAGGCAGAATTCTTCGTGGTTTGTCAGGGGCTTCATGGCGGTCTCCGTTGCGTCGCGATGGCTGCAGACAGCGCACGACATCAAAAGAGAGCAACTCCTAAGTAACTGAATAAATGAGGTTTCGGTCAGATTAAGAGTGTCCTGGCGTCGCTATGCCGCGCAGTGTCGAGTCACGGAAGGGCCGTGCGCAAAGCGAGTGCTACCGGCCGGATCACCACCTTGCCCGACGGCACGATCTACCCCGCGCGGGCAGATTAAGAATGGAGCGCCCAAACCGATCCGGCCAAACAGCGCGGTCAACATGCCCGACAGATGGGGATGGAAAGGGCCGCAGGAACGGCGCGAGCCGCGACCATCAAGCCGGTGCCACAGGCGGCGATAAGGGCGGTAGCCGATACCTTGCGCGATGCCGGGACCGATCCGGGCAGTCTGGAGGCCACCGGAGGCGAGGTGTCCTTCCAGCGCGCCCGGATGGCGAATGATGTGCTGAAGGCCCAGACCGCCAAGGTCCCACCATGTCACCAGGTTGGGCGAAACTGGCCCCTGTTTCTGCCGGACAACGTATCGCCGTTACGTGGCCTAAGAACAATACGTAGCTAAACTGCGGATTGGCTGGGCAACCGCGTGTTGAGGTAATCAGTGCGTCCGAGACGGTGCAACATGGCCTGGATGCCGCTTCGCTCTTCGGCGGACAGCGACTTAGACGGTGTTGCATTCCCAGTTGCGCTGCCTTCATGGGCGTCGTTGTCAAAACCATGCAGGGCCAAATCGAGATAGGTCTCGGGTATCCCGCAAGCGTTGAGCAGCGCTCGCGTTCCGGTAGGCCGGTCTTCGTTCAGGTCCCGGTAGTGCAATGCGGTGAAGGGTACGCCCTGAGCAAGAGCCGCCAGATACCCCTCTATGCGCAAAAGCCAGGTCATCGTGTGTATCTCGTAATTTAACACATCCGCCGACACCTTGACTATATAGTCGTCCAGAAGCGACGCCGGGCCGTTGATCGACACGAAGTGATAGACTGCCTGCCACCAACCCGGCTGCCAGTAGGCATCTCCCATCATCCGCTGTAAAAATTGATGAAGCGAATTTGCGTAGCCTTCGGCGTCGCGGTAGAGGAACACATGACGCGCCTGAGGCAAAGTGTTTACCACCCATTCCGCGATCGCGATCAGTTCACTCCGCGGTTTGATTACGACAGTGTCGACATTCATGCCCAACGGCGGACGGCAGAGCAACCTTGTTCCCGCGACAATCAGCGCCTTGGCACGTTCGGGGTCCAATTCACGCCGCGCGAAGGCAATATTGGTCAGATAATCCGGCTCCGACAGGCTCCAAACGCCCGGAATTTTGCCCAGAATCCGACTGGTGAGGGTCGAGCCACAGCGCCCCGTGTTGAAAATAAGTGCAAGTTCCGGCAAAGACGGCGCCTTGTCCGCCAAGGCTATTACGGTGTTCAGCGGCATTGTGATGACCCGCAGCGCCTGCCGAAATTGCATCGCGTGGATGAACACCGGAGTTGCCAGATCAGTGCCTGGCGGCAACTCAATGAAGACGGCCAGTTCCTGCCCAAAATCGAGGCAATAGAGCACCCAATCCGGGCTAGAGACGGCCATGTCCTCTGGCACCTCCCGCGGCACACCCAGCGAGAAATCCGAAAGCCGGGCAAAGTCGACCTCGAAGGCCTTCTGGCGCGAAACGATGTCGTGAAGTCGGGCGGTCAAAACAGTCTCCAATGCAAGATTCTGCGTTGTTTTCCAGCGGGTCAGCGGAGCAGTCAATGGCTAGCGGGGGCAATCAAAATGCAGCCTTCACAGTATGACGTCGTCAACCGTCTTCAAGCCTATCCGGCATCGCCCGATCGTATCGAACGATTTCAGATTGGAGGAGACATGGTGTATCAGGCAGTTTGCATCGCGTAGAAGTCGTTGCAGCACGCCGTTGCGGCGAACGGCACTTGCCCCCGCCACTCCGTAGGCCGCGCGCACGATATGCTCGCCCTGGTGGACGGCCGTGACGCATGCAAGTCGAGCATTTATGCGAAGCTCGGGGCTGACAGGGGTGCCGCGCTGGCCGCATTCCCAAATGGCGTCAAGCGCGGCTGCCACCCCAGACCTGCAAGCATAAAAAAGCCCCTCGGCCTCTTCCAAGCTACGCAGGACAGCCTGCTCCTCCAGGATCGGCAAACCCGTGTAGCGGTCGTTCTTTCCGATCAGTTCGCGCCGGGCCTCGTCCAGCGCACGCCGGGCAAGGCCCAGATGCGTTGCTGCGGCGCACATCGAAATAAACCAGGTTCCCGGCACGAAGACCGATGTGGGCCGCGCTGAGTTCGGCTTACTCACCGGCCAGTCGAAAATGTGCATCCATGGGACAAGCAGGTTTTCGAAGATCACGTCGTGGCTGCCCGTGCCCGCCAGCCCGATCGGATCCCATGTTCGCTCGATCCGCGCTTCGTCACTGGGCGCAAGTGCCACGACGTGGCGCGGTGGGGCACCCGTTCCGTCATCGGGCCAGGCGACCATGCCACCCACATGGCTGGCCGAGAGGCAGCCGGTAGTGAACGACCACCTACCGTCGATCCTCAAGCCATCCGCCTCTTTGCGCACAGTCACCTTGGGCAGGTTACTCCACGCGATGCTGCTCATCCGGTCCGCAAGGACGCTTTCGACGAACTGTGGCTGCGCGATGTTAGCCACCAGAGCGCTGCACACCGCGCCATGGCCGCTCGTCCAGCCGGTAGAGCCATCTGCCTCAGCCAGAGTCATCGCCATGTCGAGCCAGTCCCGCAGGCTGCCTCCTAGCCCGCCCTGTTCACGGGCCACCAGAATCCGATAAACCCCTGCAGCCTTTAGCTTCGTCACGAAGTCAGGTGAGATGTTGCGATCTTCCTCGAATTCCTCAGCCCGGGTAAGGGCTTCGGCGGCGAGGCCCGGCAATGCATGCCGAAGCGCTTCTATATTTTGTGCGTCAGGGATACTCATCACAGCCTTCCTTTCAACTGGGCAGCAGGTTTGCACCCAAAAGGGCGCGAGACGGACTATGCGCATACGCGCGAAATCCGTCCAGTTCAGGAACCTAATCCATTTGGAGGGTCCCCAAGGGCCCTGTCGGGGCAAATTCGCTTGAGGCGGGCAGGCGCCCGGCGACCCTTCCTGAATACCCCAAAAGCCGCCGTTCCGCTACTTCACGACAAGCCGCGAGATCATCCGCGTAGCGGTGACGATGGATACGCTACCAAGTCGACACCATTCTCAAACACACGAAAGGCGACCCGCCTGCCCAACGATTCAGTTGTTGGCGGTCAGCGGATCGATGATTTGCGGCACTTCGGTGATCCGCGAAATCGGGATGCCGCTGAGTTCGGCATGTTTGCGGATCGAGTCTTCGCCATCGGCAAGATAGATGCAAAAGGTCTTGTTGCCGGACACATAGCTGTGCTGCCACTGGATCGCCGGCCCGATGGTGCTGAGCGCCTGATTGGATGCCCGCGCCGCGCCGCAGAGTTCGGTGACTGAAAAATTTCCGATGCCGGGGATGTCACGTTCGATCATGAAACGTTTGAGACTGGCCATTTTCGCGTCCTCCATGTGTTGCCGTGGCTTCAGGTTAGCCCTGCGCCACGCGGACTCAAAACCAAATTTTCCCTAGTGTAATGAAGGTGGGCTTTAGCATCCGTCTTGTAAATTTATCAAACTAAAGCTAACCTTTATCAATGTCCGCTGCATCGCATCTGAAATCGCTTCAAGCCCTGGAAATGGCAATCCGGGTCGGGTCCTTGACCGGGGCGGCCGAGCGTCTGGGCATCACACCCGCCGCCGTCGGTCAACGCATCCGCGCGCTCGAGGATTTTCTGGGCAGGGATCTGCTGTTGCGGGGTCGGTCTGGCCTGACGCCCACGGCGGATCTGGATCGCGCCCTGGCCGACCTCAGGACCGCCTTTGCAGCTTTGGACCGGGTGACCGAGAACCTTGATTTCCAGCGCGTTGCAGAGATCCATGTTGTGGCAGACCCCGATTGGTCGGAGCTGTGGCTGCTGCCGCGATTGGCTGGTTTCCGGGCCGAAAATCCCAATATCCTTTTCTGCATCAACGGCGCGGGCGAGGTGCCACTGCGTCTTGGGGCGCCCGATTGCCGGATCGAATACACTGATCCTGATCGCGGCGAAGAATTGTACCGCGATCACCTGTTGCCGGTGACCGGTCCCGACAATCTGCGCAGGATTGCCGACTGGGACACGCAGATGCCTTTGGAAGGCATGCCGTTCCTGCATCTGGAGGCGCAGCGCGATGATCCGCAGCGGCCGGGCTGGCCGCACTGGGTTGAGCGGTTCGGCTATCGTCGCGAAGGGGCCGGGCGCGGTGTGCACTACCGCCACGCGCGGCTAGCGTTGGAAGCAGTGCGCCAGAATGTGGGCTTTCTGATCTGCGGGCTTTCGCTGGTCGAGGATGACGTGGCACAAGGGCGCATCGTCCTTCCCTATCCTGCGCCGCAGAGCCTTGCAGCACCGTTGCCGTATGTTCTGACCGTGACAGGACATGGCACCCTGCGGCCGCAGTTGCAGCGGTTCATCGACTGGCTGCGCAATGAGGCGAGGTTGACCCGGCATAGTATGCTTCGTGCTACAGAAGAGAGATGAAACATCCGTAGATTTAGCCGCACTGGTGATCGTGTCCCACTAGGTGGTGTAGCTGGCAAGAAAAATCGCCACCCTTTCTGGCGCGGGTATGCTTGATCAGCACGCTACGACGAGCAGGCTGATCATGAGATCATCGCTCAAAGGCGCCATGGGTTCGAGTGTCCTATATCGGGCGCGCTGGACGGCCCATTCGTCGTTCTATTCCAAAAGCAGCGCACCAACGAGCCTTACGATGGCAGCGCTTGATCTCGCCGTTCAGGCGCTCAATCAGGTTGGTGAAGTGCAGCTTTGGCGTGTGCATCTTGGGGAACGTCATGTAGGCCAGCACGTCGAGTTCTGCATCGTCCATGATCTTAGCCAGCTTCGGCACTTATGATCTGAACAGGTCGCCCACCGTGCGCGACTGACAGCTTGCTGTCGCGGGAGTGTCCTGTGCAAAGGCCGTCGCCATGAAGGCGGAGACGACTCCGCGCCCGCTCTTTCAGGCTTGGGCCAGCACGTTGCGCATGAAGTGAATCCGGCTGCGTTGCCAGGTCGCGTTGAGCACCTTCGCAACGGGGGCCTTAATACCTTCATGCGCATCGCTGATCACCAGCTTCACGCCCCGCAAGCCTCGCCTGATCAGCTTGCGCAAAAACTCGGTCCAGATCGGCTCAGCCTCGGAAGTGCCTATTCCATTGCCAAAACCTCGCGGCGGCCACCCGACGGTCGTATGGCCGCATTCGCTGGTCATCCAAGCCATCAACAAAGCCGAAGTGGACTGAGGACCCGGACCGCCTGGCGACGCTTGATCACCTGCTGACGCCGCAAAGCTATCCGGCGAACCGTGTTTCCGGCAGGCCCGCCACCCCAACATCCAGCGCCAGAAGTGATCCCGCCCAAGGCTGCGCCGCAAGCTCGTCATCGGTCAGATCCCACTTCGCGGTGGTGACATAAAGCGTGCGCAGATCCCGCCCGCCAAAGATGCAGCTTGTGGGCTTTTGCACCGGCAGTGGCACCACCTTGTCCACCCGCCCATCGGGCGCATAGCGCGTCAACCGCCAGCCATCCCATTGCGCATTCCAAAGATAGCCTTCGGCATCCACGGTCGAGCCGTCCGGCCCGCCGGGATCGGTCTTGGTATCGAAGAAGGGGCGCTTGTTGGTCATATGGCCCTGCAGTGAATCGAAGTCATAGGCGTAAATGGTGCTATCCAGCGTATCGCCAAAATACATGGTGCGGTCATCCGGGCTCCAGGCCAGCGTATTGGATATACCGATACCTGCAGCCATCTTGTGAACCGAAAGATCGGGGTCCAACCGATAAAGCGCACCGGTATGGTCGGTCAGATGGTCATCCATCGTGCCCGCCCAAAACCGCCCCCGCCGGTCGCATTTGCCTTCATTGAACCGGTTGCGCGGGATATGCGCCTCGGGCCGCGCAATCCAGTCGATGGCTTCGGTTTCGGGATCGAAGAACGCAAATCCGCTGGCGAAGGCGCAGACCAGCCCGCCTTTTTCGCGCAGCGCGAATGACCCGATCCGCTCTGGCAGATTCCAGACGCGCACCTCACCCGAAGGCTCGTGCAGGCGTTGCAACAATCGCCCCTCAATATCAACCCAGTAAAGCGCATGTTCGGCCAGGTCCCAGACCGGCACCTCTCCCAGCGTATTGGTCGCAGCCACGGCGCGGCAGACTTCGGGCGGGTTCGGTGTCATGGCGGACGTCCTTTCCTGCGGGCCGAAAAGTGGATGACCTGACGCAGGCGTTGCAGGGTTGCTTTGCGTTGCGACGCGGTGCGCAGGCCATGAAAGCCGACCGCCAGCAGGGTCAGAACCCCGGTCCAGACATATTGCCAATAGGCGGATACCTGCAACTGGTTCAGCACGTTCTGCAACAGGATAATCAAGGCCGCCCCCAGAAACGTCCCCGAAGCGGTGCCGGAGCCGCCAAAGACCGAAGTTCCCCCCACCACCACTGCCGTCACCGATGCCAGGGTAAAGGTGCTGCCCGCCTGCGGATCGCCCGATCCGATGCGCGCGGCAATGATCAGGCCCGCGAGCGCGGCCATCACCCCGGAAAACAAATAGGCCACAAAGCGCACCCGTTCCGTCGCGATGCCCACGACCTCCGCCGCGTCTGGGCTGGCCCCGGTGGCATAAAGCCTTGCGCCGATCCGGCCCCGGGCCAGCAAAGCTCCGGCCAGCAGAAACAGACTGACCGCAATCACAAAAGCGGCAGGCACCCCGAACCAGCGATACAGGATTGTCGCCGCCACCGTAGGGTCCAGCGTGCCCCCCGGTGCCGGCCGCACGATCAACGCCAGACCCTGCACCACGGAAAACGTGGCCAGAGTCGCCACCAGATCGGGGATGCGCAAGGCCACAATCAACGCGCCGTTCACCGCCCCCACAGCCGCGCCAATGCCCAGACAGGCCAACAAGCCCAGCGCCGGGGGCAGCGGGCTGTCCGCCGCCAGCAGATATGACGCCACCCCAGTGATCAGGCTTATCGTCGGCCCTACCGACAAATCAATGCCTCCCAGCAGGATCGTCGCCATCTGACCAAGTGCCGCGATCGCCAGTGGCGCCACTTGCCCGGCCATCGAGGCAAAATTACGCGATGTCAGAAAATAGGGCGCCACAAAGCCGGTCCCGATGATCATGACGACGATCAGCGCCGCCAGTATCAGAGGAGCTGCCTGACGGGACCAGAACGCAGACCCCGCGCGCACAGCGGCACGTCCCGCCTTGCCACGCACCGCGCGCACGGCGGCCCCGATCACCGACGCTTCGCTCGCATCTGCCGACGGCAGATCCGCCACCACGGCCCCATCGGCAAACACCAAAATCCGGTCGGTCAGCCCGATTAGTTCCACCAGATCGGACGAGATCACAATCACCGCCGCCCCGGCCTCGGCCAAGGCGCGGATTAGCCGGTAAAGCTCCATCTTGGTTTCGACATCGACGCCTTGGGTTGGCTCGTCGAACACGAAGACGTTCGCCTGCCCCAGAAACCATCGCGCAAAGACGACCTTCTGCTGGTTGCCGCCCGACAGGTTCGCCACCTGCGTTTCCCAATCGGGGGCTTTCACGTCCAGACGGCGGGCCTCGCGGTCCACTTCCACAGCCTCGATCGCTGTGTCCAAAAATGGCCCGCGCGACCAGTCGCCAAGATGCGGCAAGGCGGCATTCTCGCGGATCGAATGCACCCCGAACAGACTTTCGCCGCGCCGGTCGGCGGGCACATAGATGATGCCTTCGGCAATCGCCTCGGCGGGCGAACTCAGGCTGATCGGGCGGCCATCAAGGAAAAGTTGTCCCGCCACCCGGCCCATCCCAAACACTGCGCGGGCGGTATCTTGTTGCCCCGCACCCTGCACCCCGCCAAACCCCAGGATCTCGCCGCGATGCAGGGTAAAGCTGACATCGGACGCACCGAGGGTCGTCAGCCCCTCGGCCCGCAACACCGGCGCGCCCAATGCTTCCGCGCGCGCAGGATAGGCCAGACCGACCGGCCGCCCCACCATCATCGCCACCAGCGCATCGGGCGTCGTGCCCGACGCCGGAACCGTGCCCATATTGACGCCGTCCTTCATCACGGTGATGCGGTCGGCAAGCGCCAGCACTTCGGGAATGCGGTGGGAGATAAAGACGATGCCGGTCCCCGCGGCCCGAAGCTCGCGCAGGATGGCAAACAACGCCTCGGTTTCCGTGGGGGTCAGCGCCGAGGTCGGCTCGTCAAGGATCAAAAGCTTTGCCTGCCGGGCCAGCGCGCGGGCAATCTCGACTTGCTGCATCTCTGCGCGGTTCAGATCACATGCAAGGCGCGCGGGGTCAACCGTACAGGCAACGCGGGCCAGCACCGCGCGCGCCGTAGCCAGCATCGCGGCACGGTCGACCAGTACCGCCCCACCCGGCTCGTGGCCAAGGGCGATGTTCCAAGCTACATCCAGCGTCGGCACCAGCCGTGTATCTTGATAGACCATGGCCAGCCCCAGGGCGAACCCATCCGCCGGGGACCGCAGCACGACGGACTGGCCATCCACCACGATCTGGCCGCTGTCGGGCTGATAAACGCCCGACAGCACCCGCATCAGGGTCGATTTCCCGGCCCCGTTTTCGCCCACCAGGGCATGAATCTCTCCCCGACGCACGTCAAAAGATACCGATTTAAGCGCGTGAACGCCGGGAAAGCGTTTGTCGATGCCACTGACAACCAACAGCGGCGCTTTCCCGGCGACAGGGGTGGACAAGGTCATGCCTTGAAGATCGCGGCCAGTTCCTCGTCGGTCAGTGAGTTGTCGGTGAACACGCCATCCGGCAGATTGGGGCGCAGATAAGTCTCGTAGTTCGCCGCCGTGATCATCGCGGGCGACAGGATCTGCTGCTTGGGCACTTCCTCGCCCTTTAGCAACGACACTGCAGCCCGCATAGCAAAGATACCCTGCCAGGTCGGTTCCGACATCAGGCCGATGTCGAACTTGGGATGGTTGGCCTTCTCGGCCTTGAACAGCTTCAAAAGGCCGTTGTAGTCGTCACCCGTGACCGGAACCAAGGGACGACCGGCATCCAGCAGCGCTTTCATCGCGCCCGTCGCGTTCTGCGCACCGTCGCACCAGACCCCGTCGATTTCGGGGTAGGCCGCGATCAGGTCCGCCATCACCACCTTGGCGCGGTCTTCCTCCCAGAACGCATCCTTGAAGGCCAGCACTTCGATATCCTTGGACATCGCCTCTTGTGCGCCAGCCCAGCCCGCAGCGGTGTAGGAGTTGCCCGGCAGGCCGCCCAATGCCACGATCTTGCCCTTGCCACCCAACGCATCCGACAGCCATTTGCCCAGCGTCGCACCCTTTTTCTGCGGGTCAGTGCCGACATAGGTGGACCAGTCCTCGCCGTCGATCGGCAGGTTGAACGGCGCAGTCACGATACCTTCGTCCGTCGCCTGCTTGACGATGGGGGCCACGGCAGAACCGGAGTTTCCGATGATCAGGATGGCGTCGAACTGCTGGTTGATCAGCCCTTCGATGTCATTGACCTGTTTATTGATGTCGCCTTGTCCGTCGACAACTACGAATTCCGCGATGTCGGGGGTCTTTGCGGCTTCGGCTTGCAGGGCGGCAATCGCCATGGCGCGCCACGAATTGCCGGAAAACCCGTTGGCAAAAGCAATGCGGTACGGGCCAGGCTTCGTGGTGCCCTTGACCATCGCGCCGACAGGGGTTAGCGTGACGCCCTCTTGCGCAAAGGCGCGACCGCCCAATAGTGTCAGGGTGGCCATCCCGGCACCGGCTTTTAATAAGCCGCGACGGTTCAGGTGGTGTGTCGTAATAATCATTGTCGTCCTCCCATGTGTTTGAGTATTTTGCCGATTTCCGGTTCTTTTTGTTGTTCCTCACCGTGCCTGCGACAGTTTGCGATAAGCCAGCACCGACAACACGATGATCACTCCCTGGATCACGAACTGCGTACCGGTCGAAACGCGGATGATGTTTGTGAAACTCGACAGCAATGTGATGAAGATCGCGCCACCCACGGTAGCCATGATGCCGCCGACACCCCCCGTAAGGGCTGCGCCACCGACCACTACCGCCGCCACCGCCGTCAGCATGAACTGGTTGCCGATCCCCAGCGAAGGGTTGCCAATATAAGCCGTCAGCAACAGACCGCCCATACAGGCCAGCAGGGCGGACAAGGCATAGGCCGCGATCAGCACCCGTTCAACCGGCACCCCCATAAGCCGCGCCGCCCGCGCATTCGCCCCTGTCGCATAAAGCCAGCGGCCATAGACCGTGCCGCGCAAGAGCAGCACCATCACCGCCGCAAGCAACACCCAGATCAGCGTGGGCGCGGGCACACCAAACAGGCTGCCAGTTCCCAGCACCATGAACGCCTCTGCGGCGGCCCCGCGCGGTGCGCCGCCGGTATAGACCAGTGCCACCCCGAACAAGATGGCATTGCTGCCAAGCGTCGCGATCAGCGGAGTGATCCCGATGACCGCCACCAGAATCCCGTTCACCGCCCCTATCAAAAGGGCCAATACCAAGCAGACGGCAACGGCAAACACCATGTTCTCGGTCTGACCCAGCATCAGACTGGTGGCCACTATGTTAGTCAGCGTAACCATGCCCGCCTGCGACAGATCAATTCCGCCCGACAGGATCACCACCGTCTGCCCCAGGGCGATAACACCCAAAAACGACGCGACCTGAAGGATGTTCAGCACTTGGCCGACCTGAAACATCGCGGGCGATATCAAGCTTGAGACGACATATAATCCTGCGACCGCAATCCACACTGCTCCGGCGGACTTCAGGCATTTCGTGATAAGAGGCAGGGCTTGCATGGCGCTACCAGTCCACAATCGTGCCGTCGGGCATGACGGCGTTGATGGTGTGCATGACTTCGGGCGCAAAGGGGTGTCGGGCGCATTCGGCTTCGTCAACCTCGATGCCCAGACCGGGGGCGTCGGGGATCTGCCAAAAGCCACCTATGCGGCGGATCGGGCCTTTCACCACGTCGAAGTACCATGGCACCGCACCGACCATCTCTTCTTGAATAAGATGGTTTGGAGTGCTGACGGCAAAATGCAGCGCCGCTGCCCCGGCAATCGGTCCAAGGGGGTTGTGCGGGGCGATACCGATTCCAGCGGCATCGGCCATGGCGGCTATCTTCTTGGCCTCCAAAAGCCCACCGCAGTGGCAGATGTCGGGTTGCAGGATGCTCACAGCCCGCGCCTCGATCACCGCTACGAATTCGGATCGTTCAGTCAGGCGTTCCCCCGCTGCAATGGGAATCGCGGTGCGAGACGCCAGTGCTGCAAGCCCGGCCACATCGCCCGGCGGCACCGGTTCTTCGACGAACATCGGGCGCGATGGCTCCAGCGCCTGGATATAGGGCAGCGCCACACCTGCGGTCGGCGGGCGACCGTGAAAGTCGATCATGATCTCGATTTTGTCGCCCACTGCGGCGCGCAGGTCCGACATCATCCGCGCCACCTTGTCGACATCACGCAGCGGCGCGTTGAAATGTGAATAGGGAATGATCACCGCCTTAAAGGCGCTGTAACCCAATTCGATTACCTGACCCGCACGCTCGATCAGTGGGCCTGGATCCATTGATTCATAGACCGCGCGCATGTCTCCAAGGCCAAGATGGGTGTAGACCGCCACCTTGTCGCGCACGCGGCCGCCCAGAAGCCGCCAGACCGGCAGACCCAGATGCTTGCCGAAAATGTCCCACAGCGCCAGTTCGATGCCCGACACCGCGCTCATCCCGATGGAGCCCAGCCGCCAAAAGCTGTGCTTGGTCATCACCCGCACCGCCTGCTCGATGTCGCGCGGATCGCGCCCGATTAACAGCGGAGCCAGATCCTCGATCGCTCCGACAACGGCGCGGGTCTTCCATTCCAGAGTCGCCTCGCCCCAGCCATAAAGGCCGTCCACATCGGTAGTGACTTTGACGAACACCCAATTGCGCATCTCGGCATTGACAACGCGGGTATGAATGCCGGTGATACGCAAAACAGCCCCCTATAAGTCTGATGATTAAAGATGTAAACTGAACTCAGGGGGCGAGTCAACCTTTAAGGACGACGATGGCAGCAGCTCTCTATTGGGCCATAGCACGCGATTCATCATATGAATAGAGAACATAGATTGGAGGGTGCGAAGACGGATCGGCTGACAAGGAAGGCGGCGCTGGTCACCGGCGCGACGTGCGGCATCGGGACGGCGATTGCGCAGATCTTTGCAAAGCAACGGGCTCGCAGAGCGGAACGCTGTCACATCCACAGCGTCAAGATCAACCCGACAGGCCAAGGTCCAAGATCGCGATATTCAGCAACCGCGTCATCGCCTCCTGCGCCAGCGCCGGGTCACGGGCCAGAATCGCGGCGATCACCTCGCCATGCATGGCCAGTGACCCGCCCGGCTCGCGCGAGCGGGCAATCGTCATGCGGAACGCATAGCCCAAGGCGGTGCCGATAGTTTTAGACATCTGCACAAAGACCACGTTCTTGCTGGCGCGCAGCAAAGCGGTGTGGAAATCGATGTCGGCTACATTGAACGCCACGAAATCCTTTTCCTTCAGATTGATGCACATCGAGGCATAGGCGGCCTCCACCGGCGCCAGATCGGCGGCACTGGCCCGCATCGCGGCCAGCCGTGCGGAGGCTGGCTCGATCGCCTGACGCGCCTCGATCAGGCTCATCACGAAATGCGGGTCAGGCGGCAATTCCATCGACCAGTTGAGCAGATCGGGGTCAAGAATGTTCCATTGATCGCGCGACAGAACGACGGTACCAGCACGGGGGCGCGAGGAAATCAGTCCCTTGCCCACCAGCACTTTCATGACCTCGCGCAGCGAACTCCGCCCAATGCCAAGCGTCTCGCAAAGCTCGCTTTCAGGCAGAAGGGTCTGCCCTTGCGCCACTTCACCTGTCAGGATGCGTTGCGCAAGCGTGCGGAGCGCATGCTTGTGGACCCTGGGACGTGCCTTGGCGATGGACATGCCTTCGGGACTCATCAGGGCACAAAAAGCAGGGCTTGGCCAGCCCCAGGCGGTGCAATCACGGTCATCATAGGATGATAATAGGCCAAGCAATAAACAACGGTCAAGGGCAGCATGGTCGACTATCGTGATTAGCTTCCATGCAAAAATGCCATAATAAGTCAGACTATAAAAAAGATGCGGGGCGGCTGTTCGCCTCAAAGGCAAGGGCTGCAACAGGTCTGCACTCGTCCTTCCTGGCCAACGGGTCTAATAAGTAACGGCACCCCGACGGCATCGGCGTACCAAGTCGGGTTTGTAGCGATGCACGGAACGGGCCGGCAAGCGAGATGACTGTTGACCGTCAGCGCCAAGCCTCGATGCCGGCAGGGTGAGGTTCACGAAAGCGAAACGCCCGCCAGCCGTGCCTGTTCCCGAAGAAACGGCAGGCCGACCTCGATCACATCCGCCGCCCGTTCGGCTACCGGGCGCCATACGGCAAGGCCTGCTGCAATCTCGGGGGCAACGAAGACGAAGCTTTCGACGGTCAACGGACCGTCAAAACCAATTTCCTTCAGACCCTTGAATGTGTCGGCCCAATTGATGGTGCCGCGTCCCGGCACGCCACGGTTGCTTTCGGACATGTGGACGTAGCCCAGATGCCGCCCGGCGTCGCGGATACCCTGCGCCATGCCGGCCTCTTCGATGTTCATGTGGTAGGTATCCAGATGAACAAAAACATTGTCCGCGCCGGCTTGTTCGACAAACCACGCGCCGTCAGCACCTGTATTCATCAGGTGGGTTTCATAGCGGTTGCAGGGTTCGATTCCCAAACGCATTCCAAGACCTTTGGCGATGGCCGCAACCCGTGCGATCAGCCGGATCAGGGCTTCGGTTTCGGCCTTGGTCCGCGGCGCACCGGAAACTTTGCCGATGGTGCCGTAGGTTACGCCGGATAGCGCTGGCGCGCCCGCCTCTTTAGCGGCTTTCAGCACGGCACCCAGAAAACCGACCACGGTTTCGGGGTCGTTCACGATATCTATTGTCGCGGGCAAGCCAAGCGAACAGACGATGTCCATCTTGTTGCGCTCGACCGCCCGACGGGTGCCGATGCTGTCAAAGGTGGTGGGATCCAAGAGCGGCACTTCGACCAGCGACACGCCCTGCGCCCGGCAAGGCGACAACAGGCGGTCAGCGTCATCAGGCGACCACAGCGGGGTCAGGGCGAGGGTATGAATGCCGAGTTGGGCCATAAGATCCTCCTAGGTGTGGGCGCCGACAATGTAGGAGACAACCTCGGCCATGTCGGTTTTCTGGCGGTCAAGGTCGGCGATGACGAGGCCGCGCCGCAGCACCACGATGCGCGAGCACGCTTGGAAAATGTCATTCAAACGGTGGGAAATCAGGATCACGCCGATCCCTTCGGAGGCCATCTGGGCGATCAGATTAAGGACCGAGCCGACTTCTTTCACCGCAAGTGCTGCCGTGGGTTCGTCCATGATCACCAGTTTTGGCTGAAAGGTCAGCGCGCGGGCTATCGCGATGGTCTGTTGCTGGCCGCCCGACAACATGCCGACCGGGATGTGGATCGACGGGATCTTGACGCCAAGGCGGTCAACCATCTTTTGCGCCTCGGCATCAATGCGGGCCTTGTCGACCATGCCGGGGATAAGGCCCCACAGCCGTTTGGTCGGCTCGCGCCCCAGAAAGATGTTGTTGGCCACGTCCTGCTGCGGGGCAAGCGCAAGGTCCTGATAGATCATCTCGATCCCCAAGGCGCGACGCGCGCCTGGCGACAGTTCCGTCACATCCTGACCGTTGAACCGCACAGCACCTTTGTCGACCGGGTAAACCCCGGTAATCGCCTTCATCAGGGTCGATTTTCCCGCACCATTGTCGCCGACAAGCCCCACAACCTCGCCCGCCGCCACGTTCAGCGTCACGCCCTGCAGCACCTGCACCGCGCCAAAGGCTTTTTCGATATCCAGAAGCTCCAGCAGACTCATAGCACGCGCCCCCGGCTGCGGATCTGGTCAAGCCAGACGGCGGCGACCAGAACGGTGCCGATGGCCATTTGCTGATAGTAGCTTTGCATGTTCATCAGAGTCAGCCCGTTCTGCAATATCCCCATGACAAGCGCCCCGATCATGGTCCCAAGTATCGATCCGCGACCACCGAAAAGGTTGGTCCCGCCGATAATCGCCGCCGTAATCGCCGCCAATTCATAGCTCAGCCCAGCTGTTGGGTCACCGGTATTGACGCGGGCGGTAAAGATAAGTCCGGCTAGCCCGGCCATAAATCCCGACAGGGTGTAAAGCTTGATCCGCAGTTGCCGCACATTTATGCCGGTGGCGCGGGCCGCATGCTCGTTGTCACCCAAGGCCAAGGTGTGATGGCCAAAGCGGGTGTGGGCCAGGATGTAATGCGACACGGCGGCTGTGATGACGAGAATGTAAACCGGCGTGGGAATTCCGAACGGCCGGGCCTGCCCGAGGAACAGAATCTCCGGGGGCAGCCCGTAAATCCCTTGCCCGCTGGAAATGATCAGCGCCAACCCGCGGGCAATGCCCATCATTCCAAGCGTGACGATGAATGCAGGCACCCGTGCCACCGCCACGGTCAGCCCGTTCGCCGCCCCGGCCAGCATTCCGGCGCCAAGGCAGCCCAGTATCAGGAACGGCCATGGCAGGCCAACATACAGCACCAGCGCCGCGCCGACGACCGAAGACAGCCCCAGAATCGAGCCAAGCGACAGGTCGATACCGGCGGCCGAAATCACGAACGTCGCCCCGATGGCCAGAATGCCGACGGTCGTGGTTGCCAGCATGATGTTGAAGAAATTGGAGAATGACAGAAAGACAGGCGACAGCAGGCTCATCAGAACCACCAGCCCCGCCAGCACGATCAGGGATTCCACGCGCACATTTGCGCGCTCAAAGAATGAGGTCAGGGTCATGGGTGCAGGTCCAGTTAAAAACGGCGGGCCAAAGGGTTTCGGCCCGCCTTTTAGGCTACTTCACGAATTCAAGCATCGGCTCTGTGCCGGCATCCAGAACCGCTTTGGTCAGCACCATCGTCGGGACCATGACGAGTTTCTCGACCGCCTCGCCCGCCTTGAGTTTTCCGACCATCTCGACCGCCTGTTTGCCAACCAGATAGGGAAGTTGCGCAACCGAGGCGTCCAGACGGCCCTCCTTGATCGACTTCACGGCGTCCGAGTTGCCGTCCACTCCGATCACGGTCACCTGATCCTGCTTGCCAGCCGCGAAGACGGTTTCCACCGCGCCCAGAGCCATGCCGTCGTTAGCGGCGAAAATGCCGACCAGATCGGGATGTGCGGTCAGGATGTCGTTGGTGATGTTGGCCGCTTTGCCGCGATCCCAGTCCCCGGGCAACGAGGCGACGATGGACAGGCCAGGGGCGGTTTTGGCCAGTTGCGCCGCAAAACCGTCAGCGCGCTTCTTGCCGGTGATGTTGCCGGACAGACCTTCGATGACCAGAACTTTGCCCGTCGCATCGGCACCCAGGATCGATACAAGGTAATCGGCACCCTGTGCGCCTGCGGCGACGTTGTCCGACCCGATCGAGAACGCGATCTCGACCCCGGCATCGGCAGCGATGGCATGGTCAAGGTTGCCGTCCAGATCGACGACCGGTATCCCCATCTCATTGGCCCGCTTGAGGCAAGGCAACAGAATGGTCGAGTTGATGGCAGCCGTGATCAACGCATCCATCTTGGTCTCAAGCATGGTGTTGCAGGTGTTCAACTGCGGTTCCGCCGCCTGATCGCTTTCCACCGCCTGCAGGGTGTAGTTGACGCCTGCCGCCGCGGCGCCTTCCTTGACGCCCAGTTCCATCGCCCCCCAGAACGGGTTGGCAAGGGTCTTCATTAGCACACCGTAGGTTTCTTCAGCCAATGCCGGAAATGACATCAAGCCTAACAATGCCGTAGACAAAAGTATCTTACGCATGGGTTTCTCCTCCCCGATCTGACTTCCGGACTGGCGGCGGATCTTTGCGTCCGCGCTGCCCAAGGTCCAGAGGAGGAAGCCGCCCTCTGGCCTGTTCGTTTGCCCGCCTCACGGCGGGGTAAATGTCCCCCGCTCGAACAACTGGCACGGGATTCGCACCACTTCTGGCGGCCCGTCGACGCCCTCGATCCGCGCCAGAAGCCGCGCCCAGGCGGCCTTGGCGATGTCGTCCACCGGCTGCGCCACAGCAGCAACCGCGGGGTGCATATGGGCCATCCAGGCGCTGTCGTCGAAACTGACCAGCGCCAGATCGCGACCCGGCATCAGCCCGCGCCGCAGCACCGCACCAAAAGCCGCAAGCGTGGCCAGGTTGTGCAGCGTGAACATCGCGGTGGCTGCGATTTGGCCGGTCAAGTGGGCGGCAAAGGCAAGATCGGCGCTCTCTACAGTCCAGCCACAGTGCAGACGCTCCAGCGTGACAGGCTGTCCCGACGCCGTAATCGCCAATTCAACCCCCTTGATCCGTTCCGACATGTTCAGGACCAGCGGGTCTGAAAAGGCGATCAGGATGTGGCGGTGGCCAAGGGCGATAAGGCGCGACGTCACGTCAAATGCAGCGGCCTCGTTGTTCACACTAACCTCGTCAGAGCCTGACGACCCTGCAACCCGGTCGACGACGACCATCGGCACGCCGGCATCGGCAAACGCGTCCGGCAACGATCCCATCGTGGGCGCAATCAGTAATCCGGCGACGCGCCATCCCAAAAGCTCCTCGACCTCGCGCGCCTCGATGGTCGGGTCGTCACGGCTGGTGGCAGCGGTCAGTCGGTACCCCGACGCCTCGGCGCAGCGTTCAAGGGCTGACAGCAGAGCCCCGAAGAACGGGTTTTCGAAATCCGGCAGCACCACGCCGACAATGCGGCTGTTAACCCGGCGAAGATTCGCGGCCATCGAATTGGCACGGTACCCAAGGTCTGCAACCGCGGCCAACACAGCGCGACCGATCGGATCGTCCTGACGCCGACGGTGGTTGAGCACGTTGGACACACAGCCAGGAGAAACCCCAGCCAGCGCCGCAACTTCCCGGATCGATGGACGACTTTTTTCGGTCCCAGCATTCTGTGCACTTCGAATCGTCATGATTTCTCCCTTGAATAGCTGTATGAAAAACGATTTACATTGTAAAACGTTTTTTGATCGCTGGAGGAAACCAGATGCGCGCTCTGTATGACCCGACCCCACGAGAGACCAATCAGATATTTTCTCCAGAAAATCTTGCGTTGTTTCGGTCGCGTTATCAGGTGATCGAATGGCAAGGCGAGGATCGCGATGCGTTCTATGCCCAACACCTGCCCACGACCGACATCCTGATCAGCCAACAGCCGATGGGGCGGGATCGGTTGGACATGGCGGCCAATCTGCGGGTGATAATAAACGTAGAGACCAACTTCCTGCCCAACATCGACTATGAGGAATGCTTTCGCCGCGGCATCCACGTGCTGACCCCGGGGGCGGTGTTTGCGCTGCCGGTGGCCGAAATGGCACTTGGGATGGCGCTGTCGCTGGCGCGCAATATTCACGGCGAGCATACAGCGTTTCAGAAAGGCGAGGAGAAGTGGCTGTTCGAGGGCAACCAGCACTCGGAATTGCTGACCGGATCGACGGTTGGATTTATCGGGTTCGGCGATCTGGGTCGGGCGCTGCATCAGTTGCTAGCGCCGTTTTCGGTGCGGGTGCAGGCCTATGACCCCTGGCTGCCTGACGGCCATCTGCGGCGCTTGGGGGTCATGCCTGCGTCGTTTGAATCCGTGATGCGCGACAACCGGTTTGTCTTTGTGATGGCGGCGATCACGACCGAAAACGCCCATCTGATCAATGCCGAAGCCTTAGCCTTAATGCAGCCGGGGGCGATGCTTTTGTTGATGTCGCGGGCGGCGGCGGCTGACTTCAGCGCGTTGAGCGAGGCGGCGGCGGCGGGGCGCATTCGGGTCGCGACGGATGTATTTCCGGTTGAGCCGGCCGCACAGGACGACCCGATCCGCCAAGTTCCGAACATTCTGTTCTCGCCGCACCGCGCCGGGGCCTTGCCGCTGGCGCTGCGTGAAATCGGTGAACGGGTGCTGGAGGATATGGATCTCATCAAGCGCGGATTGGCCCCTGTTGCCTGTCGCCGTGCCGAACGCGAAACTGTGGCGCGCTTCCGTTCAATGCCGGTGCGGCGCAGCTGAGATAAATCTGATCCCCGAAAACTTGACCGTTCGAAGTCTTTTAAGCGAACCAATTTTTTGATCTTAGGAAACCGTTTTACTGGCTGCCACTATGTCGCAACTTGGTGAGCGTCCGATCTAGCCGCTCTGCCGCGGTCTGAGTGCGTGGGATAGCGTCCACCAGCGATAATGGACACTAAGGTGCAGACGTGAAGCGGCCAGGAAGCTTCTGGGCAACTAAGGATTACCGGTCGATCTTCTTGCAGACGAATTTTCCCACCTGCATCCCGGACTAAGAACTACCAAGGACGATCATCTGCTGCCGTCGCGCTGGGCAGCGGCCAGACCGTTCGCTCACCTTTGTGGTCAAGATGACGGTAAACCTGCTGCATGCGGGTTGAACGCTGTTTTGCTCCGTTTTGGCACGGTTTTGTGCGGCCTCATCTACTAACGTGATGGAATCCTGCGCAGTTTGGTGTAAGCGCTGTCCCGATCACACCTTGATGGCATAATTCCACGGTAGCAGATCGGCGATCTGGCTTTGTTTGTGACCGCTGACGATTGCTTTGAGCGTGCTGGCCAGCCAAGCATGTGGATCGACCCCGTTCATCTTGCAGGTTTCGATCAGCAACGCGATGACGCCCCAGTTATCGGCCCCGGCGTCGTGGCCAGCGAAGAGGGCGTTTTTTCTGTTTAGGGCTATGGGGCGGATCGTGCGTTCGACGGTGTTATTGTCTATTTCGACGCGGCCATCGATCAGGAAGCGACCAAGGCCTTCGCGGTATTTGGCGATATAGGCCAGCGCTTCGCCGAGGGGCGATTTGGCGGAAGCGCGTGCGCGATGGTGGCGCAGCCAATCATTAAGGCGGGCGAGGATCGATGCGGCGCGTTCTTGCCGTGCGACAAGACGGGTCGCGGCATCGGTGCCTTTGATTGCAGCCTCGATAGCGTAAAGCTCGCGGATTACGGTCACACCTTCCTCGGCAATCGGCGCGGGACCGTTTCGGGTGATCTCAATCAGTTTACGGCGGGCGTGGGCCCAGCAATAGGCGAGTTGAATGCCGGGGCCGATCCGGCCCTGTGCGATCAGGCGGTTGTATCCGGCATAGCCGTCGACTTGCAGGATACCGCCAAAGCCCTGCAGTATCCGTTCGGCGTGCTGCCCGCCCCGACCGGGGGCATAGGTGAAGGCCACGCCCGGCGGTGCCGTGCCACCCCAAGGTCGGTCATCACGGGCCAGCGCCCAGAAGTAGCCGGTCTTGGTCTTTTTAGACCCCGGATCGAGCACAGGGGCGCGGGTCTCGTCCATGAAGAGTTTCGTCGATCGTTTCAGGTCTGCCATCAGGGCATCGAAGACCGGGCGCAACTCAAAGGCGGCGCGGCCCACCCAATCAGCAAGGGTTGATCGGTCGAGATTAATGCCCTGGCGGCTGTAGATCTGGGCTTGACGGTAAAGCGGAAGATGATCGGCATATTTGCTCACCAGCACATGCGCCACCGTCGCCTCTGTCGGCATACCGCCCGGGATCAGTCTCGCCGGTGCCGGAGCCTGAACGACGCCATCCGTGCAAGAGCGGCAGGCATATTTCGGGCGTCGGGTGACAATCACGCGGAACTGGGCGGGCACGATGTCCAGTCGTTCCGTTACATCCTCACCGATGCAATGCAGGCAGTTGCCGCAGACGCAGGTCAAGCTTGCGGGCTCGATCACTTCTTCGATGCGCGGCAGGTGCTTCGGGAGCGCCCCACGATTGGTTGCGCGCTGCTTGGCCGGGCGTTTTGCCACTCGATCATCGGCATCTTCTTCGGCGTGGATTGCGGCAATCGCCGTTTCCAGATCTTCCAGCACCAGTTCGAACTGGTCAGGGTCACTCTTCTCCGACCGCCGGCCAAAAGCCGCATGCTTGAAGGCCGCGACCAGCTTTTCCAAGCGTTCGATGCGCTCATCCTTGCGAAGGTCGCGCGCATCTGCGGCAATCAACATCGCCTTCAGCGCAGCAATTTCCTCAAGTAAATCAGCGGTATTTGGCATGCCCGATGTTTATCAAAACGGTGCAGGCAATGCTTGTGGAAAGCACCGCCTGAGTCATCCTGCCGCAGTCATTCCACCGCTTCAGGCGCTCGTGCCTCAATGGCGCGAACACGTCGCCAATCCAACCCGGCAAACAGCGCCTCGAACTGCGCGTGGTTCAGCATCATCAGCCCGTCCTTCACTGCAGGCCATGTAAACGTGTGCTCTTCCAACCGCTTGTAGGCCATCACCAGCCCTGTGCCATCCCAGTAGAGCAGCTTTAGTCGATCCGCCTTTTTGGCGCGGAAGACGAAGACCGTCCCGGTGAACGGGTCCTTGTGCAACTCGTTCTTCACCATCGCAGCGAGGCTATCATGGCCCTTGCGAAAGTCGATGGGCTTGGTCGCCACCATGATCCTCACCCGGTTCGACGGGAAGATCACGGACAAGCCCGCAGCGCGATCACCAGTTCCGCAACCCGGGCCGCAGGCGTGGCAGCATCAAGCCGCACCGTCACAGGGCCGATCAACAGATCAATCGAAGCGATCGCGGCCGGGGTCTCCACTGGCTGCGCCATCATCACCGGCGAGCTGAACTCTGCCCCTGCAATATCCGGCACGACCAACTTGCCCTGCCGTGCCAGCGGCCGCCACGACGACAGATGGTTGGCCTTCACACCGTGCCGCTGCGCCACCTCGCTCACCGTAACGCCCGTCACCAGCGTCTCGGCAACCATACTGCCCTTCGCCGCATTCGACCATCGCCGCTTGGCCGATGGAGCCGCCAACAGCTCCACAAACCCAACGGCCTCCATATCGCGCTCCCGATGGACTCCCACTGACAACTCCCATGCAAATCTCCATGGGACGCGCAATCGCAGCTTACAGATTCAGCTGGAAGGTGGGGTTGGAACAGCGTTTACAGTTTGGTTGATTTTGTTGACCTATTGTTGACCTAGAAACACCAACGCAAAAAGCCGCCCGGAGGGCGGCCTGTAACTTCTTGAAGTGTATAGATATTTTGGTTGCGGGGACAGGATTTGAACCTGTGACCTTCAGGTTATGAGCCTGACGAGCTACCGGGCTGCTCCACCCCGCGCCGGGTTCCGAGGGCATTGTTTTGCGATCGGAGTGTTTTGAAC
>Ga0105046_10003275_pt1 | contig 25720 bp, 32 predicted proteins | sample MAT03_FD_78385 | JGI IMG/M metagenome (GOLD analysis project Ga0105046, IMG submission 78385) | Freshwater microbial communities from Lake Fryxell liftoff mats and glacier meltwater in Antarctica - MAT-03 (megahit assembly) | ecosystem: Environmental > Aquatic > Freshwater > Ice > Liftoff...
ACCACAGTGTATGGCTGCCGAATCTATTTCAACCAGGTCCCCGCCCTGAAGGACGGGGTTTGTGGGTCCGAAATTTGATCAACTCCCTGAACTTGGTCCACTCTTCAGCATCTGGCTTCCCGTGCGTGCAGAACAAGCACTCGCGGCCGCCTGCCATCTGCTCGGTTGCGGTTCGATGCACGTCCATGCCGAACACCTTGGAAAAGCGTCCGATGAGCGACCCATCCGGACCGTTCACCCACAGCGTCCGTCCGTCTTCCGCTACCAGCACTTCGTGCAGCGGCTGGTGCTGCATCGCTTTGTCTGCTTCTAGTGTTATAGCCATTCGCAAATATATTTCAGAGGTACTTGGTCAAATTTGAGACATAGATGATGAATTCCACTCCGGGTGCAGCTCGTTACCCCGCAGGTCCTGCTCTGCCGTCTTCACCGCCCGCCGCTGCACACACGCACGACCCGCCTAAGGTTCGCCCTCGCTCCTGGGTCTCGCTTGCCCTAGCCGTCACCGGCGCCCTCCTTGCCGCATCGACACGTTCTTGGTGGTTGTCTTCGATCTGCTGCATCGCCGCATGCGTTCCTTTACGTTCCTGCTGGAAGGTGCTGGTCTACAACTTCCTCGACCGACTCAACGGCAGAGCCTGATCTCCGCCTGACTTCTCAGGGAACCAGTCGCGCACGTCCGCGATCACCTGGTTTAGTCCCAAGACGGACAAGCTCGCTACTTGCCGCATCGTCACATCGACATACGGTACCCATGCACCCGTTTGCCCGCCCTGCTCTCCGCTGAGCTTGCACGGGCCGTCGTCGTCCGCAAGGCTCAGGTGCAGCCTGCATGTGAGCGGCCTTGCCTCATAGATCGAGCACGCTTTCGACGCATTGAGAAACGGACAAGGCTTGCCCGTGTACGCCTGTGCAGCCCCTTCCCTGAGCGCCAACAACTCCTCGCCGTCCTCGTCTCTCAGCATCTCCCGCAGCGCGTAGCTACGAGCCGGCGCGGTCGATATCTCACGGCCACTCACCCTGGCGATTTCTTCTGCTTCCGCTCGTGTCATCTGGACGCTTTGATGGCAACAGTGCGCACATCCTGTCTTGCATGGCGCCACACCTGTTTTCGTCGCTGCCTGTCCCACGAGGTCGCTCGCACGTTGCAGCCAGAACAGCTTCTTCCTCGTCCCACGGGCAGCTGCAGCAACCGACCTCAGACGTCGCTCCGCAACGCCGTCGACCGCAGCGTTGAGCTGATCAGCCCGACGCATCACCCGAGCGGCTTGCTCCGAACCGAATTTCTCGACTACTTCGTGCATCTCTAAGGTCTTCGATAATCTGCCGCGGGCTGGACAATCGATCACAGCCACACTGGATACTCTGATGAAATATCGAATCTCGCACGTCAACGTATGGAAGTCGTCGTTCGTGCTCGGCGCTCTCTCGCTTCTCGTCACTGCGCCGCTGACGTTGATCGGCTACCTGAGCATGCTGGCTGCGCCTGCCGACCAGGTGCCCATGTACTCCGGCACCCTCGCGCTGCTCGCTCCGATCTTCTACAGCTTCTTCACCGGCTTACTGGCTGCCTTGTCGGCCTGGATGTACAACCGCATTGCAACCTATGCCGGCGGCATCGAGATCACGCTGGACACCGCACCCACCTGACCCCCTGTCTTCAACACTCGACCACCGACACGTTGTTCGCGTCAGTCCACCGCCAGTAGCCGCCCTCTCCAGGCCAGTGCGCCCCCGCCTGGACGATGCGAGGCTCTCCCTCACTCCAGTCCACGCATCCTTCCGACAGGCGGTCGAGCTTCACCACCTGCGCCCTGATGGAGATCTTCCCCGCACGCGGCCACTTGCTCTGCGTCGAGAAGATCAGCGATCCACGCGCCACACGTATGACCTGACCGCGGCGAATCTTGACGCCCCCATAGGGACCGACCCGCTCCAGGCTTCCGCCCTGCTGACGTTCAAGCCACTGCGCGCACGCCAGCGCGTCTTCCATGTGCCTGCGCGCGATGCTCTTCCCCTCATGCTTCGTGCCCGACGGAAACTCTTCCTTCAGCGCCAGATACAGGGCCTCCTGCTCGGTTGCCATGGCGAACAGCCACTCAGGCGTCACCTGCTGCACCACTTGAAGTGAGTTCTGCATCGCTCAGCCCGCGATGACTCGCCCGCCGGCCGCGAGCACTGCCGCCATCATCGCGTGCTCCTCGCCCTTCGGCACCTCCACAACCATTCGCACTGTGCTCTGCTTCGCGAGCCACCATTCGATGCAGTCCACCAGGTCTTCTGGTGCACCTTCCACCGGGTCCAACAGGAAGCCGGTTTCGACCCTGATCACAGCGTCGTCTGCTGCGTCGGCCGCCTCGTCCTCGACATGCCCCCCGTCCACGAAGATCAGCGTGTCATCCCAGTGCGTGTGCTCGGCCCACACCGATTTGCATTGGCTGAACACCTTCCAGTCACGTCCCGACAGCTGAACGCCACTCACTTCTTTCACGTTATTCCTGCCTTTCATGACTACTTATCGTTCTGATTATCGTACTACCGAAAATACATAACGGCAATAAAAAAGCCTCGGAACGTGTGTTCTGAGGCTTTGGGTAGGTCGATTGTTCAAGGCGTGCAGCTTCACAGGTGGCGTTGGGATCAGATCGTCCTGATCGCTTCGAGCACGTTGCAGTGATCTGCCACCGTTTAACCTTCAGCCGTTCACGAAGACCTCACACTGACGCGCGACGCCGGCCATCAGGTCCTCGAAGATCCCGCTGTCCTTCATGTCTGCCATGTCGCTCAGCAGCAGGTCGGCCTTGATGATCAATGCCAGGCAGTCCGCGCCGCAGTTCGAGTAGGCGGGCATCTCCTTCACGCTCTCGTCGAGGTAGTCCATCCATTCGCTGTCCTTGACCAGCGCTTCGATGAGAACACCCTGCTCGTTGAATCTGAGAGCCACATCCAGCTCGTCGTAAAACTCGCCGTCTTCCGCCACTTCCTCCATCAGTGCACGCACAGCTGAGAGTTGAGATCCCTCACTGCTTGTCTGGCCCCAAAGCACGTGCACCGCCTTGGAGACACTGCTGCCTTCTCCTGCGCGCTCCCGTACGGACTTCAGTACCTCGTTCAGCTTCATCATGCTGCGCACCTCTGGTGGTCACGCACGCTCGTTGTTCCGTCGTTCATCTCGATTCCTTGTGCAAGGCACTGCCGGGGGCAGCTGAAACCGTTGCTTGCTGTCATGTCCTGCCGGTACCAATATCGAGCCGGCCTGCTCGTGTGCGGCTCTCTATTTCCTTATGGTAGTACCGTTAATAAGAAGTATCAATGAAAAAAGCCTCGGAACATAGTTCTGAGGCTTTAGGGGAAAACAGCTGGCGCGGGGAAGCGTCAGTCGAGGCGAGCGGCGGACCCCTGAGAGTCGTTCGTTCCATTCACAAGTGCTGCCATGCCTTCGTCAAGGTCCGTGTCTTCGATGTCTTCGTCGGCCGTCGCGCGAGCGATGACTTCCTCGACGCCGTCAACAAAGACCGGGTCATCGCCTTCGGAGAGGGCCAGGTCGATGAACTGACGCGTCTGCTGGCCACGGGTCTGGAACTCGTAGTCCATGTGCTTCGGTCGATCACAGAACCAGAAGGAACCCATCGAGACCACCAGTTCGGGGCACTGGAGGCGCATGGCTTGTTCATCACAGCCGCCCCAGAGATCTGGACCTTGCGTGACCCTGGCCTCACTCAGACGGTTCTCTTCGCACAGCGAGGTCAGTCGCTCCAGTTGCTCTATGAAAGCTTCCGTCACGACGATCTTCGCGAACGAAGGGCCATCACCGAACTCACCCGTGATGAACGCCCCCACGAACACCATTCTCGACAAGCCGTGCGGCTTGCGTGAAGTGCCCAGAACCGAGTTCCGTGCGAGCGTCCAGGCCTCATGGCTGATACCGACTCTCACGATCTCGTGCTCCTTCAGGTCGTGCACGCCGTACTCGTCCAGACTCTTGGTGCAACCGTCGAAGTCAGCCAAGCTGTCGTTCCAGGTCATCACCTTGCGATCGAAGTCCAGACCCAGCACTTCACCGTCCTTGAACGCCTCTGGTTTCATCATGCCGACGCTCTGAAGCAGGTTCCTGCCTTGCATCTTGAACATCGGCAGGCGCTCGTCGTTCTCCATGCCGCTTCGCTGCAGGTAGCCATATCCGCTTAAGGCGGCCAGCACAGACAAAGCTTCCTTTAGTTGCAGTGACTGCAACGTGTTCATACCGTTCGATTTCATCTTGATTCCTTTGGTGGAACGCTGCGTCGTGAGACGTCAGCGTCCAGGGTTGACTGCTTAGGCTTCGAGCGAAACCGTTGCGTGTGCAGGAAGCTGGAAGCCTGCTTTCTCGTAGGCGTCCAGCACATTTCCGAGGTCGTCTGCGGTACCTGCAGAGATCAGCCCCTTCTTCACTTTCACAGCCAGAGCGTCGCTTTCCACGATTCCCATGCCTTGAGGTGCGATCACAACCACCTTGTCGATGTGTTCCGACTCGATCACGAAGGCCACTGGGACTGCAGAGCTTGCCGAAGCAACCTCAGACAGATCCACTGACACACCGTCTTCGAACCAGAGCACACCCTCGTTGACGCTGAGCGGACCTTGCGTCTGCATCAGCTTTTCCAGCAGATCCTTGGAGTTCATCTTCAGATTCCTTGTCGTTGTCACCAGGCTGTCTCCAGTCCTGGTTCAGTTGCGCCGGTTGCTCTTGAGCAGCTAGAACGCTTCGTACTCGTCTTCAGGAATCGGGGCCAAGATCCTCGTCCTGATCTTTTCGACGCCGGCCTCTGTCAGAGGGAGGTAGGCACAGTCGATCCCGTACGGAGAGGTGACCCAGAAGTGGGTTGCAACGCCGTTCAATGGATCTTCCTTCGACAAGAACCAGCCAGTCGTGTCGATCCCGGTGCTGCTCAAGAGCAGAGCCAGGACCTCGGCGTTGGAGGTCTCGTCGAGCTGGACGGTGACGCGCGTGTTCATGCGCGCTTCCAGGCACTGCGACGCATCGCAGGCTTGCCCTTGACGTAGTACATGCCTTGGGGAAGCGTCCTCTGGTTCATCGAGGCTCGGTAGGGTTCCACGAGCCACTTCCACACGCCCAGTATGCTGGTCAGCGAAAACCCGATCTGCATGACGACCAGGCCGGGCGCATCGGTCATCAGTCCGAAGGCGATCCAGAACATGTTGCTCACGAGGAACAGCACGAAACCGAACCCTGAGACCTTGCTTTTCGTTGCCAGCAGGAACGCTCCGGCCAGACCAACGAGACAACCGACCCACTGCACGAACGTTGCATTGAAAATCGTTTCCATCAACTTTTCTCCATCGAGCAAGGGCTCGTGCGGGATGCACGAAAAGACCATTGCCTATGGCAAGTCCGTGCGGGGGCCAGGAATCTGTACCTCGGCAGGGCATGACAGGGCTCAAGGACAACAGCCAATTCCGGCTACCCCTTGAAGAGGAAAGTTGACATGAAACGCTACCTGTTGATCTCGGCTCTCTCAGCCCTGGCCTTCTCCATGCATACCAGCGCTCACGCGCAACTGCATGTGTCGGCCTTCGGTTCGAAAGACACGGCCTCCGGTGATCGAAACCCCTGCGGCATCCCAGGCGCCCAGTGCGACTCGGACACCATGGGACGCTCGATTCGCCTGGGGTACTACACGTCTTTCGACAACCTGGCTCCGTCGCTCGACGTCCACGGCCGCTCGTCCATCGATCTGACCTACACGTCGTACGGGAAACTGACGACGAAGGGAAATTTCGGTGCCTCTCCATTCGGTCGCATCGACGAATGGACGAACGATCTGGAGTCCATGTCCCTCGGGACCACGTACGAGCTTCCGCTCTACGGTCGCCTTTCGCTGCTCTCGCGAATCGGCTTCTCGTGGTTCCGCGCGAAGGAGTTCTTCTCGTACAACTCGTCCGGCAACGGCTTCCAGTCGTCCGCCCGGAACGAAAGTCATCCGTACTTCGCCCTCGGTTTGAGCTACCGCTTGAACCAACGTGTGTCGTTCTCTGGTGACTACATGGCGACGAAGGCTCCCTACAGCGGCCGTTCTGAACGTGATCTGCGCATCCTCTCCGGCGGCGCCAGCTACTCGTTCTGAGCATCGCTCAGCTTCTTTTGACCAGATCATCTGATCCGGTCTGAAGTCGACCCCCCTAAACCCCAGCAGCAAGCTTTTTGCTCTGGGGTTTTTCATGGCCGCCACCTCAGTCCTTGAACAGCTGCCTCATCTTGAAGTCGTCCGACACCCTGGCGACCTCCCTGGCCGACTTCCCGTCCTTGCCCTGCGCTTGCCTGTCCGCACCTTCGCGCAGCAGCAGCGCAGCCACGTCGACCTTGCCCAGCCTCACAGCCTTCAGCAACGGCGTGTCTCCGTCCGAATCCCGCACTTCCAGCTTCGCTCCAGACGCCAGCACGATCTTGACGTTCTCCTCGCTGCCGCTGGCCACCGCCGCACCCAGGTCGCCGGACTTCGCAAAACCCTGAGCGCGTGCCGCGCTTCGTCCTGACTTCGCGCCGTCCTGATTGGCACCGATCGCAGTCCGTGGCGCCGCCTCTGCAGCAGGCTGCCCTGCGTTCGCATCGGCCTCCACTTCTGACTGCCTGCCATCCCCCGCTCCACCTGGTATCGCGTTGGCACGCGCCTGCGCCGCCGGCGCCGCAGCGACCACCGTCTCGCCCGCGCCGTCTTCACTCGCTGCCGCACCAGATTCAGACCTCTGCGCCTCCTGACGTCTCGCCTTCTGCCCCTGGGTCATCGCGGTGATTCCGTCACCCTTGCTCTGCGCTCTGGCCGCCTTACCTGCATCCGCGGCCGACGCCCTTGACGCACCACCCTGCCTGGCTATCGCCTCTGCCTGCACTTCGGGTGCTGCTGCCGCCGCACGTGGCTCCGCAGCCGGTCCTTGTGCCACGACCACCTTGTCGGCAGAGGCAGCACCAGCCTCTTGCCTGCCAGTCTCCACCTGGCTCAGCAGCGAGACCACCACGGACACCCCCGCAATGCCTGCCACGACCAGCCACCCACCCCTTGCAGGTCCACTCCATCGCGCTGGCGTCTTCCGCTCCACCTTGCTGACCGCCGCCAGGACCTGTCGCCGACGCGCGGCACGTCCTTCCTGATCGTCCAGCAGGTCCACCGCATGCATATAGGACCTGTCGATGCCCTGCGCTTCCTTCTCGATTTCAGACATGCTCGACTCCCCACCCAGCCATGTGCTTCCGCATCCCATCTCTGGCATACCGCAGCCGGCTCTTGGTTGTTTCCTGCCCAACTCCTGTGGCCTTGGCGATCGCTTCGAGCGACATCTCACCTTCAGTGAACAGCAGGAATGCTTCACGCTGAACGAACGGCAGGCCTTCCACGGCCCTCACAACCGCCGAAGCGAACTGGCGAGACATGGCCTGCTCCAGCGGCCCGGCCGCCTCGTCAGCCACATCCTCGATCCCGTCCGCATCACCTCCTGTCCAGATCGAGCTGACCTTCTCTGCTCTCAGGTGATCGATGACCCTGTTCCGGGCGATGGTGAACAACCAGGTCACGAACTGTGATCGCCTTGCGTCGAACGAGGCAGCGCCCTTGGCCACTGCGATCCAGGTTTCCTGATGCACGTCTTCCGCAACCCCATCGCTCGACTGCACCATGAGCCTTCGGATGAACCCGTAGCACTTCCTGTCGTGCCTGTCGTACAGCGAAGCGAACGCAGCCTCATCTCCCCTCGTGTATGACACGAGGAGATCTCCGTCGCTCATCGCGTCCGACATCATCGAACGCGCGCTGGCGCCAGCCTGGTGCTGCTTCGCCGCCTCATCTATCTGCGCGGCGGGTCTGCCACGAAGCCCACGGACGGAGAGTTCGGGAATGGCCTCGGACCACCTCGCCTACCGGCCTCTATCACGCCTGCCGCCACCAGGTTGCTGAAGCTGTCGTACTCGATCGCCGTCACCGCATACGGCTCGCTCGATGCCCTGTCGAACCCCACCCGGCGCGATACCGACCGCTCACGTTCTCCATGCCCCGTGCCCAGCTTCGCCTGCGCGCCATCGTCTGCCCTTGCCCTGCCTTGCTGCCCGGCTGCCTGTGCTTCGTTCGAACTGTCTGCACGGCTCTCTGCCGCAGCCGCTGAAGGGCTCTGTTGCTCGCGCGCCCCGTCGCTTCTGCGCGGCGACATTTCCATCGCGACCGGCGGCTCTGGTGCCACTACCTTCTCTGCGAACTCGGCCAGCCCGATCACGCCCACATCGCCCGGCCTGCCCGTCCGCGCCGCATACGAGTTCCTGAGCCCTGTGAACTCGAAGGCCGCGATCTCGCGGTCGCTCTTGCGCCAGCCTCTGAGGTCTGTCGTCTGCCACGGCTCCAGCACGTAGCCCACTTGGTTCCAAGCGCCCGTCTGGCCGGTCACGATGTTCACCCCGTCCACCGTGATCACCACCAGGACCCGCGTCGGGCTCCGGTTCGAGACCCGCAGCGCGTACCTGCTTCCCGCTTCGCCGGCCACGAACGTCCGCCCCGACCTGTAGTGCTTCTCCAGGGCCGCGCCTGCCTCCCTGTCGACCACCTGGATCTCCACCGCACTCGGTCTCGCTTGCACGTCAGGCACTGCGCACCCGCCCATCGCCAACAACACCGCACCCAACACCGCCCGCCTTTGCTTCGAAACCACATTCATGATCATCCCCGGTTGCCATGTCCTTGCTTCTACGGCCGCCGGGCTCATTCGGGGTTAGCCGCATTGAACAAAAGCGCTTACCTCTATTCTGCCTGTGCTGTTCTCACACCTTCCGAGATTGTTGTACTATGTACCCGCGCGCCCCTCATCTCCTCCTCCTGCACCTCCTCCCGGGGGCCCGCCTTCAACGCCTAGCCTTCGTGCTGGGCGTCTTTTTTTCCTCTCCCTCCCTCCCTTTTCTAGCCTGGACTGAGTTGGCCCGTCACCGCATGGTCCACCCCCCGACGAAAAAAAGCCGCTTGACACGAGGTCGAAGCGGCTTGGGGGGTGGGTCAGTACATCAGGTCGGGTCCAACTCCGCCTTCAGTCAGTGAGGGCCAGTTCCGACTCCTCTGCTTCGTTCTGAGCTTCTGCCTCGGCGCTGTACCTCGAGTCCTTCGCTTCGTTCCATTGCTCTTCGGTCAAGCCTTCGACGTTGCCGATGTCCTCGATCAGCAGCGTGTCGAGCAACTGCAAGTCACCTCCGCGCATCTTGGCACCTGCTTTACGGCGGGCAGCAAGGTACAGGCGGCACGCGTCATACGAGAAATCGTTCATCCTGCCGTTGTCCGACAAGATGTCGTGGAACCGCTCGTAGAACTCAGCCGGGTGCCCGTGTCCTGTGCTGTCGCTGCTGTCATGCAGGTACTCGTGCAGCATGAGCGATTTCAGACTGTCGAATGCCTTCAGCACGTTCCCTGCAGATCCACCAATCTTCACGAACTTGCGGTTCAAGAGGATCATTCTGGAGCCGTCGGTCATGCCGTCATGTCCTTCCGACTCGAACATCCCCAGCTTGCGTGATTCCTGCTGGCCAGTGGCAACGACGAAGTAGTACGACATGCGCTGCAAAACACCCAGCACCAGCCGCTCTTCCTTCGTGTACTTCGCCGGCTCGATGATGTTGAACGACTCATCGATCATTGCACCGACGACATCGAGGTCCGCCACCGAGTCCTTCAACTCCGCGAAGGTGTCCAGCATGTACATCGTCGCCTGTGTGTCTCCTTCCATGAACGTCCTGAAGTTCGACTCGATGCGCTTGATGATGTCCAGCAAGCTCAGGTTCCGCGCACGCAGCATCGTCTTGGGATCGACGACAACTGCGAGCTTGGCCTGCTGCACCTTGTCTGCCTTGATCGAATGTTCTTCGGCCGAGACCAGTGCGCCTCCGTTGGTGCGGACTTGACGAATCAGTCCTTCCAGGGACAGGTGCTTGCCGCTGTAATCGGTAATCACCTTGGATTCACGCACTGCTTCGACAAACTCATCCCGAGTTTCGAAGCTGCCGGTCAGCATCTTGTCCATCTGCATTTCACGAAACGCCTCGTTGTTACGCGGCTTCTCGCTGGCAGACTTCTTGGCGAACGTTCTCAGCTTGGCGCTGATGTGCTTGAAAACCTCGCACTTGTTTGCCAGCACGTCGTTTCTGGCGAAATTCACTTCGAGTTGACGCTTCGAGACCACCATGCCACATGCGCCAAACTCGCCGCGCCAAAACTCCTTGACGAAAACGCCGAGGTTGTAGACTTCCATCGAGCGGCCGGAATCGCGGACCATGTAGTAGGCATACTCATCTTCATCCGTCCACTTGATCGTCGACAGGTCTTGGGAAACCCGTTCGCCATTGATGAAAACAGGAATCGGCGCGTACTTGCACAAACCCCTCAGTTCATCCAGCAGCCTGATAACGCCCGAGGGTTCGAGCTTGTCGTACAAGGTGCACGCGATACTGCAGCCGGGTGCATTTTCTGGCAGAGTGTGCAGGACGTATTCCAGGCCGAGGTCACGAATGTTGACCGTCATCGAGAAGTTACCTGATCGCCATTTATTCTCGGTGAATGCCATCAGCTGACCGCGACCCATTCTATATCTACCGAATACTGCATCACCCTTTTTGTGCGGCGTTCCGAATTTCTCGAAAAACTGCTCGATCTCGGTCCGACTGGCAAAACCCTTGCCGTCGTCGACGATACTGAGTTTCTCCCTGTTAACCTCAATCTTGCAGTATGTCGAGTTGGCGTCGATACTGTTCATAACGCCCTCAAGTATTGCCTTGGAGAGAGTACCGGCCTGCGACTGCACGACAGACCACAATAGGTCCTTGTGCATCCTGAACTGGCGACGTTCACCGTTCTGGCTCTGATTTTCTTGACTCATGATTTCATCCTCAAAATGACAGATCAGCCGCGGAATGCGACTTGAATCTCTGTCTGCTTCTTGCTCCGTGTGATGCGCTGTGCGCGGTAGGAAAGCGACAATCTCAGCCCGCTCGACCCTTCAGGCCCGACCCGCATGTCCGTCCAGATCAAAACGACCAACGAAGGCATCTTCCTCACGCTCTCTGACGAGCCTGCGGCCCCTGTCCAGCGCGACCCTGACGCGAGCCAGACGGCGCCCCGCCTTTTCTACGTCTACGCGCACGCTTGTCCGGACGGGAAGATCTTCTACGTGGGCAAGGGCGTCCGCCGCCGGGCCTGGGACAAGCAGCGGCACTTCCTCTGGCACCGCTACGTCGACACGCGGCTTGGCGGCCACTATGACGTCCTGATCCTCCATGACGGCCTCACTGAGGAAGACGCCGACCACCTGGAAAGCGAGTGGATCGCGCAAGAGTCGTCGACCGTTGTGAACTGGCAGAACATGGGCCGCATGACTGATTTCGCCCTGCTCGACCGGTTCCATGCCCTGAGGGACGCCAACCGCGCGAACTTCGCTGCCGCCAGGCCACTGGAGAGTACCGATCTCGCTGCCGCCACCGCAGCGTATGTCTCATGCATCGAAGCGCTCGCCTCGTACGCCTCTATCCAGGCTGAACGCGGGCTGGTCGGCGAGCTGCTCGAAGAGTGCAATGCCGAGTTCGGGATCTCTGGCGACCTCGGAATCCTCGACCGGCTGACGCTCTGCCTTTGCAAGCAGGGTCGCAAGGACCACGCTGCCGATGCTGCACGCCGCTACTTCGAGTCGTACAGGCGAGACCTCGCCCTGTCGGCCGCCCCTGCGATCTTGAAGCGCTGCGGCATGCAGATGCCCTGATGCACAAACCAGATGGTTCCGGCTATGGGTCGACTTAAAGCATGAAAAAAGCCCAGTCGCATCCGAAGATATCGATCTGAGCTTGGGGGTCGTCTGGTCACTGCGTCAAGACTACAAAACAAGTTGAGCCACGACGTTCACACGACCTCTGATCGAGGTTGATAAGTCCTTCAGACTCCGGTTTTCACCATCTCCGATTCGTACTGCTCGATGCGTTCGAGCGTTATCCATTCAGGCTTTTCAGGAAGCAACGCGTAAACGTCCTTCATCTTGCGGATCTGCTCGACTTCGTCGCCGGCCCACAGATGCTTCTTGGCGCGATTTCCGTGGCCCAGGTAATACTCGCAGTCCTGCTGCAGACGGCTCAAGAGCTGGTAGTTGAACTTGTCTTGTTCATCTCCAGGCTTCGTGGCGTCGTTGGGCATTTGCATCGTCATCTCCGTGCTCTCCAAGTTTACAGGCGGTCTCGGCGAGACCTATGTCCATGTGCCTAAGTCATGCCTTTCAGCAGGTGTGAAGCCTATGGCTCTCAGAAGAAAAACCCCTTGTCGAAGAATCGAGCAAGGGGTTGGGGTGGGGTCAAGGGAAGGCTCAGATGCAGCCTCACCTTATGCAGGCTCGTCCCGAGCTTGTCCATAGTTCATCAGGGCCTGGTGCGCCCGTCTGTCGTCTCGCTGTCACGCGCCGCGTTCGACATCCGATCCAGCGTCAAAGCAGCCGACTGCAGCCGCTTCGACAACCTGGACGCAGTCTCGTAAACCGACCCGACCACCGAACGTGCAGTTTTGACCGTCTTGGCCATGCTCTCCAGCGTGCCCGTCCTGAACGACTTGCGCATCACGTAAGCCATCAGACCCTGCTTGCCGTGCATCGCGATCAGGTACTCCACGAGCGCCAGGTTCACATCGTCCGGTTTGAGCCGCGTGTACCCCTCGTGCTGCGTGACGACCAGGTTCGCCTTGTGGCCGAACGCTGTGCCGTTCCCGTGCTTGTAGCCTTGGTCTCGCAGCTCCACCGTGGACCACCTCGTCTTGTCTCGTCCATGCTTGGGCCTGATGCTCAGGATTCGCGATGTGTTCGACTTGACGACCGAGGTGTAGCCGCCGACGCAGTGCCTGTTCTGGGAACCCTCACGCATCAGATCGCCCTTGGTCAGAAGCTCTCTGACCTCGTAGTTCCTGAACGCATGAGGCAGTCTTGCGAGCTGCATCGGGACCACGTTGAACGGCTTCTTCGACTCGATCGCATCCAGGCGCAAGACTTCCCTCATGAGGTCGTCACGCTCCAGATCCACCGCGCAAGCCTGGGTCTCAAGAACCCCCAGACTCGCTTCACCGTCGAACTCCCGTGCGATGGCTCGTATGCGCTTGATCGACTCGTACTGGGCACCCATGGGGAGTCCCATGAGCAAGCCGCAGAAACCCATGTGCCTGCGCATGAAGTCGTCGACCTTGTGGCCGATGTCCTCGATGGCATGCCCTTCGACGTAGCCCTCTCCGAATAGATCCAGGCTCCATCCGACAACTGACTTCTTCCTGTTGCCGAATATGCCGCGCATCTCACCGAACTTGACCGCGACAGACTGACTCTTCGTCCTGCGCGCCTCGTACACGACTCGTGGTCCGTGCGTGAGGACCGCAGCACCAAGCTTGTCCAGCTTGCGCTGCACGCTCACGTCGAGGTCACCGCGTGCACCCAACGACCAGAGCTTCACTTCCTCACCTGGACCGCTCCACTCTGGTACCGGCTCCTTCAGATCGACTTCCTTCCAGCTGCTCGTCCGGCTTCGATCGTCCTTGTAGAACTTGTGCGTTTCCAGCGAGAAGTAGGGCGCCCATGCACCACCCACTTCAACACTCTGGTCGTGCATCTTCTGACCGAACATCACGCTGATCTGCTTGGCCTCGATCATCTTGCCCAGGTATTTCCCTTTCGAGACGCCTGCGCAGATCTCCGCTGCCGTTGCTATGTCACCGAAAACCCCAGGGATCGTCTGCAGCTTCCTCAAAAACCGGACCATCGTGTGGTTCGGCGTGTGAAGCATGCTCACTTCGAGTTGCCTCGTTGCGATGAAACGCTCGAAATGCCGGTCCCAGATCAGCTTCTTCGTATCCAGGTCGACAGCCACCCGAACACAGTTCAGATCAAAGCCGGCCAGCACCTTCGACGCCGTGAGCGGCTGGTCGACGGTCTGGGTCGTGCAGTTGACGAAGTTCAACAGATCCTTCCTGCTGACGCTCTGGATCGAATACGTGTCGATCATCCTGAGGACATGGCTCATGCCCTGGTACCCATCGTTTTCTTCAACGAGGTCCATCACGCTCAAACTGTGTCGCCCGGCGGTGTGGTTCACCTTCGAGCAGCCAATCTCCTTGTCTACCCTGACCTTTCTGAAAATGTCAATGTCGTTGATCACCGGCGCGTGGCTGCCGAAAACTGCATCGATTGCCGAAGCGACAGATTGCCCGGCAACGATTCCTCGCTCCGGCATTTGTTGGTACTGCCCTAGAAACTCCAGTACCTGAACGCCCATTTCCGCGTCCAGTTTGATCTTCCTGCTCATTTGTGTGTGCCTCTTGCATGACAGGGTTCGTGCGGCGCACGAAAAAGCCCATTGCTAGCCGTTCTTCGACGCAACCGTCTGCCTTCAGGTCGAACTGACTCGATTCCCCGCTCTCCACAACCAACGTCGCCATCTTTCTACCCCTTTGAAAGCTCGTGCCACCACTTGTGCGACGTGGCCACGACCTTCTCGTTCGCCAGCATCGCATCCAGTTCCGGGTCCACTTCTGGCAGGACCATCACCAGCGTCACCTTCTTCGCCGACAGCGACTTCAGCACCCGCACTTCCCGCAGCATCTGGCCCAGCGGCGGGCACGTCACGCGCACGTCGATCCACACCTGCTTTTCTTCCTTCGCGCAAGCCCACGACGGCGTGGCCGGGTCCAGCGCCAGGATCTGCTCTGCCTTCCTAGCGTCCAGCCGCATGAGCTTCAACGGGTCTCGCCAGAGTTCCTCGCGCTCGCGGATCAGGCAGGACGGCATGTTGCCTTCCAGTGCCATCCGTACAGGCGCCTTGAGGTCGATGGAAAAGTCGACGTAGCCCACCACCTCGTTGTGCGCCCGAACTGTTCCAGCCTGACGCTCCTCTGTCAGCGCCTTCGTGAGTTCGCGCTGCAGCACCTCGACGGCAGCGATGTTCTTGGGCCATGGCGAGATCGTCGAACTCACTTCGGACCGCTCCACGCGCTCCTTCACGGCGATCAGCTTCGCATGCAGTTCGTCCGACTCCCCAGCGCGGGCTGCCATCGAGCCGAGCATGTTCGCCACGCTCTCAAGGCTGGCTTCAAACGCTGCGATGGCGCCCTTGCTCTGCTCCCTGATCTTGGCGGACTTCCACCCGAACAGCCGCTCCACGCCGACATCCAGCCGGCTCCACACCAGCCTCATCAGCGCTTCGTGCTCAGGCGAGGTGTAGTCCCTGTTCCCCGTTGCCGTCTTCGGGCTGGGCAGGTTTTCGATCTTCGGCAGTTCGCTCATGTTCTTCCCTGAGTCTGTCGCTATTCATCTTGTATAGCATCCTCATTATATTACGGTCGTACCGTAAATGGAATCACATGGCCGAGAAATCGAAAACTCGACTGGTCTGCCTTCCCACCGCGCCGTGAACTCAGTTCAGCGCTTGACTTCGCCCGTCTTCGCCGTGCCTCCGAAGATCTTCGATGTCTTCAAAGCCGCCGTCATCAGCCTTCCACCCGCTTCCTCGGTGAAGTGCTTCATGTCGTACCACTGGCGCGGATCGTCCGAGATCCCTTCGAACTCGGTCATGTCCACCACGTCACCTCGCAGCTTCGCGCGCACCCTGGCCTTGACGCGCAGATAGTTCTCCATCCCGTAGGTTTCGCGCAGAACCTTGCTGCTCGGCTTCACGATCCACAGCGACTCGACACCGGCCTTGTCCAGGAAGTCTTCCAGCTCGACCAGCGCATTGAATTCCGAATCGACCAGATCGCCCTCCTTGGCGATCACCGCCATCGCCGCCAGCGACGACTTGTCATGCCCCTCTGGGTCCTTCGAGCGCCGCTCGTACAGCCTGGGCAGGTGGTAGTTGCCTCGCTCCAGATCGAACGTCACCGACGGCGTCTCGCTGTAGTGATCGAAAATCTTGTTGACCGCCTGCGAACCGCTCGACGAGAACGTTGCCTCCAGCCACCAGTTCGGCGCCCACTCCTGGCTCACCTCTGGCGGGAACCTGAACTGCTGCCTGAGCGTCGGGTCACGCGCCACGAAAAGGAACGTGTCCACCCCCACGATCACCCGCGTGGGCAGCAAGTCATGGGCGTGAAGGTACTTGGCGGCCTTCAGCAGATCGCTAGGCGTCGCGAGGAAGAAACCCATGTTGTAGGTCCGTGCGCCTGGCACGACTTCATCCACTACGCGCGGGTCGATGATTCCCGTGATACTCGTCCCCATCATCAGCACGTTGAACTTCCCGGGGTTCGCCGACAGATGCCTGATGTGGTGGAATCGTTGATTCAGCGATGGTCCTTTACCGAGCGGACTGACACCGAACAAGTCGAACGGATCGACCCCCACGTTGATCGCCGCTGGCACACACATGCATGCTCCGAAAAATGCCAGAACGGCGATATTCCATCGCCTCCAGGTTTGAGCTTCGGTCCGAACAATCTTCGTTCGCTGGGCTTTGGGAGTTATTGCTTCAGCAGCTTGCATACCGATTTCAAAAACTCCAGTAGAGGAAGGTGCTTACCTTGCTGATAAACAGCATCGAGCACAAGGCAAGTGCTCCTATACCGGCAGCGTGCGTCATCGTCGGTTTCAGTTCGAATTCATGAACGTTCTTGGCCGTCGCGCACCAGCCCAACAGCACGCCGTAGAGCAGCAGTTCCGTTCCCACCACCAAGCGCCCATCCGAGAATGGAATCCATTGGGGCAGATACTCTGAAAACTGCTTGAAGCCAATACCAAGAGTCAACCCGTTGAACCCGAGCATCGACCTCCACATGGCGATCGCGTCTTCTATGGTCGTTGCTCTGAAAAGGACCCACGCGAAGATCACACACGCCAGCGTCAGCACCTTGGCCAGCAGGGTGGGCAGCGCCAGCCCCAACCTAGACCACAGCCTGAACACGATCAGGTAAACCGCGTGCATGCATCCCCAGGCTAGGAACGTCCACCCTGCGCCGTGCCAGATCCCTGTCAGTGCGAACGTCAGCGCTATGGCCCCCAGCTGCACCTGCAAGCCTTTGCGATTGCCACCCAGAGGGATGTAGACGTGGTCCCTGAAGAACGACGACAGCGACATGTGCCACGTGCGCCAGAACTCCCCAATGTTGGACGCTCTGTAGGGACTGGCGAAGTTGATCGGTATGAGTATCCCCATCATCATCGACATGCCCAGCGCCATCTCGCAATACCCGCTGAAGTCGAAGTAAAGCTGGCATGAATAGGCCAGCGCCCCCGTCCATGCTTCAGTAAAGTCCACCGTCCCTGCCTGAGCGAATATCGCATTGGCGTACCCAGCGCACAGCGCATCCGCAACGATAACCTTCTTGAAAAGCCCGACCGCTAACAGCATCGCTCCGCGCGCAAAATTCTTGTCGAGGGGTATCGGCGTCGTCGGTATAGAAACCAGCTGTTCCGTAACTTCCTTGTGTCGCAAAATCGGACCGGCAATAAGGTGCGGGAAGTAGCAGACGAACACTGCATAGGCCAGCAGTCCTTTGCTCTCCGTCACGCCTCTGTACGCGGCCGTCAGGTATCCGATCTGCAGGAAGGTGAAGAAGCTGATACCCAGCGGTAGTACCAAGCTCTGGATCGGCGCATCCACCATGCCGGCCAACCACCCTGCGTATTTGAAGACGATCAGCGGCAGAAGATTCAGGACGATGCCCAGTCCCAGGAATCGTTTCTGCCTGTTCCTCATCAGGAACATGCCGTAGCTGTAGTTCAGCAGAATGCTCAGCGCCAGCATCGGCGTGAAGCGCAGGTCCCACCACGAATAGAACACAAACGACGAGACCAGAAGCACGACCATCGCGTGCTGTGAAGATCTCTGCTTGGCCCAGTTGAACGCCAGCAGCACTACCGGCAGGAAAATGAGCAGGAACTGGATGGAATTGAAAAGCACTCTGTCTCCGGACCTATACCCGTATTCCGCACGCTGATGGAGTATCCCAGGCTAGTTCGCCAAGTTTCGACCCCTCGTGTTTCGATCCGGTGAGTATCTGTTGCATCTTGCATGCGTCATCGCCTGCAACCTCGTGTGAGTGTATCCGCTCGCTTCTATAACTTCGCCTTTCACCTGAATCCGAACTGGTCCCGGTTATCTCATCTTCGCGAGATGTCGAACTGCACATCTGGGCTCCAGAAAACCTTCCAACTGCCGAAGAAGCCTTGGGCGTTGCTTCACTCCTGGCGTCCTTCCGCCGTCTAAGATGAGCCTCCCGCCACTAAGCGCGTAGCGCTGTAGTGGGGGTTTCCTGGTTCGCACCGGGAAGTTTCTGCTTCGATGACGCGAGCGACCGGCGCGTGAGCGCCGGTCGACTTACCACCGTCTCCACAGACGTGAATTCGGACAGTTCCTGCCCTATGTTTTCGGACTCCGTCGAAGACGTGGGGTCTGCCTGCGCGTTGCCGCGCAGGCTCCCGACCTTCTTGCGTTCCCGGAGTGAATAGCTTCCCGAGGCGACAGCCTTCGCACCGCGGCGCGCGATGACGCGCGCTGCGTTGACGTCGGCATTCTCGGCATGCTCGCAACGCTGGCAGACGAATCGGCTCTGGTCGAGCCGGTTGTCCGCGTGAGTGTGGCCGCAGGCCGAACACTCTTGCGAGCTATGGTGGGCAGGCACCTCGATGCAGAGCTTGCCTGCAGCGAGGGCCTTGTACTTCGTGAAGAGCTTCGCCTCGCCCCAGGCGCTGGCGAGGATGCTTCGGTTGAGGCCGCGTTTTTGCGCCACCTTCTTGCCAGGCTCCGCGGCCGTGCCGGCCGCCGAGCGCGTCATGTTCTTGACCTGCAGGGCCTCGAAGACGAAGAGCTGCGCCGATGAGTCCACGAGCGCGCGGCTCGCCTGGTGGGCGAAGTCCGTACGGACGTCGGCGGCGTACAGGCCGGCGCGCGCAGCGCGCTGGTTGGCTTTGCGACGATTCTGCGAGCCCTTGACCCGTCGCGCGGCGATGCGCTGCCAGCGAGCACGCCGGCGCTGCTTCTTGGCCAGGCGCTCGCGCTGCACCGGCAGCAGGTCGAACGCATGCCCGTCGCTGTGCACCGTGCCAGTTGCTCCGGCCGCCATCAGCGGCACGGCCACGCCACGGTCGACGCCGACCGCGCGCTCAAGCAGCTCCGCCTCGGTGAGTTGCCGCAGATGGTCGAGCACTTCTTGCGCACTCGGAGTCGGCGAGTCCGCGGCGTCGTTGCTGAACGACACCTGCCAGCGGCCCGCGTTGACTGAGACATGGATGGACGCCGGCGGCGTCCAGTCCTCGCAGCCCTTGTGCACGACGAAGGGCAACTCGCCGCAGGGGAACTTCTTCGTGCCGATGATAAGCACGTAGCCCGTGACGACGCCATCGGCGTCGGCCTCTGGCTTGAACGAGAACAGCTCCGACGTGAGCCAGACGGATTGCTCGCCGTGTCGCGTCGTGATGGTCGGCCGACGCGCCAAGCCCTTGAAAAAGCGCTGGTAGCCCTGGTAGAAGCGCACAGCGCCGTTGCGCAGTACGTGGGATGGCACCTCGCGAAGCCAGGTCGTGTCCGCCTCGTGGCGAGGAGCATCTCCGCCTTCGGCGAAGGTCGCCGCGCCGGCGTTGCCGTCGCCGATGAGATGCGAGTACGCCTGGTCGATGGGTGCATGCTGCCCGGCAAACGCCGCAAAGCGGCGCTGGAACGCCCGGTAGTAGCGGTCTTCACGCACCTTGGCGTTCTTGATGAACCGCTGGCACCCAATCCAACGCAGAAGCACCCCGGCGACCTTGTCGTCGGGGTAGGCGCGAAAGCGGTAGCCGTTGCTCATATTGATAGTGTTGAATCTCCAGAATACACTAGGGCGCATGATTGAACAACCTCACCGTTCCTCGTCTCACGCTGTATTCCAGCTTAGGCTACACATAGTTTTTGTGACGAAGTACCGACGAAAGACGCTGTCGGTAGAACTGCTCGACTATCTGCGCCAGGCCTTCGCTGAAATCCTCGCCGCATGGCGTTGCCAGTTGCTCGAGTTCGGCGGGGAGGAAGACCACGTCCATCTGCTGGTGGACATCCACCCGGCACTCGACATCTCGGCCTTGGTCAACAACCTGAAGACGGCGAGCGCCAGGCGGTGCGGCGCGCGCTTCGGCGCGCACCTGGCAAAGTTCTACCGCAAGCCGGCCTTCTGGCATCGCGCCTACTTCGTGTCCAGCGTCGGTGGCGTCACGCTCGAAGTCGTCAAACAGTACGTGCAGAACCAGGGGACGACTGACAAGCCTGGCCGGAGACCAAAGTCCGTTGAGGCTCTCGCAGGGCGCGAGAGCCTCGTCCGCTAGACCCCCTCCTGACGGTTCGGCTCGCGCCTTTGGGAAGCTACGCTTCCGACCGCCTAGAAAGGGGAATGCGCGGACGCATGTTCAGAACGACAGGATGTTCGTCGCCTTCGCTTGCCAACCTTCCACCAGGTCAGCAACACCGCCGAGCCCGAAGCCCGTCTGCTGGACCGTGTTTCCCATCTCGATACCCGTTCCCTGGCCGCCCTTCTGCCGGTTGAACTCCCGCCCCGCTACGACCGCCAGATCGACCGCCTTCTTCCAGTCGATTCCTTCTTCCTCGTCTGCCATCCTCGCCGCTTCCGCTTGCTGCCATGTGGCGTTCTTTGCCACGATCATCTCGTGACCCATCGAAAGCGCCACCACTGCGCCTGCAACCAACATCATCACTCGCATCGTCGCCATCCCTGCTCCCTGGTTGTGGATCTATTCCAGTCGAGCGTAGGCAACCTTCCCCCTATCCCGTCCCGCGAATACAAGGCGAAAATTCCCCATATCGGAGAGAAATGAAAAAAGCTCCAACGCAAAATGCGAATGGAGCTTTGGGAATGGATCGACAGCGCAAGGCATGTGATGGCTTCAGATCATCAGTCGTCCTCGAACTTGTTCCGCGCCGGATGTCACCTGTTGAGTGACATCGAGCAGCGTTCTCACCTTGTCGATCTTGTCAGCACCTCGCTGCAAGAATCCGTGTGGCAAGGTCATCTCGACGGGTATCGCCGCAACTACTCCAGCAACACCACCTGCAACGTCCACACCTGTCTGGCCACCTGACACAACCAAACTGAGCGGGTGATGCTCATGCACCTTGCAGATCACAGAAGCCACGAACAGGTTCACGTCCGACTGTGAAACACCGTGCCTTGTCAACGCGTAGATCCCGTTTCCAGCCACGTTCAAGCGCCGTCCACCTCTAGCCTTGATGAAGGCGTAGAGCTGTCGAGCGCATTTCAGGGCGTGATCTGCGGTCATCAAGTCGCTTGAGATCGGCAGGCCGATGTACTTCTCACCAGCCGCCTTGTGGGTCAGTTTCTCGCCGGCCGTCAAAAAATCAACAGCGAACGCGACAGTCACGTCACCCTTCTTCGCGTTCTCCCACGTCCTCGGTCCGTAGCTCGAAGACGTGTGCTCGCGGATGCCGAGAGGTGCCATCTCTACTGCGGCACGTGTGCAGGTGCTGTCATGCGCCAGATCGGTGAGTCGACGTTTCCGGTCGGTGCGTAGCGTCCGGTGTCCTCGAAGAGACCCGTCGCCATCATCTTCTCCACGAACTGCTCGTTCTCGCCCCAGACCTTGACGTTGAACTCGTCCTGGTTCACCTTGGCACCGTAGGGCACGAGGTTCGTGCTGAAGGTTGCCAGAGGCTCGCCGTCTTCACAGTGCAGTTGCACGTAGATCGCGCCGCCTGAGGGGTACCGGCCGACGTTGATGCTTGCCATGCCGTACTCGCCTGCTTCCAATGTTCCGATCTTCATTTCAGTTCTCTCTCATGCTTCAAGGCAGCCACGAAGTGACTTTTGACCTTGAACTGCCGCTATGCCGTGTGACCCCCATGAAGCCCGCGGCAGCCGCATCACGGGCATTTGCTGACGGTTTCGATTCGAGCCGTCAACGTCGACCCGGCTGCCGCCGCAGGCTTGCCTGCGGCAGTCGACCCGCTTCAAGGGGAGACTCTCAGAAACTGAGCGACCTCTCGATCACGTTTCTCCCGCACGCTTGCGCGTGAAAGTCAGTCTCGACGGTGCTGAAGCAGCTTCATCAGCCTGGCATTGACCCCGCCTGCGGCCAGTACCCTGGCGATACCTTCAGCGGTCTTGCTCAGTTCCTCTTCCGTCGCCGGCGCCGCCCAAGACCCTCGGCCGCTTCCGCACCGCTTCGGGCTGCTCATGGCCACCGCTGTCGACATCGGCCACTTTCCTGCCCTGTACAGCCTGCACCGCTCTGCCGCTGGCTGCTTGTCATCCTCGATGCCGTCGCGCACCAGGTGCCGACAGGTCCCGCATGTTCTTGCCTCGCCGTCCAGCGCTGCCGCCTCATGGTCCGACTTCGGTGTCACTGCCGCTTTCAAGCCCTGCACCTCACGCCCCTCTCCTACCTGCTGGCAGACCCTGCTATCGCTCCTCCTTCTCTCGCTCCGCCACCACAGCGAGTTCATTCAGCACCACCTCGGGGGCCCTCATCAGGGTGTCCGCAACCGAAACCCAGACATCGCCGGTCTCTAGGTCCACCAACGCCCACTTCCGGGGGCACTTCGTCGAAACCGAAATCTGCTTTTCCACCGCCTCGCACGCCACCTGCCGCCCTGACAGCAGCGTTCTCACACCCGAGCCATCCTGCGGAAGTTCGCTGATCGCATCCGAGCGAAAGTAGTGGCACCACTGCTCCCCGCCTGTCTTCGCGCCTCGTGGCTTCCCGTCCTCGTAAGCCCACTGGACCGTGAACCCCCGCTCGCCCAAGCCTTTGATGCCCACGACTCGCCGGTCTGCCTTCGCAAACCGGAAGACCGCGCCGACCTTGATCTGCTCCATCGCGATGGTCATCTCAACTCACCCCGGCTTTTCAGATTCGTGAACCGCACCCTGACCCCTACAGCCCGCCCACGCACTGGCCATCGACCCAGCACGTCTTGCGCCATTCCCACGGTGCCACCGGCGTCTTGCCTTGCCAGAGTCCCAGCCTGCCCTGACGCGCCTTCTCTTCCAGGCCCGGCAGCGACTTGTCTCGCAGGTACCGTCCCTTGGCCGACTGGTTCGCCCACGCCATCCCGGACGCCACCATGTGACGATTCACCGACTCGCTGCCGACGAAGATCTCGCAAACGTTTCGGTCGTATCGGTCTTTCTCGAAGCATTTCGCGCTCACATCCTTGCCCTTGGTAAGTGACGAAAGGAACTGCGTTGACTTGTCCGAGAACGGCTGCCCTACACGACCCTTTTCCTTGTTCGTGTGCGAACTCTCAGGCGCATCGATCGATGCCATCCGGACCTTCATCTGCGTCTTGTCCGCCAGCAGCATCACCACCGTGTCGCCATCGTCCACGTAGACGACCTTGCCCAGCACATCCACGGATGCAGCTGCAGCCACGGTAGCGCAAGCCATTGCCAGAAGACAGGCTACGCCCGACCGCATCGTCATGCTACCCACACCCCACATCACAGATCCCCTTCTTGAAGCACGCGTCCCATCCCGTTCTGTTCCAGAAATTCGTAAGTGAAGACCTTAGACAGATACGACGCCGCCTTCTCCTCGGCCAGCGGCCGATAGCTGGAGGTGTAGATCACGGGAATCATGAATTTCGCCTCCAAGGCGTCCAAGGTCCCCGTAAGCCCATTGGGATGAACTGAAACGCCGTCGACGGGCCTGTGTGGCGACTTCACCTGCTCGTACGTCGCTTCCACCAAGATCGCACGGTACTTGAACGCCGTCATCCGCTCGCATTGGCGAAAGAACCGTTCCCTGTTGTGCATCAGCGTGATCGCAAGGTCGTTGAGACTTTTGCGCTCCAGCGTGATGAGCGTCTCCATTCCCTCGACCGAGTAGTCGCCGGTTTCCAGCGTCGCCCGACGCTCTCCCGCGATCCAGTTGTCGAACCTCGCCAGGTTGAACGGCGCCTGCTCCCTGGTGTCCACCAGGACCGTCGGCTTGGGGACATTGCGCGTGATCGCAGACCCGCCACGCTTCACGATGAGCCGACTCTTGGTCGGAGGAACTGCCGTTGAACTCAATTCACGCACCTCGTTTTCTCAGCACTACTTAATATTCGTGCGAGCTTCTATTATTTTGGTCCCTAGTACAGGAATCGAACCTGTGTTTTCAGCTAAGGAGGCCGATGGATTATCCATTATCGTAACCAGGGAAATTGCATCTATCGAATGTTGTGCTTGCAGCGCACTTTCGATACAAGCAGTTTAGTCGCACCGCAAACATGGCACAAGCATTTTGAAGAGTTCAGCCAAAGAAAAAGCTCCAAGTCGACAGGGTCGAGCATGGAGCTAGGGTAGGTCGGTTCAGCATGCAACTCGATGCTTGCAGAACGGAGGATGCGTTGAGGCATCCTCCGGGTCGTCGTCAGTGCGGCTGCGCCTGCTTCGAAGTGAGTTCGTGATCGGCCGTGGAGCGGCTGAGACCTTCTTTCACGAACGCGTTCAGCGTCGCTTCCACTGTTCCCTTCCAAACCGCACCACGCTTGGAGCTTTCACCGAAGTACACGTTGACGCGTTCACCGTTCTTCGTCGATTGCGGGACACAGATGCGTCTGACTTCATCGTGACCGTTCACGTTGAAGTCGTCGAAGCCGTTCTCCTTGGACACAAGCTCCAGTGAAGCAGGCTTGCCATTGATCTCGATCGCTCTCGTGTTGCCGACCTGCATCGTTGCATGAGCGTCTTGACGCTGGTTCATCAGTTTCTTCATCATCATCTCTCTGGTTGCGCAGGAGTGCTGAGCACGTCCTGCTTTTCGCGTTGCTGCGCTGGGTTAGCCGCGGGAGACTTCTTCCATCACCACCTTCGACAGCGGGATGCCCAGCCTGACCCTTGTGGGGATCACGTCGGTGCTGCCTTCTGATTCCAGGCTTCGCCACTGGTCGCCATCGATCTGGAAGCTATCGACGATCTCGATCTCACCCAGCCGACCGAGCCTGAACAGATCGAAGGTGGCGGAGACTGTCTCGTCATCGCCGTCCGCGTTGTCCCAGACCATCGGATTCTTCGAACCGATGACGACCTGGCCCGTCCGTCCTTCTCGGGTCAGCAGCGTGAGCCTGACCGGAGTCGCAGAGAGCTTGTCCAGGACCTTTTCCATCGCCAGCTTGACCGCTTCCAGATCATCGATCGCTGCCTGGACCCGGTTCAAGCCTTCGGTCACGGAATCGCAACCCTCCTTGTCCGCCAGTTCCACCATCAGGAACCGCAACAGACCATCACCGCTGGTTTCGTAGTCGTCGACGAAAGCCTCTTCCGATTCCGCTTCAGCCAAGTGCTGAAAGTCTCCCGTCGCGTAGACCGAGAGGGCAGCTGCCTGTGACCCGTTGATAAAGCTCTTCATGTGTCTTTCTCCAAGTTGAAGCTGTCGTTCCGGCGGAACGCTCTATGCCTCCAACGACATCGACTGGGGAGTCGAAGAATCCGTTGTGCACTGCGATGCCAGACGGCCACCAAGATTCCTTCCCATACAAGGCCAGAAGCCCCTGGGTCGTGCTGACGCCAAGGGCTTCCCGTTTCGCTCGTACGCATCTGCTGGACGCTCGCTACAGCTGCACTCGCCTACGTGATCTCCCACTCACCGATCCGCGCCTCGATCCCCTTTCGGATCGCCTGATACGGAGCCTTGAAGAACTCTCGGCGGTCGCTGAGCCTGTGGCCGTTCAACGCTTCGTGAGCGGCCATCTCCGCAGCCTGGCCATCCACGA
>Ga0105046_10003277_pt1 | contig 25717 bp, 18 predicted proteins | sample MAT03_FD_78385 | JGI IMG/M metagenome (GOLD analysis project Ga0105046, IMG submission 78385) | Freshwater microbial communities from Lake Fryxell liftoff mats and glacier meltwater in Antarctica - MAT-03 (megahit assembly) | ecosystem: Environmental > Aquatic > Freshwater > Ice > Liftoff...
GATGTGCCCTTGTTCGCGGTGAACATCGTGTTGGGCGATGATCAAACCTTCGGTACTTCCACCGATGCCGATGGTCGTTTCACGTTGAACATGGGCGCAGGAGGTCAGCGGTTGCGCATGAGCCATGTAGGCTATGCGATGATCGATACGCTGATCACCAGCGGAACGACCGAGGATCCGATCTTCCGCATGCGGCCCGATGTGATCCAGATGCGTACAGCGGAGATCAGCGCGTTGCGAGTGGGCGACGCACCCTTTGCGAAATCCATTGTGGGGAAGGACGACATCGCAAAGATCAACACAGGGGTCGACCTGCCGTACTTGCTCGATCTTCAACCCAGCGTGGTCACCACCAGCGATGCAGGGACGGGGATCGGCTATACAGGCATGCGCATCAGGGGCACGGACGCGACCCGTACGAACATCACCTTGAACGGTGTTCCCTTCAACGACGCGGAAAGCCAAGGAGCATTCCTGGTGAACCTGCCGGACCTGGCGAGCAGCGCAGAGGATATCGAAGTGCAACGTGGGGTGGGCACGAGTACGAACGGACCTGCAGCCTTCGGTGCCACGGTGAATTTGCGCACCACTTCCGTAAAGCGCGACCCGTGGGCATCGGTCGGTATCAGTGGTGGATCGTTCAATACGCAGCGGTATAGCGTGAGTGCCGGAACCGGCTTGATCCCCGGCTCGGCGGCCGGGGCAGGCAAGTTCAGTCTCGATATTCGACTTTCGTCCATCACCAGCGATGGGTACATCGACCGCGCCACTGCGGACCTGAAAAGCTACTTCCTGCAAGGCGCTTGGGTCGGGAAGAAGCGCTCGTTGCGGTTCATCACATTCCGGGGAAAGGAAGTGACCTACCAAGCTTGGGGCGGAGTGCCGCGTGAGGTGATCGATACCAACCGCACCTTCAACGAATACACGTACAAGAACGAAGTGGACAACTACGACCAGACGCATTACCAATTGCTTTTTGAAGAGAAGCTCGGCACGAACACGACCTTCAACCTAACGGGCTTTCGTGTGGATGGGAAAGGCTACTACGAGAACTACAAGGCCGATGAGCCAAGTCCGGGCTATTTCCCCGGCCCGGTGGTGTTGGGTAGCGACACCGCAGCCACCAACGATTTCATTATCCGTCGCTGGCTGGGCAACACCTTGCTTGGTGTCAACGCTTCCGTGGCGCATGGTTTCGGGAAGCACAAGCTCATTGTCGGCGGAAGTTATAGCGACTACTCCGGCACGCATTATGGCGAGGTGATCTGGGCCCGGTACGCTGGTCCCTACAACAATGATCTTCGTTACTACGACAACGATGCGCGAAAGACCGATGGTAATGTCTACGCCAAGTTGAACTATGCCGTTAGCGATCGGATCAGCGTGTTCGGCGATGTGCAGGTGCGCACCGTCAACTACGATTTCCTGGGCTTCGATGATGCGCAGAACAACAGTATCCAGAACAGCACTTTCATGTTCTTCAATCCGAAAGGCGGGGTGAACTGGCGCATCCACGATGGTGGCAGGGTCTATGGTAGCATTGCCGTTGCGAACCGTGAACCCAACCGGGATGATTTCGAAGAGACCACACCGAGCAGTCGGCCCACGAGTGAAAAGCTCACGGATTACGAATTGGGCTATGAGCGCAGGTCAGCACGGTTCTCCGCTAGTGTCAACGGGTACTACATGGACTATTCGGACCAGCTCGTGTTGACCGGCGAGTTGAACGATGTGGGCGCTGCGTTGCGCACCAATGTGGCGAAGAGCTATCGCGCCGGCGTGGAATTCACGTGGGCCGCACAGATCACCAAGCGCCTGCGTTGGAAAGGAAATGCCACTTTCAGTCAGAACCGGATCAAGGACTTCACAGAATACGTGGACAGTTGGGATACGGGAGATCAACAAGCCTTCGCATATAGTTCCGCACCTATCGCTTTCAGCCCGGACCTGATCGCAGGGAGCGAACTGGGCTATCGGTTCTGGCGATCCACTATGAAGGGGAGCGCCGAACTTTCATTGATCACCAAATACGTAGGCCGCCAATTCCTGGACAACAGTGGCAGTGCCGATCGTGCGTTGGATGCGTACGTGGTGAACGATCTGCGTTTGAACGTTGGGTTGACATCGGTCCTTGGCATATCGAACATCGACATCAACATCACGGCCCGCAATATTTTCAGCGAGTTATACGAGAGCAACGGATGGAGCTACAGTTATTTGCTGGATGGCCGCAGGCAGGAATTTGTGGGTCTATATCCGCAAGCACCCCGGAATATACTCGGTGGGATCACCTTCAGCTTCTAAAAGCTCCGGTGTACTGGCGGGACCTGCTGGACGGATCGCGATACTTCTTTGTTCGAAAGGCGCCGCATAGAACAAAGGTTACATTGAACGGCATCCTAGGACCCGGTAGTTTTGTTCCGTAAGGTTTTAGCCCTTCCGGTTGCGTGGTTGTACAGGTGCCACTTTGTGGGTATTGCCATCACTGATCCGTTATTGGACTTTTGCCTTCACTAGGAACACAAGTACGATCACCGATCAACACGAAGAACTCATGAGGACCCATTCATTTCCATCCCGCATCCTGTTGCCTTTGGCATTCTTGTTCGTCACGGGGCTTGCTGCGCAGAACACGAACGATGCAAAGATCCTGGATTACAAGGGCCTTGATTACCTCTGCTCCAGTGATGTCACACCGTTGCTCATGATCAAGAACGTTGGTTCCGCCGCTATGGTGGGGTGTGTAGTGGAAACGTGGAAGAATGGTTTTCAGGTGGGCACGTTCAACTGGATCCTGGCGATACCGATGCTTCAAGACGAATTCCGTAAGCCTGCGCTTCCGCCCGTAAGCGACGTGTTACCATCCGATGTGTTGGAATTCAGGATCATCAGCGTGAATGGGATCCCGGATCAGGACCCGGATGGTAACGTGTTCCAGAAGACCTTGGACAAGGTGCCGGTCGCATCGCCTCAACAGACCGTATCGGTGCGGATCCTCACGGGTCCCGATGCGGGCAGTGTGACATGGGAGATCCGCAATTCCCTCGATGCGGTAGTGGCATCCGGAGGACCCTATGAAGTGGCGAATTCGGTGATCAATGAAAGTGCGGTGCTTCCAGCAGGCAGTTGTTTTACGTTCAAGGCCTATGATCCCGCACGTGATGTTGTTTCAAGTGCCAGAGTGGAATTATCGAGCGGTTCGAATACTTTGCTCATAACGGAGGGAGCCGATCTTTCAGCTGGATATTCAAAAGGTCTCACCACTGGGAACAACGAGCCTTGCACGGAGAACATAGTTGTCACGTTGAACACGGATGGTGCCCCTGGTGAGACGACATGGGAAGTGATCGCTCAACTGTCCGAGGATGTCGTGTGCGTCGGACTGGGGAATTATGCGGCCGGGGCATCGGTCACTGAGAATTGCTGTCTGCCCGTAGGTTGTTATCGGTTGCGAGTGTTGGACGCAGGTGGAGATGGTATAACCGGTGGGGGATATGTCTTGCGTGAACAGTTGTCCAATGCACGCATCGTGGACAATGGGTCGAATTTCGGTACGGGCTCGGTCAGCGCGATAAGTGGAGGTGAAGGGTTCTGTCTGCCTATCGGCGCAGATGCTTTGATCACTTCCAGTTGTGATAAGTTGGACTGGTTGAACTACAAGTATCTGGTCGCGCATGAGAACGCTGCGGTGAGCACAACGTGGGTGCCGAACGGCGCGAACAATGTCCAACCCGGGAACAGCGGATACGAATTCTGGATCTTCGATGCCAACGGCACATACAGCTTCCGCAAGTTCCGGTCGCACAACGTAAGCGATGGGTTTTCGCCAGCGTCCGCCACGCGCGCCGCACACATGAAGATCAATGCTTGGTACAACACGGTACTTACACCCTTGATCCCACAACAGACCCTGTTGAACGTTCGGCTTCGTGGTCGTGTGAACGGGGTGAATGGTGTCTTCGGTCCAGCCTGCACCATGAAGTTGGATGCAGCACGTGCGGCATGCCCATTGAACAGACTTTTGGTAGCGCCGGGGGATCCGCGGAATAGTTGTGGGGTCACCAAGACCTTCGGGAGTGGTAGTTATTTGTACGCGACACCATTTTCCGGAGTGCCGAGTGTCGCGGTTTCACAGTTGCGTTACCAATTCCGTTTCCGCAATGTACCGGCGAATTTCCAGGTGATCCGTACCAGCAACACCTATATACTGCCGCTGTATTGGACTGGTGCAAGCGCATTACAGTGCGGGGTGGAATACACGGTGGACGTTCGCGTAAGCAAGGATGGAGGAGCCACTTGGTGTTCCGATACACCAACACCGACCGTGCCGTTCCAGCCTTGGGGTGAAGTCTGCTCCTTGACCATAGCTCCCTGCTTCAATGTCGAAGCTCCAAGCCGATCCGCATTGCTCGGGGAAGGAGCAATGGAGTTCACCGTTTATCCAAATCCGCTAATTGGTGATCTGCTTTTCCTTCAAATACCGGTATTGGATGATGCTCAAGGAAGTGGCCTCGCAACGATCATGGACCCAACGGGTAGGATAGTTGCGAACAGGAACATCGTGTTGAACAATGGAGCAAGTAGCACTTTGTTGGACCTTGGCGGCGACTTGGCGAACGGAACCTACCTCTTGAAATTGGCGATCGGGAAAAAGGTTGGGGTTGAACGGTTCGTGGTCCAACGCTAGGTCCTGTCCGCTAGTTGTTCTGAACCCACTGCGGTGTTCAGCCACCACTCAGGTTCGTTGGACAAAATACATGGCCAGATCACCCTTGCCTTTGGCTTGTACCATGCCACGCGATGTGAATGAAAGACCTGGTTCTCCTTTTACCAGCCCGTAGGTCGTACTGCTGATGTTCACCTTACCGATCTCGCCGCTGCTTTCCATACGGGACGCGGTGTTCACGGCATCTCCCCAGATATCGTACTGGAATTTCTTCGATCCCACGATCCCCGCCACCACCGGTCCTGTGTGCACCCCCACACGCATGTCAAAGGCCGGTTTGCCCAACGCCTCGTGTTCAGCTTTTCGGGAGACCATGAAGGCCTGCATGTCCAAACCTGCATTCACTACCGCCACCGCGGAGCCTTCCCGGAATTGGGGTACACCACCAGCAGCCATATAGGCATCACCAATGGTCTTGATCTTTTCCACATGGTACTTTTCCATGATCGCATCGAAGGCTCTGAAGCAGGCATCGATCTCTGCCACCAACTCTGTTGGCGAGAGTTTTTCCGCGATCGCCGTGAACCCCTTGAAATCGGTGAAGAGGATGGTCACATCATCAACGTGCTTTGCCACTGCGGTACCCGTGTTCTTCAGCTCGGCGGCCACATCCACAGGGAGGATGTTGTGCAACAGGTCGTCGCTTCTGTCCTTCTCCAGTTGAACGGCCGCTCGGGATCTGCGCGTATACCGGAGCCGGTTCCACAATCCGCCCGCAAGCAACAAAACACCGATAGCGGAATACAGGAAAAGGTTGCGTTGTTCCCGTTCCCGACCTATGCGTTCCTGATATTCCAACTGATCATTGAAGCGAGCGCTCACGTTGGCCAAACTATCCGCCAACATCTTTTCCTCGAACGAGCGCGTCACCTCCATGCGTGTTACCTCTTTCCCGTTGTTCAACTTCAATAGGGAATCGCTTACCACCGTTAATTCCTTTTGAGCCGCATGGGCTTTCTTGAAATCCGCCAATTGGGCATAGGCGGTCTCCAAACACGCAAGGCATTCCTTCCGCTGCAGGAGCAACCCATTTTCCTTGGCGATCAAGTTGCCCTTTGCACAAGCGTGCACAGCTGCTGCTGGATCACCCGCAAGCAGGTAAAGGTCGCCACGATACACTTGGGTGCGCACCACTTGTCGCATGCTGCCGAGTTCCGTCAGCAGCACTTCTGCACTGTCCAAATAGGCATGTGCGATGCGGATACGGTTCATCGATCCGTTCACATTGCCGAGGTTGTTGAAAGCCATACCCAACTCCAAATTGCGCCCTAATTCCTTGTAGAGTTCCGCTCCTCTGAGGAATTCACTTTGGGCCGTATCCAATGCGCCCATTTGCATGTGCGTATTGCCCAGATTGAGTAGTGCTTGTGCCCGTCCTTTCTTGTTGTTCAGCTCATCTGCAAGGGTCGCGCTGCGCTTATAGTTCATCAATGCTTCGGGCAACTGCTCCAGTTCCGTATGGATGTTGCCGATGTTGTTGTACGTCCCTGCCAAGCCTTCTTTGTTGTCGAGTTCCGTATCGATCCGTAGGCTCTTCTGCAGTTGTTCCAAGGCCATGGGAAGGTCTCCCAAATTGCGGTAGACATTGCTCATGTTGCTGTAGGCATTGGCCTCCCTTTTTCGGTCGCCCATGCGTTGTGCCAAAGCCAAGCCTTGCTGCAAATATCCAAGTGACGCGTTATGGTCGCTTCGCAAGCTGCTTCCTACGGCCAGAGTGGTATAGGCCTCATATTGCGCCTTGGGGTCCTTTGCCTTCTTCGCAAAATCCAGTTGCTTGGTTGCGAGCGAGATACCGCTGTCCGGTTGTTCGAACACGGTTTTCCACGCCAAGGTTTGCATGGCCTGGAGCCGAAGGCTGTCCGGGTTGTTCGCGTTCTTCCAAGCAGCGAGAAGCGAATCCCCTTGTGCATGTGAGGTAGTGATCACCAATAAGCAACCGCTCATGAGCAGGAGTGTGCGGCACGCGTTGGTCAATAGGCTGCGAAGCATCGTTGTCGGGGTCGGGAAGATACTGCCACTATCCAATTTCTAGTGTCCGGTGGAATGGGATCGTCCTTTGCGGGTCCGGATAAACGAAAGATCGGATCCTTCATTACATTTGGACGAACCAACAACCGACCAACATGGAACGCCGCCAATTCCTAGTTCGCTCCTGCCAAGCCTGTGCAGCTCTGGCCTTCATACCTGCAGCCACGCTTACGGGGTGCGCTTCATTCAAGGGCTTGAGCTTGGCCGCCTCAAACGGCATGGTACAGATCCCTTTGGCACAATTGGATCCCAGCGGGAAGACCATGGTGAAGGCCAAGGGAGCACCGGAGAAATTCATTGTGGTGAAGCAGCCGGATGGTTCCTACGATGCGATCGAATTGAATTGCCCCCACAAAGGCGGACCGGTCAGTGAAAAGGACGGCCAGCTGGTATGCAGTTGGCATGGTAGCACCTTCGATAACACAGGGCATGTCATCAAAGGACCTGCCAAGACCGACCTCAAGCGATACGGGGTGGAAGTGGTCGGGGAAATGTTGCAGGTGACGGTGGCGTGATCCATCAGGGAGTGCAGGTTGTTGATGCCACGGACAAGGCAAGCACGCTTCGTGGAAGGTTGATCAACCGACGGCCTCGCGCATCGCGAAGATCCGTTCCGGATCCTCCTCGAATGCTGTGCCAACAACGAGCATATCGGCTCCTGCGGCGCACAAGGCACGCGCTGTTTTGGCATCGCGAATACCACCACCAATGATGATCGGCAGGTCCACGGTCCTGCGCACGGCAGCGATCATTTCCGGTGGAACGGTATGCTCAGCACCACTTCCGGTATCCATGTAGATCGTGCGCAAGCCGAGCAACTCGCCGGCCAAAGCGGTACACGCTGCAATGCCCGGTTTGTCGTGGGGAATGGGGACTGTTTGGCTGATGTAGCTCACGGTGGTCTGTTTGCCGCCATCCACCAACATGTAGCCGGTAGGGATCGCCTCTAGCCCCATCGCTTTTATGGTAGGTGCCGCAGCAACATGGTGGCCGATCAACAACTCGGGATTACGGCCGCTGATCAGCGAAAGGAAGAGCACCGCATCCGCATGTGCATTCAATTGCGAAGGACTCCCCGGAAAGAGCACCACGGGGAGCCTGCTCCAATGTTTCACCAATTCCACACAGGATCCGGAAGCGGCCGCCGTAAGAAGGCTACCACCCACAAAGATCATGTCGGCCTTGGCCATACAGGCGTTCTGTACCGTGCTTTCCAAGCGCCTTTCGTCTTGCCCGTAGTCGGGGTCGATCAGCACGGCCAGCAGTTTGCGGCCTTCCACCTTGGCGGTTTCGATATGGTGCAGTACGTTTCCCAAGACGCGGCGAACTTACGGCGGAGTTAACGATCCGTTCCGAAGGTAGACGCTAGGAATGCTGGTTGGTTGTTCGTAATAGATGATCCAGAATGGACGCGGTTGGCTTGGTGGGTCAACCGCGTCCACTCGCGTCCATTTGTCTCCATTCGCCAATAAAGTGCCCAAAAACCTTACCTTCGCGCCTGCCTGCCCAAAACGGCAGGGCCATATGAACGCGACCATGCCACAAACAAAAGAGCAGCTCAAGTACAAAGTGAAGGATTTGTCCCTTGCTGCTTGGGGCCGAAAAGAAATTGAACTGGCCGAGGCCGAAATGCCCGGACTGATGTCCCTGCGGACCGAATTCGGTAAGCAGAAGCCACTGAAAGGTGCCCGTATCGCCGGGTGCTTGCACATGACCATCCAGACCGCCGTATTGATCGAGACCCTCGTAGAGCTCGGCGCGGAAGTGACCTGGAGCAGCTGCAACATCTTCAGCACCCAGGACCATGCTGCTGCGGCGATCGCAGAGGCCGGTATTCCTGTGTTCGCTTGGAAGGGCCTCAATGAGAAGGATTTCGACTGGTGCATTGAGCAGACCATCTTCGGATTCGAAGGTGGCAAGCCATTGAACATGATCCTGGACGATGGGGGCGACCTCACCAACATGGTATTCGACAAGTTCCCCGAGCTGACCAAAGGCATCAAGGGTTTGAGCGAAGAGACCACCACAGGGGTGCTTCGCTTGTTGGACCGGGAGAAGAACGGAACACTCGTGATGCCAGCGATCAATGTGAACGACAGTGTTACCAAGAGCAAGTTCGACAACAAATACGGTTGCAAGGAAAGTGCTGTTGATGCCATCCGTCGCGCCACCGATATCATGATGGCCGGCAAGGTCGCCGTGGTGTGCGGTTACGGCGATGTGGGTAAAGGAACTGCTGCTTCGTTGAAAGGTGCAGGTGCACGTGTGATCGTAACGGAGATCGACCCCATCTGCGCGCTACAAGCGGCAATGGACGGGTTCGAGGTGAAGAAATTCGGCAACTGCGTAGGTCGTGCGGATATCATCATCACCACCACGGGCAACCGTGACATTGTACGTGGCGAGCACTTCGAGAAGATGAAGGACAAGACCATCGTGTGCAACATCGGCCACTTCGATAACGAGATCGACATGGCGTGGATGAACAAGAACCACGGCAAGAGCAAAGTGGAGATCAAGCCGCAGGTGGACAAGTACACGATCAATGGTAAGGACGTCATCATCCTTGCCGAGGGCCGTTTGGTGAACCTGGGTTGTGCAACAGGCCATCCGAGTTTTGTGATGAGCAACAGCTTCACCAACCAAACGCTCGCGCAGTTGGAATTGTGGAACAACAACGGCAGCTACGAGAACAAGGTGTACGTGCTTCCGAAGCATCTCGACGAGAAAGTTGCTCGCCTCCACTTGGAGAAGATCGGTGTGGAGTTGGAGGAACTGAACGACGTACAAGCGAAATACATCAACGTACCCAAAGAGGGTCCGTACAAGAGCGACGCATATCGCTATTGATCGACCAAGAAGTAAAGGAAAAAGCCCGGCCAAAATGGTCGGGCTTTTTCAATGCGAGTTGATCCTAGGTACCCTCTAGGAGGTTGCGTGCTTGTATTAACCACGTGCGTATAGCACCCCACGAGAACAGCATGGCACTGCAAAGAAAAGCTTCAGGCTCGCCGGGCTTGCCTCCCGCACTTGTCTGCCGAAGGCATGAGGGATGGGAGAGCACCAACCCTCAACCCTCAACCTCTTCAACTCTCTCCCGCTGTACAGCGGGACTCTCAACCTCAATTATAGATCCTCAGTGTGGTCCCGTTGAAGCTGGTGTTGTACCGCTGCAGGTTCAAGGCCGCAGGGCCTTCTAGCACACTGCCGTCATTGATCAGGAATGAAGAATGGCAGCAGGCGGTATCGCGCGCCACGATCTGGGTACTGTCCACGAAGACCCGACAAAGATCCGCCGAGTTGTACGGGCAATGCCGGTCCATGGCCACGAACGAATCGAAACTGGTGCGATACACGATCAATCCCTGTGAACCTCCGGAGAGATAGATCCAACCACTGGGCACCGAAATATCCGCATAGGAAGGATTGTTCACATTGATGCTGATATCAATTGGTGTCAACGGCACCCCGCCCGGTTTGTCCTTTTTGCAGGACATGGAACAAAGTGCGAATACTGTACAGATGGAAAGAAGGAGGGTCGAACGATGTACCATGGGAATGACTGAACGTGAAATACAAAGGTATCGTGTGCAGAGGAACGCCCTGCTTTGAGCTGCGCGTAACAGATCGGCACTTCGCTTGTGTTACTTTGCAAACGCCAGATCCTATCATGATCAAGAAACTATTCCTTCCCTTACTCTTGGTGATCACCATGCTCGGTGCGCCTTTACACTCGTTCGCGCAAGAAGGGATCTCGCGTAAGAAGCAGGAAAAGACCTTGGCGAAAGAGGGCAAGAAGGAGAAGAAGACGAAGGCGAAACAGGAAAGGAAGGATCGTAAACGTCACCTCAGCATACAGGACAAAGCGGCACGCAAACGGATCAAGCGCCATGGCAAACGTGCGGATCGTGGTGGCAGCGGCAAGCATCGTGAAGGGTTCTTCCGTCGGATCTTCAGTAAGCATTAGCTCACTGGACCGTAATCCGTTTTGCAACGACCATTGCTCGTTCCGCGCGCACAAGGCTTAGGGATGCTCAATACTTTTAGGCCATGTACCAGAAGGAGGATCGATCAAGCGCTACAGTGAAAGGCGACCGCCTTCCCCAAAGAGCTGTTGAAAGATCACTCGCTTTGTTGGGTGAAGGTCAATTGCTCGGAGGAACTTTCTATATTAGCGCCCCCTCGTTGCCCTGTTACGCTGAACGTAAAACCTACTGTACATGTTGAGAAGACTATTCTCCGCAGTTGCCCTGTCCATTACCGCCGTGCTCGCCTTGCAAGCACAAGTGGGTTCCGGATCCCTGAAGGGTACTATCTCTGATAAGAAGAGTGGAGAGCCACTGCCCTTCGTTAACGTTGTCATTGAGAACCGCGGATCGCAGGTCTCCGGTGGTGCAACGGATTTCGATGGCGCGTATTTCATCAAACCGATCGATCCCGGAACCTATGATATAGTGGTGAGCTATGTGGGCTACCAACCATACAAGCAGACCGGTGTGGTGGTGAACAGTAACAAGATCACCTTTTTGAACATCGGCCTCAGTGCGGGGATCGAGTTGAAGGAGTTCGAGATCGTGCAATACACGGTCCCGTTGATCGATAGGGACGGCGGCGCATCAGGTGGAACAGTGACCCGGGAGGATATCGCCAAGATGCCGGGTCGTTCAGCGGCTTCCATTGCAACAACGGTTGCAGGGGCCAGCACGGCGGGTACGGATGGCGGCATCAGTATCCGTGGTTCAAGAACGGAAGGTACCTACTACTATATCGACGGGATCAAGGTGCCGGCCGGTGCGGGCACGGGGCTTCCGAAAAGCGCCATTGAAGAAGTGCAGGTACTTACCGGTGGTATACCAGCGAACTATGGCGACGTGACCGGCGGTCTTGTGAACATCACCACCCGAGGGCCAAGCCGCAATTTCTTCGGTGGTCTGGAATACCTCACATCCGGCTTCAAGGTCGGTGAGGATATAAAGGACATTGTCGGGTTGGACAAATACGCATTCAACCAGTTGGAAGGTTCCTTGAGCGGTCCGCTCTTGTTCAAGAAGGACAGTTTGGGCAATAAGGAGAAGCCGTTGATCGGGTTCTTCTTCAGCGGTCAGTACACCAATGCCGTGGACATCTCCCCTTACTATCAGGGAGATGTGCGTGTGAAACCGGAGGTTCGTGACCGGCTCTTGGCAGATCCGGCCAGCCTACGTTCAACCGGGAATGATATCGTATTGGCCTACAATAGCAATTTCTTGCAGGCCTCGGACCTTGAAACGATGAAGACGCGCCAGAACGCGGGTCGCGACACGTATACGGCATCGGGCAAGATCGACATTACCACTACACCGACCATTAACCTTACAATTGGCGGATCTGCGGATTATTCGAACCGGCAGATCTACAACCGCGACAATGCGCTCTTGAACGTGGACAATAACTACCGGATCAAGGAGAGCACATGGCGCGGGTTCGCAAGGTTCACCCAACGGTTCCTTGATCGTACGGATGAGGAAGAGAAGAAGGCGACCATTCGTAATGCCTATTACACCTTGCAGGTGGATTACTCCAGGTACAACTACAATGTGGAGGACATTGTGCACTCGGATCGGTTCTTCGACTATGGCTACGTGGGCAAGTTCGAAACGTTCTCAGCACCGCAGTTCCAATTAGGCCAAGAGGGCCATCTCTCTGAATTCACACAAGTAGGGGTAGCTGATACCTTGATCCGGTTCACCCCAGGCACCCAGAATCCGGACCTCGCCTCGATCAACACATTCTATTTCAACGCATTGCCGCAAGAGCAATTTCCTGTTGCATCGCTTGGGAATCCATTGTTCACCGACCCCGACTACATCGGCTACTATAAGGACCGGATCGAAACCCAAGGCAACGGTGTTCTTTGGAATGGTGATCGGCCTCAATCCTTGTACAACATTTGGAACAACATCGGGACCATCGATGTTCCGGGTGGATCTGAATACCAAAAGCGGCGGAACGATCAGTTGCGTTTCAGTGCCACCGGCAGTGCGGATGTAGGTTCGCATGCTGTATCACTGGGTGTTGAATACGAGCAGCTCACACAACGCCGATACGATCTGGCACCGGTCGGTTTATGGACCCGTGCCCGCTTGTTGGCCAACGCACATTTGGCAGAGTTCGATAATGGTCCGAATGCGACACCCATCGGCCAGTACTTTGTGCCGGGTAACCCAACGCTACCTTTCTTCTTGTATTCTAGGCTCGTCGGTGGCGATCAAGCCAACTTCGATAAGAACCTTCGGAGTGCTTTGGGTTTGGACGTGAACGGAACGGATTTCATCCAAGTGGATGCACTGGATCCAAGCGTGTTGAAGCTGGATATGTTCAATGCGGATGAATTGCTGAACAACGGCAATGGTTTCGTGAATTATGTAGGCTACGATCGTTTGGGGAACAGGCTGACCAGCAAACCCAGTTTCGCGGATTTCTTTGATGCACGGGATGAGAACGGACAAGCAACCCGTTTGCAAGCGCCTTTCGAGCCGATCTACATGGCCGGTTACATCATGGACAAGTTCGCCTTCGACGACATCATCTTCAACGTGGGTGTGCGTGTGGACCGGTATGATGCCAACCAGAACGTACTGAAGGACAAATACCTTTATCAGGATGCATACACTGCCGGCTCCACCGTTCCGGACAATGGGATCGCCACCTTACTGGCGGATCGCCCGGGTAACATCGGTGATGATTTTGTGGTGTACGTGGACCAGTTCGACGGCCCCACTGGCATCAAGGGATACCGGGATGGTGATACGTGGTACTCCGCGTCGGGTGTCGAACTTACCGATGGTTCTTCGATCGTGGAGGCCGGTCAGATCCGCCCTTATTTGATCGAGAGGGGAGCTGGAGGTGACCTGGCGGGGTCGGATCTGAGCAAAGAAGCGTTCCAGGACTATAAGCCGGTGATCAACGTGATGCCCCGAATCGCCTTCTCGTTCCCGATCTCCGATGAGGCCCTGTTCTTTGCGCACTACGATGTGCTCACGCAGCGCCCCAACGCGAACGAATCCCGGTTGAACTTGGTGACCTATGCGTACATCCAGAATACAGGTGATGTCATTAGCAACCCGAATTTGAAGCCTACCAAGACCATCGACTACGAGTTGGGATTCCAGCAGGTGTTGAGCAAGTCCTCCTCGTTGAAGATCTCCGCGTTCTACCGTGAATTGCGCGACCAGATCCAGATCCGGAACGTGGCGAATGCATGGCCCCGGAGCTATCGCACGTATGACAATTTTGACTTCGGTACGGTAAAGGGCTTCACGGCCGCCTTTGATCTGCGGAGAACCGGCAATGTGTGGATGCGGGCAAACTATACCATGCAATTCGCCGATGGTACCGGATCGGGTCCGACCACAGGACTCAATTTGATCAATTCCGGCCAACCGAACCTGCGAACGATCTCACCCTTGGATTTCGATCAACGCCATCGTTTCGTCCTCACCTTCGACTACCGCTACGGTGCAGGCAAGGACTATAACGGCCCCGTGTTGTTCGATAAGCCCATTTTCCAACGGACCGGCCTTAACATGGTCTCGACCTTGGGCAGCGGAACGCCATACAGCCGCAGCAGTCAGGTTGTAAGCGAGGCCACGGACGCTACGAATTACTTGTTGGACGGTTCGCTCAACGGTGCCCGCTTGCCGTGGCAGTTCACATCGGACATACAGATGGACCGGGATATTCCACTGAGCTTCGGTGGTGGTGAGGGCGATAAGGCCAAGAGCGCCAACCTGAACATCTACCTGTTGATCACCAACCTGTTCAATTCCAGGAACGTTACGGACGTATACCGCTACACGGGCTCTCCGGACAACGATGGCTTCTTGGCATCAGCCCAATCGGCTGCGGTGATCTCCAATTCGATCGATCCACAAGCGTTCCGCGACCTGTACACCGCTAACATCGTCAACCCTGCGAATTTCGGTGAACCACGTACCATTCGACTGGGTATCAGATTCGACTTTTGAGCATAACGAAATCCGCATGACCATGAGCACCCCAAGAGCCAACATCACCAGAACAAATGTTCTCGGTCTTATCGCGTTGCTCGCCTTTCCGGCAATGGCACATGAGCCTATTCGGCCACCGGGCGGCGGCATGCAAGGTGGGCGGCCCAAAGCGGCGGCTTGCGTACCTGCCTCTGCCATTACGGAGATCAGTTACAACAATGTAAGGGCCGTTATAGAGAATGGCGGCAACATGTGGACCCGCCGCAGTGGTACTTCTACTTCGGGATATGAGGTGCCGAAGACCGATGATTTCTCCGGACCAAAGGCGATCTATGCCGGGGGCCTATGGATGGGTGGCCGAGCGGTGGATGGGAACACGAAGATCGCAGCGGTGCTGTTCCGTGCAGATGGGAATGACTTCTGGCCCGGCCCGTTGCGTGAAGGGGGTGATGCGTCGGTGAGCGCGGCCACCTGCGAGGCGTACGACCGATTCTGGACCACCACACGTACCCAAGCGGAATCCCACATCCAGTACATCGCCTGCCAGAGCGATCCCGCTTGTGTTTTTGAAGAGGTCTTCCCTGATGGGTATTCGACCCCTCCGGATTTCACATCCTGGCCTGCCGAGGGCAATTTGGACGAGGGGCAATCCGCTTACTTGGCCCCCTTTTTCGACTTTAACAACGATGGTGCTTACGACCCAAGTGATGGGGATTATCCGGATTACGGCTTTGATGAGACCGTGGAGGAGTGCACGAGCCGTCAACGGGAAGATCCCGTGAATCTTTTCGGCGACTACAACATCTTTTGGATCTTCAATGACAAGGGAGATGTGCATACGGAGTCGAATGGTGAGCCGATCGGCTTGGAAGTTCGTGCCCAGGCATTCGCCTTCAGCTCGAACAACGAGATCAACAACATGACCTTTTACAACTACACGGTGATCAATCAGGGTAGTCAAACCTTGACGGACACCTACTTCGGTAGTTTCGTGGATCCTGACGTTGGATGTTCGAACGATGACTTTGTGGGTTGCGACGTACGGCGCGGTTTGGGTTTCGCATACAATTGGGACGAGAATGACGAGGCTTGCTTGGGCGCCCCGGGGTATGGTCTGCAGCCGCCGGCCATTGGCGTGGATTTCTTTGAAGGCCCTTACCAGGATGCCGACGGCGTGGATAATCCAGGTCCGGATAACAACATAGACGTGTTCGATTGTGTTCTAGCCCAACAACAGAACGGTATTCCCTACAAAGGGATCGGTATCGGTTATGGGGATGGTTTCCCGGACAACGAACGGTTTGGTATGCGCGCTTTCCTGTATTGGAACCGGGATGGTGCATTCGCTACGAACGACCCCGACCAGCCCAGTCACTTCTACGACTACCTCCGGAGCATTTGGAAAGATGGTTCCGAAATGGTCTATGGTGGCAGTGGGTACAGCACCACCGGAGCAGGGATCCCAACCCGCTACATGTTCCCTTGGAGCACGGACGTTGTGGGCTGGGGAACCAATTGCGCACCCCAACCGGACTGGCGTGAAAGTCTTCAGCAGCCACAAGATCGTCGATTTGTTCAAAGTGCGGGTCCGTTCACTTTGGAGCCGGGTGCCTTCAACAACATCACCTTGGGTGTCGTCTACTCACGTGCGGCCACCGGTGGAGCCTTGGGCAGTGTTGCATCCTTGAGAGTTGCGGACGATAAGGCACAATCGTTGTTCGACAACTGCTTCAAGATCCTTGACGGTCCCGATGCCCCTGATCTTCGTATCGTGGAACTGGACAGGGAATTGGTCATTTACATGACCAATCCGACCAGCAGCAACAACAACGTTGTGCAGGCCTTGGACTACGCGGAATTGGACCCGATCATCCCGGAAGGCAAGACCACCGAGACGATCACAGCCACCTTCGATACCCTTGGGACCTTGCCTTTGGATACTGTGCTACTGAGCTATGATACAACGATCACGACGGTGATCTACGATCGGTTCTACCGGTTCCAAGGGTATAAGCTTTTCCAGCTTAAGAACGCTAATGTTTCCGTTTCGGAACTCAACGATCCCAACCTTGCGCGCCTCGTGTATCAAGGCGACATCAAAGATGGTATCGGCCAGTTGGTGAACTATCCGACCAGCGATATTCTCCAACTTCCGGTGGCTACCGAAATGGTGAATGGTGCTGACAAAGGTGTTGCCAGCTCCGTACGGATCCTTGAGGACAAATTCGCACAAGGCGATACGCGCTTGGTCAACTTCAAATCGTACTACTATTTGGCTCTCGCTTATGGCTACAACAACTACGAGGACTATGATCCAGTGAACCGCACGGGTCAGGCCTTCACGTATGTTGAAAGCCGGAAGGGTGCTGTCGGATCCATCCGCGAGTACGTTGCCATTCCGCACCGTAATGACCCCCAAACAGGCGGTACGATCCTGAACGCACAATACGGGGATGGACTGCCAGTGACCCGGATCGAGGGACAGGGGAACGGTGGCTTGGAGACTGGCCTTTCGAGAGCCTCTGAATTGGAGATCGTGAATTCTCCGATCTACCGCAAGGACCTTATCACCTATCGTCCGGGTCTGGGGCCGATCGGGGTAAAGGTGGTCGACCCGTTGAAGTTGCCAGCGGCTGAATTCGAGGTTTGGTTCCAGGATAGCATTACACCTGGCAACCTGAACGATGCCTACTGGTTCGTGGTGAACCGATCCACCAATGACACCTTGTTCAGCGACCGTGCGATAGACCTGCCCTACGAGCAGATCATACCCGAATGGGGGATCAGCATCAGTATTGCGCAAACGCTGTATACTGGTATCAACCAGGTGAACACGTTCCCTGTAAGTGAGGGAAGCATCGAATTCGCGGATCCTTCCAAGCCATGGTTCACCGGATTGCCGGATGGTGAGGGTGAGCAGGTGGAGAACTGGATCCGTTCGGGCAACTACAGAGGCTTGGACAATGGACCGATCTATGACGACCGTGGCGACTTCGACCAACTTTACGAGAATGTGTTGAATGGTACGTGGGCACCTTGGGCACTAGCGGGCCAAGCGCCCTTCCAGCCGGGCACAAGGAGCAGTACCGGTAGTGCCAGTCCGCACCCGTCACAAACCGAAACCTTCTCCAAGTTGCGCGATATGCCCAGTGTGCAACTGGTGATCACCAAGGATAAGGCCCTTTGGAGCCGTTCACCGGTATTCGAAGAACATGACTCGGCCGCCACTGCAGTAGGCAATGCCGTTCGTATGAATTTGCGCGTCTCCAACAGCATTGACAAGCAAGGGATAAAGAGTAACCAACCGGGTTGCAATGAGGCTGAAGCACAACTGACAAGCCAAACCGGAATGGGGTGGTTCCCCGGCTATGCGATCGATCTGGAGACGGGCGAGCGCTTGAACATCGGTTATGGGGAGAACAGCTTCTGGGGTGGTTCCATTGGCCGGGATATGATCTTCAACCCGAATGATAAGTTCTATACCGAAACGGGTTCGCCGTTCTTCGGGGGAGAGCATTGGATCTACATCTTCAAGAACGACCGACGGTTGAGTTCACCTTCTGCGGACAGGGTGCCCCTTTACGATCAGGGCAGATACATTGTGGAGACGCTGGTCCCGGGAAGTTCGGCCGCGAAGATCAAGGTATTACGGGCCATTTCATGGGTGGGAAGTGCCATGGTGGTACCCGGACAAGAGTTCTTGGCAACCGATGTGCGGATCCGATTGAATGTGGCGAAGGAGTATCGGACCTATGTGGATTATACAGGGAACCCGGATCCGATCGTAGTGGATCGGAACAATGGCCTGCCCTTGTATTCGTTCTCCACGACCGGCTTGGCGGTGATCGAGAATGACCAAGCAACTGCGGAGTCCGCTTTGGACCTGATCAACGTGGTGCCCAACCCGTATTACGCCTTCAGTGGGTATGAGATCTCACGCTTGGACAACAGGATCAAGTTCATCAACCTGCCGCAAAAGTGTACGATCACGATCTTCTCGGTGAGCGGTACTTTGGTGCGCAAGTTCAGGAAGGACAATGGCCTCACCTTCTTGGATTGGGATCTGAAGAACGCCAACAACATACCCATTGCCGGCGGTGTGTACATCTGCCATGTGGATGTGCCCGGCGTAGGAGAGAAAGTGGTTAAATGGTTCGGTGCGTTGCGCCCTCTCGACCTGCAGAATTTCTAAGCGATGATCACCAGAACACTCGAAATGAAGCGAACGATGGAACGCAAAGCGATGGTGATGGCAGCATGTGTGCTGCTCAGTACGGCTGTCATTGCCGGTAATCCTGACCGAGCAGGTTCGGCGGGTGCTACGCAGTTATTGATCAATCCTTGGGCCCGCTCTGCGGGCTGGGGCTTGGCCAACACCGCCTCGGTCACAGGCGTGGAGGCCATGTATGGCAATATTGCAGGCTTGGCCCATACCCATAAGACCGAGATACTGTTCTCCAACACCCGCTGGTTGAGCGGGTCGGGCACGAAGATCAACAGCATAGGGCTGGCCCAGAAGATGGGCGCCTCCGGTGTGTTGGGGATCTCGGCAACGGTGATCGGTTTTGGTGACCTGGAAGTGACCACGGTGGACGATCCAGCACCGGGTCGTGGCACCTTCAGCCCAAGCATGGCGAACATCGGCGTTTCCTATGCAAAGAGCTTTTCGAACAGTATCCACGGTGGACTTCTGATACGGGTGGTGTCCGAATCGATCGCCAACGTGAAGGCGTCCGGGGTCTGCTTCGATGCGGGTATACAGTATGTTACCGGAGAGAAGGAGAACGTACACTTCGGTATCTCCCTGAAGAATGTAGGTCCGGCCATGAAGTTCTCGGGTGATGGACTTTCCGTACAAGGTCTGCTGATCAGTGGTAGCGACCAGTTGACCCTGGAGCAACGTTCCGCCCAGTTCGAGATCCCCTCGTTGTTGAACATCGGTGCGGCCTACGACTGGCATATCTCGGAAACACATCGCCTGAGCATTGCCGCGACCTTCGTTTCCAATTCCTTTACGAACGACCAAGGGGTATTTGGGCTGGAATATGGTTTCCGTAAGATCGTACACCTGCGTGGTGGTTATACCTTCGAAAAAGACATCACGTCCAGTGAGGACAGGTCAACCGTGAACACAGGCCTTTCCGCTGGGATCAGCTTGGCCCTCCCTTTCGGCGAAGAGAAGAAGGGTGCTGTCGGGATCGACTACGCGTATCGCGCCACGCAACCTTTCGACGGCAGCCATAGCATTGGCATACGCATCAGTCTCTGATACTTGTCCATTACTTTTGTGAAGAGGACCTTCCGGGGTCCTCTTCAACTTTCATACAACATTGATCGAAAAGGACCAATGAGCACAACGGCCTATTACACCGAAGAGGGCTTGCGTAAGTTGCAGGAAGAGTTGCACCACCTGCGCACGGTGGAGCGCCCGCACCTAAGCCAGCAGATCGCCGATGCGCGCGACAAGGGCGACTTGAGTGAGAATGCCGAGTACCACGCAGCCAAGGAAGACCAAGGTCTTTTGGAAGCGCGCATCGCCAAAATGGAGGCGGTGGTCGCCAACGCCAGAGTGATCGACATGGACCAGCTGGACACCAGCAAAGCCTATATCCACTCAACGGTAAAGGTGAAACAGCTCGGCAGTGGCATGGAACGATCTTTCACCCTGGTGGCGGAGAGCGAATCAGACATCAAGACCGGCAAGATCAGCGTGAATTCTCCCATCGGCAAAGGTTTGCTGGGTTTGGCGATCGGTGAGGTTGCAGAGGTTACCACACCTGCAGGCACCACCAAATTCGAGGTACTGGAGATCTCGCGGTGATCATGGCCAGCCTGTTCACACGCATTATACAAGGAGAGATCCCGTGCCACAAAGTGGGGGAGGATGTTCGATTCTTGGCCTTTTTGGACATCAACCCCTTGCAGCCCGGACACACTTTGGTGATCCCGAAGGTCGAGGTCGATCAGTTGTTCCATCTGGATGATGATATCCTCGCCGGGATCCTGCCTTTTGCCAAGGAGGTTGCGCATCGGATCAAGCGCGTGGTGCCCTGCGCGCGTATCGGTGTGGCGGTGGTGGGTTTGGAAGTACCACATGCGCATATCCACTTGATCCCCATCAACGGCATGCACGACATGGAATTCAGTCGCCCCAAGTTGAGCTATTCGCAAGATGAGCTGGCTGCCATGGCCGAAGAGATCCGATCAGCCAAAGGATCGTAGCAGTTGCAAGCAATAGCAAGCTCTAGGAACTTTACTTCACACGGTCCGGGTTGTTGCGCAGGAAGGTGCTCCAGTCCTTGCTTCCCCCACGTTTGCTAGTGCCACCCGTGGAGCGGCCGCTATTTGCAAAATGGTGGCACACGGCCACGGCAATGGCATCCGTGGCATCGGTACTTGCAGGCAGTTCCTTGATCCCTAATATGCTCAGGAGCATGGCGGCCACCTGTTCCTTGGAGGCATTCCCGTTCCCCGTAATGCTCTGCTTCACGCGTTTCGGTGCGTATTCCACCACACTGATGTCGCGGTGCAGCGCGGCCGCAATGGCCACACCTTGTGCGCGACCCAACTTCAACATGCTTTGTACGTTCTTGCCAAAGAACTGCGCTTCGATCGCCAACTCATCGGGCAGGTGTTGTTCAATAATGGCCGTGGTCCGCCGGAAGATGGCTTGCAGTTTAAGGGTGTGATCGGCACCTACATCGAAACGGATCGCGCCCGCATCCAATAACCGGACCTGTTGACCCTGTACCGCCAACACGCCGAAGCCCATTACGGTAGTACCGGGGTCAATGCCCAAGATGATCCGTTCCGATACGGCAACCCTACTTTTGGCCGAACGCCCGTCTTGGGTGTGATCCATGTCCGTAGGCCGCGTCTTGCTCATAGTGTTCCGCTGGGGGATCTTCCTTCTGGCGTGCGCATTCCTGTACACCCGATTCTCCGGGTCCAAAGGTATCGAAGCCCGATCGGCGGTGCATTCCATTTGGCAAAGCGCCGAGAGCTGGCCCATGTTGTGTGTGGTGTTCCTGATGATGCTGCTCAACTGGTTCCTCGAGTCGTACAAATGGCGCATGCTCATGGTCCCGGTGGAATCCATTCGTCCTTGGCGCGCTTTCCTTGCCACCATAGCGGGAACCAGTGTAGGATTGGTCACGATCAATCGCACGGGAGAGCTCTTGGGCCGGATCCTTTTTCTTTCTCCCGGTAACCGGATACGCGGCGCCTTTTCCACTGCTCTGGGGGGTATCGCCCAATTCGTGGTTACGCTTTTGGCGGGTGGGGCGGGCCTCATTCTCCTGATCAATTCAGATCTACCACTTGCGTGGAACAGCCCGTGGATGTCACGGGTTCTGGTCACGCTCACTGCTTTGTCCGTTGTGGCGACGTTGACGTTGTACCTCTCGCCGGGTCTGTTCCGCCAGATCCTGGTACACCTACCTGTCCTTAGGCGATTGGAGCGGGCATCCGTCGTATTGGACCAGCACAAACCGCACGAATTGCGCGTGGTGCTGCTGTTGAGCGCCGCGCGTTATGTGGTATTTGGTTCGCAATTCATTTGGTTATTGGTCGGCTTCGGTGCGGGTTTGCCGATCACGTCATTGGCCATTGCCGTCACTGTTGTCTACCTGATCGCCACCTTGGTGCCCACCGTTATGCTAACGGAGTTGGGCGTTCGGGGCACGGTAGCGGTTTCTGTGTTGGGTCCCATGGGCGCTGCGGATCCAGCGGTGCTGCTTGCGGTCACCAGCTTATGGGCCATCAATGTGGCGTTGCCTGCGTGCGTGGGTAGCGTGATCCTGTTACTGGCTCGTGTTCGTACAAATGCGTTCCGTCAATGAACGACCCCTTGTTTCCGGTACTGGCCGTTTTCGCAGCATGCTTGGCGTTCACTTTGCTTTTGGTGGCCTGGCGAGAACAATGGAAGCTGGCTGCGGAAAGGAGCAAGGGTGCTTCGGCAATGATGCACGCCCCACGGCCATTCACCTTGGTGGTACCGGCACGAAATGCGGGCGCAACCTTGGGATCTTTGTTGCAGGACCTTCATGGTCAAACTGTATTCAAGGAGAAGAGTGAAGTGATCGTGATCGATGATGATAGCGATGATGGAACGGTCGGTATCGTTCAAGGCATGTCCAAGAGTTGGCCCCAGCTCCGCTGCATGAAGAACAAAGGCGTTGGAAAGAAAGATGCGATAACTACGGGCATCAACGCATCCAATGGCGAGATCATCATCCTTACCGATGCCGATTCCCGTTGTGGACCGCAGCGTATCGGTCGGATCCTTCAGCAGATGAGTTCCGCTGACTTGGACCTTCTGCTCCTACCTGTGCGAATGGCGGATGTTCGAGGGGTGCTGGCCTCGATCCAACAAATGGAATTGGCCGGCATGGTCGGCATGGCCGCAGGAGAGGCTCTGATGGAACGACCGGGCTTGGCCAACGGCGCCAACATGGCATTTACACGGAAGGCCTTCGAGCAGGTTGAAGGATACATTGGGGATAAGCGAGCGAGTGGTGATGATGTCTTCCTGGTAGAACGCATGCGGAAGGCGGGCCTTCGGATCGGTTATTTGGTGGACCCTGAAGCTGCGGTTACCGTGGAACCCGAAGATACGTGGACTGGCTTTATGCAACAACGGTTGCGCTGGGCGGGCAAGATGCGTGCGTTGCGCGGCCTCTTCCCGTGGCTGGGTCTATTGGCGTTGTTGTTGCCGTGGGGGCTGGTATACGTAACCTGTACCACGGACCTGAACACCAGCGAACACCAATTGGAAACCACCTTGTTGTTGATCTTGGCATGGCTGCTATGGCTCTATCCCGTGCCCGCTCTGGTAGGGGAAGTACGTGCCACCTTCGGCCAGTCGCCATCACCGTTCGCAGCGATGCTTTCTTTTTTGGCCTTCAGTATCTACGCGCCGATCATCGCGGTGTTGGCCGTGTTCCTTCGCCCCAAATGGAAAGGCAGGGTTGTGCGGCGCTGAACGATCGGTCCAACGCACGCGCAACTCTTCGCGATCAACTAGAACGGTAGATCGTCGTCATCACCACCAACGGGCGGCATGTCCGCAGCGGTAGGGGCAGGGACACTTTGGCGGGCACCGGTACTAGGTGCAGCTGCAGTAGCGCCGGTACGTTCGATCCGGTTTCCGCTAAGGCTCAGGAAATACTTGGTAACCCCGTCCTTTCCGGTCCATTCCCGGCCGTTCACAAAAGCGGTTATGGTAACCTCTTCACCCTCTTTGAAACCATCCACCAGACCGCACCTGTCTTGCGTGAATTCCACCGGGATATGGGCGGGATACTGTCCGCCGGGTTCCGTGATCACGCATTCGCGCTTGCGGAATTTCTCGCTGATGTCTTGTGTCTTGCCGATCATTTTGATCGTGCCGGTAATGCTTACTTGTGCCATGTTCGTTGTGGTTCTTATCGTTCGTTGAAGGCAAGCAGCGTTTTCCATGCATCCTCCACTCTGCCTTGTTCCAGCAGGTCGTGGGCGTGTAGATGCAGGGTCTCCAACAGCTTGCCGGGTTGGTCGTTCAAGGTGATGAAGGTATCACTCAATTCGGTCAATTTGTATTCGTTCACTTCTGTTTCGTTGGGGATCGTGGCCACACCACCGAGTTTGCCAAGGTCGTTCCCGCTTAGGTGGTGGCTGTTCCGAACGGAAGCGGGCAAGGCATCAACGCCCACGCCGATCGTGGTATTGGGTTGTGCCAATTCGAAGAGCGCATCGCCGTGGGCACGTGCGTAGAAATTGCCGCCCATGCGACCGACAAGGTCGATCTTTCGTTGGTCGATCTTTCCCCGTTCATCCAGCACGGCTTCGTCCACGTGTACCATGACCACTTCGCAGATCACCAGATTTCCGGCGCCACCGCCTGTGCCGGTCTCGATCACCTGCTGCACCTTGCATTCGAACTGGACCGGACTCTCTTTTACCCGGAACGGACGCACCTTCAACGAGGGTATCGGCGTGAAACCCGCCTTCTCGAATTCGTTCACACCTTCGGCAAATTCCGTGCTCGCCAACGACGTTTGTTGCACCATGGAGTAGGTTACCACGTTGATCACGACTTCGGGAATGGACTTCACATTGTGGTAACTGTGCTTGGTGGTATTGTCCCTTCCGCGCCGTGCGGGGCTGAAGATCATCAGCGGTGGGTTGGCCCCGAACACGTTGAAGAAACTGAACGGGCTCAGGTTCGGCCGTCCCTGTTCATCGATCGTACTGGCGAATGCCACCGGTCGTGGTCCGATGGCTCCCACCAGATAACCGTGTATTTCCGGAATGCTGAGGTCCTTGGGGTCGAAGTGTTTCATGCAACGGTGTCCGAAAAATAAGGGAACAAGCCACAAAGGAAGTGAACTACGAAGAACATGTCGCCATGGAGCGTGCTATTTCCTTCAATGGATACGGATAAGCGATCCGTGTCCATTCATGTCCATTAACTTCACAGGGCTATCCGGTCTGGAGCACCCGCTGAATGGGGTTACAGGTACTTTTGAATTGATTCGTTCGCAGAACAGTGATCCCGAAAGACCGGGCCTCAAGTAGACTGTGCCCGCAATGGGTTGTGTTTATCTCGCCGCTATTCGGCGCGATAATTCATCTGTGCCTGCCTGCCGGAGGCATGGTTCATCTGTGTTCATCCAAATTATCTGTGGTTCCTTTCATGGGCCAGCCGTACGGCGGGCGCGGGTCGCAGACCCGAAGGCCATGATCAACTTCAAGATCCCACCCAAAACCAACCGAACATCCATTATCTTTGCAGCCCTTTTCCAACACGGACGTGGCGGAATGGTAGACGCGCTGGTCTTAGGAACCAGTACTGCAAGGTGTGGGGGTTCGAGTCCCCCCGTCCGTACAACCGCCGGGGCTCTTTTCAAAAAGAGCATCGGCGGATTTGTTTAATAGGCTGACAGCGATCCGGACAAAAAGACCGGAAGTGGATACGGCCCATAAGTTGCCTTCA
>Ga0105046_10003279_pt1 | contig 25709 bp, 18 predicted proteins | sample MAT03_FD_78385 | JGI IMG/M metagenome (GOLD analysis project Ga0105046, IMG submission 78385) | Freshwater microbial communities from Lake Fryxell liftoff mats and glacier meltwater in Antarctica - MAT-03 (megahit assembly) | ecosystem: Environmental > Aquatic > Freshwater > Ice > Liftoff...
CACCCAGCGCGCGGCCATCGAAGCAGTACGCACGCGTGTCGAGCAAACCCATCAGCAACTCGACAGCGCGATTTCCGAGCTGCTGGAGGCGGCGCAGACGCGTGCTTCCGAATTCGAACAGCAATTCGAAGATGCGACCGAGCAGTTGGGTGTAGACCGGGAACGCTTTGCCGCTAGCGTGGAGGAGTTCCGCGCAAATTTTGCCACCGCACTGGTTGCGCTTGAAGCCGCCGCAAACGAAACCACGACCACCCTGGGCCAGCTCGAAGACGCGATGCTCGGGCACGCTAGCGAGCTTGCCAGCGAGCTCATGCCCAAGCTTGTGGCCGCGGTCGACGAATTTTCAGGCGTCGTCGAAGGTACGATGAAGTCGAACATCGAGGCCCACTTCACCAGCAGTGCGGAGCGCGTCAATGAAAGCTTCGCAGCTGCAGCGTCGGATATCACACAGGCCTTCACCGGCGCGCTCGACAAGTTAGAGCAAGCAGCCGATGCGCTGAAGGCGCACGTCACCGAATCGCTCAAGCGCGAGCTCGAGGAAGGTGTCGAAAAGCTCGTCGACGACGCCACCCGAAAGCTGAGCGAAGAAGTCGTCGAAGGGGTCGTGATCTCGCAAACCGGGGTCGCCGTCACCAGTGCTATGAGCCCCTATTTGCCGGCGCTGATCGTGATTAAGCGCACCACCGATGTGATCAAGCACGGGCTCGAGTTGCTGAAGAAAGTCACCACTCTCGGTATCGGATGAGAACCAGACAATGAATGACCCACAGGAATTGGAAGCGTTGGCGAATGCCCTGCTGGACGACATCGAGGTCCTGTCCACCGACCTGCAGAACCTCGGCAGCGGCGTCGCCGAAGCGCGGGCTGCCGCCGAAGAGGCGCGTACCGAGCTCGAATCGTCGATCTCGTCTTGGGAAACGGATCTGCAAGCTTTCCTGGACGAGGCCACGGTCAGTCTCGAGTCGATGTACGAAATGGTCCAGGCCTTCAGCGGACCGATTGCCGAAAACTACGCGCTCGACATGGAAGCTGCCGGTGAGCGTTTGACACAAATGCGCGGAACGCTAGATGGTCTTTTTGTCGAGGCTTCGAGTCAGGTCACCGCCAAGCTTGCCGAGATCGCCGTAGCGACCACAGCGCTGACAGATGTCGTGGCAGTCCTTGGCGGCGAACAGTCAGCCTTGGTCGATCACGTCGAAACCGAGCTCGCCGGCATGCGCGAAGCCATTACTGCCGGCGCGGAAGCCGCCAGCCAAGCAATGGACCAGCAACGCGCCACGGTCGAGGACACGCTGGCTTCTCTGGCCACCCAGCAGCGCGAGCTGGGCACCCACATCGAGTCGCAGTTCCTGCCCGCGCTTGAGCACACCCTCGAAGCGTTTTCCACGCGAATCACGGATACCACCGAGCAGATCGTGCTGGACGGTATCGGCGCCACGCGCGACGCAGCGCTCGAAGCGCTCGATTCCGGCGTCAAGGCGGTCGTCGACCAGGCTGTCGAGGAATTGCTGCGACTGATCACGGAGCTCAGCGGGGAAATCATTCACGGCGCGGAGGGTCCGCAGCAGAAGTCCGCCGCAATGCGGGAGGTGGTGGATCTGATTCGTCAGCTGATTGATCCCACCGTCGATCGCATCAGCAGCGTGCGCAGCTTAGCCGGCTCGGTCGGCATTTCGGTCTGAGGGGAACAAAATCATGTCGGAAGCAGATCAGGTCATCTCGGAGTTCACCGCCGGCCTTGAGCAGGCGCGCTCGCGGTGCGGGCAGTTGCAGGCACGCGTTTCTGAAACGAAGGCGAAAATCGAGCAAGTAAAGTCGACAGCGAGCGCGGAGCTCGCCGATTTTCAGCAACTCATCGCCGATACACTGGAGGAGTTGCGCGCAACCCTTGCGAGCGCGGTTCAGCAGGCCACGAGCAGTGGCGACTTGGCGCGACAACTTGCCGAACGCCTTGAGCAGAGCTCGGCCGAGGCGCAGACCGCGATAGAGCGATGCGAACAAACGGCGCAGCAATTTGCTAGTGACGTCCAGGGACACGCCACGCGCATCGCGACCTTGGCCGACACTGCGAGCGAGCGCGCGCAGGCGATCGGTACCGGGGCCAGCAGCGCCTTCGACCAGTCCGCCACTGAGCTGAAAGGCCTAGCCGACGGCACATCGACCACGCTGGTAGACGCGCTGGATCGCCAGCAGAGCCAGTTTGCTGCGGCACTTGAGGAGGCTCAAGACAAGATCGCGCAAGCGCTCGAACGCGACGCCCATCAGGCGTCGACGACCACCCGGGAGCAGCTCGACCAACTCGCTGAACAAACCAGCACTGATGTCGGGTCCTGGGGCGATTCCCATGCGGAAGAAGCGCAGATGCAAGCGACCAGCCACGAGGCAAGCTGGACCACCAAGTTCGCGGCCCTCGCGTCGAGCACCGAAGCCTTCTCCGGGCAAGTCGCAAACGTCGGCGAAAACGTCGTCGGCATCGGCCGCGCCATGACCGAAAGCGCCGAAACCGTCACCGACGCGATGGAAGTCACCAACGTCGGTCTGCGGACCGTCGTCGGCATCTTCGAGAACGTAACCACGATCATGGACGACATCATTTCATTTGCTTGAACGACACGACCGACAAGATCACCACGCTGTGCCTGATGACTTTCTTTGTCATGGGAAGTCCACCACGCAATCTCTCGTCTGCGAGAAACTTTCTTTTGGCGACAGTAGATACTTTGTAAGTCAGTGTTGAAAAACGGGATCAAAGGAGTCAGAAATGGCCCAAAACTGGAATGGAAAATTCGTCCTCAGACCGACTCGCGATCACGGCGATAGCGAATACTTCATGGCCTATGCAGCCGCTGATACTGCAGCTGAACTGGCGCCTTTGAATGCCTTCGACTCGGCGCCTCGCAGAATTTCAAAGGAGACATACGCGGCCGCGCTGGTTCTGAATAGCGGCAGAGACGTGTCACTCGGAGCTCGACCTGGAACCGTTCGTATGCACACCTATCAGCTGACGAGGATATTGGCATGAAGCGCTCGTTTCTCATCGCGATTGGCACACTGGGAATTTGCGCATGTTCGCCAAATCCAAAGCTCCTGCGCCATTACGATACGCTCAAGCGCACCGCGATCGAGAATCCAGCGTTAAAGCTCTCAGCCTTCGCAGTCGCTCCCAAGTCGAACCCATCAGCCAACATGATCTCGCAGCTGTCTGAACGCGGGCAGGCCGAATTCATCAAGTCTCTGCTCGCAAGAATGGCGCCTGACGCAGAGCCAAAGGATTTGCTCGCACTTTTGTCCGAGCCGTACAAAGCCGAAGAACGCGGCTGCGCTTGGGCCGATAAGACTAACGTGACGCGACGAGTGGCTTTTACACTGTCTGGCGATGTCGTAAAACCTGCCGACCGCGTTGACTCCGTGACGGTCAGCCTGTCTCTAGACCCAGCATCGAAGGTCAATTTTGTGTCGTGGGATCGGTTTGATTCTGCGTACGCATCTTTCAATGTCGGCACGGCGAGCTTCAAGCAAAGCCGCAAGCTTACGTTGAATCGCGACGAAACCAATACGCGCAATCTTCCGATGTCGGGCGGAAGCGATGTGAACTTGTTGAAGCTGGGCGGGGAAATGTCGGACGAACTTAATGAAAGCGCCGCCTACTCATTGCGTCGGCTGAGCCTCGGCGGCGCGCTCAGCAAGCATCGAGCTGAATTGATTCAAGAGGGCGGCCCTAATGTCAACCTGTTTGGCACTGCCGTCGCGACGCTCAACCTGCGCCTCGAGCGGCAGGAATCTTTCCAGCAAGTGTTTCGTTTGACATTGCAAAAAGAGAGAAAGCCGCTGGCTCCAGGGGATGTCTCCGTAGAACGGTGCGCAGCGCAATTCCCGGCCATCAACTCGCCAATTGACGCGGATCTCACCGGTTGGGCTCTTTTCCGTGAGGTGCAAGGGAACGACGGTACCATCAGCGAAGGTGACGACACGATCACTTTATCCAAACTTTCCATCGCAAGCACAAAGGTTGAGCTGATTGATAGCGCGTCCCTCGACGCAAAGCTCTTCGGACTGGTGAGCTGCAAGCGCGGAGAAAAACTGCAAGATTGCGATACAGTGGAGATTGAAAATGCCGCAACAGACTCCGAAGCACTGCAGTTTGAAAGTTTCGCCAATGTGTCGGCTTTTCGAGGTTGGCTCCTCGGAGCAGCCAAGAACGGGAAAATCATTCATCTCGGTGGTCACCGCGTCGGCCTGAGCAACCTTGATGGCCTCGCGCTGTCGCAGGTTCAAAAAACGCGCGTCGCGATGTTTTGGCAGCAGTTGGAAGCCCAGATTCCGACGCCCGCGCCGCCTGAAAGTTAAAGTCTGTTTCGACTAGGCTGCTGCTAGCTAGGTTGAGATATCAGGGTTGGGTTAAGCTGCGCTCCAAATGCCCGAGCGCACGCGCATGAGCCTCAATACAAGCAACGAGCCACGCAAACTGTCGCCGGGTACCAGCGCCGCAGTCGACCTGTTTATGTCACTGCTGGAGCATCCGGCTAAGGCCTTGATTGCGGCCTTGCGGGCAATCATCACCGGCGTCGATGCGCGTATTGCCGAAGGCATTAAATGGGAGTCGCCCAGTTTTCGGGTGAGCGATTATTTTGCGACGGTGAATTTGCGCTGCAAAGTGGGCGTGGGTTTGATCCCGCATTTTGGCGCAAAGGTTCGGGCATTGCCGGCCGGCGGCGCGGCAATCGATGATCCAGCGGGCTTGCTGACCTGGCTGGCGGCAGATCGCGCGATGGTGGAATTTGCTGATCTGAATGCCCTGCGCACCCATCAAGCAGCGCTGCAGGCGATTATTCGGCAGTGGATCGCTGTTGAAGGTTTGCGCGTATGACCACCGACACTGCCCCCTATCAACCGCTGCTGATCGCCATTCACGGGCAGGTCAATGCGGGCAAAAGCCATTTGGCTGGCCAAATTGCCAGCGAGGTGGCGAGCGGCGGGCGTGTGGAGGGCTGGTTACAGATTGCTGGCCGGCGCGATAGCGCTCAGGTTGGCGCTGAAGACTATGCGCTGCAGTTTATTGGCAGCAGTGCGGCCATGTTTGTGCAGCCGATTGCTTATTTGACCCGTGATCATCAGCGCCAACCGCCGTATCGGGTACTGGATGAATCAGCGGCGCCTTTGCGCGCTTGGCAGCAAGCGGTTGCTGCCGATGAGCGGACTATCGATCTTTTGGTGTTCGACGAATTTGGCAGCATTGAGGCCAAGGGCGAGGGCCATTTGCAGCGCTGGCTGAGCTTGCGCGAGCGCGAACCCGGCGCGGTCATCGTCGTGGTGCATAGCTCGCGCTTGGCGTTGGTCGAAGCCGCTTTGGGTCAAGCTTTTGATGTGCGGGTCGACGCACGCGATGCGCATGCGCTTGAACAATTGCGCGATGTGCTGGTCGCGCGGCGCGATTTTGAACGGGTGGGTTGGTTTGGCGCATTGGCCGGCGCTTTTGAGGTGGGCGCCGGATCGATTGTGCACGGCGCCAAGATTCCGTTTGGTGGTCTGGGCATGGCCACCACGCAAGCCGCGCTGCTCACGCGTGCCGCTGAGCCAATGGCGGATCGGGGTAGGGTGGTTTGGGTGGCATTGCTGTCGGCGGGCATCAAATCGATGTCGCCGGCCGGTCAACGCATTCGGCCGATGCTGGCGATTGCCATCCAAGGGTGGCTGTATTCGCGCGCATTACGTTGGCTGGGTTGGAATTTTTGGGCGGTGATGTTGGGCGGTTTTTTGATGGGCGCCTGGGCTGGCAGCCAAGGTTTGTTCATGCAATGGCTGTTGGTGGGCGATGCGCTGGCGGTGGCGTTGAATCAGCTGTCTAGCGAAATTGCACAATGGGTGGGCGCCAGCGCGCCGTCATTAGCGGGTTTGATCGGCGTGTGGATCGCCGCCCATGGTGCGATTGTCGCGGCCGGCACCGGCCTGGCCTGGCGCCGCCGTCATCTGGTCAAGTTGGTCGATACGCCGTCGCGCTGGCAATTGCCGCTGTTGAATGAGGGCAAACGCGGCTGGCTGGCCAGCATCGGTCGTGGGCTGCGGGAGCTAGCTAGGCCGACCTTTTGGCTGCCACTGCTGTTGATTCTGGCGGCATTGGCATGGGCGGGGCAGTCGCAACAAAGTCTGGTGTTTGTCGCCTTGCGGGCCATCGTGATTGGCTGGATTTTGTTCGTGCTGATCCAGCGTTTGGATTTCCGTGCCTTGCCGGGGCGCCTGCGCCGCCTCGGCATGTGGGGCCCGGCGATCGCTTGGCGCCGCGCGTTGAGCCGCCTGCAGGCGCAGCAAAAGAGAAGTTAATTGGTTGCTGTGAAAGTCGCTCAGGTTCGGGCTCCTACTCCCTCCCCGTTGTTTGGGGAGGGTTGGGGTGGGGTAAGGAAAAAACTCTAGCAACGGTCATGGCGGTGGAGATTTTCATGATTCCGGGTGGCTGCGAGCCATGACCGCTTGCCTTTGCGCGCGGCCCAGCCCCACCCAGCTCAACTTTCCCAAAACAGCGACGGCGTGGGTCAACGAATCGTCAACTCGCTGTTAGACTTTCACGCACTGTTTCGTGGTGCCGTCTTTCACTATGTCGTCGATTCGGGTTCGCCTGCAATGCACCGATGCGCTGGGCGCAACGCAGCTCTTTGATATTTCGGCGGGTGGTGTCATCGGGCGTGATACGGCGGCCGATATTGTGATGGATCACCCGACGGTTTCGCGCCGACATGCCAAGTTTGTGGTGCATGAAAGTGAGGTCGAGGTGCAAGACCTTGGCAGCGCGAATGGCAGCTTTGTGAACGGTCGACCATTGGACTCGCAAGCGTATTTGCTGGCCGATGGCGATCAACTGCGGCTCGGCCATTTGCACTTGCGCATCTTCGTTTCGCCGCGCGGCGACAGCCTCGCTACGGAGCCTGCGCCGCAACAGTTGCCCAGTGCAGTGCAAACCACGATGCACGGTGGACCACGCATTGAACCGCAGCTGTTATTGGCGCGTATCTCGCAGCACCGCATGCTGTCTGATCCGCCTCCGGCCATTGAGGGTTATGAGATCGGCCAAATCATCGTGCCGGCGCTTGGGGTTGGCGGTGATTTTATTCATTGGGCGATTGCCAACAACGGCCAGCAGGCTTTAGTGCTGGGCGATGTGTGCGGAAAAGGCGTGGCGGCCGCGATGTATATGGCGTTTGTCAGCGGCATGCTGTTTGAGATTGTGCCCGCCTGTGGTTCGCCCGAGTCAATCTTGCGCCGACTGAATCGTTCGCTACACAAGGTCATCGAACCCGGATTGTTTGTCACCGCGATGGCCGTCATGTTGGATCCGCATCAGCACACCATCGAGATCGCCTGCGCCGGTCATCCACCCGGCTTGCTGAAGCTGGCCGGTGGTGCGGTGATTGAGCTGGATATCGATTCCGGTTTGGCACTTGGGCCGGAGGCAGAGCCCGATATCGGTGTAATCCGCCGTCATATGGTGGCCGGCGAGGTGCTGATGGTGACCACCGATGGTGTCGATGAAGCACAAAGTCCAGACGGCGTGGAAATGGGCAGGGCGCGCGTGCTGGATATTCTGGGCGCCTCGGCCGGTGCTGCTGACGCCGCGCGCCGTTTACATGGCGCCATCACTTCACATGCCAGTTCCGCGCGCCAACATGATGATTTGACCGTGGTGACCATCGAGCGCTGTCGGTAAACCTCAGCAAAACCGCTTGACACGGCACGCCGTCCTAACTGTACTATGAGCACCAGTACACTACAGACGCCGGCCATGTCGCGCACCCAAGCCTTGATGATGCAGATAGCCACCGGCGACTCGCGATCGATCAGCAAGCAGATCGTTGACGGCGTGCGTATGCAAATCGCCACCGGGGAACTCAAAGTGGGCGGGCAATTGCCTAGCGTGCGTGGTTTGGCGCAACAACTGACCGTCAACCCTAACACCGTGGCCAAGGCCTACGCCGAGCTGTCCGCGGAAGGTTGGTTGGAATCGCGCGCTGGTTTGGGGCTGTTTGTAGCGCCGCCGCGGCAACGGCTCAGCAATGCCGAACGCGAGCGGCGTCTGGAAGAGGCGGTGCAGCGTTTGGTGCATGAAGCCATCGCGCTCGGCATTGCCGGTGAAGACGTGGTGGCGCGTTTAGCGGCCGAATTTCAAGTATTAGCAATCAGGAAAAGCGCGTGAACGGCGATTGGGTCATCGAAACCGCTGCGCTGAGTAAGCGCTATGCCAATAAGTGGGCACTGGATCGACTGGATTTGCGTGTTGCACGCGGTCAAATCCATGCGATCGTCGGCGCTAATGGTGCGGGTAAATCGACACTGTTTCGCATATTGCTCGGGTTTTTGCCGCCAACCAGCGGCCAAGCCCGCATTCTCGGCCGCGATTGTCAGCATTTGACGCCGCAAGACCGCGGTTGTATCGGGTTCGTCAATGAAGAGCACACCTTGCCCGCTTGGATGCGGGTCAGCGAGGTCATTGCGATGCAGCGCCGCCACTATTCGCGTTGGAATCAGACGGCGTTTGACGGGGTGATCGGCCATTACCAAGTGCTGCCGACGCAGAAGGTTAGTCAGTTATCGCGAGGTGAGCGCGCCGGATTTAATCTGGCGCTGGCCTTGGCACAATCACCGGAATTGCTGGTATTAGATGAGCCCACATTGGGCTTGGATGTGGTCGCCAAACGCGCGTTTTTGGAATCGCTGCTGTACAGCAATGCCAGCGAAACCTGCACGGTGATTTATTGCTCGCATCAAATGGATGAAGTGGAGCGGGTCGCTGAAAACTTGATCATTTTGGAACGTGGCCAGCTAAAGAATATGTCCGCGCCCGACGAGTTTTGCGCGCGTGTCACCCATTGGGTGACCGATATTCCGTTTCAGGCGCCGCCACCGGCCAGCGTGCCCGGTTTGCTGCAAGTGCAGCGCATTGAAGGCCTGCAGCATTATTTGGTGTTGGATCAAGGCGAGCAGTTTGCCCAGTTTTTGCGCGGCTGCGGCGCGCGCTCCGTGCAGGCCATGCCGGTCGGCTTAGACCGCGCGGTCAATGCCTTCCTGGCGAAAAACCACGCAGCTCCCGATGCGGCAAGTTACGCAGCAAACAGCGATGGGCCGCTGTGCGCGGACTCTGCCGCGGTCCAGCGAAGAAAAGCGTTCGACCGATGAAGCGCAGGTCGAACCCACCACGGCTCGATTCAGGCCGTGAGGTTCATCCGCGTGCAGCTTCGACCAGCAGTAGGTCGCTCGCAATATCGTTGTACCGTGCATGGCAATGGGTATTTCCGAGCTAAACCGGAAATTCCGCTCATTAAGTTAAAGGATTTTTTGTGGCCAATCTTTTTATCGCTGAATTACAGCGTTTCCGGGTTTGGGCTTTATTGGCCTTCATTGTTCACTTAGTCGTGCTGGGTTTTTTCGCGCGCTTGGTTGATCCGCTGCAGCAGCCAGCGCTGGTTTATCAGTTGACGGCTGCTGTGTACGCATTGCTCGGGTTGCTGCTGGGTTTGTATCAAATGGGCGGTTATCGGCGACCGAGCACTTGGCTGAATTTGCTACATCGCCCAGTCGCACATCCCCATATTGCATTGGCTTTGAGTGCCGCAGCGATCGTTTTATTGGCGTCTGCGATCGTTTTGCCGCTGGCAATCATGTTGATTGCGCAGGATGGTTTGACCGCGCGGGTGGTGGATTGGCGTCATTGGGGATTGCCGGTTGCCGCGGTTAGCGTGGCGATCGCCAGTTACTTGGCTGCGGCGTTTGCAATGCTGGCGCCGCGGCGTATCGCGCTATTTGGGCTGGTTTTGCCGGCTTTGATTCTCGCTAGCACGGCGAGCGGTATTTGGGCCTTGCTGTTGCAGTTCTGCGTCATTATCTGGCTGGCGGTGTTATTGCTGGCTGTTTTCAAGCCGGACTTAACTGCGCCACCGAGGCCACTGCTGGTCGAAGTAATGGCCGCGTTACCGGTGCAAATGGGAGTGTGGATGCTGCTGGTCGTTTTATCCTTGCTGTACCAAACCGGTTGGATGGTCCTGGGTAGCCATCCGCTGAATAGCACGCCGCCGGCTGGTGGCATGGTGGAAGCCAGCCGCAGCGACGGAAAGGCACTGCTGCTCGCTGGCTTAGCGGTGTCTAGCCACCCGCAGGCGCCGTTGTGGCGCGAGCAAGTGGCGATTTCCGAGGTGTACAGCAGCGTCGTGCAAATCGAGGAATTTGCCCAGCGCCACCAATTGACCAACCCGATGCCCATGGAGTTTGACGACAAGCAGCGCCGACGTTGGATTTTCAGCCACGATGACATGCGCTTTCAGGGCATCTCGCTGAGCGACGGCAAACCCGCAGGCGTGCTGGGCATTGGTGCTGCTAACAATGCCTTTGCGCTGCCACCCTTGCCGCTCAGCACGCGCGCGCTGGCGACCGCGCAAGGCATTTTTGCGTTTTCAGAGGATTCGCAACAAATCCACCCGCGCGTTCTGCTGCCCGCTGGCGAGACGCTGGCGTCCCTGCCCGCCGCGGCCGGTGAATCGATGACTCTGCTCAGTGATCGGGCACTGTATTTCTTCGATGCGCGCAAGCTGAAAAGTGGCGATCAGCTGATCGAAGCCACGCAGCGCCTGCCACTACCCGGCGCAATTGCTGGTCTGGCAGGGGTTGAATTAATCGAATTGCTCGACGGCCATTTGCTGTCCTTGCTGTACGGTCGCGGCAGCATTGATGGGCCGGGTTTGGCCTACCAACAACTGCTGTGGGTGGACGGCGAAGGGCGTATCGAAACTGTGGCCAGGCGCGAATTGGCGCCGGATTTTCCGATGGCGCTGCGCCACTACGATTGGTGGACTTCGCCCCTTTTGCACACTGCCAAACAGCTGCTGCGCGATCTATTCGCGCAAGCCTCGCCGCTCGCCGCGCGCGATCTGGCGCCGCGACCACCCGCAATGCAAGCCTGGGCAGGCACGCTGCTGCTGCTGTCACTGCTAGTTGCGATTTGGCTGAGCGCGCGGCAGGGCTTATCCGGCCCGCGCCGCTGGTTTTGGATCATCAACTGCGGCGCCGTCGGCCTGCCGGCGCTCATCGCGCTGCGTTTGATGCACGTCGATCGGGTGACGGGAGGCGCCTGATGAATGCACTCGCCTCTCTGCGCGCCTTTCGCGGTGTGTTGCTGTCGATTTTCTTGCTGCCGGCTGCTGCAGGCGCACAGGAAGCGACCCATCGCGACCCCAGTTCGCCCGCGCCACTAGCGCGCAGCGAGTTTTTGCGACCCACATTGCTACACGCGGTACGCCTATCGCCCGACGGTCAGCGAGTTGCGTTTTTGCGCGGGGAACTTGGCAAACGCGGTTTGTGGTTACAGTCTTTGCATGAAACGGCCGCGCAACGGGTATTGCCGCAGGTCGATGCCAGCGATCTTATTTGGTCGCGTGATGGGCAATGGATATTTTTGGTCGCGAGCGCGCAACTGTCCGTCTATCGCCTAGACGGCCAGGGTGGCACCGGGCGCATTGCCCGATTGAACGGGCAGGTATCGCATGAGGTGATCGGCGCTGATCCCAGTCAGCCCGCTGCCATATTGCTGCTGGAACACACACGGCCGGGCGCCGCAAAACCCCGCGCGCGCTTGCTGCGCATAGCCGCAGCCGGGCAACAACAGGTGCTGTACGAAGACGCGCTGCCACTGGGCGATGCGGTGTTATCGGCAGATGGCAAGCTCGCTTTTTTGCGCCGTATCGAGCGCGAACAGCACCTCATTTTGCGACTGCGTTTGGGGCAGGCACCGATGGAGGTGGCGCGCTGCGTGAATCTCGAACGCTGCCAATTTGTCAGCGCTGCCGATGACGGCAGCCTGTGGATGCTGTCGAATCACGCACAGAATTTCAGCGGATTGCAGCGCCTCAAGCCGGACGGTCAGTTAGAACTATTGCACAGCGATCCGCAGGCGTTGGCGGATATCGATGCAGTCAGCAGCGATCCGTTAACCGGCGAGCCGCTGTTGGCCGCCTATCGCAGCGTAGTGCCGCAGGTGTATGGACTCAACGTGGCGACACAGCTAACCCTCGAACGGCTACAGGCCCAGTTGCCAGGGCGCGATTTGAGCGTGCAGATGGGCCACGGCGCATGGCTGATCAGCGAGCGCGATAGCTGTCTGCCACAGGCGCGTTGGCATGCATTTGACCCTAAGAGTGGCGAATTGCGCAGACTTGCATTGATGGAGGAAACGGCGCCACTGCAGGATTGCCAAAACTGGGTGCGCAAAGCAGCCATGCACTGGAAAGGCTCCGACGGCCTGCGCTTGCATGGTTTCTTGAGCCTGCCCCAGACAAGTGATCCACGCAGCTTGCCGCTGGTGGTCAGCGTGCACGGCGGCCCATGGTCAGCCAGCGGCCCCGGTTTTTCGCCCATCACGCAGTTTCTGGTCAGTCGTGGTTATGCGGTTTTCGAGCCGAACTTTCGCGGCTCTACCGGGCTGGGTCGCGCTTATCTGTTCGCCGCCAACGGCGATTTTGGCAATGGCCTAGTGCTGGGCGACATCGTCGCAGGCACGCGCGCGGTGCTTGCGCAAGGAGTAGGCGACGCGCAGCGCGTGGCGATCCAAGGCGCCTCGTTTGGCGGATATGCCGCCTTGCAGGCCGCCACTTTTCATCCCGATGTGTACCAAGTGGCGATCGCCGGCGTGCCACCTAGCGATTTTGGCTGGGCGCTGCGTTGGGCGATCACGCAGAGTGATCTGCGCGACCAGATCGGTACGCCATTGGCAATCCGCTTCAAATTGCTCGGCGTTGATCCACACGACAGCACGGTAATGCAGCGCTTGCACACGCAATCGCCATTGGCCAATGCCACACAGTTGCAGCGACCGGTGGTCATTTTTGCGGGCGGTCGTGATGAGCGGGTCGCCATTCGCAGCGTTACTCACTATGCAGCACGCTTGCGCCAACTCGGAAAAGCAGTCGATCTGTATGTCGAAAGCGACGCCGGGCACGGCCTTGAAGATTCCCTGTCGCGCGAAGCCTTTCTATTTATTTTGGAACAAAGCCTGCATACCCAACTGGGCGGACCAGCGCCGCTGCCCGCTAGCGCAGATTTACTCGCTTACTTGCAGCGCAGTCAGCGCTAGGGTGGGATGGGACACCCCAGTGAGCCTAAACCCGCTTCAGCAGGGTAACCGTCGCCATCCCTAAGAAGGTCATCAGCAGCGAGCCGATCACATGCATGCCAATTGCCGCACTGGCCCAGCCTAAGCGTCCTTGCTGCAAAAGCCCGGCAACCTCCGCGGAAAAGGCTGAAAAGGTGGTCAAACCACCCAAAAAGCCAGTGATCAGCAACAAACGCCATTCCGGAGCAATGCTTGGGTGATGGGCAAAGATGGCCACCGCTACGCCGACCAAATAACCACCGATTAAATTGGCGAGCAAGGTGCCCAGATGGATCGACGAAAACGTCGCGTTGAGCGCATTGCCCAGCAGCCAGCGCAGCAGCGCTCCAACAAAAGCGCCGCCGCCAACCGCTAGTACCGAATAAAGCACCTGATGATCCTTGCGTTAAGCCCGTGGTGTGTTTTGCCTAAGTCTAGCGCCTGTCGGACTTTCATCGCGATTGCGCCGGTAGCGCTTTTGGCGCAGAGCGGTGACGAATATTCCGCTGGTTTTATTGCATTTTATTCGTCTTTCTGCGGCGCAGCGCCAAAAGCGCTTCCGGCCCTTCGGGTTGCGCGTCGCAACCGCGTCTGCGCTGCGACCCCAACGGATGAGCCATTGGCTGCGCGCCGCGCCTTGCAGCCGCTTAAGCCACACAACGCATCTGACGCGCAAAGTCCGACAGGCTGCTAGCGCCTGCGTGTCGGCCGTCGCGCATTGAGTAACCAGCCCACCGGCACGCATAAGCCCAGAAACAGCAGGGCCGGCCAGGTGTAGTCAAAATCCGACGCGGCCACCACCCAAACGCAAAAACTTATTGCCGCCAGCGCAAGCAGGCGGGAACGGGCGCGCTGTTGGCGGTCCATTAATAAGTTCAACGCGCACAGCACATAAACCGCCATCACCAACACCACTGCGATGTTGAGAATGAGATTGAACTGGGTGTTCAGTGTCGGCGAAACGGTCGCCAGCGCCACCAAGCTCATCAGCACACCCAGTACCAATAAACCGCGGCGTGGCAGTAGCTCCGGATTTGATTCGGAAATCCACCGCGGTAGATAGCCGGCCGCCGCACCGCTCCGGCCGCATTCGCCAGCGACTAAAAGCCAGCCGGCCAGCGTGCCGCAAACTTTGAGAATGGCGCAGATCGCCACGAAAACCCCGGCGCTGCCGCCGGCCAGTTTGGCGACCACATCGGCAAACGGGGCGGTGGAGTTTTGCAACTGCGCTGCCGGTATGACGCCCATCACCGCAACCGAAGCCGCAATGTACACCACGCCGGCTAAAGTGACGCCGCTGAGCACCGCGATGGGTACATTGCGCTGCGGGTTTTCGACCACAGCGGCGGCGACACTGGCGCTTTCTAGCCCCAAAAATGCCCAAAAAATGATCAGTAGTGACGCGGGCACCGTATCCATCAGTGCGTGGCCGCTGACGTTCCACGACGCGGCAAAAATCACCGGTGAGAACGCTGCAAAACCCAGCGCAATGGCGGCGCCGATCGGCAGCAAGCCGATGATTAAGGTCAAAGCGCTGATGCGCGTGACCCATCGCGCACCAAACAGGCACAACAAGGTCACGGTCCAGATCAGCGCGAGGGTGGTCAACAAGGTCACCATCGGCGACTTAATGGCAGGAAACAGCAAGCCCAGATAGCCAACAGCCGCCAGCGTAATGGCGACGTTGCCAGTCCAGGTGGTCGCCCAGTACGCCGCCCACGACACAAAGCCAGCGGCTGGATGAACGCCCTGCGCCGGCCACTGCACCAGCCCATCAGGATCGGGCCGCCGCGCCGCGAGCACCGCAAAGACGCCGGCAATCAACAAGGCGCCGGCCAGCGCGATGAACCACCCGATCACAGTCGATGAGCCGATCGTGGCCAGCGAGGCGGGCAGCAAAAACACGCCGGAGCCGATCATATTTCCGGCCACCAAAGCGGTAGCGAGCAGCGGACCGATCTTGCGCTTGGATATCGACAGCTCAGGCATCGAATGACTCCGCGGGAGTGGGAAACTCTGAGTCTAGTGAAGCTCTGAATCTCGTCATCGCGAGCGTCCTTTTTTCAGCCCGAAAATGCACGCCGATGAACCCACCAGACTCGTCTTTGCGAGGGAGCCTTCAGCGACCGCGGCAATCCAGGGACTTTCGCCCCAGCCACCACCAACGTCCCTGGATTGCCACGGCCGCCGCCGCTGTCGCTGTCGCGTTGAAGGCCTCGCAACGACGAAACATCGACGCTGGGTCCGCGCTGAGCGCGGACTCTTGCGCGTTTCATCGGCCAAAAGCGGTCGACCGAAGAAGCGCAGGTCGAACCCACCACGGCTGGATACATGCCGTGAGGTTCATGGCTGAAAAAGGACGCTTACAGTATGGACATGTTCAGTGGCTCCGTGGCTCGACATCGATCAGCAAATACAATTGCGCCCGGCGTTTTTTGCTTGGTAGAGACGCTGGTCGGCCAGACTGAGCAGGCGTTCTGGGCGATCGTGCTCGGCGTCGAGTTCGGCAACGCCGAAACTCAAAGTCACTTGTTCGGGCTCGCCGTCGGCGAAAAACGGCACGCGCCTGGCAATGGCGCGGCGCATACGCTCGCAGTAGAAAATCGCTTGGTCGCGACGGCAATTGGGAAATAACAGCATGAACTCTTCGCCGCCCCAGCGCGCAATCAAGATTTCAGCGCCCGCGTGGTGGCGCATTTCCTCGGCGATGGCTGCCAGCACCCGATCGCCGGTGGCGTGTGAGTATCGATCGTTGATGTCCTTGAAATGGTCGATGTCCGCCAGCGCGAGCGACAAATGGCTGCCGTTTTGTTGCGCAAGCGCAATTTGTTTTTGCAGCAGTTCTTCAAAAGCACGCCGGTTGGGCAGACCGGTGAGCCAATCCTCGCGCGCTTGGCGTTCAAAGGCTTCGGCCTGCTCGCGCAAGCGTTCGACCAACCGATCTTTTTCGGTGTCAGCTTGCGCCAGTTGCGCCGCTTTGTCGTGCAGATCGCGGGTCCGCGTTACGACTAGGCGTTCAAGTTCACGGCTGCGCTGTACCAAGTTGGCGGTACGCGTACGCCACAGCACAATCAGCAGCAGCAGCACGACTAACGCCGCAAGCGCCTGAACACTGTGCTGTTGCCACCAGTGGGGAGCAATGAAGAAACGCACTGCGGGTGCCCTGGCAATGACAGCGCCGCTACTGGCTTCAATTTCAAACTGATACTCGCCGGGCGCTAGATTGGTGTAGGCCGCCACGCGCCCGCGATCGGCATCCACCCATTGTTCGTCAAAGCCGATCAAACGATGCCGATAGCGCAGGCGTTTCGGGGTGAGCAAACTCAAGCCGACGTAACTAAATTCCAAGCGTTTGACGCCGGCGCTGAGCGTTTGTTCGTTGATGCTGTCGATACGCTCATTGTCGACATGAATGGCTTCGATCACGGCATTGATGCGCAGCGGTCGGCTCGGAAAAGGCCGCTGCGGGTTGACCGCCGCCACACCCTCGGCGGTGGCAAAACGCAGACCGCCGTCGGCGAGGCGAATAGCAGCGGACTGCGATGCACCATTGGCTTGTTCGTTGCTCATGCCGTCGCTGCGGTCGTGACGTTGCACGCTCACCGGCCCCGGTAGGCCGGCGCGCACAGCAGCGATCTCGTTGGCGGCCAGCCGAAAAATGCCCCGATTGCTGCTGATCCAAAAATTGCCGTCTGCATCTTCCACAATCTGAAATAGACTGCTGTTGAAAGCTGGATCGTCGCCTCGGACATCTTGAAAACGCCCGTTTGCAAAGCGCTTTAGACCTTGGTTGCTGGCGATCCAAAGCTCCCCAGAAGCTTGGCTGTGGATGGCGAAAACGTCCTCAGCATGCAGACCTTGGGCGCGCGTATAGGGTTCAAAGTGCTCATCAGCGAAGCGTGCCATGCCGCCGGAAGTGCCTACCCAGAGCTGGCCCGCGTGATCTTCAGTCAGGGCCATCGCAAAATCCCGCGGTAAGCCTTCTTCGCGCCCAAAGTGGGTGAGCTGCGCGCCGATTAAGCGAAATAAGCCGCTGTTGGTGGCAATCCACAGGCTGCCATCGGCACGCGGCAATAGAGCGCGAACCTGTAAGGCGGCCAAGCTTGCCGTTCCCGGCAGCGCCTGCGCGCGACCGCCGACCAAATGCGCAAGTCCGCTGCCGAAAGTACCCACCAGCAAGCCAAATTCCGGTGTATCAGCGAGGGCCAGGATTGAGTCACTTAACAATCCACTGTCGCGACCGAAACGCTGCACCGTTTCACCTTCGCGGCGGTACAACCCATCGGTACTGCCGATCCATAACACCCCGGCGGGATACTCCCAAAGGGCGCGCACATAGGCTTCGCCAATGCCGTGGCGACGATCAATGGTGGTGAAACGCAGATCGCGCAGTTGGTACAAACCATCGGATGAGCCGACCCAAACACTGCCCTCGCGATCTTCAAACAGCGAGACCACCCGATTGCCGCGCAGACCATGGCGACGGTCAAGCATGTCCAATCCGCGTGGTCCAAAACGCCACAGACCTTGATCCGTCGTGCCAATCAGCAAGCCGCCGTCGCTGTCATAGAGCAACAGTTGCGCGGTGCTGGGCACCTGTTCGCCGGTCAGCGCTCGAAAGCCTTGCGCGCCGATCCAACCGACTTTGCCACTCACGGTGATGGCAAGTTCACCATTGGGCGCCTGGCGAATGCTGCGCACCGGCCCCGGCGGCAGGCCGCGTTGGGCGCCCCACGGAGTCACCACTCCGGTCGCGCTGACATGATCCAAACCGTCCGCACTGCCGACATAGACGCCACCGGCGCCGTCGGCCAGAGTTACGTAGACATTGTCGTGCGCTAGACCGTTAAGTTGATCAATCAGCAAGGCCTTGCCGCCCGGCCGCCAGCGCGCAATGCCAGTCTCTTCGCCAATCAGCCACAGCCAGTCATCGGTGCTGGGTTCCACGCCGACCAAATGTTCAAAGGGTTGGCCCTGCGCGCTACCGTAGTGTTGCCAGCCACGTTCGGTCTGCGTCAACAGACCTGATCGAGCGCTGGCGACCCACAGTTGCCCGCGAGCATCAACAGTGAGCGCACGAATGCCATTGGTATCAGCCAGCGGCAGTGAACGATCGTCAAAAACCACGAACTCTGAGCCGTTAAAGCGCGTCAGCCCCTCAAAACTGCCCAGCCACAGATAACCTTCACGCGATTGCGCAATGCTGATGACCATGTTGTGCGCAAGGCCATTGCTGCTATTCCAGTGACTCAGGGTGAATTCGTTCAAGGCACGATCGGCGGGCAGCGCAAACAGCGCGCCCCACGGCGCAAGCCCCAGACAGAAAACCATCATCGCGCAGAATTTGAACGTCACCGGTGTAGCACCTCGGCACATTCGACCCATTGTTGGCGCTGCTGCATACGTGCTGGGTCCTGGTGTGGTGCTTTGAGCATAGCCGGGTCTGACAAAGTCGATGTTGAAAGCCACGGAGTTTCGGACCGCAGCTGAGATAGACGACGCCAATATGGTTGCGGCGCGACTAAAGAACGTCGTAAGCGACCTCGGTGAAATGCGTGCAGCGAAAAAAAATGCGATCGCATGATCTGTGGAGGCCATTAACTACGTACTGCGCCGGTAGTCCCCGTTGGAATTTGTGATGAAAAGTCGAATTCAGTTGAGTCTCGCGATGCTGTTCGCTGCCCATGTAGCCAACGCGCAGGAGGGTTCGCCCGATCCAAGCTTCGGAATTTTGTCCAGCAGTCGCATTGTTTACGGGCACGATGTGCCGGCTAACCTCAACGACACACCGCAAGGATTGGTAGTTGATGCGCAAGGCAACACCTACACGCTGGGACGCAGCCTAGATCAGACTGGCACTAAATGGCGCGGCTCCGTGGCAAAGCTGACCGCTGCGGGTATCCTGGACACTGGCTTCGGTGGCGGCGACGGCAAAATCACGACGACGGACACGGAAGGCTCGTTCTGGGCGACCGATATTGCGCGCGACAGTCTCGGGCAATTGGTGGTGGCGGGCTCGCGCGTCTTTGGCGATATCGCCCTGGGTGATCGCGATTTCCTGGTGTGCCGTTTCAACACCGGCGGCACAGCGATCGATTTCGCAGCGCCGACCAGCGCCCATTGCAGATCCATACCGTTTGATATTGGCGGAGCAAATCGTGATCAGCTGAACGTTATCAAAATCACGCCGGACGGCAGCATGTATCTGGTGGGTTTTGCTGAGACTTCCCCGGGCTTGGCCACGGCGGCGATCGCTGTGGTCAAGCTCACCAGTACCGGCGCTTTAGACACCAGCTTCAGCGGCGACGGCAAAGCCTTCTTCAACTATCCCTTCAATAATGTGGTCTTAATCAACGACGCCGTGGTAGCAGCAGACGGCAGCCTCTACCTCGGCGGATTCGTGGAATTCGGTAACGACAAAGACGCGCTGGCGGTCAAACTGACCCCCAATGGCGCACTCGATACCGCGTTTTCAGGCGATGGCTTTCAGAATTATGCGTTTGACCTCGGGGCAGTTGGTTTTCGCGATGACGTGAGCAATGCCATCGATCTAACGTCGGATGGAAAGCTTCTATTGGGCGGGTCAGCACAGCAAGCTGCCGATAATGAATCAGGTTTCCTTTTGCGCGCGTTCGCGTCGAACGGCAGTCAAGATCCAAGCTTCGGCAATGGTAGCCGCATTCTGTTTGGTGAGAATGGACCCATCGTTGATCTGATTTCGCAAAGCCCAACTCTTACCCTCTATGCACGAGCGATCAAACAGTCGGGCGCCACGCGCTTTCGCGTGGGTCGTGCGACTGAAGGTGGCAACCACTTGACCTTTGGAACGGGTGGCGTGACCGATTTTGGCTTCGGATTTGCGTCAGCGACGGACGTGCCCAAAGAGATAGCGCTCAGCGCGGGCCGCGTGATTGTTATGGGGTCGGTGCAGCGAAGCGCCACCGATTTTGATTTCGGCGTCGCCCGTTTACGCGGTGACGCAATGTTTGCGAATGGCTTTGAATAAGCGCCACTCCGTGTAAACCCATATGAGAGGGCCGCTGCGGCATGCAGCGGCCCTTTGCATTTCGACGCTTGCCAGATCGCGGCGGCGATGGACCGTTTCAGCTCCAAACCGAAGCTGGGTTTCGATGCCGGCTGGCCTCCCATCGCGCCGATTTTTCCCGGATGATCGACGTCGCCGCGTTCCGATCGACGCTCTGGAATCCCCTTACTATGTTGCGTATCGCTGTCGTGTTGGCTGCCCTGTTGGTGTTCACGACCGCGCGTAGCGCGGAACCCGTTGATCCTTTGGCCGGCCTGGAGTACCGCTTGCTTGGACCGGCGGTAGGTGGACGGGTAACCCGCGTATCGGGTGTGATTGGCGATCCGTTGACGTGGTATTTCGCCGCAGCCCAGGGTGGCGTGTGGAAATCCTCTGACGGTGGCGTCCACTGGCAGCCGATTTTTGACGAAATGCCGAGTAACTCGGTCGGTGCGTTGGCGGTGGCCCCATCGGACCCGAACGTCATTTATGTGGGCGGTGGTGAGGCAAATATCCGCGGCAATGTGCAGCCCGGTGCCGGCTTATTTGTGTCTACCGATGCCGGCAAAACCTGGCGCCACACCTTGAAATTGCGCGGCGCCGTGGGTCATATCGCCGTTGATCCGAAAACCGCGGCGGTCGCTTATGCCGCCGTGCTGGGTTCACCCTTTGCCAGCAACGTCGAGCGCGGTGTCTACCGCACGCTGGACAGCGGCGCCAGTTGGGCGCAGGTGCTCAAAGTGGATGCCGATAGTGGCGCCAGCGATGTTTCTATCGATGCACACAATCCACGCATTGTCTGGGCCGGCACTTGGCAAGCGCGTCGCACGCCGTGGAATCTGAGCAGCGGCGGGCCGGGCAGTGGCTTGTGGCGTTCGGCGGACGGCGGCAGCACTTGGACGCGATGGGCAGCTGGCGAACACGGGCTGCCGAAAGGCGATTGGGGCAAAGTCGGCGTGGCTGTGTCACCGGCGGACAGCCAACGTATTTACGCGCTGATCGAAGCGGCTGACGGTGGTTTGTATCGCTCTGATGACGGCGGCGACAGTTTTGAGCGGGTCAACGAGCATGGGTCCTTGCGCCAACGCGCTTGGTACTTCAGCACCATCGTGCCCGATCCACACAACGCCGATGTGGCGTGGTTTCCGCAAGTGCCGATGCTGCAAACCCGCGACGGTGGCAAGACCCTACACGCGATTGATGGCTTTTCGCACGGTGATCATCACGATCTGTGGATTGATCCCAGCGCGCCGCAGCGCTTGATTGCCGGACATGATGGCGGCGTTGATCTGAGCATCAACGGCGGCGCCAACTGGCGCGCACCGCATCTATCACTCGGTCAGTTTTACAACATCGACGTCGACCAGCGCCGCCCGTATCACGTCGGCGGTACGCTGCAAGATATGGGCACGGTCAGCGGCCCGGTTTTGAGCCTGTCCAATAAGGGCAGTTCGGTGAGCGATTGGCGTTATGTGGGTGGTGGCGAGGCCGGTGAGTTGCGCTACGACTTGAGCGAAGTCGGCACCATTTATGCAGGTGAATACGGCGGTTATCTGTCGCGTTATGTGGAAGGCAGCGGCCAATACCGCAACATTTCCGCGGTGCCGGCCAATCCATCTGGTGTGGCGCCAGAAAACATGCCCGAGCGTTTCCAATGGACCGCCGCGTTGGAACTATCACCACATGATCCAGCAACCCTCTATCACGGCGCCAACGTGCTGTTTCGCAGTCGCGATCGCGGCGAAAACTGGGAACGCATCAGTCCAGACTTAACGCGCAACGACAAAGCCAAACAGCAATGGTCGGGTGGACCCATCACCGGCGATAACACTGGCGTTGAGGTGTACGGCACGATTGTCTCGATCGACGAATCGGCGCTGACGCGCGGCGAAATTTGGGTAGGCAGTGACGATGGCCGGGTCCATATCAGTCGCGACGCTGGCGCCTCCTGGCAAGACATCACGCCCAGCGGACTGCCCGTCGATGCAACCGTGAAGAGATTGCGCACCTCGCGCCATCAGGCCGGGCGCGCCTACCTAGTCGCCCATCGTTACCGTTTGGGCGATGATCAGCCGATGGTGTGGGTCAGCGATGATGGCGGCAAACGCTGGCGCTCGTTGAGCAGTAGCTTGCCTAAGGACCAGCCGCTGTTCAGCATCGCAGAGGACGAGCTCGACCCGTCCATGCTGTACCTTGGCGCCGAGCGCGCCCTCTACGCATCGGCTGATCGCGGTGGGTCTTGGCGGTCAATCCAACTGAATTTGCCGCCCGTTGCGGTGGTCGATCTGGAAACTGCGCACAACGATTTGATCATCGGCACCCGTGGTCGCGGCATGTACGTGTTCCACGATCTCACGGCCTTGCGCCAAGTGCTGACCTCAGCGCCGAGCCAAGCTTTTTTGGCGAAGCCCGCCAACGCCACCCGCTGGCGCAACGAGTATCGATGGGGCGAGGACAACAGCACCGAAAATCCACCGTACGGTGCCTTGGTGAGCTACTACTTGCCGAAAGCGCTGCAGGGCGAACTAAAACTGCGCGTGTCCGATGCCAAAGGGCAGCGTATTCGTGAATTGTCCAGCATCGCGCGGCCGCCATCGGCGCCGGTGGGCGATCCCGACGGCCCCAGCGAAGCGCCCAGACCTGCGCTTGACACAAGCGCCGGCTGGCATCGTGTTGCGTGGGATCTGGCCTTGGAAGGCGCGCAGCCCCTGCGCGATGCCAAAATCGACGCTGGCGATCCAGAATCTGGGCCTTTGGCACTGCCGGGCAGCTATCGCATCGAATTGCTCGGCGCGGATTTGAGCCTGAGTACCGAAGTCACGGTCGAAGCCGATCCGCGATCAACGATTGGCACGGACGCGTTGATCAGCAATTTGAACTTCGCACTCAACGCGCGCCTAGCGCTGGAGCGCGCCCGCAGCGGGATTGAATGGCTACGTGCAGCACGCGAACAGGCGCAAGCCTTGCATAGCCGATTGGCGGACAGCACACAAAAGGGCATTCGGGACGCCGCTCTAGCGGTGATCAACGACGCCGATCGTATCGAAGGTCAGTTGCACAACCCGGAAGCTAAGGTGGTCTACGACATCCTGCGCGGCCCCAAGGGCGCGCAACTCTATTCACAGCTGGCGCCGCTTTACAGCTGGGCGCAAAGTTCCGACCACGCGCCAACCGCGGCCATGCAAACGCGTTTTGTCGAGCTGGATACGCAGTTGCGCGAACGTGAAGCGGCGATTGTCAGTATGCAAGCAGGCTCGGTGGCCGCGCTGGAAGCCGCAGTGACCCAGGCCGCCTTGCCCAGATTGATCTTGCCGGACAGTTCGGTTGGCGGTTTGAAGTAGCGCAGCGGTGCCGGTTTCGCTCTGTGAAAGTAGGAGACTCAGCCTCGCCATCGCCAAATAGTGTTCATTTTCCGTGAGTTTTCCTAGTCACTTGCCGTCTGGCTGGTTATCTTAGCGTCGACACCGTCGATCTCGCGGCGGCCCACATCTCGATCACCTCGGGGGAGGAATATCAATGACTTATTTTGTCACCGGCGCTACTGGCTTTTTAGGCCGCTTCTTGATTGGCAACTTGCTGAAGCGCAAAGGCAACATTCATGTGCTGGTCCGCGAAAGCTCTAAAGACAAGTTTGAGGCACTGCAGGCGCGTTACCCTGAGGCGGGTGAGCGCTTGGTGGCGGTGTACGGCGATCTAACCAAGGCCAAACTAGGCCTGTCGGCTACCGATCAAACGCAGCTGAAAGGCAAGGTCAAACATTTTTTCCATCTGGCTGCCATTTACGATCTATCCGCCAGCGCCGAATCTCAGCAGGCTGCCAACATCGATGGCACCCGCAATGCGGTCGAGTTAGCGGAGGTCATCCGCGCCGGTTGTTTCCATCACGTCAGTTCCATCGCCGCGGCCGGTTTGTATGCCGGCGTGTTTCGCGAGGACATGTTCGCCGAAGCCGAAAACCTGGATCACCCGTATTTCCGCACCAAACACGATTCCGAAGGCATTGTCCGCAAGGAATGCAAACGGCCGTTTAGGATTTATCGACCGGGTATGGTGGTCGGTCATTCGAAGACGGGTGAAATCGACAAAATTGACGGCCCGTACTATTTTTTCACCTTGCTCAAACGCATGCGCGAGTTGTTGCCGCCGTGGATGCCGATGCTCGGTGTGGAAGGTGGTCGCATTAACATCGTGCCGGTCGATTTTGTCGTCGACGCGATGGATCACATCGCCCACGAAAAGGGTTATGACGGTGGTTGTTTCCACCTCACCGATCCATCACCGCGCCGCGTCGGCGAGGTGCTGAACAGTTTTGCCAGCGCCGGACATGCGCCGGAGATGACCATGCGCATCGACGCGCGCATTTTCCAGTTTATCCCGCCGTCGATTCGTGGCGCGATCGGCATGTTGCCGCCGATCAAGAGGATCATTGGCCACACGCTGAAAAGCTTGAACATCCCAGTCGATGTTTTGAAGTTCTTCAATTACCCGACCCGCTTTGACAATCGCGAAACCGAGCGCGCATTGAAAGGTACGGGGATCAAAGTCCCTGATCTCGATAGTTACGCTTGGCGGCTATGGGATTACTGGGAACGTCACCTCGATCCCGACCTGTTTATCGATCGCTCCTTGTCCAGCCGCGTCAAGAACAAAGTGGTGCTGATCACCGGCGGCTCGTCCGGCATTGGTTTGGCGACCGCCAAGAAGGTTGCCGCAGCCGGCGCCACCACGTTGATTTGTGCGCGCGGTGCCGAAGCCTTGGAAAAGGCCAAGGCCGAAATCGAAGCGGAGGCCAACGGCGCCAAGGTATGGATTTATCCGGTCGATCTGGCCGAACTGGCGTCTGCCGATGCGCTGGTCCAGCAGGTGTTGGCCGATCACGGCGCCGTTGACGTGCTGATCAACAACGCCGGACGTTCAATCCGCCGTTCGATCGAGCTGTCGTATGACCGCTTCCACGATTTTGAACGCACCATGCAGCTGAATTATTTTGGCTCGCTGCGTTTGATCATGGGTTTACTGCCGAGCATGACCGAGCGACGCAAAGGGCATGTGATCAACATCAGCTCCATTGGTGTGTTGACCAATGCACCGCGGTTTTCAGCGTATGTGGCGAGCAAGGCCGCGCTGGACGCCTTCTCGCGCTGCGCCGCCAGCGAGTTTGCTGACAAGAACATCCACTTCACAATCATCAACATGCCGCTGGTCAAAACGCCGATGATCGGCCCGACCAAGATTTACGATAACGTGCCCACCTTGTCACCGGAAGAAGCGGCCGACATGGTGGTACGCGGCATCATTGATCGCCCGCAGCGCTTGGCGACGCGCATGGGCATCTTCGCCGAAATGCTGCATTTGGTCGCGCCCAAGGTTTACCAAGTGGTGCTCAACACCGCCTTCCAGTTGTTCCCTGACTCTGCGGCCGCCAAAGGCAAAGGTGGCGCCGATGCACCACCGTCCAGCGAACAGGTGGCGTTTGCGTCATTAATGCGCGGTGTACATTGGTAATGGCGTAAAACCCAGACGCTCCCACCGCTGTTTGGTGGGAGCGGCCCGGTCTAGCAG